>Ga0335084_10002622_pt1 | contig 17406 bp, 13 predicted proteins | sample Lox_Sample_44_FD_206721 | JGI IMG/M metagenome (GOLD analysis project Ga0335084, IMG submission 206721) | Soil microbial communities from Loxahatchee National Wildlife Refuge, Florida, United States - Lox_Sample_4.4 | ecosystem: Environmental > Terrestrial > Soil > Wetlands | place: USA... | reverse complement strand
CGGGGCCGCATTTCACGCATTATTTCCGGACGCAAATTTCCCGACTTCCGCGTCCATGCCAGAGTCGCCCGCCCCGTTGCACGACGAAAATACGCCGGCCGCCGCCGGCAAGGCGGGATACGCCCCCTACGGGCAGCTCGTGAAGATGCTGCTGCCGAGTGTCGGCAGCATCGCAATCTACGACGTGGCCGGGGAGCTCGTGTGGTGCTCGGACGGCTACGAGCGCCCCGAGCTGCGCAAGCTGCTCGACGAGCTCCGCGCCTCGGACACGGTCGCGGGCCGCGGCCGTGTCGAGAACACGAGCGACGGCGTCCCCGCGTTCGTCGCGGGCTTGAAGAGCGAGGACGGAGCGCCACTCGGGTCCCTCGTGATCGAGCTCAGCCGGGGTCAGAGCAGTCGCTACAGCGGGTCCCTCGTCGCGAGCCTCTTGCGCCCCGTCCTCGACTGTCTAGAGAACCGGATGAACCTCGAGCGCACGGTGCTCGCCGCGGAGCCCGGCGACGACACGGGCCTCGACCTCCTGCTCTCGGTGGACGAGCACGATCGCGAGGACTCGAGCGCGCTCGAGCAGCTCGTGCGCCATTGCGTCGAGCACCTCGGCTGCGCGCTCGGTGCGCTGCTCGTGCCCGACAAGAATCTCGCGATCTCGTGCGCGGTCGATCAGGACCTCGGCGGCTCGCAGTTGCTCGACCGCACGCAGCGGCATCTGCTCGCGTGGGTGCAGCTCAACAATCGACCGATGGTCGTGAATCGCGTCGCCGGCTCGGCCGAAGTCGCGCCATACAAGATCCTCTCGTGCCCGATCCGCGACCCGAACAATCGAGTCACGGGCCTCGTCGCGTTGTTCCGCTCCACCGAGGCCGACGACTTCGAGCTCCGCGACGTGCGGATTCTCGAGTTCGTGAGCCGCAAGGCTGTCGGGATCTTGAGCAGCCAATACGACCCGCTCACGGGCTTGATCAATCGACTGATCTTCGAGCGGCGCGCGCAAAAGCACCTCGACGCGGCAAGCGGGGGCAGCGCGTTGCTCTACGTCGACGTGGACCGGTTGCAGACGATCAACGAGGCGTTCGGATTCCAGGCGGGCGACGAGGTGATTCAACGGATCGGCGAAGTCGTGAAGCGCTGCGCGGGAACGGACGGGCTCGCGAGCCGGATCGGCGGGGATCGATTCGCCTTGCTGCTGCCGAAGCGCGGCGTGGCCGAGGCGGTCGAGATCGGCAAGCGACTGCTCTCCGCCGCGAGCCAGCTCGGCTACGTCGATGGCGCCGAGTCGCTCCCCGTGTCCGTGAGCATCGGCGTGGCCGCGGCCGAGCACGAGCCGATCGCGCACTTGCTCGCCTCGGCCGAGCTCGCGTGCAAGCGTGCGAAGCAGCAAGGCCGCAATCGGATCGAGTCGAACGATCTTGCCGGTGGCATCACGCTGCTTCGCTCGCGTCAGCTCGTCGCGGCCGCCAGCCTGCAAGACGCGCTCAAGAACAACGACTTCCGCCTCGAGGCCCAGCCGATCATCGGCCTGCGTACGCGGTCCGGCGAAACGCTCGGCTACGAGCTGCTCGTCCGGATGCGCAGTCCCGCGGGCGAGCTGCTCGCGCCCGACAAGTTCCTCGACGCGGCGGATCGCTACAACTTCCTGCCGGCGCTCGATCGTTGGGTGATGTGCTCGGCCGTCGACGTGCTGCGCGCGCCGCCGCCGGGGTTCGCGGAAGAGCCTCTGTACTTCACGGTCAACGTCTCCGCGCAGTCACTCGCGAGCGGGAAGTACGCCGCGTTCGCGCTCGAGCAGCTCGCGAGCGCGTCGCTGTCGCCGGCTTCGTTCTGCTTCGAGATCAAGGAAGCGGCGGCGATGAATCATCTCGGCGCGGCCGAACAGCTGATTCGCGAGCTGTCGAAGGCCGGCTGCAAGCTCGCGCTCGACGACTTCGGCTGCGGATTGAGCTCGCTCGCGCACCTGAAGCGCCTGCCCGTGAACTACCTCAAGATCGACGGCCGCTTCGTGCGCAGGGTGCTCGACGACAGAGTGGCCGAGTCGATCGTCTCGGGCATCGCGAAGGCCGCCCGCACGCTCGGCGTCGCGGCCATCGCCGAGCACGTGGAAAGCGCCGCGATCGCGGAGCGCCTGTTCGATCTCGACGTCGAGTACGGCCAGGGCTTCCACCTCGGGCGCCCGGTGCCGTTCACGAAGTCCGCGGCGACGCCGGTGATGGTCGTAGCCGCCCGGACGAACGCGTCCTGACGAGGCCTCGCGCCCGGCCCGGGCACGGTTCACATTCGGACGCGCGCGGGCCTGCCTATAATGTCCGCGCTTGGCCGCCAGCGGCGGTATTCGAGTATGGCGTAATGCTCAAACGGCTGACCTTGATCGCGGCTCTCTGCGCCGGCGCCGGGACGGCCATTGCCGAGCGGATGTACGTGACCGACAGTCTCCGCCTCGGGCTCTATCACTCCGAGGACACGAGCGACAAGCCGTTCCTGAACCTCGTCAGCGGCACGGAGCTCGACGTCCTCGAGCGCAGCTCGAGCCTCGCGCGCGTCCGGACGCCGGCCGGCGAAGAAGGCTGGGTCAAGGTCGCGTTCCTGGTTCCCGACAAGCCGTCCCAGGTTCGCGTCGCCGAGCTCGAGGCCGAGCTCGCCGGGCTCCGGAGCGATGCGGCGGATTCGCACGGCCCGCGCGCGGCGGAGGAAACGCCTGACCGCGTCACTCGGCCGACCGTCGGGAGCAAGGATGCTAACGAGGCGATGCACGAGGCCCTCGGCAGGCTCAAGCGTGAGAACGAAGCGTACGAGGCGCGCCTCGAGAGCTACCGCGGGAGTCTGCCGATGCCGTGGGTCGTCGCGGCGCTCGTCGTCGCGCTCGTCGGCGGATTCGGCGCGGGGCTATGGTGGCTCGACGCGCTGATACGTCGGCGCCACGGCGGCTTTCGGGTCTATTGAGCCCGCGCGGCGGCGCGCGGCGCTCCGCCAATGCGCGACGCGCACGCCGAGCAGCACCGCGAGTAGCACGACGTAGAGCAGGGGATCGCTCACGTCGATCTTGACCTGCCACCAGTAGTGCACCACCGCGAGAATCGCGATCGGGTAGACCAGCCGGTGAAGCTTCACCCAGCGGCGTCCGAGCCTGCGCTGCCAGCCGTTCGTCGAGGTGACCGCGAGCGGCACCAGCAACACGAGCGCGGTGAAGCCGACCGTGATGTAGGGCCGCTTCGCGATGTCCTCGACGAGCGTGTCCCAATCGAAGCCGATATACAGACCGATGTAGACCAGGAAATGCACGGCGAGGTAGAAGAAAGCGAATAGACCGAGCATTCGACGCAACGCGACGAGACGGTTGAGGCCCGTAGAGCGGCGGATCGGCGTCACGCAGAGCGTGAGCATGACCAGGTTCAGACCGGTCATCCCGCACGTCTTGAGCACCTCGGCCTGCGGATCCGCGCCGAGCGATAGCCCGCCGATTTCGAGCGCGCGCAGCACGAGCAGCACGAACGGCGCGAGGCACGCGCAGAACAGGAGTGCCTTGGTGACGAACAGCCCGCGTGTCATTCGAAGCGGAGCCGCGACCTCAGAAGTTCTTGATGAGGTCGAGACCTTGGTAGAGATGCGCGACTTGCTCCGCGTAGCCGTTGAATAGCTGCGTCGCGATGTTGCCGGAGAAGAGTCCGCCGCCGAGCCTGCGCTCGGTCGCCTGGCTCCAGCGCGGGTGAGGTCTATTCGGATTGACGTTCGAGTAGAACCCGTACTCGCTCGGCCCGGCCATGTTCCAGCTCGTCTGCGGTTGGCGCTCGGTGAAGTGGATTCTGACTACCGATTTCGCTCCCTTGAAGCCGTACTTCCACGGAATCACGATCCGCAACGGCGCGCCGTTTTGGTTCGGGAGCACCTTGCCGTAGAGCCCGACCGTCGCGAGCGTGAGCGGATGCATCGCCTCTTCGATCGTGAGTCCCTCGCGATACGGCCAGTCGAGCACCGCATAGCGCACGCCGGGCATTTGCGTTTTGTCGGCGAGCGAAATGAACGCGACGTATTTCGCCTTCGACGTCGGCTCGAAGCGTTTCAGTAGATCCGCGAGCGGGAAGCCGACCCACGGGATGACCATCGACCATCGTTCGACGCAGCGATGGCGGTAAACACGGTCCTCGAGCGCGTGCGGCTTGAGAACGTCCTCGAGCGTCAATGTGCCCGGCTTGGCGCACTCGCCGCTGATCTGCACGGACCACGGCGAGGTTTTCAACGTGCCCGCGTTGGCCGCGGGATCGGACTTGTCAGTGCCGAACTCGTAGAAGTTGTTGTAGGTGGTGATCGCCTCGAACGACGCCTGCTTCTCGGTCGTGGAGTCAGGCCACTTCTTGACGTCCTTCGGGTTGAACTCGCCGCCGGCCGGGATCGTCGCCGCGAACGCCGTCAAGGCGCTCGGGAGCAGGCCGCACGCGACCGCGGCGGCGAGCAATGTGCGTCGCTGCACGAACACCGACTCGGGCGTGATCTGCGAGGACTTGATGCCGACGTCGAAAGGGTTCCCCATGCTTCGCCTCCGTGCTGCGTGCTCGCGCGGGCTTTGGCTAGAATACCCTCGTGCTCGTGATACTCAAAACGACCGGCCTGCGAGCGGACCCGAGCACGACGAGTCCTGACTCTTTAGCCCCGGGGGGCCCATGAAGCTGATTACGGCAGTCATCAAACCGTTTCGACTCGACGACGTTCGCAACGCGCTCGCGGACGTCGGCGTGCAGGGAATGACCGTTACCGAAGTGAAGGGATTCGGTCGGCAGCGCGGTCACACCGAGCTCTATCGCGGCGCGGAATACGTCGTCGATTTTCTGCCGAAGGTGAAGGTCGAGATCGCGGTCACGGACGATCTCGCGGAGCGCGCGATCGAGGCGATCATCGACGCCGCGAAAACCGGCAAGGTCGGCGACGGCAAGATCTTCGTCATCGGTCTCGAGCAGGTTCACCGGATTCGCACGGGCGAGACCGGCGACGCGGCGATCTGATCGCGCGCGCCGAAGACAACGGGAGAACGAAGGGCTCGATCGCGTGCTGCACGAGGCGCGCGACTACAGCCTCTGAGACGGCGCGTCCTTCTCGCGGACCGGTAGCTTGAGGATCACCTCGAGGCCGCCGCCGTCGCGGTTGCGCGCCTCGACGCTGCCCGCGTGCAGCTCCATGACCCGCGCGGTGATCGCGAGCCCGATGCCTTGGCCGCCGTGCGCGTGGTCGCGACTCTTGTCCGTGCGATAGAACGGCTCGAAGATCCGCGCGAGGTCCTCCGGCGGGACGCCGGGACCGTGGTCGAGCACGCGGACGATGGCCTGGTCCGCGCCGTTCTCGAGCCGGACCTCGATCGGCTGCTTCGGGTCCGAGTAGATCAGCGCGTTGCGCACGACGTTCTCGACCGCGCTCTTGAGGCCCGCCGGATCGCCGAGCACCTGCACGTCCCCGCTCGGCGAGTAGTCGAGCTTCACTTCGGGACGCTCGAAGCGCGCGTCATCGACGACCTCGCCGACGAGCGAGTCGAGATGCACGACGTCGCGGCGCGGCGCCGTTGCGGTACGCAGCCGCGAAAGCGTCATCACGTGGCCGACGAGCTCGTCGAGCTTCTCGGCCTCGCGCTCGATCCTCGCGAGATCGGGCTGCGCGGCCTGGTCCGCGCGCCGCTGCGCGAGCGCGAGGGCCATCCGGATGCGGGCGAGCGGCGAGCGCAGCTCGTGCGACACGTCGCGAAGCAGCGTCTCCTTGTCGGTCACGAGGGCCTGGATCCGCTCGGCCATCGCGTCGAAGTCGCGCGCGAGCGTGCCGACCTCGTCCTTGCGGCGGTCGAACGGGCGCCCGACGCGCGTATCGAGCGCGCCGGCCGCGAGCGCTCGGCTCGCCTTCTGCAAGCGCACGATCGGCGACGACAGATAGCGCGCGAGCAGCAGCGAAGTCGCCGCGACCGCGAGCAGCGCGATGCTGATCACGGCGACTTGTGTTCCGGGCCACATGAGGATGCCGAGGAACGTGACGGGCGCGCGCGCGAACATCAGCCGATACTCCTCGTTGTTTGGCCCGACGAGATGCGGCGTGAGCTGCATCGGCCGCAAGTTCGGCGGCACGGTCGGGCGGCGGAACGGGCGCGTCATCAGCAGCCGCCGGAGCTCGCTCGGCATCGCGCGCCCGAGCAGCTCGTCCCCGCGCTCGTTGGTCACGAGCAGCACGGTGCCGGGCGCGGGCCGGGGATTCTTGTAGAGCCACTCCTTGAGCTCGCGCTCGCCGCCGTGCGCGAGCGCGGCCGCGGCCTCCTCGATGATCCTGTCTCGGCCCTCGACGTTGACTTGATCGAACGCCTGGTTCGCGAGCCGGAAGCTCACGTACACGGAGCCGACCAGCGTCACGGTCATCGCGATCATGAACGCGGCCAGGATTTTCCAGAACAGGCTCACGCCTCAGCCCTCGGGTGGAACGAGCACGTAGCCGCTGCCGCGGATGCTGCGGATCACGACGTCGGAGTTCGCGTCGCCGTCCGAGCCGAGCTTGCGGCGCAGGTTGCTGATGTGGGTGTCGAGGCTCCGATCGTCGGGCAAGAGCTGGCGGCCGAGCGCCGTGCGCGTGAGCGCTTCGCGCGACACGACGTCGCCCGGCGCGCGCATCAGGGTCACGAGAATCACGAACTCGGCGTTCGTGAGCTTGAGCGCCTGCTCCCCGAGCCAGGCCTCGCGCCGGCGCAGATTCACGCGCAGCTTGCCCACCGTCATCTCGACCGGCTCCTCGGCCTCGGGCTCGGTCGTGCGGCGCAGGATCGCCTTGACGCGCGCGAGCAGCTCGCGCGGGTTGAACGGCTTCGACAAGTAGTCGTCCGCGCCGAGGTCGAGCCCGACGATCCGATCGACGTCGTCGCCGCGCGCGGTCAGCATCAACACCGGCGTCTTCGAGCCGGACTCGCGCAGTTGCTTCAGCAGGTCGAAGCCGGACAGACCGGGCAACATCACGTCGAGGATGATCAGATCGTAGTTTTCGCGCTGCGCGCTGCGCAGACCCTGAATCCCCGATCCGACCGCCGTGAGCTCGATGCCCTCCGGAGCCAAGTACTCGACGAGCATCTCGGAGAGACGCGCGTCGTCGTCGATGATCAGTAAGCGATGCTCTGCCACGGGCGTTGGCTCCCTCGAAGAACGAAATTGTCCACAACGGGCCGCAAAGCCCAAGTTCGGGCCTCGAACGCTGACAAATATTGAGACACCCGCGGTAGTCCCGCTAGCGGGACCACAGATCGAGCTGACCGCCGCGCGCCGCGGGCCGGACGAACGAGCCCACGTTCAAGGCCGCGTGCCGATCGAGACCGAACGCGCGCCGCGCGCGGTCGAAGCGCGCCTGGAGTAGCTCGGCGAACGGCCCCGCGCCGCGCTGGCGGGCGTGGAAGGTCGAGTCGTAGACGGCCCCGCCGTGCATCTGTTTGAGCAAGCTCAACACGTGCCCGGCGCGCTCCGGGTAGTGCTCCCGGAGCCACTCCTCGAACAGCTGCTTGAGCTCGTGTGGCAGGCGGAGCAGCACGTATCCGGCGGAGCTCGCGCCGACACCCGCCGACTGCTCGAGGATGCTCTCGAGCTCGTGGTCGTTGAGCCCCGGGATCATCGGCGCGGCCATCACGCCGGTCGGAATCCCGCGCGCCGCGAGCTCGCGGATCATCTTGAGACGCAGCTTCGGGCCCGCCGTTCGCGGCTCGAGCCTGCGCTTCAAGTCGTCGTCGAGGGTCGTGACGCTCACCATCACGGCCGCGAGGCCGTCGGCGGCGAGCCGCTCGAGCAGATCGAGGTCGCGCAGGATAAGGCCGCCCTTCGTCACGATCGTGAGCGGGTGGCGGAGCTCGAGCAGCAGCTCGAGGATCCCGCGCGTGACACGGAGCCGCCGCTCGACGGGCTGATAGGGATCGGTGTTCGTGCCGAGCGCGATCGGGCTCAGCTCGTAGCCCGGTGCGCCGAGCTCCGCGCGCAGCAGCTCGACCGCGTTCGGCTTGTAGAAGATCTGCGTCTCGAAGTCTCGGCCCGGCGACAGGTCGAGATACGCGTGCGACGGGCGCGCGTAGCAGTAGATGCAGCCGTGCTCGCAGCCGCGGTATGGGTTGATCGACTGGCTGAAGCCGATGTCCGGCGAGCGATTGCGCGCGATGATCGTGCGCGCGGCGTCGACGTGGACTTCGGTCTCGAGCGCGGGCGGCGCGTCGTCGTCGAGCAGCGCCGCGTCGAGCGCATCGCCGTCGGGCTCGACTTCGCGGCGCGCGTAGCGGCCTTCTCGGTTGGAAAGCGCGCCGCGGCCCTTGATCTCCATCGCTCGCAGTCGCGCGGCTCTCAGCCCGCGTCTCCTGCGCCCTCGGCACCGCTCTTCTTCTTGACCCTGACGAAGATGCGGTAGTAGTGCGTGAACGTGACGTTGTCGGTCGCGACGGGCTCGCCCGCGGCGAGCCGCGGGCGGAAGTGGGTCTCGCGGATCCTTTGGTTGTAGCGAGGCTCGTAGATCGAGGGCTCGGCTCCGTCGGGGCGCACGACCTCGACGTTCAGCGGTCTCCCCGCGGCCGAGACGTCGAACTTGAAATCGATCTCGACCCAGGCGTACGGCTGCTTCGTCTTGTCCCCGCGGTCGACTGGGCTCAGCGGCGCGATGAAGTCGAGCATCTCGGGCTTCGCGAACTCGGCCGCGACGTCGTAGTCCGGCTTCGACCTCAACGCGTCCCAGGCCTGCCTGTAGTAGCCGCGCGCGGCGTCCAATTCGTTGGCGACGATCGCCCAATCGCCGAGCGTCGCGAGCGCCTCGCCGCGCTCGACCGCATCGGTATTCGGATTGCTCTCCACCACGGACACGAGCCGCGAGTGGGCCTCGGCCGCCTCGGTCTGACTCGTCAGGAGATCGATACGCACGAGCTGGCGCAGCGGATTCAGAAGCGCGGGATGCTCGGGGCCGAGCTGCGACTCCTGGGTCTTGAGCGCGGCCGCGTATTGCTCGCGCGCGCTGAGCGGCAAGCGCGAGCGTTGGTAGTAGTCCGCGAGCACGTAGCGGTAAGGGATCACTCGCTGGTCGTTCGCGCCGAAGCGCTTGACCGCGTTGTCGAGCCGCTCGATCTGGACCTTCTGCGCCTCGCGCGTGTCGCCGAGGCCGAGATACGCGGTCGTCATGTCGTCGAGCAGCGGCGACTGCTCGACGTTGAACAGCCCGAGGTTGCGCTGGCTGATGCTCTTCGCCGTCTCGAGCGCGACTATCGCGTCGGGGTAGCGGCCTGCCTTGATGTACGAGCGCGCGAGTCCCCGATACGGGCTCAGGAGCGACAGCGCGTACTCGCCCTCGGCCGTCTGGACGACGTCGATCGCTTGCAGGAAACCCGCCTCGGCCTTGTCGAACTGCCCGAGCTCGGCCTGGACTCGCGCGAGCACGCTCAAGTCGGTCGGGTAGGCCGCGTCGCGAACGGCCGTCTGCAGCGCGACCGATTCGAGCGCGGGGTTCAGCGCCGCTGTGAAATCGCCGCTGTCGACCATCGCGTCGCGGAAGCGCCGCGTCGCGGACAGCTTCGCGAGCTCGGTGCTCGGCGCGTCGGCGCTGACGGCGTTCGCGGCGTTCGCGGCGTTCGCGGCGCGAGGCGCGGGCTCGGTGGGCTGCGCCGCGACCGGTCCGGCGAGCGCGATGGCGCCGAGCGCGAGCAGCCAGCGGCTATTGCTTGGCGGTCTTGTCGGCTTTGTCTTTGACTGCATCGCGCGGATACCGGAAGACCCATCGTATTCCCATGGAGTCGCGCGCAACGATCTCGCCGTCGACCATCTGCGGCCTGAAGCGCGAGTGGCGAAGGGCGCGAAGCACGGCCTCGTCCTTGAATCCCGCGGGCTCGGACTCGACGATCGTCGGGTTGTTTGCGTGCCCGTATTTGTCGAGATCGAAGCGTACGACGACGTACCCGGCCTGCGCCGTCGGTTCCAGCGTGGTGCCCAGCGGGCTGACCGGTTCGTTCAGCACGAAAATCGGTAACCCCGAGAACCATTCCCTGCGCAGCTCGGTGCCGTTGGGAACTTCGCCGAGGTACTGCCAGGCGCGTCGATAGTTGACCCCGTCGGTGTCGACTTTCGAGAACGCGACCTCCCAGTCGCCGATGTCGCGCAGCACCTCCGCGAGCGCGAGCTTGTCGGGCGCGCCGCGGGACACCATGAGCTGCAGCGCGTCGTGCAAGGCGCCGATTCCCATCCCCTCGGGAATCCGCTGGGTCCTGTAGCTGTTGCCGATCGCGGCGAGCGCGGGCACCTCGCGCAGGTCGTCCTTGCCGTAATGATCGTGAATCGTCTTGAGCGCGCGCATGTAGAGGTCGCGCTCTTCGGCAAAACGCCCTTGATTGCGGAGCCAGGCCGCGTATTTGTAGAGCGCCGCGAGCGCTTCGTTCGATTCGGGCGGATAGCTGCGCTCGACGATGCGCAGAGCCTCGAGCTGATGCTGATCGGCTTCGGCGGGCTTGTTGAGCTCGATCATCGTCTCCGTCATGCGATCGAGCAGCGGGATCTGATCCTCGTTGAGCAGCCCGAACACGCGGCGATTGATCGTGCGCGCCTCGGTGTACGCCGAGAGCGCGCTCACGAAGTCCCTGCGCTCCTCGTAGTTGTCGCCGAGCGCCGTGAGCGGCTGAACCGCGAGCGGGGTGAACGGGCCGTCCAGCGAGCGGTAGGCCTCGATCGCGGTGAGGTAGCTCTGCGCCGCCGCCTCGCGATCGCCGGCGCGTATCTGCAGCGCCGCGAGATCGATGTAGGCCTCGGCGCTCTGCCTGCTCTTCTTGCCGAACTGCTGCTCGACCTCCGCCGCGTGCTTCTGCGCCGAGATCACCGCTTGCTTCGGATCCTCGGGCGTTTGCTCGAGGTTTGGGGCCGACTCGGCGCTCGCCGTTCCCACGTTGGCCGACGCGCCCGCCGCGGGCGGCGTCGCGGTTGCGGCTGGCGACGCTTGGCCGAGACCGCCGGCGACCGGCGTCGGCGGCGTGCCGACCGGCTGCGCGCGCGCGCCGATCGACAGCAGGCAGCAACCCGCGAGCACGATCAAGACGCGCTGCAATCCGCTGCGCGATGCATCGAGCTGGGTTGCTAAAGGAAACTTCATCGTCGGCATTCTATCCCCAATCAATCAGCGTTGAGTTCCCGTGCGCTCGGCGCGACGTTCATCGCACCGTGTCGTGTGTGCGTGCGGCCCGATGCGCCTATAATGGCGCGCCACCTTGGGGTGTGAATGACTTGCGAGACGAGTGTTCATCGTCAGGTTCCGCCACGACCGATCACTGCGCCGAAGCTCCCGCCCGGACCGCGCCGAACGCGCCTCGCTGGCGCGCGGCACCGCCGGTCCACGCTGTTGAACGTTGCCTGACGCCTTTGGTCACAGCTCACTGACGACCAGTTCCCGGCCAGCCTTTCGTACCGATGGATCCCACGAGCACCGCAGGCGAGTTCTTCCACCACGTCGTGGACTGCCAGTGGGCGTGCCCGGCTCACACGGACGTGCCCGAGTACATTCGCTTGATCGCGCTCGGCCGATTCGACGACGCGTACCTTCTGAATCGTGAATCGAACGTCTTCCCGGGCATCCTCGGCCGCGTTTGCGACCGGCCGTGCGAGCCCGCGTGCCGCCGCGGGCGCGTCGAGGACAAGCCCGTCGCGATTTGCCGCTTGAAGCGTGTCGCGGCAGACAATCGCGGCGACGTTCGCGCGCGGCTGCCGAAGGCGCCGCGCACGAAGAACGGCAAACGCATCGCGCTGATCGGCGCGGGCTGCGCGTCGCTCACCGTCGCGAACGACTTGCTGCCGCTCGGCTACGACTGCGTGATCTTCGAGGCACTTGCGCGATCGGGCGGTTTGATGCGCACGAACATTCCGGCGTTTCGCTTGCCGAGCGAGGTCCTCGACGAGGAGATCGACAACATCGTCGACATCGGCGTCGAGCTGCGCTTGTCGTCGCCGGTCACGAGCCTGCGTGCGCTGCTCGCGGAGCCGTTCGACGCGGTGTTCGTCGGCAGCGGCGCGCCGAAGGGCAAGGATCTCGAGCTGCCGGGCCGTGACGCGAGCGAGCGGATCCACATCGGCATCGACTGGCTCGGCTCGATCGCGTTCGGTCACACGAGCTCGGTCGGCGAGCGCGTGCTGATCATCGGCGTCGGCAACACCGCGATGGATTGCTGCCGCAGCTCGCTGCGGCTCGGCGCGAAGGAGGTCAAAGTCATCGCGCGCAAACCCCGGAGCTTCTTCAAGGCCTCGGACTGGGAGCTCGAGGACGCCGAGGAGGAGCGCGTCGAGATCGTCGTCAATCACTCGCCGAAGGAATTCGTGATCGACAACGGCAAGCTCGTCGGCATGAAGTTCGACGAGCTCGAGTACGTGCTCGGCGCGGCCGGCGAGATCGCGAGCCAACGCGTCGTGCGCGAGGTGTTCCTGGCGTGCGACGACGTCGTGCTCGCGATCGGCCAGGAGAACGCGTTCCCGTGGATCGAGCGCGACTTGGGGCTACGCTTCGACGAGCACGACGTGCCCGTGATCGATCCGACGACGTTCGAGTCGACACGACGCGGCGTATTCTTCGGCGGCGACTCCGCGTTCGGCCCGAAGAACATCATCTGGGCCGTCGAGCACGGCCATCAGGCCGCGATCTCGATCCACAAGCACTGCTTTGGGCAGGACTTGAAGCAGCGGCTGCCGCGCGGCGTGAACCTCGCGAGCGCGAAGATGGGCATCCACGAATGGAGCTACAGCAACGCCTATGAGCCCGCAGGGCGGCGGATGATGCCGCACGTCGACCTCAAGGCCCGCTTCAAGAAGCTCGACATCGAGGTCGAGCTCGGCTTCACCGCCGAGCAGGTCGCGACCGAGGTCGAGCGCTGCCTGAATTGCGATTTGCAGACCGTGTTCACGCCGAATTTGTGCATCGAGTGTGATGCTTGTATCGACATTTGCCCGGTCGACTGCCTGACGATCGCGGCGAACGGCGAGCAGGCGGAGGTCGAGGGGCGCCTCAAGGCGCCGCGACTGCGCGCCGACCAGCCGTTCTTCGTGTCCGAGCCGCTCAAGCAAACCGGGCGCGTGATGATCAAGGACGAGAACCTCTGCGTCCACTGCGGGCTGTGCGCGGAGCGCTGCCCGACGGGCGCATGGGACATGCAGAAATCCACGGTGTCGATACCGTACGCGCGGGACGAAGGCCCGCAGAACTTGGCTCAGTGGCAGATCTCAAGAAAAGCCGGGTAAACGACTTCGTCCTGAAGGTCGCGAACGTGAACGGCACTGGCTCCGCCAGCGCCAATTCGCTGCTCATGAAGACCGTGTTCAGGATGGGCGTGCCTGTGAGCGGCAAGAACTTCTTTCCGTCGAACATCCAGGGTCTGCCGACCTGGTACGAGATTCGCGTGAGCGGCGACGGCTACCTCGGCCGTTCGGGGGCCGTCGACGTGATGGTCGCGATGAACGCGCAGACCTACGCGCGCGATCTCGCGGACGTGAGCCCCGGCGGAGTCCTGATCTACGACTCGACCTGGCCGCGCGATCGGCAGCTCGCGCGCCGCGACATCGAGATCATCGGCGTGCCGCTCGCGCGGATGTGCAACGAGCACTTCAAGAACGCGCGCACGCGGATCCTGATGAAGAACATGGCCTACGTCGGCGCGCTCGCGGCGCTGCTCGGGCTCGATCGCAAGATCGTCGAGCAGCTCGTCGCCGAGACCTTCGGCAAGAAGACGGCGCTCATCGCGTCGAACCTCGAGGCGATAGAGCTCGGCTTCGAGTACGCGACCGCGAACTTCGAGTGCCCGCTCGCGACGCGCGTCGAGCCGCTCGACAAGACGAAAGGGCACATCATGATCGACGGCAATACCGCCGCCGCGCTCGGCTGCGTCTACGCCGGCGCGACGGTCGGCGCGTGGTATCCGATCACGCCGTCGACGTCGCTGATGGACGCGTTCAAGGGCTTGTGCGAGCGCTATCGCAGGGACCCGAAAACCGGCGAGAAGCTCTACTGCATCGTTCAGGCCGAGGACGAGCTCGCGGCGATCGGCATCGTGCTCGGCGCGTCGTGGAACGGCGCGCGCGCGTTCACGCCGACGAGCGGGCCGGGCCTGTCGCTCATGAACGAGTTCTTGGGCTTCGCGTACTTTGCCGAGCTGCCGGCCGTCGTGTTCGACGTCCAGCGCGTCGGCCCGTCGACCGGCATGCCGACGCGCACGCAGCAGGCCGACATTCTCTCGGCCGCGTTCGCGTCGCACGGCGACACGAAGCACGTGCTTCTGTTCCCGAGCGACCCGCGCGAGTGCTTCGATCTCGCGGTTCGGGCGTTCGATCTCGCGGATCGCCTCCAGACACCGGTGATCGTGCTGTCCGATCTCGACATCGGCATGAACGACTGGATGTGCAAGGACATCGTCTGGGACGCGAAGTATCGGCCGGACCGCGGCAAGGTGCTGAGCGCTGAGCAGCTCGAAGGGGCCCAGGAGTTCCACCGCTACGTCGACGCCGACGGCGACGGCATTCCGTATCGAACGTTGCCCGGCACGCATCCGAACGGCGCGTACTTCGTCCGCGGCTCGGGGCACAACCAGTTCGGCCTATATACCGAAGACTCGGCCGAGTACCAGCAGGTCGTCGACCGGCTCGCGAAGAAGTGGCGCACGGCGGCGCAGCTCGTGCCGAAGCCCGTCGTGCGCCGCGCGGCGAAGCCCGCGAAGTGGGGCGTGATCGGGATCGGGAGCTCCGATCCCGCGATTCGCGAGGCGCTCGACCGGCTCGCGCCTAACGGAGTTCATCTCGATTACTGCCGGCTGCGCGCGTACCCGTTCGGCGAGGACGTCGTGCGCTTCATAGAGCAGCACGAACGGGTCTTCGTCGTCGAGCAGAATCGCGACGCGCAGCTCAAGAGCCTGCTCACGATCGAAACGGGGTGCGCGCCCGCGCGCCTCCACTCGATCCTGCAATACGGCGGGCTGCCGATGGATTGCCGCTGCATCGTCGAGACGCTCGAGCAAGCGGCCGCGCAGGGAGAAGCCGCATGACCTCCGTCCCCAAGCCGAAGATCGTTCACCAGGGGCTCAAGCGCAACGCGCTCGGGCTCACGATCCGCGACTACGAGGGCAGCATGTCGACGCTGTGCGCGGGCTGCGGCCACGACTCGATCACGGCCGCGATCGTCCAGGCGTTCTTCGAGCTCGAGGTCGCGCCGCACACGGTCGCGAAGATGAGCGGCATCGGCTGCTCGTCGAAGACGCCCGCCTATTTCATGAGCACGGCGCACGGCTTCAACTCCGTGCACGGCCGCATGCCGTCGATCGCGACCGGCGCGAACGCGGCGAACCGCGGGCTCTATCTGCTCGGCGTGTCGGGCGACGGCGACTCGCTGTCGATCGGGCTCGGCCAGTTCATGCACGCGCTGCGCCGCAACCTCGACATGGTCTACATCATCGAGAACAACGGCGTGTACGGGCTCACGAAGGGGCAGTTTTCGGCGTCGGCCGACGTCGGCTCGAAGGCGAAGCGCGGCGAGGTCAACAAGCAGCCGCCGATCGATCCGGTGCAAATCGCGCTCGCGCTCGGCGGCACGTTCGTCGCGCGCGGTTTTTCCGGCGACAAGGATCAGCTCGTGCCGCTGATCAAGGCGGGCGTGCGCCATCGCGGCTTCGCGTTGATCGACGTGCTGTCGCCATGCGTGACGTTCAACGATCACGAGGACTCGACGAAGAGCTACGCGCACGTGCGCGAGTTCAGCCATCGCGTCGTGAACGCGGACTTCGTCCCGCCGGCCCAGGAGATCAAGGCAGCCTACGACGCGGGCGACGTGCTCCCCGTCGTGCTGCACGACGGCAGCAAGGTGCTGCTGCGCAAGATCGCGCGGGACTTCAATGCCGGCAACCGCGGCGATGCGATGGAATACGTGCGTGCCCACCAGCGCGAAGGCGAGATCGTGACCGGGCTCCTGTACGTCGAGGAGGGCGAGCCCGATCTGCACGAGGTCAACGGCACGACCGAGACGCCGCTCAACGCCGTCGCCTACGAAGCGCTGTGTCCCGGCGCGGACGCGCTCGCGGCGCTCCAGAATCGCTTCCGCTGAGCGGCGGGCCGCCCGGGCCACGGGCGCAGCCGCCGTAAGCCCTTGCTGCGTCTCGCAGTTGTGACGTGATTCACCGTAATCCGGCCGCGGAATGGGCACGTTAGGGCGCCGTCTCCTGGGGTATTCCGTATGGCCGACCGACCCGCGTCGATTCAAGGGCTCCGCGATCGCCTGACCGGCCTCCTGGCCGACTGGGGCGCCGAGTTCGCGCTCGTGCTCAAGGAGCTCGAGGAGAAGCGCGCGCGCGTGGTCGAGCTCGAGGGCCGCCAGCAGGGCCGCGCCGACGAGCTCGAGATGCTCAAGAAGCGCCTCGACGGGCAGGACCAGCTGATCGACACGCTCAAGGCCGAGGCCGAGGAGGCGTCGAAGCTTCGCAAGGAGGTCCGCTCGAAGGACCTCGAGTACGAGCGCGTGAGTTCCGAGCTCGACAGCAAGAAGGAGCTCGTGCGCGCTCTGCGCCGCGACGCCGAGGCCGCCGATCGGCTCAAGGCCGACGCGAAGGTCAAGGACCGTTCGGTCGAAGACTTGAAGGGCGAGCTGCAGAAGGCCGAACGGCGAATCGAGGACCAGGCGAAGGAGCTGAGCTCGATGCGCGAGGCCGCGGGCAAGGCGAACGACGAGTCGGCCGAGCTCGAGGCGCTGCGTGCGGAGCTCGAGGCGCGCAAGGTCATGATCAAGAGCCTGCGCGCGGATCAGGACCGCGTCGCCGCTCTCGACGCGAGCCTCGACGAGAAGCGCGAGATCATCCGTCAGCTCGAGGCGTCGTTGAATCGCCACTCGAACACGATCATCGAGCTCAAGCGCAGCGCCGAGGCCTGGAAGCGCAAGTACCAGGCGGTCAAGGGCCACAGCTCGACGGCGGAAACTTCCGTGAGCTTGCCGACGCTGAGCGACACCGACGTCCGCGCGATCGAGCAGCTCGAGAAGGACGTCGAGACGAAGACCGAATCGACGATTGCGATCGACATGCGTCGCTCGCTGCTCGAAGCCCGCCGCACCGCGGCGCAGGGCGGCGGCGAGAAATAGTTACCTCGGCGCACGCCGCGCTCGCGGCGTCAACGCCCCCCGAGCGAATCTCAAGCGAACCTGAACGAGCTTCGCACGCGTGACTGCGTGCGGCGCCGGCGCTGGCGCTCGCGCGCGGCGCGGCGCATCGCGCGATCGCTCCGCTCCGCGACGGCGGGCCGCCGCAACTCCCAGAAATTCACGGTTGCAAAAAGCCATGTTGCGTCGGAAACAATTATGTTGAACGATTCGTCATTATTGTGACTGCTCTCACAGACTCCTCGGGCCAAAACACAGAGCCTGGCGACGAAGGGAATTTAACGGAACGTCACCCGG
>Ga0335084_10002621_pt1 | contig 17408 bp, 11 predicted proteins | sample Lox_Sample_44_FD_206721 | JGI IMG/M metagenome (GOLD analysis project Ga0335084, IMG submission 206721) | Soil microbial communities from Loxahatchee National Wildlife Refuge, Florida, United States - Lox_Sample_4.4 | ecosystem: Environmental > Terrestrial > Soil > Wetlands | place: USA... | reverse complement strand
CCGCAAACAGCCGGTTTCTTGGCAGCGCCCACTATCCTGAATGTGAGGGTGGAAACACGCGGCCCCATCCGCCTGGATCACGGCCCCAAACGGGTACTGAGGTTCCCGTATTCCCTCGTAACTTAATTGATGCTTTGCTTTTTGGGAATTCCGGGTTTGTAGTGGGCCAGTGGCGTAGAGCGGCACCGTGCGACAATGCCGCTGATGCAGGATCATGAACTCTATCGACGCATTCTCGGAATCGAGGCTCCCTGGTTTGTGGACGCGGTGGATCTGAAGTTGGAGTCGGGCGAGATCCATGTTTTACCTGCGGCACGACGAACTGAGCGAATGGCCGTGTCCGGAGTGCGGGAGGGCCTGCAAGCTGTACGACCATCAGCCAGAGCGGCGGTGGCGTCACCTGGACACGTGCCAGTATCAGACGATCTTGCACGCCGAACCGCCACGGGGCGAATGCTGCGACCACGGGGTGAAAGTCGTCAAGCTGCCTTGGGCGGAGCCGTCGAGCCGGTTCACGGCGCTGTTCGAGGCATTGGCGATCGCCTGGCTGCAAGCGGCCAGCCAGAAAGCCGTCGCCGGGCTGTTGAAGATTACTTGGGATGAGATCCACGGCATCATGGAACGGGCGGTGAAGCGTGGCTTGGAGCGGCGCAAAGCCGAAACGGTGAGCCAGATCGGTGTCGACGAGAAGGCGTTTCGGAAGGGGCACAGCTACCTGACGCTGGTGAATGACCTGATGGGAGGGCGCGTGCTGTATGTGGCCGAAGACCGCAAACAGAGCAGCCTGGACGGTTTTTGGGACACGCTGACGGAGGAGCAGATCAACGGCATCGAAGCGGTGGCGATGGACATGTGGGATCCCTATCTCAATTCGGTGCGGGAACATGTGCCGGAAGCGGACCGGAAGATCGTCTTCGACAAATTCCACGTGGCAAAGCACTTGGGGGACGCGGTGGACAGGGTGCGACGAAAGGAAAACAAAACTCTGAAGGCTGCCGGTGACGACCGGCTGGCGGGGACGCGCTATGACTGGCTGAGGAATCCGGCTGCGATGGAGCCGCAAGACCGGAAGGAGTTTGCTCAACTGAGAACCAGCGAGTTGAAAACCGCACGGGCCTGGGCGTTGAAGGAGACCGCGATGGCCTTGTACAGCTACGTCTACGAACGTCCGGCCAGGAAGCACTTCCGTTGGTGGCATGGCTGGGCGGTGCGGAGCCGGTTACAACCGATGATCGAAGTTGCGCGCATGCTCAAGCGCCGGTTCGAGAACGTGATCACGTACTTGCGCCACCGCATCACCAACGCGAGCAGCGAATCGATCAACGCCAAGATCCAATGGGTAAAGTACACCGCCCGTGGCTTTCGGAACAAGCAGAACTTCGTTCACGCGATCTACTTCCATTGCGGCGGTCTCGACCTGGCCCCTGAAGCCACTAAATAGCCGGAAACGCCAGTAAAACAGAAGCGGCGCGGCATTGGCGCCGGTCAGCGGGAATGAAGTATTGGGAATAATCTTTTGCTGAATAAATGTCGCATTCGCCAGTCCGGCGTATCCGAGGTCGTAAAAGATGCCCGCCACGGCTCTGAAGACCCCATTCGGGAGCGACTGCCAGGCTACCTCGCACGTCCCTGTGCCATCCCCAAAAAGACGATTTCGGCCCGCTGCTCGCCTCGTCTGACCGCATGGGCTTACTCTATACGATACTCCTAGCTGAGGCGCAATCCCGTTACCCTTTTTGGAACTAATCCGTTACCACAAAAAGGTCCCTCAGCCGACAATGAACACAAACCAGACAAGTACGGGATAATTTGTGCATACGTGAAAAGAGGCGTTCTCAGTCTCCTGGCGTGCTGGCCTTGTGCTTTCGCGCTGGACCCTTCTCTCGACGTCAGTCAATACGCGCACACCACATGGAAAGTCCGCGAAGGCTTTTCCAAGGGCGCCATCTTTTCCATCGCTCAGACGCTGGACGGTTATCTCTGGCTCGGCACGGAATTCGGCTTGCTCCGCTTCGATGGCGTTCGGAACGCCGAGTGGCAGCCACCGGCAGGCCAGCGTCTCCCCAGCAGCGATATCAGAACCTTGCGCGTCGCGCGCGACGGGAGTCTTTGGATTGGTACCAGTGGAGGCCTCGCAAGCTGGAAAGACGGCCGACTGACTCACTATCCGGAGCTTGACGGGAAGAATATCGAAACGCTCCTCGAGGATGGTGGAGGAACGATGTGGGCCGGCGCGTGGGCTCTTCCCGTCGGGAGACTCTGCGCCATTCAGATCGGCAGCACCCAGTGCTACGGTGAGGACGGCCGGTTCGGCTCCGGAGTGACCTCCCTATATGAGGATGGCGCAGGCAACCTCTGGGCGGGAGGGATGACCGGCCTCTGGCGATGGAAGCCTGGTCCACTCAAGCTCTATCCCATGCCAGACTCGACCTACCGAATCAACGCTCTGATCGAAGGGGACGGCGGCACACTCCTGATTGCGAAGAATAGCGGAATCACACAACTGAGGGACGGGAAAACCGAGGCTTATTCGCTTCCCGCCGGGCTGCAGTTCAAACCCTACAATCTGCTTCGGGATCGTGATGGCGCTCTGTGGATCGGAGCGTCGGTGGACGCGGGTCTTTTGCACGTGCACGAGGGGAGAACGGATCAGTATAACCAACCCGACGGCCTGGCCGGCGACGCCGTTACCTGTCTCTTTGAGGATCGGAAGGCAGTATATGGGTATCGACCATCGGCGGCCTCGACCGCTTTCGCGGCTTCGCCGTCACCACGATTTCCGTCAAGCAGGGTTTGTCGAGCCGAGGCGTTGAGTCCATTCTGGCGGCGAGCGACGGCAGCGTTTGGATCGGCACGGATGACGGCTTGAACCGGTGGAATCACGGGCAAATCACGATTTACCGCAAGCGAAGTGCACCGGCCGAGCGCGGTGGAGCCAAGGGAATTGCCGGGAAGAGGGGGGCGGTGCGAGAGATTACTGGAAGTGGATTGCCGGATGATGAGGTGGACTCCCTCTCTCAGGATGATCGCGGGCAAATTTGGGTCACAACGCTTCGTGGAGTCGCCATTCTCGACTCTGACCGGTTCATTCCCATGCGCTCCGTGCCCGACGGGATCGTTTATTCCATTGCCTCGGACACCGCGGGGAACGTCTGGATGAGTCACCGCGATGGCCTTTTTCATTTGATGCGGGCGAGTGTGGTCGAACGGATTCCCTGGGGCAAACTCGGACGCAAAGACGTGGCTACCGCTTTGTTCTACGATCCTGTGCAGGGCGGTTTGTGGCTTGGCTTTTCCGCGGGCGGCGTAGCGTATTTCAAGGACGGCCAGATCCGCACATCGTATGCAGGCGGCGAAGGGCTGGGCGGCGGCCGTGTCAACGGCCTTCACCTGGATCGCGACGGCACACTTTGGGCCGCAACCGACGGCGGGCTCAGCCGGGTGAAAAACGGCCGTGTGGTCACACTTAGCAGCAGGAACGGACTTTCCTGCGATACGCTTCACTGGATGATGGAAGACGACGCCCATTCGGTGTGGCTGTATCTGGCCTGCGGCCTGGTGCGGATTGCCCGGCCTGAACTGGACGCCTGGGCCGCCGATCCAAAGCGGCCGATCGAGGCCAGGATTTTCGACAGTTCCGAGGGAGTCAGGATCCATTCGTTCACCAGCGGTTATAGCCCGCGTGTCACCAAGTCCACGGATGGCCGATTGTGGTTTCTGCCTTTCGACGGCATCTGCGTCATCGACCCGCGTCACCTTCCCTTTAACAGCCTCCGCCGCCGGTATACATCGAGCAAATCATCGCCGATCACAAAATTCATTGGCAGAACCTGTCGGGCGCGGCAGCTTCGAACCTGCGCCTGCCCGCACTCAGTCGCGATGTGCAAATCGACTATACCGCTCTCAGCTTCGTTGCGCCGGAGAAGATTCGTTTTCGCGCAAAGCTGGAAGGCCGCGATACCGATTGGAAGGATGCCGCCAATGAGCGGAAGGCGTTCTATACCGATCTCCCTCCGCGCCACTGCCGCTTCCGGGTCATGGCCACCAACAATAGCGGTGTGTGGAACGAGGCCGGCGGCTCGCTCGATTTCTCAATCGACCCGGCGTACTACCAGACCAACTGGTTCCGTGTGTCGTGCGCGGCCGCCTTTCTGGCGCTGCTCTGGGCGCTGCACCAGTACCGCCTTCACCAGATCGCGGAGAAATTCAACGCGCGCCTGGAAGGGCGTGTCGATGAGCGCCTGCGCGTCGCCCGCGAGTTGCACGATACGCTACTGCAGAGCTTCCACGGACTGCTGCTGAACTTTCAAGCAGTCAAGAACCTGCTCCCTGGCCGCGTGGGAGAGGCGCGGCAAGTATTGGAAACAACGCTCGACCACGCCGCTCAAGCTATCACCGAGGCGCGCGATGCGGTTCAGGATCTAAGGTCGTCCGCCGAGATTACCAACGAACTTGCCAAGGCCCTGGAAGTGTTGGCTCGAGATTTGGCCGAACAGGAGAGAGCGGCCAACGGAAACGCAGCTGCATGTTCGGTGGAAGTCGAAGGTACTTCACAAGAGCTGCATCCGATCCTGCGGGATGAAGTCTACCAAATTACAGTGGAGGCGTTGCGCAATGCCTTCCGCCACGCGCGGGCGCGGCAGATCGAAGTCGAAATCCGATATGATGCACGGCAGCTTCGAGTCCGGGTGCGCGATGACGGCGCCGGTATTGATGCGAGCGTGCTCCAGGAAGGGCGCGCAGGGCACTTCGGCCTGAAGGGCATGCGCGAGCGCGCCAGAGCGATCGGCGGACAACTGAAAGTCTGGAGCGAGTACGGCGTCGGTACGGAGGTGGACCTGAGTATCCCAGCTTCGGTCGCTTATGGAAGTCGTGCCAGCCGACGTTTTCGTGTGTTCAAGAGCAAAGGCAGGACGAATTCATGACCGGCATACGGCCAGAGGCCGCACTAAGGAGCGAACCGCGCTTGCACTGAGCGGTTCAGTGAGGAATCGCCCGACGGCGGCTGCTGAAAAGTTGGCAGACAGCGGCGAATATTCGCAATTTCCAACAAAGGTCCACGCCGGCGCCATCCTATCCTCTGAAAGCCGGGCGCACCGGCTTACGGAGACGGGAATCGATGCGCCACTCAAAACTGGCACTGGGGATTGGCGTTGCGGTAGCGCTTGCATGCCTCGCCGGATGCGCCAAGGTCCGGTATCCCAACTACTACCTGCTCAACGTTCCGGCTGCCTCGTCGTCTACCGGCCGGAAAACACCGCTTCTGGGCCCGGTTGCCGTGCGGCAATTCGGTTCCCCCCCATTCCTGCGGGAAGGTCCGATTGTGTACCGGGAATCGCCGGAGCGCCTCGGCTTTTATCACTACGATCACTGGGGGCTCGACCCGCGACGCGCTGTGACGACCGCCTTGGTTGGCGAGATGCGGTCGCGCTCAGCGTTCCAATCGGTCGACCTCTACGATGGCAGCACCGGTAGCGATTGGATTGTCAGCGGAACACTCGACCATCTGGAGGAGGTCGACGATGGCGCCGACGTGGCAATTGAAGTCGGCGTCTCGGCGCGATTGAATAGCGTACGGACCGGAGAGGTGCTCTGGCAGGACACGTGCAGCAAGCGAGTGAAACTGGACAAGCGCTCCGTTCCCGGAGTGGTGGCAGCAATGTCCCGCGAGATGGCGAGCGTCGTCGAATCGCTGGTTACCTCGATGCTGGATCGGCTTTCGACGGCCGCATCGGCCCAAAGCCTCGCGCGTCAATAGAGAACACTATGCCTGAAGCAACTCAAACCACTCAGAAACGTTCGAGCTGGGCCGGCAGTCTCAGAAGGCTGGTCGTGCCCGTCATCATTCTGCTCATGGCCGGCGGGATTGTGGCCCTGATCGCCGGAAACTGGAACTCATGGGCGAGCGAGCGCGTCGCGCAGCAAACCGATGACGCCCACTTGCGCGCCGATCTCACGCCGCTCAGCACCAAGGTGGCCGGACTGGTAGCGAAGGTAGCCGTCTCCGACTATCAGCCGGTGAAGGCCGGAGACTTACTGGTGCAACTGCGCGACGAGGATTTTCGCGCTCAGGTCCGGCAGGCCGAAGCCGCGGTAGTCGCGGCGCAAAGCGCGCTCATCAATAACAGCAGGCAAAAGGATTTGCAGGAGGCGCGCATCGTTCAGGCGGAGGATGGAATTCGCGCGGCCGAGGCCGACATCGTGGCCGCGGAAGCTGGAATCGAGGCGGCGAAATCGACCATTACGAATGCCCGCAGCGGAATCGAAGCGGTCAAGGCGGACGTACAGCGTACGCAGCTGGAGCGGCGGCGGCAGGAAGCGCTGATCGCGGCGGAGTCCGCCACGCGGCAGAAGCTCGAGCAGGTGGTGGCGGACGAGGAGCGCTTCCGCGCGCAACTCGCCAGCCGGGAAGCGGACGTCAACACGGCGACCGCGCAACTGGCCAGCCGGCAGGCCGACCTGGCCCGCGCGCACGCGCGGCTGGGCAGCACGAAATCCGAGTTGGATGCACAAAGACGCCAGCGCGCGGTGCTCGATTCCCAGGAGCTCCTGCTGCACGCGGATCTGGAGGCGAAGCGGGCCTCACTCTCCCTGGCGCAAACCAATCTCGGCTACACGCGTATTGTCGCGCCCGAAAACGGCATTGTGAGCGAGCGCAAGGTGCGCGCCGGCCAGTTAGTCAGTCCGGGCACCCAGGTAATCTCGCTGGTGCAGAGCGACGTATGGGTACAGGCCAATTACAAGGAGACGCAGGTTCGTCATATCCGCTCGGGCGACCCCGCGGAAATCCGCGTGGACGCGTTTCCGGGCGTGATTTTCAGAGGCAAGGTCGAGCACGTCTCTCCCGCCAGCGGATCTCAGTTCGCGCTGCTGCCGCCCGATAACGCCACTGGCAACTTCACGAAGATCGTACAGCGCGTGCCCGTAAAGATCGTTTTGGACGAGAGACAATCGACCACGGAACGGTTGCGGGCCGGACTCTCCGTGATCGCGACCATTCGGACCACCCGGACCGGCCAATGACGGAGACTGTTGCAGAAGCCAAAGTCCCTCGCTCCCCCGCCCCGGTTGCCGGAAACGCAGGCGCCGCGAATCCGTACATCGGGATTCTCGGCGTGTTTCTGGGCGCCGGGGCGGCGACCCTGAACTCGCGGATGATCAGCGTCGGACTGCCGGATATCCGCGGCGCAGCCGGCTACGGCTTCGACGAGGGCTCATGGCTTCCCACCGTAGTGAACATGGCGATGATGTTCAGCGGCGTCTTCGTAGTATTCGTAAACTCTTTGTACGGTCAGCGAAGGATTTTGCTTCCTGCCGCAGCGGTCTTTACGGTTGCTTCCGTGCTGCTTCCGTTTTCCCCGAATTACTGGACCATGGTGGCGCTGCTGGTAGTTGCGGGTGTGGCGTCCGGCACTTTCTACTCGCTTACGCTTACGTTCGTCCTGACTGCCCTTCCGAAACGGCTGATCATCTTTGGAATCGCGGCATACGCAGCCGATATCGTTTTCGTGAGCAACTTCGCATCCCTGCTCGAAGGCTGGTACATCGAGAGGCTTTCGTGGCACTGGATCTTCTGGACTGCCGCGGTGCTCACACCGCTGATGATGATCTGCATCTATTTCGGAATCCCGCGGCGGCCGCAAGCGGAACCGCGCCCGAGTTGGCGGGGGTTCGCGTATTTCAGCGTTGGCCTGAGCCTTCTGTACGGAGCCCTCGATCAAGGCGAGCGGCTGGATTGGCTGAACTCGGGCACGATTGTGGCGATGTCCGCGGCCGGACTCTTCCTGCTGGCGGCTACCGCGGTGCGGCGGTTGCTACAACCGAATCCGACCTTGGTGCTGTCCTTCCTCAACCGCAGAAACACGATCATATTGGCGTTGTCGATTTTTGTGTTCAAATTCGTTCATCTATCTGCCATCATTCTGGTGCCGGGCTTCCTCGGGAACATTCAACAGTACAGGCCACTCGAAACCGGGTATGCGCTCGCCTGGGTCGCGGTCCCCATGTTTGCCGTCGTGTGGCTGGTGGCGGTGTTGGTGGTCCATACCAGTTCGCGGCTGGTACTGTCGGCTGGTCTGACGACCGTCGCAGTGGCGGCGTGGGTCTGCGGTCACGTGGACAGCGCGTGGGCTGGAAATAACTTCGAGCCGGTGGAACTCCTGCTGGCGGCGGGACTCTCCGGCACGTACATCGGACTGGTAGGCAGCATCGTTCTGGAAGGACTGGAAGCCGGCGCCCTGGCAAGCCCGACGAGCGCCGCTACCTTTGCCGGCTTCATGCACTTCATCCGCATCTTCGGCGGCCAGGTGGGAGTGGCGGCCATGACGCGATTCGTCTCCGTGCGCGAAAAGTATCATTCCAACCTGCTGGGGCTGCATGTGGATGCGGGCAGTTGGCTCACGGATGAGCGGGTCCGCATGCTGACCGGCGGATTGCTGCCGGGGTCCGCCGGACCGGAGGAAGCGCAGGCCCGCGCAGTCGGGATTCTGGGACAACAAGTGCGGGCGCAGGCGTACACGCTGGCGATAGCCGACGGGTTCACGTTCATCGCCTGGATGGGCGTGGTGTACCTCCTGCTAATGCTCTTCCTGCGGCCCAACAAGATCAGTTACGGAGATTTGAGGAACATGCAATGAGTCGAGCGTGCTTACCCAAAATCGTAGTAGTGACCGCGGTTGCCGCACTGGCGGCGCTTCCCCAGAAGGCCGCCGAAACACGGCGGCTCACCCTGGCCGAGGCCGTGCATCTTGCCCTCAACCAGAACCGGGTCCTCAAAATCGCCCGCCTCAAGGTGATCGAAAACGAGCAGAAAAAGGCGGGCCAGCGATCCGCCTATTTCCCCACGATCACGAACCAATCGAACATGATCCATCTCACGGATCTGCCGTTTGTCGCGATCCCGGCGGGTTCGTTCGGCCAATTCGGCCCGGTGCTGGTTCCCCCTCAATCCGGGACCGTGTCGCAAGGCAATAACACGATATATTCCAGCGGGACGATGATCGCCCAGCCGCTCACGCAATTGCTGCGGATTCGCGACGCCAACCGCATCGCGGCGGCCGAAGTCGCGGTGTCCCGCAGCGATCTGAAGAAGGCGGAGAACCAGGTCGCCCTGAAGGTGCATGTGCTGTTCTACGGGGTCCTGATCGCGGGCCTGCAGAAGCAGGCAGCCGAACAGCAGACCTCCTACGCCCGCGAGCACCTGCGCGAGACCGAAGACGACGTGCGCAACGGCAGCGCGCTACGCGTTGCCGCGCTCGACGGCCGCGCCGGCCTGCTCGAGAGCCAGCAGGCGGTGCTCACCGCGGAGCTTCAGCTATCCGATCTGACCACTGAATTGAACGATCTGCTCGGCTTGCCGCTCGATACCCGGCTCGAACTCGACCCCGCGGTGCCGGCGAGCTTCGAGCAGCGGTCTCAGGAGGAATATGTGCAGACGGCATGGACGGAGAATCCCGAGATCCGGGCAGCCGAGGAAACCGTCCGCAAGGCGAGAGCCGGCGTGGCGGCGGCGAAGACGGCCTACATCCCGGACGTCACCGCCTACGCGCGGCACAGCTATCAGGACGGGGTGGCGTTTGCGGTGCGCAACTTCGGCACCTTCGGGATCAATCTCAACTGGGATGTCTACGACTTCGGCAAGCGTCGGGCCGCGGTACACGAGCGCGAAGCGCAACTGGCTCAGGCTGAAGAGAATCTTCGCCGGCTGAAGGAAGCGGTAGCGGTGGAGATCGAGCGAAGTTACAACAAAGTGGTTCGCACGCGAAGCATGGTCCAGGTGGCGAACCAGGTGGTCCGGCTGCGCGAGGAGAGCGAGCGGCTAGCGCAGAACCAGCTCACACAGGGCGTGATTCTGGTTTCAAACCGGCGGCATGCAACGGCTGGAACCTACAAGGCCCAGGCGGATTTCCTGCAGGCGAGCCTGGGACATCTGCTCGCTTGGGCCGAACTCGAGCAGGCTGTCGGACACACCCCGGGGTTCTGACGGCACGGCGGCAGTATGAAGATTCTCGTCCTTAACTCGGGCTCCAGTAGCCAAAAGGCCTGCCTTTACGACATCGGCGAAACGCTCCCGGCTCATCCGCCCGCGTGCCTGTGGGAAGGGAGGATCGAGTGGGCTGGCGAAACGGCGGAGGTAACGACCAAAGCGAAAGGCATCAGAGAGGCGAAGCGGGTAGCGGGCATGTCCCGTCGACAGGTTCTGGAGGACTTGGTAAGCACCCTTTGGAAGCGCAGATGGACCGCGGTAATCGATTCCGCCTCCGATATCGCCGCCGTAGGGCACCGCGTAGTCCACGGCGGTCCTCATTTCGAGGATCCGGTCACGATCACGCCCGAGGTCATTTCCGCCATCGGCAGCGTGTCCGCGTTCGCGCCATTGCACATTCGCTCGGAGCTGGAGGGCATCCGAATGATCGAGAGCCTGCTAGGCGCGGTTCCTCAGATGGCGGTGTTCGACACTGGCTTTCACCGTCAGATGCCGCCGGCGGCGGCGGTCTACCCCGGCCCTTATGAGTGGTTCGAGAAGGGCATCCGGCGTCATGGATTCCATGGAGTCAACCACCAGTACTGTGCCGGGCGCGCCGCGCAGTTGCTGGATCGGGACCTGCAGTCGCTCAAGCTGGTCACGTGCCATCTGGGGAACGGCTGCTCGATCGCGGCGATCGAGGGCGGGCGGAGCGTCGATACCACGATGGGGTTCACTCCGCTCGATGGTCTGATGATGGGGACGCGCTCGGGTTCGGTGGATCCGGGGATTCTGACGTTTCTGATGCGCGAGCATCACCTCGATGGTCCGGAGATCAACAAGGTGCTGAATCAGCGGTCCGGCCTGCTGGGGGTCTCGGGCATCTCCGGCGACATGCGTGAGATCCTGTCCGCCATCCAGGCGGGGCACCAGCGGGCAAAGCTGGCTTTCGATATCTATGTGCATCGCATCCGGTCGGCCATCGGCGGAATGACGGCCGTCCTGGGCGGCATGGACGCGCTGGTGTTCACGGGTGGCGTGGGCGAGAATTCTCCGGATGTCCGGGCCGAGACGTGCGGCACCCTTGGATATCTCGGGCTGAGTCTCGATAGCGGCAGGAATATGCGCCCGTCGCTCGATGAGGACATCTCGACGTCGGAGTCGCTCGTCCGTGTGCTGGTGATTCGGGCGGAGGAAGATTGGGCCATTGCCGCCGAGTGTTGGAAATTGGTGCGCTTGGAGGCGCCGGTGGAAAAAGTAAACCTATGAGCGAAGCACTTCCGATTGTCTATCTGGCGCGCCACGGAGAAACGGCCTGGAGTCTCACCGGGCAGCACACCGGCCTGACCGATTTGCCGTTGACCGCCCGCGGGGAGCGCAATGCCCGCAGCCTGGGAGAGCGGCTGAAGGGGCTGAACTTCGCAAATGTGTTCACCAGCCCGCTGCAGCGCGCTTCGCGGACCTGCGAACTGGCCGGATTTGGAGCAGTGGCCGAAATAGATCGCGACCTGGTGGAATGGGACTACGGGCAGTACGAGGGGCTGCGCTCGGCTGAAATTCTGGCGGAGCGCCCGGATTGGCAACTGTTCCGCGATGGCTGCCCTGGCGGTGAATCGCCGGAGGATGTGGCCGATCGCGCCGACCGCGTGGTGCAGCGCGTTCGGGAAATTGCGGGCGACGTGCTGCTCTTTTCCAGCGGGCATTTCATTCGCGTCATAACTGCCCGCTGGCTCGCGTTGGGACCGGGACCGGCGGGCCGATGCTTCCTGCTCAACACCGCGAGTCTCAGCGCGTTGAGCTATGAGAGAAGCTACTCGCAACCAGTCATTCGCCTCTGGAATGACGACCACCATGTAACTGCATAGACAACTTTAGCAACAGGAGCCTCCAGTGAGCACCAAGGAACTGACCCACCTCGGATCCGCGGCAAGCGCAGCAACGCCTGCCACGGAAGCGGTAGTAACCCAGCTTCTACGACAGTACGGTTGTGGCCCCATTCCCTTCGTGGGCACGGAGAACGCGTTCTACGAACGGCATCTGCTTTTCGACCGGGTGATCGATCCCAAGGTGGCTACCGCCCGCGAGCGGTTTGAAGCCTTCTCGCGATCCATCCGGGATGTCCTGGCGCAGCGGTGGGTGCTGACCAAGAGCACGTACGAGCGCGAGAATCCCAAGCGCGTTTACTACCTCTCCATGGAGTTCCTCATTGGGCGGTCGCTGGCGAACAACCTGACCAATCTCCTGCTTGATCCGCTAGTGCGCCACGCCGCGCAGGAACACGGCATGGACCTGCTGGATCTGATCGAAGCGGAGCCGGACGCCGGTCTCGGGAACGGCGGCCTGGGCCGGCTAGCGGCCTGTTTCCTCGATTCGATGGCGACGATGCAACTCCCGGCGACCGGGTACGGGCTGCGCTATGAGTACGGCATGTTCCGGCAGTCCATCGTGAACGGCTGGCAAAAGGAGAATCCCGATAACTGGCTTCGCGATATCGACCCGTGGGAGGTGGTCCGGCCGCATGAAAAAGTCGAGGTCCGGGTGAACTGCACATTCCAGCTCAGGAGCGGGAGCTTTCAGGTGATCCGCGGCCGGCCGTCCACCCTGTTCGGCATTCCGTACGACCGTCCCGTGGTGGGGTACGGCGGCAAGACGATCAATACCCTCCGTCTTTGGGCCGCGGCCGCGCCCGACTATTTCGATCTCCAGGAATTCGGCTCGGGCGATTTTGTAGGCGCGCTGGGCGAGACGCTGGAAGCGGAATCGCTCACGCGCGTCCTGTATCCAGACGATTCGACCACCCTGGGGCAAGGCCTGCGGTTCGTGCAGGAGTACTTCCTGGTGGCGTGCTCATTGGCCGACCTGGTGCGCCGGTTTCAGCGGCACAACACGGACTGGGACACGCTCCCGGAGAAGGTTGCGATTCAACTGAACGACACGCATCCCTCAATGGCCGTCGCGGAACTGCTGCGGATCCTGCTGGACGATGTTCACCTGGGGTGGGATCGAGCCTGGGATCTGACCAGAAGGACGTTGGCGTACACAAACCACACGCTGCTTCCGGAGGCGCTCGAAAAGTGGCCGGCCGGATGGTTCGAGATCATGCTGCCGCGGCAGCTGGAACTCATCTATGAGATCAATCGCCGGCTGCTCGATGACGTGCGCCTTCGCTACCCAGGCGATGAGGGGCGTGTGCAACGTGTCAGTCTGGTCGAAGACGGGCCGCAGCGCAAGATCCGCATGGCCAATCTCGCGATCGTCGGGTCGCACAGCACCAATGGGGTGGCGGCGGTCCACTCGAAGTTATTGCGAACCACGACGGTCAAGGATCTGGCCGAGCTTTTCCCGGAGCGCTTCAGCAACAAAACGAACGGCGTCACGCCGCGGCGCTGGCTCCTGGGGGCCAACCCGGGGTTGGCGCGCAGGATCACGGACGTCATCGGCGAGCGGTGGATCACGGACCTGAGCCAATTGACCGAGCTGAAACCGCTCGCCGGTGATCCGGCCGTGCGCGAAGGATTCGCCGCGGCCAAGCGAGAGGCCAAAGTGCGGTTCGCGGATTGGCTGAAGGCCACCACCGGACAAGTTGTGGATCCGGATTCGGTATTCGATTGCCAGGTGAAGCGCATTCACGAATACAAACGGCAACTGCTGAACGCGCTGCGAATTGTGGTCAGCTACAACCGGCTGCGCCGAAATCCGCGCCTGGACGTCCCGCCCCGGACGTTTTTCTTCGCCGGCAAGGCGGCGCCGGCGTACCGCCTGGCCAAATTGATTGTCAAATTCATCAACAATCTGGCGGAGACGGTGGACGCCGATCCGGCGGTGGGAAACCGGCTCAAGGTGATCTTCCTGCCGGAGTACAACGTGTCCATGGCGGAAAGGCTGATTCCGGCAGCGGATGTCTCCAACCAGATCTCGACCGCCGGGTACGAAGCCAGCGGAACCAGCAACATGAAGTTCATGGTGAACGGCGCATTGACCGTGGGAACTCGGGACGGAGCCACCATCGAGATGGCCGAGGAGGCAGGCGAGGAGAACATGTTCCTGTTCGGCCTTACGGTGGAACAGGTGGAAGGCAGCCGCGGCTGGTACAGCCCCCACTGGCACTATGAACACGAGCCGGAAACGAGGGAAGCGCTGGACCTCATCTTCTCCGATCACTTCAGCTGCAGGGAGCCGGGCGTCTTCGCTCCCCTGCGCGACGTGCTCCTGACGAACGATCACTACATGCATCTGGCCGACCTTACGTCCTATTGCCAGGCTCAGGACCGGCTGGCCGCGTTGTATGGGAATACGGGGGAATGGTCTCACAAGGCGATCCTGAACGTGGCCAGTTCCGGAAAGTTCTCGAGCGACCGCACTATCGCCGAATACGCCGCGGGCATTTGGAAGGCGAAGCCGTGTCCCATTCCGTAGAGACGCGGCCGGGTAGAGTCGATGGCCCGTCGCGGTGGTCGGATTTCCGACACGGGGCACTCGGATATGTTGCAAATGTTCTGGTGGCGGCAGGCTTGCTGTGGTATCGGAAATGCTCCTGACAAGACGCAAATGTTTGCTAGGTCATCTCATCGTTGGAGATATCCTCTCACCGTGTTTAGCTGGTGCATCCTTAGTGCAGCCGGCGCTTCCGGCCAGGAGGGCGATCCGTTAGTTCAGCAGCTACAGGATCTCAAGCGTCAATATGCTGAGACCACCCGCCTGATGGAGCAACGGATCGCAGCTCTGGAGCAACAAATCGCGAAGCAGAAGGAGCAACCGCCGGCAGGTACTACCTCGGTGGCGGAATTGGCTCGCGAAGCGGCTGCGGCCCCAGTCAGCGGACAAGGGAACGACGTCGGTGCGAAGTATCAGGGCCGCTTGCCCTCGGCGCCCACTTACGATCTGCTCAGAGAGGCGGATCAGAAGATCGAGAAACTCCAGGAACAAGCGAAGGCGTTCGAGTTTCACGGTTATTTTCGCTCCGGCTACGGCTTAAACGGCGCGGGCGGACAGCAGGTTGCATTTCAGGCGCCCGGCGCGGAAGCGAAGTACCGGTTGGGGAACGAGGCCGAGACCTACGGCGAATTCATCTTCGTAAACAACTGGCTCAATCAGGACCGCGGCGCGGACAAGGCGTGGATCAAAACCGAGGTCATGTTGGAGGCCAACACGTCGAACTCCACCAGCTACCCAAATTTTCCTGGCGGAACCGGCAACGACCAGTTTCGGCTTCGTGAGGCATTCGTTCAAGCGGGCAACCTGTTCACCAGGCAGCCGGATCTCAAGGTCTGGGCGGGCGAGCGGTATTATCGCCGGCGTCACATCGAAATCAACGATTTCTATCCTCTGGATCTCAGCGGGTACGGCGGCGGCGTGGAAGATATCAAGGTCGGAATCGGCAAGATGGCGGTGGCCTTTCTGAGCGGCGCGCGCCCCGACATCGTCACGTCGAACGGAAATCTCGCGAAAAGCAACATTGACGTCCGGTTCTATGACCTGAAGGGTCCGGCGGGTTTTTGGGGCGCGTGGTTCGATTTCGCATCGTCGAAAGGCGGTGTCACAGCCACGGGAGTGAACGTGCCGACTTCCCGCGGATTCGCAGTCGGCATACGCCACCAGCAATTGGAATGGCACGGCGGATTTCACACTTTTTCGGCTCAGTATGGAACGGGCGCAGCCGCGAATTTCAGTTCGAACGGAAGCGGCACCGTGGTCGAGGACCCAACGCCTTTTGTCGACAAGCGCAGGAATTTGCTCGTCACCGAATCGGTGCTTTTTCAGCCCAACAACAAATTCGCCATAATGCCGATCTTCAGTTATCAGAGGACCAGAGACGGCAATCCACAGCACGGCTGGAACCAGTGGTTATCGTTTGGCGCGAGGCCGGAAATCTTTTTTTCGAAGTACGTGTCGCTTGCATTCGAAGGCGGCGCCGACTGGACGCGCAACCCGAGTAGGCGTTATGAGGGCTGGCTGCGGAAGTTTACCATCGCTCCACAAATTGGAGCAGGAAGGCAGTTCTTCAGCCGGCCGGTTCTGCGGGCCTTTCTGACCTATGGAAGCTGGTCGGACGGATTCCGTGGGCTGGTAGGCGGAGCGCCCTACCTCGGAAAGACGAGCGGGCTGACGTACGGCGTTCAGGCCGAGACGTGGTGGTAAGAACATCTATGGCAACTCGAGAACTCAGCAGAACCAATATCGTACCGATGCGGCCTGTGGCCGCCCAGGACTACTCGCGCCCGCTTGGCATCGTTACGACCCTGTTTTTCATGTGGGGTTTTCTGACGTGCCTGAACGACATACTTGTGCCCCATCTCAAAGCGATCTTCGAGTTGAGCTACACGCAGGTGATGCTGGTTCAGTTTGCGTTCTTTTCGGCCTACTTCCTGTTTTCCCTGCCGTGGTCGAGGGTAGTGAACGCGATCGGTTACCAGCGCACCATGGTGGTGGGCCTGTTGACGATGGCCTGTGGGGCATTTCTGTTTGTACCCGCTGCAACCGCTGCCTCCTACCCCCTGTTTCTGACGGCGCTCCTGATTCTCGCAGCGGGTATTACCGGGCTCCAGGTGGCGGCCAATCCTTACGTGGTCGTGCTGGGCAAGGCGGAAACGGCCTCCAGTCGTTTGGACCTGACGCAGGCGTTCAACTCGCTGGGCACCACCATCGCTCCCAAACTCGGCGGCCTGTTGATCCTGAGCACCGTACCGCTCGCGGTCGATCAGTTGAGCCAGTTCGCGCCTCAGGCGCTGCAGGCGTACCGCGTGCAGCAGGCAGCCTCGGTCAAGTTGCCGTATGCCATCATCTGCGCCGCGCTGGTGCTGCTGGCCGTATTAATAGGCGTGTCGCGGCTGCCCAGGATCGAAACCGCATCGTATCGATCCGGAGATAAGCCGGACGATTCCATCTGGAAACATCCCAATCTCGTTTTCGGCGCGATCGCGATCTTCACGTATGTGGGTGCGGAGGTGTCGATCGGCAGCTTCCTGGTGAACTACTTCGGCATGCCCGAAATCGCCGGCCTTTCCGCCAAGAGCGCGGCCGGTTTCGTGTCGTTCTATTGGGCCGGCGCGATGGTAGGGCGTTTCCTGGGCGCCGGGCTACTCCGCCGATTCAAAGCGGGGCATCTGCTCGGCATCTGTGCGATTGCCGCGGCGGCCCTGGTGACCGCGTCGATGATGACGAGCGGATCAACGGCAATGTGGACCATCCTCGCCGTTGGATTCTTCAATTCCATCATGTTTCCCACAATCTTCAGCCTCGGTGTGGCCGAGCTTGGCCCTCTGACGGGAAACGCTTCCGGACTCCTGAATATGGCGATTGTGGGCGGCGCGATTCTGCCGGTGGCGCAAGGCGCGATCGCGGATCAGGTGGGGCTTCACCACGCCTTCCTGTTGCCGGTGCTCTGCTACTTGTACATCCTGTATTACGCCCTGAGCGGATCGAAACCCAACAGCGCACGCTACGC
>Ga0335084_10002619_pt1 | contig 17413 bp, 12 predicted proteins | sample Lox_Sample_44_FD_206721 | JGI IMG/M metagenome (GOLD analysis project Ga0335084, IMG submission 206721) | Soil microbial communities from Loxahatchee National Wildlife Refuge, Florida, United States - Lox_Sample_4.4 | ecosystem: Environmental > Terrestrial > Soil > Wetlands | place: USA... | reverse complement strand
ATCGAGGCCGCGCACGCGGAGGCGGCCGAGCGCGCCGCGGCCTCGCGCCGCACCTACGAGGAGGCGCTGGCGCGCGAGACGCCCGGCTCCGCGAGGCACGCGGCCCTGGCCATCCGGGTGGCGCGGGCCCGGGCCGAGGAGTCGCGCGTGGCCGGCGAGCGCGACCGGGCGCTGGCGCGCGCACGGGGCGAGGTGCTGGAGGCGGGCGTGTTCGTGTCGTACGGCCCGGCGCCGGTGGTCGTGTCCATCGACGACGAGATCTTCGGCGCGAACCGCGTGGCCGTGGCCGAGAAGATCAACGAGTCGGCCCGCGGCACCGCGCGGGCGCCCGTGGCGAGGGCCCGCGCCGACGCCGGGCTCGTGCGCGAGCGAGAGCGGCGGGGCTCGCCGGGGATCGTGCACGCCTGGTCGGTCTTCCTGGGCCAGCCGCTCGCGGTGGCCATCTCGCCCGATCTCGAGGACGCGGCCGTGCGCCTCCTGCGCGCCGGCGACGGGGCCGGCGCCATGCGCACGCTCTCGCCGCCAGTGCGCGAGGCGCTCGAGTCGGCCGCGCGCGCGGCCGGGGCCGAGCGGCCCGGGGACGTCTACAACGGCGGGGCGGCCGTCTCCGAGGAGGCGCTCCAGGCGTTCCTCGCCGACGTCGAGGGAGAGCGCACCGTGCGGCGCGTGGAGATCGAGCCGGGGTCGATCCCGGACGCGCTCCGGAACCGCTGGTACTTCGGCGACGAGCCGCTGCCGCTGGTCGCCTGCTTCGGGCCGGACGGCCGCGTGTCGGAGCTCTTCCGGCGGGTGGGGCTGGCGGCCTTCAAGGGCATGGCGGGCGTGACCGTCTGGGAGCTCTGCGCCGAGGACGGCGGGCCGGGGGCGCTCTGCGAGGCGCTCGGAACCTCCTGGCTCGGGAAGGGGCGCTGACCGTGCCCGGCCTCGCGCCGTACCGCTCGCCCGAGGCGCGCGATTCCGAGGCGCGCCGGCTGGCCGCGCGCGGCGGCGGCGAGGTGGTGACCTTCGGCGAGAGCGTCGAGGGCCGGCCCCTCCTCGCCGCGCGACTGCCCGGGCCGCGGCCGGATGCGCCCCGGGTGCTCTGCGCCGCGGGCATCCACGGCATCGAGGTGGTCGGGTCGCACGTCGCGCTCGAGGTCCTCTCCGCGCTCGCCGAGGGCCGGCTCCCGGCCCTGCGCGAGCGGGCCGAGGTGTGGGTGGCGCCGTCGCTCAACCCGGACGGCTACGCGCGAACGTTCGAGCGCGGCGGGAAGGGCCGCATGGCCGAGCTCCGCGCGAACGCGCGCGGGGTGGACCTCAACCGGAACTTCCCGCTTCCCGCGGGCGCGACGCCCTCCCTGCTCCCGGGCGCGGGGAGCGGCCGGCCGGGCTCGCTCACCTACCGCGGGCCCGTGCCGTTCTCCGAGCCCGAGACGCGCGCGCTCGACGGCCTCCTCGGCCGTGCGAGCTTCCACGCCGTCGTCTCGCTTCACTCCAGCATGGGTGCGCTCATCCCGGCCCGGGTGATCGATCGCGAGGACTTCGACACGTACCGCGACCTCTGGCGCGCCTTCGCCTCCGCGCAGCGCGTGCGCTACCTTCCCCTCCACAGCCGGACGCTCGACGTCTTCACCGGCGAGCTCGAGGACCACGCCCACCACCATCACCGCGCCTGGGCTGCCTGCGTGGAGGTGTGGCCCGTGTGGCGCGACGTCGGCGCGCGGCTCCGCGAGCGGGGCATGTTCTGGCGGATGAACCCGCGCGACCCGGCGCCCTGGGCCGCCAACGACGTGCCGGCGGTGGCGGCGTACCTCGTGGCCGCGCTGGACCGGGCCCGCCCCGGCCGGGAGCCCGTGTGAGCGGGCCCGGGGACGGGTCGGGTTCCCTGCTCGCGGGGTTCTGGTACCCCGTCTGCGCCGCCCGGGAGCTCGGACGCCGCCCGATCGCCCGCGCGCTCGCGGGCCTGCCGCTCGCGCTCTTTCGCGACGAGGCCGGCGCTCCGGCCGCGCTCGTCGATCGCTGCCCCCACCGGAACGCGCCGCTCTCGCTGGGGCGCCGGGAGGAGGACGGCACGCTCGCCTGCGCATACCACGGCTGGCGCTTCGACCGGGCGGGCGCCTGCCGCCGGGTGCCGGGCCTCGACGATCCGGGGGGCGCACCCGCGCGCTCCGCGACGGCGCACCCGGCGATGGAGCAGGATGGCCTCGTCTGGGTGTTCTCGACGCCCGGGCCGATGCCGGCCTCGCGACCGTTTCGTCTTCCGAACCTCGACGATCCCACCTACACCACGGTGCGCCACGCGCGATCGCTCTCCGGATCGCTGCACGCCGCGGTGGAGAACGCGCTCGACGTTCCCCATACCGCGTTCCTGCACGGCGGCCTGTTCCGCACGCCCCGTCGCCGCCACACGGTCGAGGTGCGGGTGCGGCGCGGCGCCGACCGCGTGGAGGCCGAGTACGCGGGCGAGCCGGCGCCGGCGGGCCTCGCCGGGCGGATCCTGGCGCCGCGCGGCGGGACGGTGGAGCACGTGGACCGCTTCGTGCTCCCCTGCCTCACGCAGGTGGAGTACCGGCTCGGGCGGAGCCGCCTCGTCGTCACGACCGCCTTCACGCCGGTGGGCGAGGACTCGCTCCGGCTCTTCGCCGCGGTGACCTTCCGGGCGCCGCTCCCCGGCTGGCTGCTCGTGCCGCTCCTCGCGCCGGTGGCCCTCGGCGTGCTCCGCCAGGACGCGCGCATCCTCGCCGCGCAGGCCGCGAACGTGCGGCGCTTCGGCGGCGAGCGCTTCGCGAACACCGAGCTCGACGTGCTCGGTCCGCACGTCGGGCACCTGCTCCGCCGCGCGGCGCGCGGCGAGCCGGGCGAGCTGCTCGAGGTGCCTCCGACGCGGATGGAGGTCTGAGGACCGGACATGCGCACGCCCCCGACCCAGATGCCGGCCTTGACCGGCCTGCGCGCCGCGGCGGCCCTCGCCATCGTCCTCTTCCACTACGGAGGCCAGCTCGTGGCGTGGGCGCCACCGTGGGTGAACGCGGTGAGGGTGGGCGGGTACGTCTGGGTCGGGCTGTTCTTCGTGCTGTCGGGGTTCGTTCTGGGCAGCGCCCACGCGGGACCGCTCGACGGATCCGCTCGCCGCGCCTTCTGGGCGGCGCGGGCGGCCCGGCTCTATCCCGCGTATCTCGTCGCGCTCGTGCTCTCGGCGCCGGGCGGGATCGAGGCAGCGGCGCGGCTGGGTGTGGCGCGGGCGGCGACGAGCGGCCTCGCCTCGGTGGCCCTCGTGCAGGCCTGGTTCCCGCCGATCGCGTTCTCGTGGAACTCCCCCGGCTGGTCCACCTCGGTGATCGCGGCCTTCTACGCGGTCTTCCCGTTCGCGGCGGCCCGGCTCGGGAAGCTGTCCACGCCGCACCTCCGCGCCGCCGCGGCGATCTCGTGGTGCGCGAGCCTCGCCTTCCCCGCCGCGTGGCTCGCGCTCGAGCCGGACGGTCCCGTGACCGTCTTCACCGAGCTCGAGCCGCCGTGGCTGCTCGCGCTCAAGTTCCACCCCGTGCCGCGGGCGGGCGAGTTCGTGACGGGGGTCGCGCTCGGCCTCCTGCACCGGCGCGGGGCGCTCCAGGTCCCGGCGAGCGCGGCGGCCCCGTCGCTCCTTCTCGTCGCGGTCGTGCTGGCGACCGGTGCGATCCCGTTCGTGCTCCTGCACAACGGGCTCCTCGTGCCGCTCTTCGCGCTCGTGATCGCGGGGCTGGCGCGCGGCGGGAGCCACCTGGCCACGGCCCTCTCCGCGCGGCCGGTGCGCGCCCTCGGCGAGGCCAGCTTCGCCCTGTATGCCCTGCAGGAGCCGATCTACCGGATCGCCCGGGCGATGCCGGGGGCGCCGCGCCATCCCAAGCCCGGCTTCCTCCTCCTGTACCTCCTCGCCACCTGCCTGGCGGCGATCGCGATGACCCGCCTCGTCGAGGCGCCGATCCGGCGGGCATTCCGACCCCGCCCGCTCAGTGCCGATCCCCCCGCAGGAACACCAGGCCCAGCGGGGGCAGCGTGAGCGAGATCGAGAACGCCCGCCCGTGCGCCGGCACCGGCTCCGCGTCGCGCCCGCCCAGGTTGCCCACCCCCGACCCGCCGTACTCGTGCGCGTCGGAGTTGAGCACCTCCCGCCAGAAGCCGCCGTGGGGCACGCCCACCCGGTAGCCGTCGCGCGGAACCGGGGTGAAGTTCGCGACCACGAGCACGTCCGGGTCGGCGTGGTCACCGTGGCGCAGCCAGGAGAGCACGCTCGCATCGGCGTCGTTGCAGTCCACCCACTCGAAGCCGGCGGCGTCGAAGTCGTGTGCGTGGAGCGCGGGGTTCTCGCGCAGGGCGAGGTTGAGGTCGCGCACCCACTCCGCCACGCCGGCGTGGAGCGGGTGGCCGAGGAGATGCCAGTCCAGGCTCCGCTCGTGGCTCCACTCCTGGCCCTGCCCGAACTCGCCCCCCATGAAGAGCAGCTTCTTCCCCGGGCTCCCCCACATGTATCCGTACAGCAGGCGCAGGTTGGCGAACTTCTGCCAGCCGTCGCCGGGCATCTTGTCGAGCAGCGAGCCCTTCCCGTGCACCACCTCGTCGTGGGAGAGCGCCAGCACGAAGTTCTCGCTGAACGCGTACACCATCCGGAACGTGAGCGCGTTCTGGTGAAAGCGGCGGTAGACGGGGTCGCGCCTGAAGTACTCGAGCGTGTCGTGCATCCACCCCATGTCCCACTTCATGCCGAAGCCGAGGCCGCCCACGTAGACCGGCCGCGACACCATCGGCCAGGAGGTCGACTCCTCCGCCACCGTCTGCACGTCGGGATGCTCGGCGAAGACGACCTCGTTCAGGCGGCGCATGAACTGGATGGCCTCGAGGTTCTCCCGCCCGCCGTGGACGTTTGGGATCCACTCGCCCTCCTTGCGCGAGTAGTCGAGGTAGAGCATCGAGGCCACAGCGTCCACGCGCAGTCCGTCCACGTGGTAGTGGTCGAGCCAGAACATCGCCGAGCTGAGGAGGAAGCTCCGGACCTCGTTGCGCCCGTAGTTGAAGACGAAGCTGTCCCAGTCCGGGTGGTGTCCCTGGCGCCGGTCGGCGTGCTCGAAGAGGTGCGTGCCGTCGAAGAAGGCGAGCCCGTGCGCGTCGGTGGGAAAGTGCGAGGGGACCCAGTCGAGCAGCACCCCGATGCCGCGCTGGTGCAGCGTGTCCACGAGGAACATGAGGTCCTGCGGGTCGCCGTACCGGCTCGTGGCCGCGAAGTAGCCGGTGGTCTGGTAGCCCCAGGATCCGTAGAACGGGTGCTCGGTGATGGGCAGGACCTCGACGTGCGTGAAGCCGTGGCTCTCGCAGTGGTCGGCGAGCAGCGGCGCCAGCTCGCGGTAGGAGAGCGAGCGGTTCCCCTCCTCGGGCCTGCGCCGCCACGAGCCGAGGTGGAGCTCGTACACGCTCATGGGCGCGCCGAGCCCGTTCCGCTCGCGGCGGGCCTTCATCCAGGCGCCGTCGCCCCAGCGGTAGTCGAGGTCCCAGACGATGGATTGCGTGCCGGGCCCCATCTCGTGCTTGAAGCCGAACGGATCCGCCTTGTCGACCGTGTAGCCGTGGAGCCGCGAGCGCACGTGGTACTTGTAGACCGCGCCCTTCTTCACTCCGGGCACGAACCCGTGCCAGATGCCGGAGTCGCCCATCGGCCGAAGCGCGTGGCGCTCCTTGTCCCAGCCGTTCCAGTCGCCGATGACGGTCACGCGCTCCGCGTTGGGCGCCCACACGGCGAACGCGGTGCCGGCGACGCCGTCCACCACGGACAGATGGGCGCCCATGGACTCGTGGGCGCGATGGTTCGTTCCCTCGTTCCAGAGGTGCCGGTCGACCTCGCCGGGTCCCCCCGCCGCCAGCACGCCCTGCGCAGCCGACTGGGTCGCCACGGTGCGCCTCCCTTGCCGCCTCGGGGCGGCCGGCGGCCATGCTACCGGGGCCCGACCGCCGGTGCACCCGCGACCTGGGGCCGCGGGCGCCGCACCGCGGCGGAGCGACGAGTCGCCCCGGCCGAGCGCGGCCATGGCGTACACTCCCCGTCCGGGAGGGTGCCATGGACGTCACCGCCGAGCCCGCCGCCCCGCCGCCGCCGGCCCCGAGGGCGCGCCGCCGCAGACTGGGGGATCGCCACGACGGCCGGCTCCTGCGCAGCCTGAACCCGTTCTACCTCATCACGCCGTACATCATGCGGACGCGGGTGGACGCCCAGGACTACTTCGAGGACCGCATCGACGTCGGCCCGGCGGAGGCCTGGCTGCGCGAGCAGCGTGCGGCGGGGCGCGACCTCGGGTTCCTCCACGTCTTCGTGGCCGCCTACGTGCGGACCGTCTCGCAGCGCCCGCGCCTGAACCGCTTCGTCGCTGGCCAGCGGATCTACGCGCGGAACGAGATCCTGATCTCATTCGCGCTCAAGAAGCGGCTGCACGAGGACAGCCCGGAGACGGTCGTGAAGCTCGCCTTCCCGCCTGCGGCCACCGTGTACGAGGTGGCCGCCGCGATCGACGCGGCGGTGGCGGCGAACAGGAACGTGGAGGAGTCGAACGAGGCGGACCGCACCGCGAAGCTGTTCATGCTGATGCCGGGGGCGGTGGTCCGCACGCTCGTCTGGCTCCTCAGGGTGCTCGACTGGTACGGGTGGCTGCCGAGGGCGATCCACCGCGCCAGCCCGTTCCACACGAGCGCCTTCGTCACCGACCTCGGCTCGCTGGGGATCCGGCCCATCTACCACCACCTCTACGACTTCGGCACCACCTCGGTCTTCCTCGCGTTCGGCGCGAAGGAGCGGGAGCGGGTCCTCGACGACGACGGCAAGGTGGTGGAGCGGAAGTACGTGGGCCTCAAGGTCGTGAACGACGAGCGGATCTGCGACGGCCACTACTACGCGAGCGCGTTCAAGCTCTTCGCCCGGTACTTCCGCCGGCCCGAGCTCCTCGAGGCTCCGCCGGACCGCGTGGTGGAGGACGTGGACTAGCGCAGGACGCGCGCTGGTCCGGCGCTGCGACTCGCCGCGTCGAGCCTCATCGCACCGGTGGTGCGAGCCCTCTTGGGGCGAGGGGCCTGGCCGGGCTTCGGTGCGTTGATGCGGGGCCCCTGCCCCGGCAAACTCCGGCATGCCCCAGCGCCCCCGCGCACGCGACGTGAACTCGCGGCGCAGCCGCCTCGCCGTCGTGGCGGTGATTGCCCTGTCCTCGGCGCTCGCCGCCTGCACGGCCGACCTGCCCATCCCCGACGACGCCCAGCTCGATTGCAGCGCGGGCGCGTGCCCGTCGGGCTGGACCTGCACCGCCTCGAAGCGCTGCGTTCCCTCGAGCGCGATCGACGTGAAGCCTCCCTACATCTCCAGCGCCGCGGTGGTGGACCCGCCCGTCGCGAGGGCGGGCGTGAACCCGAGGGTCACCTTCACGGTGAGCGAGGCGCTCTCCGAGGAGCCGCTCGTGCGCGCCGCGGTGGGCACCACCCGGTTCCTCACCCGCGTCTCCGGCCAGTCGCCCGGCCTCACGTACGTGTACGAGTACGCGAGCCAGGGCGACGAGCCCAAGGGAACGGACTGCACGATCACGGTGGACCTCGTCGACACCCAGGGCGTCGCCTCGACCGGCCTGGCCGCGGGCGCCCTCCGCTTCGACGACCTTCCGCCGGACGCCATCGCGGCCGACGTGACCGGGTCGCCCGCGAAGGTGGGCTCGACCGTGAGGGTGGCCTTCACGGCCGCGGAGCCGCTGGGCGCGGACCCGGTGGTCCGCGCGGCCGGAACGTACCCGTTCGTCAAGGACGCCACGTCGAGCGGCCAGCACTACGTCTACCTGCGGGTGTCGGACGGCACCGAGCCCGAGACGCCAGGCGGGGTCCCCGTCACGGCCGACCTCGTCGACGTCGCGGGCAACTCCGCCACCGCCCCGCTCGGCGCCGCCGTCTTCGATCGCACCGCTCCCGGGCTCTCCTCGGGCCCCGACGTCACGCCGCCCACCGTTGCCGCGGGGACGCTCGTGAAAGTGACCTTCACGGCCGACGAGGACCTCGGGGCGGACCCGGTCGTCACCCTCGGCGGGGTGGCGATGGAGAAGGGCGCCCAGGCCGGCAGGCTCTACACCTACGGCCACGTCGCCGACCCGGCCGACGGGGAGGGCGCGAAGGCGCTCGCGGTCTCGCTCGTCGACGTCGCGGGCAACTCCTCCGGGCCGATCTCCGGCCCCTCCGTCACGCTCGACTTCACGCCGCCCGCCGTCGGCGCGCTGGCGGCGTGCGCGGACGACGGCACGACGACGCCGTGCGCGGGCACGCCGCCACCCTTCAGCGCGCAGCCCGGCCACGACCGGGTGAAGCTCACCTTCACGCTCTCCGAGCAGGGGCCGCGCCCCGTGGTCTCGGTCGCCGGCGCGGCGCTGGGCGCCACCGGACCCGACTCTTGCAGGAGCGCCAACGGGCTCTCGTGGACGTGCACCTCCTCGGTGGTGGACCCGTCCGGCGGCTCGAGCCCGAGCGTGCAGTCGGTCACCGCAGGTGTCACCGCCACCGACGGCGCGGGCAACTCCAGCCACGCCTTCACGCTCCTCACCTTCGATTTCCGCCCTCCCGGCCTCGCCGGTACGCCGTACTTCGAGCGCTGCGACGCCTATGCGCCGGCCCGGGTGGCGGCGAACGACCTCTGGGTCAAGCCGGTGGCGGCGTTCTCGGGTCCGGGCTGCCCGTTCTCGGCGTGCGGGGTGTCGGGGCCCGTCCGCGTCCAGCTCACGCTCGACGAGCCGGTGACGCTGGGCGCCGGCGGCGTGGCGCTCGACGACGGCACGCCGCTGCCGGTGGAGGCGTGCGCGAGCGACGCCACCCAGATCGTGGCCGTCCTCTCCGCCGACGGCGCGCCCGGGACGCGCACGGTGGTCGCGAACGTCGTGGACGCGGCGGGCAACGCGCGCCAGGTCGCCCTCGGAACCCTCCGCCTCGACGCGACGCCCCCTGCGGCGCCCGACACCCTCACCGCCGGGCGGATCGTGTACGACCGGTTCCCCTGGGGCGCCGACGCCACCTCGGGCGCCAAGGCCTCCTTCCTTCGCGGCGCCACCGGCGCGGTCGCCGCGGGCGCCTCGGTGGTGGCCTACGACGGGCCCGTCCCGGCCACGGCGGCTGTGGTGGGCCGGACGACGGCCAGCGCCGCGGGCGCGTTCGGCGCGGCTCCCGGGGCGCCCGGCGCGTTCTCGCTCGTCGCGGGTGACGTTCCCGAGATCTTCGTCGTCCAGGAGGACCGGGCGGGCAACGTCAGCCCGGCGGCGCTCGTCTGGGACGCGAGCTGGACCGCCACCACCGGCTTCAAGCAGGCCGGCTCGACGTCGGTGAACCCCAACCTCTTCACGTTCGAGCCGGCCCTCCGCGAGTCGCGCTTCACCACCGCCCAGGTCGAGCCCGCCGACCCCACCCACGCCGCCGCGGTGAGCGGGCCCGGAATCGTCACCACGGGTGAAGCCGATCCGCGGCAGCTGGCCGCCGACGCCACCCTCCCCGGAGTCCGCGGCGACTGCGCGATGGCCTGGGACCCCGACCTGGGCCGCGCGGTGCTGTTCGGAGGCCGGTACGCCGTCCATGCGGTGGGCAACTTCGCCGGGTCGGACACCTGGGAATGGTCGAGCGGGGCCTGGCGCCCGGTGGACACGCCGGACCAGCCGCCCGGGCGGTACGCCACGGGCCTGACGTACGACGGCGCCCGCCGGCGGTTCGTGATGTTCGGTGGCGCCACCGCGAGCGACGCGCCGCTCGGCGACACCTGGGAGCTCGATGGCACGACCTGGCGACGGATGTGCTGGCCCGGCTGCGCCCCGTCCCAGTGCAGCTGCACCGCCATGCCCTCGCCGCGAACCGGCGCCGCCGTCTTCCAGGACCCGGTGACCGGGCGGGTGATCCTCTCCGGCGGCACCGACGCGGGAGGCCCGAGGAACGACACCTGGAGCTGGGACGGGACCGACTGGACGCCGCTCGCGCCCTCCACGCCCCCTCCCGCCCACTCCGGAGCGAGGGTGGCGATCTCGCCGGAGCTGGGCACGACGATGATCGTTGACGCCTCCGCCGGCACTTGGCTCTGGGACGGGAGCACGTGGTCCGGGTCCCCGGCCGTGCCCGTCGGAAGCACGTTCGACGTCTGGTTCGACCCCGGCGACGGCAAGTTCCACGCCGTCGGGCTCGCCGGCATGCTGATGAACACGTGGAACGGGACGACCTGGGACCTGGCCAGTACCCCGCAGCTCCCCTCGATCGGCGACGTCTCGGGTATGGCCTTCGTCGTCGGCGCGTGCGGAGCCTTCGACCGGGAGCTCGAGGGGTTCGTCCAGTTCGGGGGCTGCCTGTCGAACTGCGGCGTCGGCGGCATCGCCACGGGCACCACGGGCTTCCTCACGTCGCAGGCGTTCCGGCAGCTCACCCCCGGGTACGGGCCGGGCCCGCGCTACGGCGCGGCGCTCGCCGACTTCACGACCGACGGTGTCGCCTGGCTCTACGGTGGCGCGAGCACCTATCGCTACGCGTACGCCGACAACTGGATCTGGAACGGTGCCACCTGGAACACCGACGGGCTCGGGTCGCCGATGAACGGGACCGTGTACGGCGCCATGGACGGGACCGTCTACGCCTCGATGGCCCCCTCGGGCGGGCGGCTGATGCGGGTCTTCGGATCGACCACGGGCGGCGGTGGCCTCTCCGGCCCGCCCATCTCCCCCGCGTACCACGAGTCGCCCGGCTACGGCTGGAGCTGGTGGGGGGGCGACTGGACCTACTACACGAGGCCCGCCGCCTACAGCATCCCCGATCAGGCCATGGTCTTCGACGACGCGAGCGGTCGCGCGGTCTTCTTCCGGGTCCCCGACGCCGTCACCACCTGGACGCTGCGCTGGGTCGATCCCTGGGACCCCTGGTACATGCACGGCCCGACCGCGGGCCCGCTCTGGGAGCCGGTGGCGACCGCCACCACGGTGCCGAGCTCCGTGAACGGCCACCGGATGGCCTCGTGCCCCGGAGCGATCGGCCTCGTGATGTTCGGCGGCGTCTCGGCAGGCGGGGCCTTCCTCGACGAGATGTACACCTGGAGTGGAACGAACTGGGTCTCCGCGCCCGTCGGGCCGCGGCCCCCTCCCCGCGCCCACCACGCGATGTTCTGCGAAAGGCAACGCGGGAAGATCCTCGTCGTGGGCGGGGAGGACGCCTCCGGCGAGCTCGACGACGTGTGGGAATGGGATGGCGCCACCTGGCGCGAGCGGGCCCCGGCGGAACGGCCCTCGCCGCGCCACGGCCAGGTCGCCTCCTGGTACTCCGGGGGTGGCGCCGCCTCCCTCTTCGGCGGAAACGACCGGGCCATCCTGTTCGGCGGGTTCGGGAACGGCTACCACGGCGACACCTGGCTGTGGGACGGCGGGCGGGATCGCCGCCCCGCCCACCTCTTCCATGCCCGCTTCGCCGACGCCGCCACCGGCCCCACCACCCTGCAAGGGGTGTCGGCCACCTTCTGGTCGGGGGCGACCTCGTACTCCCCCGCCGGCGCCACGCTGGGGGGCGTCCAGCTCGAGGTCCGCGACCGCGGCATCTGGCGCCCGGTGTCGAGTCCCTCCAGCGCTCCGGCGTCCTCGCCTGCGCCCGTCTCGTGGAGCACCGACACGGACCCGGAGTGGTCCACCCCCGGCGCGTCCGCGCGACTGCGCCGCCTGCTCGCGGGCGACGACCTCACCGCCACGTTCCTGGTTGCGCCGCTCGGGACCAACCGCGACGTCTCTCCCGGCGCGACCCTGGCCACCCGCGACGCCGAGGTGACCGTCCGCTACCGTCTCGCCTGCCTCGCCGCGGGCGTCGTCACGACGAGCGCCCAGCGATGCTGCTCCGGCACCCGGACCGGCAACCTCTGCCAGTGAAGGAGCGACCCGTGATCGCCCTCGCCCTCTCGATCCTCGTCGCCGCATCGCCCACCTCGCCGGCGGCCGCCGCGCCGAAGACCGCGCCTTTACGCGTGGCGGTCCTCGATCCCAGCGCCAGCCCCGACGTGCCCACGCGGCCGCTCACCGCGCTCGCCCAGTCGCTCGTCCCCGAGATCCGCAAGCTGGAGGGCGTGTCGGCCATCGGCATGGCCGAGATCCGCGACATGCTCGGCTTCGAGTACCAGCGGCAGATGCTCGGCTGCTCGGCCGACGACCGGTGCCTCGCCGAGATCGCCGGCGCGCTCGGGGTGGACGAGCTCGTCACCGTGAACATCGTCCTCGTGAAGAAGTCCTACGCCGTCACCCTGAAGCGCCTCGACCTCAAGAAGGCCAGGGTCCTCCAGAGCGAGAGCCTCACGCTCGAGCAGCGCGACGGCGAGGAGCTGCTCGCCATGGTCGGCCCCGGCATCGGGGCGCTCTTCCCGGACCGGGCGCTCAGGGCCGGGAAGACCCGCGGCGTCGAGCCCGCCGCGATCCGCCGGCTCAACCCGCCCCCGCTCCCGCGCTGGGCGTTCTGGGCGACTGCCGGGGTGGCCGCCGTGGCGCTGGGCGGCGCCGCCATGTCGCAGGTGGCCACGTCCAACGCGGTGGACGAGTACGACCGCGTCGCGGCGCGATCCCAGACCACGGTCATCCCCGCGTCCGATCTCACCGGCGCCGCGGACCGCGTGCGCACGCTGGAGGGCCAGCGAAACGCGTTCCTGTACGTGGGCGCGGGGTTCGCGGTGGCCGCGGGCGTCCAGGCGCTCTTCACCGACTGGCGGAACGACCGCGGGGCGCTCGCCCCGCCCGTGGCGCCGCTCGCCCTCGAGGGCGGCGGAGGGCTGCAAGTGGCGGGGCGGTTTTAGGAGCCCGCCCCGCCCGCCGGTGGTCCTCAGTCCTTCCGGAGCGACCGCACGTACGCCACGAGGGCCCAGCTCTCGTCGGGCGTGATCGACTCGGCGAACGACGGCATGGGCGTGCCGTTGAGGCCGGTCTGGAAGGCGCGGTAGAGGTCCTCGGGCTCGTCGCCGACCTTGAGCGGACCGCTCGTGAAGTCGCGCGGGATGATGGGATTGCCCCAGTCGTCGCGCAGGGTGGAGGCCGAGCCGCCGTCGCCCTTGCCGCCGTCGCCGTGGCAGCTCGCGCACTGCACCTTGTTCCAGACGTCCTTGCCCTTGGCGGTCAGCTCCTTCGTGAAGCTCGGGCGCGGGGGGATGGCCACGGGCTTGCCCTGCGGCTCGCTGGCGAAGCGCGGCGAGAGGGTCTTCACGTACTGGACGAGGTCCTTCCGCTCGAGCTCGGTGAGGGCCCGCCAGGTGGGCATGTACGTGTGGTTGAGGCCGTTCGTGATGGTCCGGAGCAGGTCGTCGTCGGTGGGCAGCTCGCCGCTCGGCGTCGAGCGGAACTTGAACGTGCCGGAGGTGAGGATGCGTGGCTTCGGGTCGATCCAGTCCGCGGAGGGGCCGCGGCCGTCGCCCGAGGTCCCGTGGCAGGAGATGCAGTAGCGGCCGTACGCCTTCGAGCCGCGCTTCGCGGCCTCGGCGTCGGGAGGGGTGGCGAGGGCGGCGGCGGGAAGGACCACGGCCGCGACGATGGCGAGGAAGCGGGTTTGCGTCATGGCGTGTCCTCCTGTCAGAAGGCGAAGTCGAGGCCGACCATCGCGGCCTGGGTGGTCACGTCGAGCGGATTGCCGTCGGGGTCCTCGCTCGCGCCCTTGGTCTTGTCCTGGTGGAACTCGACGTGGAGGGCCATGGACGCGCGGGGCCCGAGGGCGAGGTAGCGACGCACGCCCACGGTCACGCCGCTCACGTCGCCGGGCCCGGTCTTGTACTTGACGGCGTCGTAGCGGGCGAACACGAGCCAGGGTGTCGCGTCGTACTCCAGCTCCGAGATCGGGACCCAGTTCACCTCGACGAAGCCGCCCTGGAAGCTGTTGCCGGGGTCGCCGCCGAGCGCCTCGTCGTCCTTTCCGTAGACGTACGTGGCGTTCACGAGGAACGGCGTGGCCGGGTACCCGAAGATGGCGGTCAGGTCCGCGCCGGCTCGCTTGAAGGTCTTCAGCTTCGTCCCGGTTCCGGGGACAGGTTCGCCTCCGCTCGTCTCGAACACCGTCGGGAGCTGGCCCTGCGCGCCGAAGACGCCCACGCGGGCCCAGGGAAGGACGGTGTTGGACAGGTCGAAGGCCTGCTGGAGGTGGCCGTAGAAGGTGGGCGACGACCAGGCGCCCGAGCTTCCCGGATCCTCGTTGGGAGAGACGATCGACACGGAATACCGGGTCCCGCTGTTGGCGTTGTGGCCGTCGATCTCGACGCCGGTCTGGTTCTCACCCAGGTTGAAGCCGATGCCCGCGTTGGTGGCGCCGTAGACGGCGTAGTCCGCGAGGAGGCTCACCCCGCGGTGGCTCGAGGCCGGGAGATCGAGCTCGAACTTGCCGACCCTCACGTTGAGCCAGCTCGAGCCGGCGATGTTGCTGACCCGGGCCCAGGCCGACTCGATGGCGGCGGGCTCGTCGTCGGTGAAGCCGGCGGCCACCACGAGGTACGACAGGTTCCTGGCGACCGTTCCGGCCAGCAGGAAGTCCGCGCCCGGGGTGGGCACGCCGCCGGTCTTCACGTCGACGTTCTTCGAGCCCCCGGCTCCGTCGTCGACCAGCTGGTTCGTGACCTTCGTGTACTGGTACGCGCCGGTGGCCCGGATGGCGAGCGGCACGTAGGCGTTGGACAAGGTGACCGGGTCGTCCTTTCCGAGGCCGAACTGGTAGCCGTTGTCCCGGAAGTTCTGGCCGACCTGGTTGAGGATGGGCCAGGCGCTGTGGCAGGTCGAGCACGACACCCCGTACTTCCGGGCGAAGGCCGGGATGGCCTCGGCTCGCGTCGACGCGAACAGGATCGAGAGGACCGCAGCAGTGCGCAAGCATCGGACCATCATGGCGCCTCCTTGGCGCTGCGCGTGGAGCGGCTGGCAAGCCGCCTCGGGCGAACGTGTCTCCTGCGGCCCGGCCGGAGGTTGCGCGGTGGCCTGGGCTCCGGTATCGCTGCCGGGGAGGCCCCGTGACCCTCGCTCGCGTCCACCGGATCCTGATCGTCTCGGCCGTCGTGCTGGGCGTGCTCTACGCGGCGCGAGGCGTGTGGGCGTACGGCGCGACGGGGAACGCCTGGGAGCTCGCCCTGGCCGCGCTCTCCGCCGCGGCGTCCGCCGCGCTGGTGCGCTACCTGCGCTGGTTCGGCGCGCACGCGGGTCGGCCCGAGCCTCCCCGGGAGGCAACGCCCGAGGGCTGAGGCCCGCTCGTTCACGGCCTCACCCCCGCCGGCGCGGCCGCGTCGGCCTGGGCGAGGCGGCGGCGGAGCTCGGTGGCCTCGGGCCGGTCGCGCATGGCCACGAGCGAGTCCACGTAGTGGACGAGCGCCCAGATGTCGTCCTCCGGGAGCGAGCCCTTCCAGGCGGGCATGGCCGTGCCTCCCACGCCCGAGGCGATGACCCGGTACAGGTCCTCCGTACGGCTCCCGTCGCGCACCGAGCGCAGCGGCACCCGCGTGAAGTCGGGCGGGAGGATCTTGACCCCGTAGTCCGAGTCCTTGAGCGCCGAGCCGTACATGTCGTCGCGGAAGTCGGTGGTCTCGTTGCCGGTGAGGGCCTTCGACGCGGCGCTGATCTCGGCCCGGGAGGCGTAGGCGGGGTGGCAACCGAGGCACTGCGCGAGGCCGTGGTAGAGCAGCTTTCCGCGGGTCACGCCGTCGGCGACCTTGCCCTGCCACGGGTCGGGCGTGGGAACCACCGCCTCGCCGGGCGCCTCGGTCTTCCAGCGCGGGGAGAACGTCTTCAGGTACTGGATGATGTCGTGCAGGGCCGGCTCGGGGACGTCCCAGGCCAGCATGGCGGTGCCGTGCAATCCGCTCTTCACGATCCGCACGATGTCCTCGTCGTGGGGCAGGTCGCCCGCCGTCACCGCCGCGAACTTGAAGACGCCGAGCGTGAAGTCGCGGGGAGGCGGGCGGAGGCCGGGCGATGACGGTCCCTTGCCGTCGCCCTTCTCGCCGTGGCAGGCGCGGCAGTAGAGCGTGTAGGCCACGGCGCCTTCCCGGAGCGTGCTCGCCGGGACCTCGTTGCCGCCGAGCTTCATGGGCTGGCTGAACTCCGGCGCCACGTAGCCCTTGCAGCCCAGGGCGGTGAGGAGCAGCGCAGCCGGCGCGAGTGCGCGGGTCATGGGGAGGACCTCCGGCTCAGACGAGGTAGATGGCGAGGTAGAGGCCGATCCAGACGGCGGCGACGAAGTGCCAGTACATCCCCCACAGGCGGACGCGCACCTCGCCGTTCCGGCCGAGGCCGCGACGGAGCAGGAACGCGAGCACGCCCATCGCGACCACCCCCACCAGCACGTGAAGGGCGTGGATGCCGGTGAGCCCGTAGAAGACGGACGCGTAGGGCCCGCCGTCGGGCCGGAGCCCGGCGTCCCAGAGGGAGATCCAGACGGACGTCTGCAGGGCGAGGAAGGTGGCTCCGATGAGCGCCGCCGCCGCGAGCCACACCGCCGGCCCGCGGCGCTCGCCCCGGCGCAGGGCACGCCGCGCGAGAACGAGGGCGGCGCTCCCGCCGAGCGCCACGAGGGTGTTGAGGCCCGGAGCGACGAGCGGCAGGGCCGGCTGGTCGCCGGGCGGCCACATCGGAGCGCGGAAGCGGATGAGCGCGTACGCGAAGAAGAAACCCGCGAACATCATGGTCCACGACGCGAGGAAGACGGCCATCCCCAGGTAGGCGGTGTAGGCCTGCCTCGGCGCCGGGAATCGCGCGATCGTCGCCACGCCTGGCATCGCTCCGGTGGCCCCCGTCACTTCTTCGCCTCGTGGGCGGCCCTCGGTGCACGCTCCGCCTGGCCCAGCCAGTCGCGGCCGAGGGCTGCGCGCACGGCGGGGTCGGCGAACTCGTGCGGGCCGCGCAGGACGGTCGGGATGACGTCGTAGTTGTGGTGGGCGGGCGGCGTGGCCGCGTTCGTCCACTCGAGCGTGCCCACCTGCCACGGGTTGTCGCCCGCGGGGCGCCCCTTCCCGAACAACGTCGAGAACCAGTTCCAGACGAAGAGGAGCTGCCCGGCGGCCAGCGTGAAGGCGAAGTAGCTGGTCCAGCGGTTGAGGCCGCGCAGGTGGGCGAGGAACTGGTACTGGAACGGGTCGTAGAGGCGGCGCTGCTGCCCGGCGTAGCCGGCCACGAGCTGGCCTCCGAAGACCAGGGTGATGCCCACCACCGAGACCCAGAAGTGCACCTTGCCGAGCCGCTGGTCGAGCTGCTTCCCGAACATCTTCGGGAACCAGAAGTAGATCGCCGCGAAGCTGGCCAGGAACGAGGCCGCCGCCATCGTGAGGTGGAAGTGCCCGACCACGAACATGGTGTCGTGGAGGTAGAGGTCGAGCGAGATGTCCCCGAGGAAGAGCCCGGTGAGCCCGCCCAGGCCGAAGACGAACACCACGCCCAGGGTGAACAGCATG
>Ga0335084_10002617_pt1 | contig 17414 bp, 14 predicted proteins | sample Lox_Sample_44_FD_206721 | JGI IMG/M metagenome (GOLD analysis project Ga0335084, IMG submission 206721) | Soil microbial communities from Loxahatchee National Wildlife Refuge, Florida, United States - Lox_Sample_4.4 | ecosystem: Environmental > Terrestrial > Soil > Wetlands | place: USA... | reverse complement strand
TCGCTCGCGGTCCTCGGGCCATGCGCGCCGCGTAGGCCGTGACGCCGGCACCGAGAACCGTCGCGCGCGCAAGGCCCTGCGGGCTCGCTCTGCCTCGCCCCCGGCGCGCGCCACGTCTCCATGACGACGGCGGTCGCGGGTCAGTCGTGGGAGAACCTCGACGCGACGCACGTGCGGTAGTGATCCTGTAGCACCCGGGTCGTCGGCCCCGGGTCGCCCTTGCCGACGCGGCGGGCATCGATGCGGACGACGGGGAGCAACTCGATCGTCGATGCCGTGATGAAGACCTCGTCGGCGCGGCGCAGGCGGGCGACGTCGATCGGTCGCTCCTGCGTGGCGATCCCGGCGCGGCGTGCGAGGCGCAGGACCAGCTCGCGCGTCACGCCCTCGAGGATCGATCCGTCCGCAGGAGGCGTCACGAGACGCCCGCGCTCGACGATGAAGACGTTCGACGTGGTGCCCTCGGTGACGAGCCCGGCCGGCGTCACGTAGAGGCCTTCGTCTGCACGACGGCGCGCGGCGAGCATGCGGCCGACGACCGCGCTCGCATGCCCGACGAGCTTCACGGCGCCCCAGCCGGCGCCGGCGTCGCGGGCGAACGGCAGCAACGTGACCCGGATGCCGCGCGTCTGCTGTCCGGCGAGGCCGGCCGGTAGCGCACGCACGGTGAGCAGGATCGTCGGCGGTGCGGAGCGCGCCGGCATCGGCGCCGTGCCCGCGTCGCCGCGCGTGATCGTGAGCCGCGCCGCGCCGTTGGCGAGCCCGTTTCGGCGCAGCAGGCGGCGGGTTCGCACGCGCCAGGCCGACGCGTCGCCGGGCCCGGGCAGCTCCAGGCGTCGGGCCGCCGCGGCGAGCCGCCGGAGGTGCGCCCCCAGGGCGAACGGCTCGCCGCCGTAGGTCCGCCAGGTGTCGTACACGCCGTCGCCGTGCAGGAGGCCGCGATCCAGGGCCGAGATGCGAGCGGCGCGGGCGGCGACGACGCGGCCGTTCAGCCAGACGAGCATCGCTCCAGCGCGCTCGTGCCCTCGCCCAGCGCCGCGCGAATCGCCGCCGTCTTGAGCCAGCACTCGTCGAGCTCGCGCGAGGCGACCGAGTCGACGACGATGCCGCCGCCGGCGTGGTAGCGGAGCCGTCCGTCCTGCACGACGCCCGTGCGGATGGGGAGGCCCAGCTCGACGTCGCCGCGCGGATCGACGAGGCCGATCGCGCCCGTGTAGACGCCGCGTGGCCCCGGCTCGATCTCCGCGATGATCTGCATGGCGCGCCGCTTGGGCGCGCCGGTGATCGAGCCGCCCGGGAAGACGGCGACGAGCAGATCGCCGAGCCCGGCGCCGTCCTCGAGCTCGCCGGAGACGACCGAGACGAGATGATGAACGGTCGGGTGGCTTTCGACGCACGCGTGCGACTCGACGGCAACCGAGCCCACACGGCACACGCGCCCCAGATCGTTGCGCTCGAGGTCGACGATCATCACGTGCTCGGCCCGCTCCTTCGCATCCCGGGCGAGCTCGCTTGCGAGCGCGGCGTCGCGCACGGGATCGGCGCTGCGCGGTCGGGTCCCCTTGATGGGGCGCGTCTCCACGCGCCGGCCGCGCCGGCGAAGCCACAGCTCCGGCGAGTTCGCGACGACCTGCGCGTGGCCCAGGTCGAGATACGCGCCGAAGGGCGCCGGGTTCCGGCGCGCGACGCGCTGGTAGAGCGCCCACGCCGGCCCATGCAGCGGCACGGTGAAGGGCTGCGTGAGGTTCACCTGGTACACGTCGCCGGCGCGGAGGTGGTCGTGGATGCGCTCGACCGCCGCACGGTACGCCTCGCGATCGAGCGTGGCGGCGAGCTCGCCACGCGCGAGCGGCCCGGCGAAGACGGGTGCGGGCGCCGTGAGGCACTCCAGCCACGGCGCGCGCGCGCCGGCGTCGCTCGCGACGAGCGCCCACGTCCCGCGCACGCGGTCGTAGACGAGCATCGGATCGTAGCGCCGCAGCACGGCGAGCGGGACGCCCGGATCGCGGCGTGCGATGCCGGGCACGGTTGCGGCGCCGAGCTCGTAGGTGAGACACGCGACGACGCCCCCGCCGAGCGGAAAGGGGAGCGCGGCCTCCGCCCGCGGCGCCGAGGCGACGAAGCGGACGATCGCCGCGATCGCATCCGGCTCGCTCGCCGTCACCCGGAGCTCGTCCACCGGCGCGCAGCCGAGGAGCGTCACGGGCCGCGCCGGATCCGGCACTTCGACCAGGCACGCGCCGCCGACGGGCGCGAGCGACGCGAGCACGTCGAGCGGATCGCGGTCGAGCGCGAGGGGCGCGAGCTGCATGGAGCGCCGGATCGTAGGAGCCGCTTCCGGGCCGGTCAAGGCGACGACAGCGGGACGAAGCGCTTCATCTTGCCCGACGCCTGGCGGCCGAGCGCATCGACGCGCTCGAGCGTCACCCGCGGACTCGCGATCCCCGCGCGGCGGAGGCCGTCCTCCATCGCCCGCCCGAGTGGCTCGAGCTCGACCGGTCCCGTCGTGGACAGGAGCACGTGCGCGCCGTCCACCGTCTGCCGGACCTGGTACTCGGCGATGTGGCGATGGCGTCCGAGCGGCGCGCGCAGCGCGAGCGGGTGGACGCGAACGCCGCCGGCATACGTGAAGACGTCGTCCGCGCGACCGTGCACGCTCTCGACGGCGCGGTGCTCGGCGCCGCATGGACACGGGTCGGGGCGGAGGACGACGCGATCGGTCACCTCGTAGCGGATGAGTGGCTGCACGGGGTTGAAGAGGTTCGTGAGGAGGATCTTCGCCGCCGGCGTACCCGCCGCCACGGGTAGTCCGGCCTCGTCGACCGGCTCGACGATGCAGAGATCGTCCGGGAGGTGCATGATCGCCCCCTGCCCGCAGGGCATGGCGTACATGCCCTCGGACATGCCCCAGTAGTCGAGGACCGGGACGCCGAACGCGGCTTCGACCTCCGCGCGCGCCTCGGGGAGGAGCGGCTCGCCGCAGCTCATCACGACCTGCGGTGCGATGCGGAGCCGTCCGGCACGCGCCTCGGTGGCGAGCAGCGCCAGAATCGAAGCGTACGAGCCGATGCGCCACGGGCGCAGCGCGTTCAGCCGTTCGACCATGGCCGGCAACGGCGTCGTGGCGGGGATCGACACGAGCGGCAACGGCGCGGGCGGCATGAACAGGCGAACCATCAGGAACGAGACGTGTGCGCCACGATCGGCCCACAGGTTCACGATCGGTCCGGCGTCGGCCGACGGCGGGAAGGGCGGGAGGCCGAGGCGCATGAACCAGCGGCCGACCATGCAGTTGAACGTGATCGCCGCCGCTTCGTCGTAGACGAACACGCCGCGCAGGCCGCTCGAGCCACCCGAGGCGAACCCGTGGTAGCGGCCGAGGAGCGGGGTGTCCGGAAGGCGTTCGATCCAGTCGTTCACGTCGGCGAGGCGGAGCGCCCGATCGGTGACGATCGCGTCGAAGTGCTCCATGAGATCCGTCTTCGTCATCGACGGAATCGAGGCGAGGTCGCTTTCGCCGGCGCGTGCGGGATCGAGCCCGCGCAGGCGCTCGCGATGCCACGGCGAACGCTCGGTCGCCACCGTGAGGAGACGTCGCAGCGCCTGCTCGCGCTCCGCCCGGATCCGATCCGCCGGCCATCCGAGTCGCGCCACCATCTCGGGCATCACGGCGTCACGGGCTGCGAGGCGGCGCGTCAGGGCGTCGGCGGGGGACGTGTCCACGGCACCGCGCTCGTGGCATGGAAGGGCTTCGCTCGGCAAGCTGCCGCCGCGGGCTTCCCACTGCGGAGCGGCTCGGGTAGAGCCTCGGTCCGGACCACCCCATCCAAGGAGGAGACCCGATGATGCTTCGTCGCACTCGACTGCTCGTAGTCGCCCTGCTGCTCGCGGCCCCCGCCGGCGCGGCGACCTGGGAAGCCGACCCGGCCCACTCCTCGGTGCAGTTCGCGATTCGTCACCTGATGATCAGCACCGTGCGCGGCGAGTTCTCGAAGTTCCTCGCCAAGGCGACCGGCGACCCCGCCAATCCCGCCGGCGCCACGATCGAGGCGGTGATCGACGCGTCGAGCATCGACACGCGCAACGAGAAGCGCGACGGGCACCTGAAGACCCCGGACTTCCTCGACGTCGCGAAGTTTCCGGCGATCACCTTCAAGTCGACCAAGATCGAAAAGGCCGGCGAGGGCAAGGCGAAGGTCACGGGCGACCTCACGCTCCACGGCGTGACCAAGCCGGTCGTGCTCGAGGTCGAGGGTCCGACCGCCGTCATCAAGGATCCGATGGGCAACACGAAGGCCGGGGCCCACGCCACGACGAAGATCAACCGCAAGGACTTCGGCATCACCTGGAACAAGTCGCTCGACGGGGGCGGCCTCATGGTCGGCGAGGAGATCGAGATCACGATCGACATCGAGGCCGTGAAGCAGGGTGAGTGACGACCGCGCCCCGATCCTGGTCGGGGCGGGCCAGCTGACCCAGCGCGACGTCGAGCCCGACCGGGCGCTCGAGCCGGTCGCGATGATGGCCGCCACGGCGCGTCTCGCGGCCGAGGATGCCGGCGCAGGCGACCGCCTGCTCGCCGCCGTCGACTCGCTCGCGGTCGTGAACGTCTTCAGCTTCCCGTACGGCAACGCGCCGCGCCTGCTCGCGGAGCGACTCGGCATCCGGCCGCGCGAGGAGCTCTACACGACCATCGGCGGCAACACGCCGCAGTGGCTCGTCAACGGGGCGGCGGCGAGGATCGCGGCGGGGAAGGCTGGCGTGGTGCTCCTCGCCGGCGCCGAGACCGTGCGCTCGGTCGTGCGCGCGCGCCGCCAGCACGTGCGGCTCGCGTGGGGCGGCGGTGACGGCACGCCGGCCGTCGTGGGCGAGGACCGCGACGGCACGAGCCCGTACGAGACCGCCCACGGCCTCGTGATCCCGACCGTGATCTATCCGCTCTTCGAGAACGCGATCCGCGCGCGGCGGGGCTGGTCGCTCGAGGAGCACGCGCGCCGCCTGGGCGCGCTCTGCAGTCGCTTCGCCGCGGTGGCAGCCGAGAACCCCCACGCCTGGTTCCGCGAGCGCCGCACCCCGGAGGAGATCGCGACCGTCACCGCCGACAACCGGATGATCGGCTATCCGTATCCGAAGCTCATGAACGCCATCCTCGACGTCGACCAGGCCGCCGCCGTGATCATGACGTCGGCCGGCCGCGCACGCGCGCTCGGCATCCACCCGTCGCGCTGGGTGTACCTGTGGGGCGCGGCCGACGCCCACGACCATTGGTTCGTCTCCGAGCGCGTCGACTACGCGAGCTCGCCCGCGATCCGTGCGGTCGGAGAAGCGGCGCTCGCGCAGGCCGGGACCGACGTCGGGGCGATCGATCACTTCGATCTCTACAGCTGCTTTCCGAGCGCGGTGCAGATCGGGCGCGACATGCTCGGCATTCCCGAGGACGACCCGCGTCCGCTCACCGTGACGGGCGGTCTCGCCTACTTCGGCGGTCCCGGAAACAACTACTCGATGCACGCCATCGCGACGATGATGGATCGCCTGCGTGCCGCGCCGGGAACGAAAGGGCTCGTGACCGCGCTCGGCTGGTACCTCACCAAGCACGCGCTCGGCATCTACGGGACGGCGCCGCCGCCGCGTCCGTTCGCGCCGACCGACGGTGCCGCGGTGCAACGGGCGGTCGATGCCGAGCCCGCTCCCGCGCTGGTGGAAGCGGCGAGCGGCCGGGCGACGATCGAGACGTACACGGTGCTCCACGACCGCGACGGCGCGCCCGTGCGCGGCATCGTCGTGGGGCGGACGGAGGACGGCCGCCGGTTTCTCGCCAACACACCCGGCGATCGCACCGTCCTGGACGCGCTCGTCGCGCGCGAGGCCATCGGCGGTCCCGGCACGGTGCGGCGCGACGGCGACACGAACGTCTTCGATCCCGCCTAGATCGGCACGGCCTTGCTCGCAAAGAGCCGGCCGGTCATCGCGGCTGGAAGATCAGGAAGTACTGGTAGGGCAGGAAGGTCGGCTCGTCGACGAGGCGGTAGCCGGCCTCCTCCACCTCCTGCACCACCATCTCGCGCGCGAGCTTGTGGGCCATCTCCGGACCCACGGGCAGCGGTCGCTTCTGCCAGTCGACGACCGCGATGCGACCCCCGGGACGAAGCGCGCGCCGGAGATTGCGCAGGTACGTGATGCGGTCGTCGATGTGGTGATACGTGTCGACGATCAGCACGACGTCGACGAGCCCCGCGGGCAGGCGCGGGTTGTCGGGTGAGGCGAGGATCGGGACGACGTTCGCCGTGCCCTCGCGCTCCGCGCGGGCACGCAGATGGGCGACGAGGTTCGGCTCGAGCTCGACCGCGAACACCGTGCCCGTCGTTCCGACCGCGCTCGAGAGAAGGCGGCTGAAGTATCCGGTGCCGGCGCCGAGATCGGCGACCCGCTGCCCCGCACGCAGCCCCAGCGCGGCGACCAGCTCCTCGGGCTTCTGCCACGCGGCGCGAGCGGGGTCGTCGAACACCTTCGACCAGTAGACCGGGTCGTCGAAGGGATGGTGCACGGTGGCGTCGTGCCCGGAGCCGGCGTGTGCCGATCCGCTCGCGAGGACGAGCGCCAGCACGCAGGCCAACACCGAGCGACGACGACGCGACACACCGCTCGAATAGCCGTCGGCGCGTACACCGTCGAGCACCGTGCGCCGGTGGACGGCCAGTGCCGGATTCGCCCACCAGCGGCCCGATCGCCGGGCCGCGCGGCGACCTATGATTGCGGGCAGGCCGCGATGCAGCTCTTGAAGGTCGAGCGGCAGGCGTCGAGCGCGGCCTTCACCTCGGTGTCGGCGCGGAACGCTTCGCGGCACGTGTCGCGACAGACGAACGCCGTCACCTGTGCCGCGTCGACGCAGACGTCGCAGGTCGCGTCCCCGTTGCACGGGGCGCCGCAGGTCTGCTTCGCCTGATCGAGCGTCGTACGGCATGCGGTCGTGCCGCCGTCGCACCCGGCGAGGGTTCCGCCGCTCGGGAGCTTGCCGGTCGTGAGCACGTCCTCGATCGTGTCGATGCAGGCCTGACGACCCGCAAGGCACGCCTTGCCGCACGCGGGATCGACGCCGCGGCACGCGAACTTCGTCGTCTTGAAGTCGTCACGACACTGCGCGACGCAGGCCCCGAACGTCGTGCGCGCGTCGCGCAGGCAGCTCGGATCGGTCGCGAGCGCCGACCCGGCGGAGAGCCCGATACCGAGCACCAACGCCACTCCCCAACTCTTCATGGTTCCTCCTCGCCCCCGCCTTCCAGGGTCCGGTCGGGGCGGCGAGTGTCAAACAGCCGTCGCGGGGATGCGCGCCCGCAACGCACGGTGCTAGGAGGGGTCCGTGAAGGTCTCCCTCTTCTATCTGCCCACCATCGGCAGCCGCGCCGAGATGGAGCGCGGGATGGCGGGGCTGCGACGCGATCTCTACGGCCGCATGCTGCGCGAGCTCGGCGAGCAGGCGCGTCTCGCGGACGACCTCGGCTACGACTCGATCAGCTTCACCGAGCACCACTTCCACGTCGAGGGGTTCGAGATCTCGAACAACCCGATCCTGCTCGACCTCTTCGTCGCCATGCAGACGCGCCGCATCCGGGTGGGCCAGCTCGGCATCGTGCTGCCGGCGCAGAACCCGATCCGCGTCGCCGAGGACATCGCGATGCTCGACCACATGAGCGGTGGGCGCGCCAACGCCGGCTTCGCACGCGGCTACCAGCGGCGCTGGGTCGACGTCATGGCGCAGCAGCTCCACGGCATCCACGGCGCCCGCCCGCACGAGCACGACGCGATCGACGAGGCGAACCGCGCCGCCTTCGAGGAATCGTTCCGCATCATCAAAAAGGCGTGGACGGAGGATCTCCTCACGCACGACGGACGCTACTGGCGCGTCCCGCCCGGACCGACGCCGTGGGACATCGAGTACACGCGCCGCTTCGGCGCCGGCGTCGAGGACGGAATCGTGCGCGCGGTCGGCGTGGTGCCGAAGCCGCTCCAGATCCCGCACCCGCCGCTCTTCCAGCCGTTCGCGTCCTCCGACCGCAGCATCCGGTGGTGCGCCGAAGAAGGCGTGACCGCGATCCTGCCGCCGCTCCACCCGGTGCTCGAGGAACGCCTCGTGCGCCTCTATGCCGACGTCTCCGGCCGCCCGCTGGGCGACGGCGTCGGCGTGCTCCGCGACGTCGTCGTCGCGCGCACCGACGACGAGGCGATGGCGCTCTGGAACGACAGCGGCGCGTACTGCGGCGGGGCCTGGTTCGCGCCGTTCGGCTTCTCGCGCGGGCTCGCGCACCCGGACACGGGCGAGACGCCGGACCTCTTCGCCGAGAGCCTGGCCCTGGTCGGCTCGGCCGATACGGTCGCGCGCCAGCTCGAGCGCCTGCGAGCGCGGCTCCCCGTGCGCTGGCTCTTCGCATGGACCTACAACGGCCTCGTGCCGCACGCAGAGCTCCTGCGCTCGATCGAGCTGTTCGCGCGCGAGGTGCTGCCGCGGGCATCGCGCTAGCCCGGGGCCATCGGATTCGTGCGTACGCGCTTGGTGGGGACGCGGAAGCCGTCCCGGAGGGACGCCACCTGCTCGACCTGCTCGGGGGTGAGCTCCTTGCGCACGTCGAGCGCGGTCGTGACGCGCGCGCGGACGAGCTCGCTGCGGATCTCCAGCTCCTGCTGAACCAGGGGATCGAGGTCCTGCTCGCTCAGGTCGCCTGGGCCGAGGAGTCTGTCCTCGATGGCGCGCTTCGCCGCCTTGTCGTCGGCGGCGAGCTGATGCAGCGCGCGCGTGTGCGTTCGCAGGACGCTCTGGACCGAGTGGCGTTGATCCGCGGTGAGGTCGAGCGCGTGCAGGGCGGAGGGTGTTCCGAAGAACGCACCCGCACCGATTCCGCCGTCGTCGTGCGTCTGACGTCCGAGAGCCGGCAAGGTCGCGGTGACGCCCACCACGAACGACGTCACCGCGAGGATGCTCGGCAGGTTGCGTCGCGTTTCGACGTCCAGTGTCGCCATGCTCCTTGCTCCTTTTGTTGATGGGACGGCGAGCCGTACGCCGTTGTTCACGGCGTGGCGGAACTCCTCGGAGCTAGGCGCGCACGCGTCCGGCGGCGAACGCGATCCAGCCGAGCGCGCCGACGACCACCGCGAGCGCGCCGGGCAACGTCACGGCGTCGGCGACGAGGCCGATGAGCGGTGGGCCGGCGAGAAGCCCCACGTAGCCGGCAGTGCCGACGGCGGCGATCCCCTCGCTCGGCGCCACGCCGGGGAGGCGTCCCGCCGCACGGAAGACGATGGGAATCAGGTTCGCGATGCCGAACCCGACCGCTGCGAAGCCAGCGATCGCGGCGCCCGGGCGCCCGAGCAGGAGCGCGCCGCCGAACCCGAGCGCGGCCGCGGCCGTGCACAGGCGGACGAGCCGCGTGTCGCCGAGGCGCGCGACGAGCGCGTCGCCGAGGAAGCGTCCCGCCGCCATGGCGAGCGAGAACGCGGCGAAGCCGAGCGCAGCCGTCGCCGCGCTCGTGCCGAGCGACCGCTGCAGGTAGATCGCGCTCCAGTCGCCCATCGCGCCCTCGGAGAGGAGCGCCAGGAACGCGATGGCGCCCAGGCCGACGAGCGCGCCGGACGGCAGTGCGAAGCGCCGCCCCTCATCGCGGACGTCGGCCGCGGGCGGCATGAGCGCGAGCGACGCGATCGCCGTCGCGAGACCGAAGCAGAGCGTCGCGCCGGCGACGTGCGCGACGGACGACGTGCCCGCGCGCAGCGCGAGCGCAGCGAGACCGGCGCCCGCGAGCCCGCCCACGCTCCACATGGCGTGGAGCGACGACATGATCGGGCGTGGCCAGCGCGCCTCGACCGCCACCGCATGCGCGTTCATCGAGACGTCGAGCGCACCGTTGCCCGCGCCGACCAGGAAGAGCGCCGCCACCAGCGCGGGCAGCGTCGGCGCGAGCACCGGCAGCAGCAGCGCGCCGAAGAAGAGGGCCGCACTCGCCCGCACGACGGTCCGGCTGCCGGCGCGCCCCGTCACCCATCCGGAGAGTGGAATGCCGACGAGCGCGCCCGCCGCCATCGACAGGAGCGCGAGCCCGAGGACGCCCGGCGCGAGAGCGAGCTTCATCTGCACCATGGGAATGTGCGGCACCCAGCTCGCGAGTCCCGCGCCGTTGGCGAAGAACACGACCGCGAGCGCGACCCGTGCCGTGGTCGGCGGGTTCTGCATCGACGACGAGATGCCGGACGCTGGCATGAGGTGTCAGCCGTTCGGCGCCGCCAGCAGGGGTGCGATCGCCGCGCCGATGGCGTCGCCCGCGACCCGGTGGCCCTCGGCAGACAGATGAAGCCCGTCGACGTACAGGTCCTTGCCCTCGGCGCGGTAGATCGGGGTGAGGTCGAGCGCCGCCGCCCCGACTTGGGGCGCGAGGCCGAGGTAGCGGGCCCGTGCCGGCTCGGCCGCGCCGGCGACCGCCTCGATCGTCGGATGCCACACGAGCAGCACCCGCACGCCGCGCGCACGTCCCGCTTCCGCGATCGCGCGGTACGTGGCGAGGTTCTCGTCGGCCAGGCGCTCGAGGTCGGCGGCCGGCTTCGCCGTCTTGTAGGCCGTCACGACCTTGTAGGACCCGAGCACGAGCAGCTCCTCCCAGGCGGTGCGGGGGCTGTGGTTCATGTAGGGCACCTCGCCGACGTGCGTCTTCTCGCGACGGAAGTCGTCCTCGAGCGCGGTCACGATCCACACCGAGCTGTCGAAGCCGCCGCTCTCGCCGACGAGGCCGAGGATGTTCTGCGGGCCCCAGCCGTTCACGCCGGCGTCGAGCCACTCGACGCGGACTCCTCGGGACGCGAGCGCACGTGCCGCCACCGCGGCGAAGAGCGCGTCGTCGTCGACGTAGCTGCCGCCCCAGGTGACCGAGTCGCCGAGAAAGAGCAGGCGCACGACGCCGGGCGGGCGCGTGGCCGCGACGTCGGGTCCGCGCACGCCGAGCGCGTTCACGTGGACGCGCGCGCCGCCGATCCGCCGTCGCGTCTGGTCGGGGAGCGGCCGATAGCCGTACGCGAGACGATTGTCGTACAGCACGGGATCGCCGAGACCGAACGCGCGCAGCGCGACCTCGCCGAGTCCCGCCGCCGCGACGACGCCGAGCGCGAAGACGAGCACGGTCCCGAGCCATCCCGATCGCATGCGAGCCTTTGTACACGCTGCGCGCCCTTGCGTCCCGTCGGGGCAGCGACTAGCGTGCGCGCCGTGAACGCGAGCGTGCACCTCCTCGGGCGGGTTCTCCCCGCGACCGTGCACATCAAGTCGCAGATTCCCGCCGACCATCCGTCGGCGCGCATCCTCGGCACCGAGCGCATGGGATCGGGCACGGTCATCGACACGAACGGTCTCATCCTCACCGTCAACTACGTCGTGCTCGGCGCGAGTGAGATCACCGTCACGCTCCTCGACCAGCAGGAGTACGCGGGCACGGTCGTGAAGCACGACTTCCGCTCGGGGCTGGGGCTCGTCCGCATCGGCGAGACGGGTCTGCCCGCGCTCCCGATGCGCCGCTCGACCGAGGCGCACGTGGGGGACGACATCTTCATCCTGGCGAGCATCGGTGGGGGGCAGGCGCGCCTGTCGACGGGCAACATCAGCTACATCGGGCCCTTCGACGCCAACTGGGAGTACGTGATCGACCGCGGGATCATGACCACGGCCATGAACCCGGGGCTGGGCGGCGGCCCGCTCCTGAACTCGCTCGGGCACGTCCTCGGCGTCGTGTCGCTCAACCTGAACGAGATCGGCAAGTTCTCGCTCGCGATCCCGTCGGAGTACTACCTCGATGCGAAGGACGCGTTCCTCGCGGCCGGCGCCCCCGGCATGGGGACGCGCGCCTGGCTCGGCGTCTTCTGCTACGCGATGAACGACCACGTCGTCGTCGCGGGCGTGCTGCCGGGCGGACCGGGCGACCTGGCGGGGCTCAAGGCCGGCGACGTCATCCTCGGAGTCGACGATCGCGACGTGGCCGATCGGGCGACGCTCTACCGGTACATGTGGACGCGGCAGCCCGGCGAGCCGGTGGCCGTGCGGATCTTCCGCGGCAACCAGGCGCGCACGGTCACGATCGCCGCCGGGGACGTGGTGGCGTTCTTCGCATGATCGTCGCATAGCCCCGTGCGAGCGACGATGCCCTTGGGCGACTTCCTGGTCGCCTACCTCCAGAAGATCGGCGTCACGCACCTGTTCGGTATCCCGGGCGATCTCGTGCTGCGGCTCTTCTTCCGGCTGGCCGAGCGCCGCGGTATGCGCGTGGTCACGCTCTCGCACGAGCCGGGCGTCGGGTTCGCGGCCGACGGCTACGCGCGCGCGACCGGCCGGATCGGCGTCGCGTGCGTCACCTACGGCGCCGGCGGCCACAACATGGTGAATCCGGTCGCCGGCTCGTTCGCCGAGCGCGTGCCCGTGCTGGTCGTCAGCGGCGGGCCGGGCGCCGGCGAACGCAAGCTCGGCACGTTGATCCATCATCAGGCGAAGGAGGTCGAGTCGCAGCTCCGCATCTATCGCGAGGTGACGTGCGCGGCGCATCTCCTGGACGATCCCCGCACCGCCGCCGAGCAGGTCGACGAGGTCGTGCGGACCGTCTGGCGCGAGCAGCGGCCGGGCTACCTCGAGATCCATCGCGACATGGTCGACCGGCGCGTCGTGGTGCCGCGCGCTCTGCGGGCGTGGGACGGGACGCTGGCGTTCGCGCGCTCCGACGAGGCGAACCTCGCCGAGGCGGTGCGCGACGCCGCCGAGCGCCTGGACGCCGCGCGCCGTCCGATCGTGAGCGTCGGCATCGAGGCCTACCGCTACAAGCTCGGCCGTGACGTCCGTCTGCTCGCCGAGAAGATCGGCGCGCCGGTCGTGACGACGGTGCTGTCCAAAGGCGCCTTCCCGATGGACCACCCGCTCTACCTGGGCGTCCACATGGGCGCGATCTCGCCGGCGCCGATCGTCCGGCGCGTCGCGCGCGCCGATCTCATCCTCAACCTGGGCGGGATGCGGACGGACATGGATCAGGGCGTCGGCGATCCGATCGGCGCCGAGCGCGCGATCGCCGCCGTCGACGGCCGCGTCGACGTGAGCTTCCACAGCTACCGCGACGTGCACATCCGGGACTTCGTACGCGGCCTGCTCCGCGTCCGCCTGCACCGGCACCGCGAGCGCGTGCGCTACGTGAACAACCTGCCGACCGAGACCCGGCCGCTCGACGCATCGCTGCGCGTCGCCGATCTTCTGTGCGAGCTGAATCGCTTCCTCGCCGGTCGCCGCGGCTACACGGTCGTCGCGGAATCGGGCGACATGCTGTTCGCCGGGCTCGACGTGAAGGTCGACCGCGGCGGCGGCTATCTCGCGCAAGGGTTCTACGCCTCGATGGGCTTCGGTGTCCCGGGCGCGCTTGGCGCGGAGCTCGGCACCGGCACGCGACCGATCGTGCTGTCGGGCGACGGGGCGTTCCAGATGACGGGTCCCGAGATCGCGCAGGCGCCGCGCTACGGCCTGCGGCCGATCGTCGTCGTCGTCAACAACGGCGGCTGGCAGATCTTCCGCCCGGTCGTCGAGCGTCCCGAGCTGCTCGCGGTGCCGAGCTGGCCGTACGCCGACCTTGCGCGCGCCTGGGGCGGCCTCGGCGTCCGCGTGCGGCACGTCGGCGAGCTGCGGCGCGCCTTCGAGCGGGCGGCGAAGGAAAAAGGTTTCGTCGTCATCGAAGCGGTGGTTGCGCAGGACGACCTTTCGCCGGTATCGCGGAAGTACATCCAGGCATCGGCACGGCGGGGGCGGGGGCGATGATCACACCGGGGCGACGATACGACGACCTCGTGGCGCACTTCCGATGGGACGTTCCGGCCGAGTTCAACTTCGGTGCGCTCGTCGACGCGTGGGCGACCGATCGAAGCCGTATCGCCCTCTACTGGGAGAACGAGGCCGGACGCAGCGAACGCCACACCTTCTGGGACGTCGCCAAGGCGTCGAACCGCGTGATGAACGCGCTCGCCGGCCTCGGCGTGCGCCGCGGCGACGCGGTCCTCGTCATGCTGCCGCGCGTCCCGGCGTGGCAGGCGGCGATCATCGGAACCCTCAAGCTCGGAGCGATCGTGATCCCGTGCACGGCGTCGCTGCGGGCGAAGGACATCGCGTATCGGGTCGGCCACAGCGGCGCCCGCGCCGTCGTCACGACGGCGGCGCAGGCCGCCGAGGTCGATGCCGCCGTGCCCGACCGCGCGACCCTTCCCGTACGACTCGCGCTCGGCGGCGCGCCCGCCGGCTGGCACGACCTCGACGCGACGCTCGCGCGGGCACGGGCGACCGGCACGCCGGCGCGCACGCGCTCCGACGAGCCGGCGATCTGCTTCTACACCTCGGGGACGACCAAGGAGCCGAAAGCCGTCCTCCACGCGCACGGCTACACGTTCGCGCACCGCTGGACCGGCGAGTACTGGCTCGACCTGCGGCGCACGGATCTGCACTGGACGACGTCCGACACGGGCTGGGCCAAGGCCGCGTGGGGCGTGCTCTACGGGCCGTGGATGAACGGTGTCCCCGTGCTCATGTTCGACGGGCGCTTCGATCCCGAGCGCGAGATGGGACTCCTCGAGCGCTACGAGGTCTCGGTCTTCTGCGCGCCGCCGACTGAGTACCGGCTGCTGGTGAAGCAGGACCTCTCCAGGTGGCGGCTCCCGCGCCTGCGCCATTGCGTCGGCGCCGGCGAGCCGCTGAATCCCGAGGTCATCCATACCTGGCACGAGCGTTTCGGCCTGCTCGTCCACGACGGCTACGGGCAGACCGAGAGCTGCGTGCTGGCGGCGAACCTGCCGTTCCTCCCGATCCGTCCGGGCTCGATGGGGAAGCCGTTTCCCGGACACGACCTGCGGGTGATCGGCGACGACGGCGCCGAGGTGGCGGCGGGCGAGGTCGGCGATCTCGGGCTGCGCGGCACGCCGCCGTCGCTCTTTCGCGAGTACTGGAAGAATCCCGAGGAGACGGCCGCGTGCCGGCGCGGCGATTGGTATCTCACCGGCGACCGGGCGCGTCGCGACGAGGACGGCTACCTCTGGTTCGTCGGCCGCGCCGACGACGTCATCATCTCCGCCGGCTATCGCATCGGGCCGTTCGAGGTGGAGAGCGCGCTCCTCGAGCACGCCGCCGTCCTGGAGTCCGCCGCCGTCGCGAGCCCCGATCCCGACCGGGGCGAGATCGTCAAGGCATTCGTCGTCCTGCGGCCCGGGCAGACGCCCGGCGACGCGCTCGCCCGCGAGCTGCAGGACCACGTGAAGAAGGTGACCGCGCCCTACAAGTACCCGCGCGAGATCGAGTTCGTGGACAGCCTGCCGAAGACCGTCTCGGGCAAGATCCGGCGCGTCGAGCTGCGGGAGCGCGAACGCCGGAGGAAAGCCACCGCCTAGCTAGGGCGCCATCAGGGCCGACGGCTGGCAGGACGCCCGGGTTTGCCAGTAGGGTGTCGCCGACGGACCGGGGTAGGTGTCCGTCGGGGGTGACCGCATGAGGACCATCGTCGGCATCGCCGTGGCTGCGGCGATCGGGTTCGGCGCTGCCAGCGTCCGCGCGGACACCTACGTCGTGAACAGCACGGTCGACGCGGTGGACGTCGCCATCGGCAACGGGGCGTGCGCGGCGGCGAGCGGGGCGTGCACGCTGCGCGCCGCGGTGCAGGAGGCGAACGCCCACGCCGGCGCAGACGTCGTCACGCTGCCGGCGGGGCTGTTCGTCTTGTCGCTCATCGGTCCCGGCGAGCTCGCCGGGGCCACCGGCGACCTCAACGTCACCGACACGCTCGAGATCGACGGCGCGGGGCGGGACGCCACCATCATCGACGGGCTCCACAGCGATCGGGTTCTCCACTCGACGGCGAGCGACCTCACCGTGCGCGACCTCACCCTGCAAAACGGCCTCGCCTCGACGGCCGGCGGCGGCCTGGAGCAGGCCGCGGCCGGGAACGTCACGATCGAACGCGTCCGCTTCGAGGGCAACCACGCCGCCTCGGCCGGCGCACTGATGATGGGCAACGGCGCGCTCACGATCTCCGACAGCGCGTTCGACGCGAACAGCGCCGACGGCGCCGGCGGCGGCGGCCTCGTCGGTGGATCAGGGCCCGTCACCGTCGCGAACACGACGTTCACGAGCAACGTGAGCGTCGCGCAGTCGGGTGGCGCGTTTGCGATGGACGTCGGGGGAGCCGTCACGTTCACGAATTGCGTCTTCACGTCGAACTTCGCCGCCACCTTGGCCGGCGGGCTCGGGGTGGCGAGCGCCGCGACGTTCTCGCTCGACGGGTGCACGTTCGACGACAACCTGGCCGGCACGGGGGGCGCGTTCTTCTATCAGGGCGGGGTGGGCCCGAGCAGCATCACCGTCACGAACACCAAGGCACGCTCGAACTTCGCGGCCTCGACCGGCGGCGGCTTCCTCGAGGGCCAGACGATCCGGGTGTCGGGCAGCGAGTTCGCCGACAACGTGAGCCTGACCGGAAATGGCGGAGGTCTTCACCTGATGGCGACCACGGAGGCGACCGTGGAGACGACCGTGCTCCGTCGCAACACGGTGGGCGACGGCCTCGGAGCTGGCCTCGGCGCCGCGTCGGGTGGTGCGGTCACGTTGACCGACGTGGAGGCGAGCGACAACGCTGGCCGGGTGGGTGGCGGGGTCTACGTCACCGCCGCGAGCGCCGTCCTGACGCGGGTTCGGCTTCTGCGCAACGAGGCCACGATGTTCGGCGGGGGCGCCGCACTTTTCGGCGCGACGACCGTGGGCGATTCCACCGTCGACGGCAACATCGGGGGCGGCATCGGCGGAGGACTCTACCTCTTCGGACCCACGTCGGACGTCACGAGCTCGACCGTATCCGGGAACCGCACCGTGGGGGCAGGCGGCGGTGCGGCGTTCGTGGGCGTGGCGACGGTGACCAACGTGACGTTCTCCGGAAACGCCGCCGACGGTTTCGGTGGCGGCGGGTACGTGGAAGGCACGGTCACGATGCGCAACGTGACGCTCGCCGACAACACGGCACCCATGGGGAGTGCCCTCCGGTGGGAGACCGGCAGCCTGACGCTCGCGAGCTCGATCGTCACCGGCGCGGCCGGAAACCATTGCTTCGGGGTCACCTCGGGCGACTTCAACCTCGATTCCGACGGGACGTGCGGGCTCGGCGGCGCCAACGATCGGAGCCACGTCGATCCGCAGCTGGGCCCGCTCGCCGACAACGGCGGCCCGACGCTCACGCACCTGCCGGCGGCCACGAGCCCCGCCATCGACGCGGCCAACCCGAGCGGCTGCCCGGCGACCGATCAGCGCGGCCAGGCGCGGCCCACCGACGGCAACGGCGACGCCGCGGCCGTCTGCGACATCGGCGCGGTCGAGTTCCTGGACCTGT
>Ga0335084_10002616_pt1 | contig 17415 bp, 15 predicted proteins | sample Lox_Sample_44_FD_206721 | JGI IMG/M metagenome (GOLD analysis project Ga0335084, IMG submission 206721) | Soil microbial communities from Loxahatchee National Wildlife Refuge, Florida, United States - Lox_Sample_4.4 | ecosystem: Environmental > Terrestrial > Soil > Wetlands | place: USA... | reverse complement strand
TGCCTCGACGTCCTCGCGGACGTGGCGGCTCGCCCCACCTTCCCGTCGGCGGAGGTGGGCAGGCTGCGGAGGCGGGAGGTCGCCGCCCTGGCGCACGACATCGACGAGCCGTCGCTGCTCGCGGACCGGGCCATGCTCGAGGCCGCCTACGAGGGCCATCCTTACGGCCACGCCGCCGAGGGCCGGGCGCGCCACCTGTCGCGCGCCACCCGGGGCGAGGTCCTCGCGCTGCACCGGGCGGGGCACGTGCCGTCCGCGGCCATCCTGGTGGTGGTGGGACGGGTTCGGGCCTCCGAGGTCCTCGAGCAGGTGCGGCGGCGGTTCGGAGGATGGAAGGCCGCCGCCGCTCCGCCGACCGCCCCGCCGCCGCCGGCTCCGCCGCCGTCGCGCGTGCTCGTCGTGGACAAGTCGGACGTCACGCAGACGCAGGTGCGGATCGCCTCGGCCGGCTTCCCGCGGCGGAGCCCCGACTACCACGCCGGCGCCGTGGCGAGCGCGCTCCTCGGCGGAGGCTTCGCGTCGCGGCTCATGGACGCGATCCGGGTGAACCGCGGCCTGTCGTACTCGGTGCGGAGCCGCTTCCTCACGAGCGGCGAGGGCGGCCTCTTCGCCATCTCCACGTTCACGAAGGTGGAGACCACCGCGGAGATCGTGAAGGTGGCGCTCGACGAGACGGCGCGCTTCGCCGAGGAGGGCCCCACCCGCGAGGAGCTCGACCGCACGGCGAGCTATCTCTGCGGCCTCTTCCCGCTCACCCTCGAGACCCACGACCAGCTCGCCGAGCGGCTGGCGGACCTCGCCCTGTACGGCCTGGGAGACGACGAGGTGACCCGCTTCGTGGAGCGTATCCGCGCCGTGGGTACCGAGGAGGCCAGGGCGGCCGCGCGGCGGTACTTCCCGGTGGAACGGCGGCTCGTGGTGGCGGTCGGCCCCGCGCGCAAGGTGGCGAGGGCGCTCGAGCCCTTCGGTCCCGTGACGGTGCTGCCGGTGGGGAAGGTGATGTGAGGACTCCCGGCGCGGTGCCGGTCCTCCACGCCGACGCGCACCTCATCGCGGTCGACAAGCCGGCCGGCCGGCTCGTCATCCCCGGGCGCACGCCGGGAGAGCCGAGCCTGCGCGAGGAGCTCGAGGCGGCGCTGGGACGGCTCTGGGTGGTGCACAGGCTCGACCGGGGCACGAGCGGGGTCCTCGTCCTCGCGCGCACGGCGGAGGCGCACCGGGCTCTCAACCTCGCCTTCGATCGCGGGGAGCCCGAGAAGACCTACCTGGCCCTGGTCCGGGGGACGCCCGCCGCGGAGTTCCGGGTGGACGTCGCGATCGTCGCGGGCCGCAAGGGGCGCATGCGGGTGGGCCACCCCGGGGAGCACGGGGCGAAGGCGGCCGCGACCGGGTTCCGGACACTGGAGCGCTTCCCGGCGCAGGAGGGCCGCCCCGATCTCGCGCTCGTCGAGTGCCGTCCCGAGACCGGTCGCACCCACCAGATCCGCGTGCACCTCGCCGAGGCGAACGCGCCGCTCGCCGTCGATCCCGACTACGGCGATCCCGGGCCGCTGGAACTCCCGGGCGGCGTAACCCTCGGCCGGACGCCGCTCCACGCGGCGCGCCTCGCGCTCCGCCATCCGGCCTCGGGCGAGCCGCTCGTGCTGGAGTCCCCGCTCGCGCAGGACCTCCGGGCGGCGCTCGAGGCGTTGCGGCAGGCGAAGCACCTCACGTGAAGCTCAGGGCTTCTTCTCGCCCCCCGGCGCGGCACCCTCGGCGGGGACCTCGCCGAGCTGCGCGGCCATGGCGTCGAGGAGCGGTGCGCCCGGGAACTGCGAGCGCGCGAAGGCGAGGATCTGCGCGGCCTCGTCGGCCTTGCCGCTCTTCCTGAGGAAGCGCGCCTTCTCCGCGAGCTTCGCGATGGAGACGTCCACGTCGCCCGTGGCGAGGCGATCGGTGAGCACCCATGCGTTCGGGCCGCCGGACACGTTCACCTCGCTGAAGGGCGCCTTCGACTTCACCACGAGGAGGAGCGTGGCGGGCTCGATCTTGCGCCCGGCGTTCGCGGCGAGGAGGTCGGGCCGGTCGAAGACGTCCGCCTGCGAGAGCACGGTCGCCTCGGTCAAGCCCTCACCCTCGAGCAGCGCCGAGCGCTTGAGCCAGCCCTCCTTGTCGTCCGACGTGCGCACCTTCACCCATTCCTCGTCGCCCACGCGGCGGGCGGCGCCCTCGGCAGGGGTGACCTTCTCCCCGCGCTGGAGCGTGGCGAGCACGTTTGCCACCTCCTTCCCGCCCGGGCTCGCCACCTTCCGGGCGTCCGAGGGATCGCGCCGGAGGAGGGTGGCGACGCTCACGTAGGCCACCGTGCCGGTCGCGACGGGGGAGGGCGACACGGGCTGCCCGCCCGGGCCGCCCGGCCCCGGGGCGGAGGCGCCGCCGGGCGCCGCGGGCCGGTCGGGCTTGCACGCGAACCCTGCGGCGAGCGCGAGCGCGATGGCGGCGACGAGGGTCCACGGGGCGTGCGGGCGGGCCATGCGCGGCACGGTAGCCGAAGGCCGCAGCCCGGGGAAGGCGCCTCAGGCGCGGCCGTGGACGAGGACCTTCACGTCCGAGCGGAAGGTGATCTCGACCTTGCCGGCGTCGCGCACCGCCGAGACGTAGCCGCGGCCGAAGGTCGGGTGATCGACGACCTCGTCGACGGCGAACGTCTCGCGGGGCGAGTAGCGACGCGCCGCCGCCTGGTTCCGCGCGGCGAGCAGCTCCTCGAAGGGGACCACGGCCGCCTTCTCGCGACGGCGCGAGGCGCCGGTGCGAGGGCCCGCGCTCGCCGCCGATGGGCCGGGCGCGCCGCGGTGGCGATGGACCGAGTGGCAGGTGTTGCACTCGACCTTCACCGGGCGTCCACCCACCACCGCGTGGACCGTGTGGGCCAGGACGAGCCCGCACCGGTTGCAGAACGCGTCCACCTCGCCGCCGACCCGGATCACGGCGCGGCAGTATAGCGGCGGTGGCCGCGGGCCGCTCGCGAGCCCGAGACGAAAGCGGGCGTTCGGGGGGGAGGGCATGTCAGAATGGCGCCGAATGGGACGGCTCCGGGCGTCGCTCGAGGATTTCGGGCAGATGATCCTGTTCGCCGGCGAGACGGTCGCCTGGGCGTTGCGGCCTCCCTTCCGCGCCGGGCTGGTCCTGCAGCAGATGGCGTTCGTGGGCGTCGGCTCGGCGTTCATCGTGGGCGTCACCGGCACCTTCGCGGGCATGGTGCTGGCCCTGCAGATGAACGTCGCGCTCCGTCAGTTCGCAGCGGAGGGCTACGTGGGCGGCTCGGTGGCCTTCTCCCTGGCGCGCGAGCTCGCCCCGGTGTTCACCGCGCTCATGATCACCGGCCGCTCGGGCAGCGCCATCGCCACCGAGCTCGGGACCATGAGGGTGACCGAGCAGATCGACGCCATGGAGACGATGGCGGTGAACCCCATCCATTACCTGGTGGTGCCGCGGGTGGTCGCGTCGCTGCTCATGTTCCCCGTGCTCACCATGCTCTTCAACCTGATGGGCTACGGCGGTGCCTTCATGATGGGCGTCTTCGTGTCCCGCATCCCGATCGGCCCGTTCATCTTCCACACGCAGGAGCTCGTCGATCAGCACGACGTGGGCGCCGGGCTCTTCAAGGCGGTCGTGTTCGGGCTCATCGTCTCGGTGATCACCACCTGGCGCGGCTACGCCGCGAGCGGCGGCGCGAAGGGCGTGGGCGAGGGTACGACGCGGGGCGTGGTGGCGAGCTCCATCGCCATCCTGCTCGCGGATTACGCCATCACCTTCGTGACGGTGGGAGCGTAGGCGTGATCGAGGTCCGGGACCTCTACAAGTCCTTCGGCGACAACCACGTGCTGCGGGGGATCTCGCTCACCATCCCGCGCGGAACGACCTACGTCGTCCTCGGCGGCTCTGGGTCGGGCAAGACCGTGCTCATGAAGCACGTCATCGGGCTCCTCAAGCCCGACCGCGGCGAGGTCATGGTGGCCGGCAAGGTCATCACCGGCCTGAGCGGCCGCGCCCTCACCGAGGCGCGGAGCGTCTTCGGCATGGTGTTCCAGGGCGCCGCGCTCTTCGACTCCATGACCGTGCTCGACAACGTCGCCTTCCCGCTCACCGAGGCGCGGAAGGGAGCTGGCCTCTCGACGGACGAGGTCCGCAAGCGCGTGATCGCGAAGCTGGAGGTGGTCGACCTCGGCGAGGAGGTGCTGGACCAGTACCCGGCCCAGCTCTCGGGCGGCATGCGAAAGCGCGTGGCGCTCGCCCGGGCGCTCGTCTCCGACCCCCAGATCGTGCTCTACGACGAGCCCACCACCGGTCTCGACCCCATCACCACGGACTACGTGGACGGAATGATCTTGAACGCCAAGCGGCGGCTGGGCATCACGTCGATGGTCATCTCCCACGACGTGGCGAGTGCCTTCAAGGTGGCCGACCGGCTGGCCGTGCTCTACGATGGGCACCTCGCGGCGGAGGGGACCCCCGCCGAGGTGCGGGCGAGCAAGGAGCCCTTCGTGCAGCGCTTCCTGTCCACGTGGTTCGAGAAGCAATGAGGGGCGGGGGCGATACCGCGTGACGCGTTCCGCGAACACGGCGCTGGTCGTGGGCGCCTTCACCGCCGTGCTCGGCCTCGCCTCGCTCCTGGCGCTCACCTTCGTTCGCCGGGGTGGGTACTCGGAGAGGGACAGCTACCTCGTCTACGCGTACTTCGTCGACGCGACGGGCCTCACCTGGAAGAGCCGCGCCCAGATCGCGGGCATCCAGGTGGGCGAGGTGGACGGCATCCGGCTGGAGGGCCCGCGCGCCCGCCTCGAGGTCCGGGTGCGCAAGGACATCGAGCTGCACGCCGACGCCTGCTTCAACCGCACCTTCCCGTCCGCACTGCTCGCCGACGCGGTCATCGACGTGAGCCCCGGCACCCTCGCCACGCCGAAGATGATCGACCTCCCCGAGGAGAAGCGGGAGGTCACCTGCGTGCACTCGGCCGCGACCGTCCAGGAGGTCATGGACGTGATGAACTCGGTGGCGAAGGACATCTCGTCCATCACGGCCGACCTCGCCAAGACCGTGTCGGGGAACCAGGGCAGCATGCGCGACATCGTCGAGAACCTCGCCAAGGTGACCGCCCAGCTCGACGAGGTCTTCACGCGAAACAGCTCGAACTTCGCCGACATCCTCGAGAACACCCGGCAGTTCACCGGCGACCTCTCCGAGATCACCGGGCGCGACAAGGACAAGTTCCACGCCATCGCGGCCAACGTGGAGGACCTCACGAATCGCCTCCGCGAAGTGACGATGAGCCTGCAGGACATCGTCGGCCCGCCGCGCGCCGCGCCCGGGGGAGCGGCACCGGCCGGAGGAGGTGGGGCGCAGACCGCCGAGGAGGCCGCCCGGACGAAGGGCGTGCGCGAGGCCATCGACCGGCTGAGCGCCAGCGCCACGAAGCTCGACACGATCCTCGGCAAGGTCAACGAGGGCAAGAGCGTGGCCGGGCGGCTGCTCGTCGACGAGCAGCTCGGGAGGAAGCTCGGCAACGCCGCGGAGGCCGCAGCCGACTACGTCGAGCGGCTCAACAAGATGCAGATCCAGCTGCAGCTTCGCTCCGAGTTCCTCCTCAACCAGAGCGTGGAGGAGGGCCGGCCGGGCGCGAAGATCTACTTCGGCATGCGCCTGCTTCCCCGGCCCGACAAGTTCTACCTCGTGGAGCTCGTGTCGGACCCGCGCGGCGTGACCTCGGTGACGACCTCCACCATCTCGACGCGCCCGCCGGGCTCGTCCTCCGAGAACACCACCATCGTCACCACCTCGAAGAACGAGGAGAAGCTCACGCTCTCCCTCCAGCTCGGGAAGCGCTACGGGCCGTTGACCTTCCGGGTAGGCGTCATCGAGGGGTCGGGTGGTGTGGGCTCCGACCTCCACCTGCTCCGCGACTCCTTGCAGGTATCGGTGTCGTTCTACCAGTTCAGCCGGCCCTACCAGAACGTCTTCCCCCGCGCGAAGACGTGGCTCAACTGGTACTTCCTCCAGAACTTCTACCTGACGGCCGGCGCGGACGACTTCCTGAACCGCTGGCGGAGCGGCAGCTACCCGGGGGGGCGAAGCTTCAACATCGGGACGGACGTCTTCTTCGGCGGCGGATTCTTCTTCACCGACGAGGACATCAAGACCCTCATCGGCTCGGGGGTCGGAAACAACATCCAGACCCGGTAGAATCCTTGCTCGCCCGGTCGGGCTCTCAACCCTCGCCATGAGAAGCGTCTTGCGCCTTGCACTCGTCGGAATCCTCGCGGTCGTCGTGTTCCAGGTCCTCGTCCAGAAGGCCGTGCCGCCGCCTCCCATCGGCGCCGCGCCGCCGCTCGCCCTGCCGGACCTCGCCGGCAAGGAGGTGGACCTGAGCGCCTACCGTGGCCGCGTCGTGGCCGTGAACTTCTGGGCCACCTGGTGCGGCCCCTGTCGCCAGGAGATGCCGGACCTGGCCGCGTTCTGGACGAGCCACAAGGGGAAGTGCATGGAGGTGCTGGGCATCGCCGAGGAGTCCGGCCGCCAGGATGTACTCGCCATGTCCCGCGAGATCCCGTACCCGATCCTCGTGGACGAGCGGGCGACCGTGCGCGACCGCTGGGGCGTGCAGGCGTACCCGAACACGTTCGTCGTCGACGCCGAGGGCCGCGTCCGGAAGGTGTTCGCCGGCGGCGTGACCGAGCGCGACCTCGAGCGCGTGGTCGGCCCGCTCCTGCCCGCCACCTGCCCGGCCGGATAGCCGCCTCGGGTCGTGCACCGCTGCCCCATCTGCGAGAAGCCGCTGCGGCCACGCGCCGTGAACCGCGCCTTCCCGTTCTGCTCCGATCGGTGCCGCCTCGTCGATCTCGGGCGCTGGCTCTCCGAGGACTACCGCATCGCAGGGCCGCCGGCCGGCGACGGCGCGCCGCAGGGCGAGGCGCCGGGCGGCGACGACGACCGAGAGTAAGGGTGGAGCCGGTCGCTCCCCCGTGATATGCCCGCGGGCCGCATGGGATTCGTGGACCTCCACAATCACCTGCTGTGGGGCATCGACGACGGGTGCGCCACGCTCGAGGAGTCGCTCGAGTCGGCGCGCCTGCTCGTCGACGCCGGCTTCGAGGCGGTGGCGACGAGCCCGCACGCGTCGGGCGACTTCCCCAGCCTCGACTGGTCGCTCTGCGAGCGGCGCCGCGCCGAGGTGCAGTCGGCCCTCGCGGAGGCGGGCATCCCCCTCGCGCTCCACCCGAACTCCGAGAACAAGCTCGACGAGTCGTTCCTCGCCCGCGTGGACGGCCCCGAGCGCCGCGGCATCGGAGCGACGCAGCGCTGGGCGCTCGTGGAGCTCCCGTTCCAGTCGGCGGTGCCGGCGCTGCCGGACCTCGTCTTCCGCCTGCGGCGGAAGGGCGTGATGCCGCTCTTCGCCCACCCGGAGCGCTGCCTCGAGTTCGAGAAGCGCGGGCGCGCCGAGGAGGTCGTCCGGCTGGGAGGGGCGCTCCAGCTCAACGTGGGAGCGCTCGCGGGCCTCTACGGCCGGGGCGCGCGCAAGGTGGCGGAGCGGCTGCTCGGCCAGGGGCTCTACTCCGTGGCGGCGACCGACCTCCACGTCCCCCAGCGCGCCGGGGAGTGGCTGGAGGAGGGCCTGCGGACCCTCGCGAAGAGGGCTGGGCGCGAGGTCCACGACCGGCTGCTGTCCGACAACCCCCGCCGCGTGCTCGCCGGGGAGGATCTCGCCGGGGAGGATCTCGCGTGAGGCGGCTCCTGCAGGCGGCGGCGGGCCTCGCGGTGTCGGGGCTCGCCCTGTGGCTCACGCTGCGTGGAAAGGACCTCGGCCTCATCGCGCGCGAGATCCGCGCGGCGGACTACGGCTATCTCGCGCCCTACGTCGGCATCCTCCTCGTCATCCACCTCGTCCGCACGGTGCGCTGGGGAATCCTCCTCGAGCCGATGGCGCACGTCCCGTTCGCCCGGCTGAACGCCGCGTCGGCGGTGGGTATCATGGCGCTCGTGCTGCTGCCGTTCCGGCTCGGCGAGTTCGCCCGGCCGTACCTGGTGGCCGAGCGGCCGAAGCTCAGGGTCAGCGCGGCGCTCTCCTCGGTCGTGGTCGAGCGGGTGGTGGACGGCCTCTTCACGGGACTCCTCCTCGTCGTCTCGCTCCTCGCCGTGCCGGAGGGCACGCCCGGCCTCGGGCTCCTGCGCACCGGCGGGTTCGTGGTGTCGACGGCGTTCGCGGGGCTCGTCGTGTTCCTCGCCGGCGCCTACCGGAACCGCGCTCGGGCGGTGCGGACCGTGACGGGTATCGTCGCGCCCGCCTCGCCGCAGCTCGCGCGGAAGGCCGGGGGCATGCTCGACGCCTTCATCCACGGGCTGCGCCTCGTCCCCGGGCGCGGGAAGCTCGCGGCGTTCTTCGGGCTCACCGTCCTCTACTGGGGCCTCAACGCGTGGGGCATGAGCCTCCTCGCGCGCGGCTTCGGCTTCTCGCTCGGCACGACCGCGTCGCTGACGCTCCTCGGCGTGCTCGTCGTGGGGGTCATGATCCCCGCCGGGCCGGGGATGATCGGCACGTTCCAGGGAGCGATCGTCCTCGGGCTCTCGCTCTTCGCGCCGGCGCACGTCGTCGCCACGCGGGGCGCCGCCTACGCGAACGTGCTCTGGGCGGTCCAGCTCGGACAGGTGACGGTGCTCGGCCTCGCCTTCCTCTTCTCCCGCCACATCCAGCTCTCGCGCCTGTGGGCGGCACCGGCTGCGATCGGCCAGGGCCTGGAGACGGAGGAGGAGGAGTACCGGGCAGAAGGCGACGCGGCCGGGTAGGGCGGCAGTTCACCCCGAGCGGAGTCGCGCGCGCCGGTCACCCCGAGCGTAGCGCCGCGGAGCGGCGCGAAGTCGAGGGGGCGAGCAGAAGGTGCTCGTGCGTCGCCGGCACGCAGGCGTCCAGCTTCTCCTCGACCTCGCGCATGAACTCCTCGTGGTCCGCGGCGGATGCGTCGGCGTCGAAGAAGGGCGACGGCACGATCATGCGAAGCCTCCGGTGCTCGTTCACTCCGGGAGCGGGCGATATCGGAGGTACCACGAAGGAGAGCCCGGTCAAGAAAGCGGATCCTCAGGGCGAGGGCGCGGCGAGGCCGTGGACCGCGTACACCGACTTCGCGGCCCTCGCGCCGTGACAGCCGACGCACGTCTCGACGCCGTTCACCAGCCCCGCCGCGGCGTGAAGGCGCGCCGTGGCCGTGTCGTGGCAGGAGGTGCACGCGGCGGTCATGGGGAAGACGAGCGGCTCGCTCGCGCCGTGGGCTGCCGTGCCCTTGTGAAGGACGGTCGGGTTCTCGTCGACGCGCGTGGGGGCCGCGGAGGCGGGGATGCCCTCGAGCAGGAACGACTCGCCCTCGTGGCACACCCGGCAGTCGGCGAGGTCGCCCGGGAAGGTCTCCTCGAAGAAAGCCGGGATCCCGCCGTAGCCGTAGACGACGAACGGCTGGAGGTCGATCTGGGCGCTGCCCGTCCGGCCACCCGTGTGGATGCGGTGGATCAGCGTCTTGAAATGGACCGAGCGCTCCTCGACGCCGTCGTAGGTCGATGAGGTGATCACGTTGCCGCCGCCGTCCTTGGGCCGCCTTCCCCAGTCGCTCTGGTCCGGAGCGTGGCAGGCGAGGCAGCCCTCCACCGTCGAGCGGTTTCCCCCGTGGAGGAGGAGCTCGCCGTGGCAGGCGTTGCATCTCGCCTGCGCCACGACCGTCCGGCGCCTGTCGGGCTGCTTCCCCGTCGTGCCCGCGACGACCACGTAGGCCACGGGGTTGGTGGAGTGCTCGGTGAGAGCCTCCGCCGTGTACGGCCAGGAGAACGCGTCGGCGGCGGGGTCGTAGAAGGGCGAGCGCGGCGAGAGCTGGCGCCGGGCCTCGAGGGCCACAGCCCAGCTGCCGGTGGCCGTGTCGGGCACCCGCACGGTCTTGAACGCGTAAGTGAACGTGCCCGACGCGTCGGCGGTGAGGACGTCGGTCACCGTCTCGGTGAGTGGCGCGTTGGAGGTCGCGTAGTCCGGACAGGTGGGCCCCGACACGACGAACGCCAGGCGGTGTGCACTCCCCGCCGGCCAGCGGGCGACCGGGCTCTGCGGAGACGCCGAGTCCGGAGGCGGGGGATTCGCCGCGTCGTTGAGCGGCGAGATCGGGCCGGTCCGGTCGTCCAGCCTGAACGTCACCGTGGGGAGCTGTCCGCGCTGGAAACCGGTCACGGACAGGATCGTGGCCGAGATCCGGCTGAAAGGCGCGGAGCCCGTGGGCGGGACGTGGGATGCCTTCACGTCCACGTAGAGCTTTCGGGGCGGCGTGGCCGCCGTGCCGGAGACGTGGCACTCGGCGCAGAGCGAGTCGTCCACCTGCGGGCCGCCGGGGTGGGCGAAGTGCACGGCGTCGGGTGGGACGCCGGGCCCGAACCACACGTCGGGGTGGCAACCGGAGCAGACCCGGCGCGAGGCGAGCACGAACGTGAGCCCGGCCGCGCCGCCCTGCGGCCCGTGCTCGTGGCAGGCCATGCAGTCGCGCCCATCGCGCGGGAACGAGATGCCGGCGGCCAGCGTCCGGTCGGCCTGCCCGGGCGCGGACCAGGTCTTCACCTGACCGAACGTGAACGCGCGGCCCTGGTAGCCGATCACGGTGAAGCTGCTCCCCGGCGCGGGAGCGTTCCGCCCCGGGTTGAAGGGCAGGGGGAGCGCGGCCGTGCCGAGCGCGGGCGCCGCCGCCGCGCTGCTCGACTGGTAGAGCGTGGGGAGGTTCCTGCCGCGGTGGATGCGGTGAACCAGCCGGCCGAGGTCGAGCGGGTTGGGATTCGTGACCGGCGTGGCCGAGAGGGGTGCGGCCGGATCGGTGGTGTCGGGATCCGCAGCCTGGGTGGTGTGGCAGGTCAGGCAGAGGCGGACGCCGACCCGCCGGCCGTGTGCGAGCACGCGTTCGTGGCAGCGCCGGCAGTCCTCGTCGGCGGCGATATCGCGCCCCTCGGGAGTCGCGCCCGTCGTGAGGTCGAGCGTCGCGCAGGTGTCCTCGGTCCCCGTCGCCACGCCGTTCAGCCACGCCCCGACCCGCAACGTGTGGGTGGGGTCCGGGCTCGCCCGAAGCGCCGTCGCGAAGGTGTAGCGGAAGAGGCCGTCGCCGAGGTCGACGGTCGGCCCCGACCCGTCGGACCCGGGCTGGGGGTGGGCGGGCTCCACGGTGGTCCCCGGTCCGCCCTGGGGCGCGACCGGAACGGTCTGCGCTCCCGTGGCCACGAGACTCCGCCACGCCGGGATCCCGCTGTCGGGGTCGGCGACGAGCTCGGCGAGCGTGAACGTCGGCCGCAGCGCCGCGAGATCCGCGAGCGACACGGATCCGGGCCCCAGGGCCACGCGGAAGTCCACCGAGGGCTTCAGGGTGACCGGATCGACGGCCGCGCCCACGAGCGTGAGGGCGAGCGTCGGAGCGGCGCCGCCGGCCGGTCCCTTCACCTTCCTCGGGCCGACCTCCGGCGCGGGCTCCCGGCACGCGGCGAGCGCCGCGACCGCGAGGGCGAGGGCGAGCTCTTGCTTCCGAGGCATGGGTCCTCCGGGCCGTCGCGCGTCATCCGGCCTGACCGGGCCGCGCGAAAAGCGGTCACAGTCCGAGCTTCGACGAGTAGAACTTCAGGAACTCGAAGATCTCGCCGGCCTGCTCGTCGGTGACGCCCGCGTTGGGGCGGCGGACCATGCGCTTCATGTAGCGCTTCCACTCCGCGGCGGTGAAGCGTGAGTTCACCGACCGTGCGAGCGGGTGGCACTTCGAGCACTTCTGCTGGTAGAGCGGGTAGCGGGCCTTCTGGTCGGCCGGGTAGCCGGACACGTCGATGCTGTCCGGCCCGCCGTCCCGGGCGTCCTTGCCCGGGTCGTCCCCGGTCGAGAGGGTGAGCTGCAGGGAAAGCGCCGCGACCTGGAAGACGGTGATCATGTCAGAAGGCTCCTCCGATACCGAAGTGGATCGACTGGAAGTCCGCGAAGTCCGATGCCCGCCACTGCTCCCACGAGAGCTTCACGAAGACGTTCGAGGCCGGCGTGACGACGATCCCGGCGGTCTGCCGGGTGATCGTCGAGTCGGGTGTGAGCTCGGTGGCACCGGCGAGGGGAGCGCCCTGGCGATGGAGCGTGTCCCAGCGGTAGACGAGGGCGAGGTAGCTGCCGAACGGCCTCTCCACCTCCGCGTACCAGCCGTCCTTGCGGAACCAGGTATCCACGAGCTCGTAGGGGTAGCTGGCGCTGGGTGAGAGGTCGGTCCGGCGGAACGCGTACTCGCCGCGAAAGGTGAACTTCTCGATGCGGACGGACGCGTCGGCGCCCCACGCCTCGTAGCGCAGGGTGGCGTCTCGGTCGTAGCGGCCCGTCACCCCCGAGGCGCCCACCGAGACGTCGCCCAACCACCAGGTGGGCTCGGCGGCGAGGGTGAGGGCCAGGCGGCCTCCCACCGACGGCAGCCGGTTCGTGTCCGTGTAGTAGAGCGAGCGCATGGCGGTCCAGTCGACGTCGTTCGACCCGCGGAAGCCGCCCACGCCGTAGACCCCGTACCAGGCCTGCACCTTCCCCAGGAAGCGCTGGCCGTAGACCATGACGCCGGTGTCCGTGTACGGCAGCGGCACGACGCCCAGGTTGAAGGCCGTCTTCTCGCCGTAGGCCATGCGACCCATGTCGTAGACGAGCGGCGCCGAGACGGTCTTGTGGCTGGAGGGGTCGATGCGGTTCGAGTACTCGCCGAACGGCAGCGCCAGGCGACCCGCCGCCACGTTGAACCAGGTCTTCGGCATGTACTCCATCTGGATGTGCTCGAGCTCGATGCCGTGGCAGCTCATGCACGCCTTCGTGGAGAAGGCGACGTCGTCGGAGACGTCCACCCCCACCTTCACCGCCGCGTCGATGGTGACGCTGGACGGGGCGCGCTGCTGGACCTCGCGCTTCTGGATCCACCAGTAGTCGGCGTAGACCGATCCGGAGACCGTCGTGGAGGAGCCCGCCCGCGCCGCGCCCGCGGCGAGGAGGGAGAGGAGCGCCAGGCCGGCGCGCAGCCGGATGCGGGGGCTCCCGTGGTCTTGGGCAACCATCATCGGTTCGCTCCGTTCGTGATCCAGGCCTCGATCGCGGACTGCTCGGCGTCGTCCAGGGGCGCGTCGCCCATGGGCATGCGTGCGCCGCCTCCGCCGACGAGGCCCTGGGAGCCGCGAAGCTTGTGGACGAGGTAGCTCCGCTCGGGATCGCCGGGCTCGACGAGGTTCAGGGCCGCGCACTGCTGGGACGGGACTGCGACGGTCGCGTCGTACCAGGCGGCGGCGTCGAGGCCCGGGAAGCTCACCGGCGAGGCGCCGCCGTGGCAGGCGGCGGTGGCGCAGCGAGGGACCATGACGTCCTGGGTGATGCCCTCGTAGGTGGCGGGCTCGGCGGAGGTGCCGCGCGGGTTCCGTGCGCCGACGCGGGGCTCCTCGCCGCAAGCGGCGAGGATCGCGACGAGAGCGATCGCGGCCGGGGCGGCCCGGTGTGCTCGGCGCAGGTCGATCACGACACCGCCTCGCGGCGCGCGACGGGGAGGCGGGCGGTGGCGGGGCGCCCCTCGGCCTCGAGCACGAAGCTACCGACCAGGCCCTCCAGCTCGTGGGCCTGGGACGAGAGCTCCTCGGCGGCGGCGGAGGCCTCCTCGGCGCTCGCCGCGTTCTGCTGCGTGACCTGGTCCACCTGGCCCATCGCCTTCGAGAGGCCGTCGGCGCGCCGGACCTGCTCGCGCATGAGTTCGCTGATGCGCGCCACCCGCTCGGAGGAGCCCGCGACCGCCTTCACGATCTCGTCGAGCCTGGCGCTCACGTCCCGGGTCGCCTCCTGGCCGCGCACCGCCTGCTCGACCGACTCGTGGATGAGCGCCTCGGTCTTCCTCGCGGCCTCCTTGGAGCGGAGCGCGAGCGACCGGACCTCCTCGGCCACCACGGCGAAGCCTCGGCCCGCGTCGCCCGCACGGGCGGCCTCGACGGCGGCGTTGAGGGCGAGGAGGTTGGTCTGGAAGGCGATCTCGTTGATGTCCTTGATGATCTCGGACGTGCTCTCCGCGCTCCCCCGGATGAGCTGCATGGACTCGCCCATGCGCTGCACCGCGGTGGCGCCGCCCAGGGCCGCCGTCCTCGCCTCCTTGGCGAGGCCGTCCGCCTGGTCCGCCCGGCTGGCCGCCTCGCGCGTGCCGTTCGCGAGCTCGCCGAGCTCGCCCGAGGTGCGATCGAGCGCCTCGGCCTGCGAGGTCGCACCCTGCGAGACCGCCTGCGCAGTCGACGCGATCTGCCGGGAGGCGCCGGCGACGGCCACGACCGCTCCGCGCACCTGCAAGAGCGCGTCCTGGAGCGCGGCCGCCATCGAGTCGAGCGCGGCCTGCGTGCGGGCGTGGTCGCCCTGGGACTCGCCGTCCACGCGGGCGGTGAGATCGCGAAGGGCGAGGCGCTCGAGGGCGATCTGGGCGGCGGCGGCCGGGGCGGCGAGCGCGTCGAGCGTCGAGTTGAGCCCGTCCACGATGCGGCGGAACTCTCCCTCGTGGCGCCGCGCGTCCGCGCGGGCCGAGAGCTCGCCCCTGGCCGCGGTCCCCGCGAGCTGGGTCGCGTCCGCCACGAGCGCGCCCACCGCCTGCTGGCAACGGGCGAGCGCCGCGCGCAGCGCCACGAAGTCACCCTTCCAGCCCTCGCCCGCGGAGCGGCCCACGACGCCTCGCGAGAGCGCCTCGACGCAGGCGGAGGCCTCGCGGAGCGGCCCGACCACCGAGTCCAGCGTGGCGTTGACGCCCTCGACGATGGCGCGGAAGTCCCCAGAGTGCCGGTCCGCGTCCGCGCGGACGTCGAGCCTGCCCTCCGCGCCGGCCTCGGCGAGGCGCTTCGCGTCGCCGGCGAGGGCGCGAACGGACGCGAGGCACCGGTTGAGCGCGTCGCGCAGCCGCGCGAACTCCCCGGACCAGGCGCCGTCCACGTCGTCCGGGATCTCGCCTCGCGACAGGCGCTCGATGCGATCCGAGGCCTCGCGCAGCGGCCGGATGACGGCGTCGAGCGTCGCGTTCACGCCGTCCACGACCCTGCGGAAGCTCCCCCGGTGGCGGGTGGCGTCGGCCCGGACCTCGAGGCGGCCGGCGGTTCCCGCGGCCGCGAGAAGGCCGGCGTCGTCCACGAGGGCGTTCACCGCGCGGATGCAACGGTTGAGGCTTCGCTTCACGCCGTCGAGGTCTCCGCTCCACGCCTCCTCGACGGGAGGGGGAACGTCACCCTGGCTGATGCGCTCCACGTAGGCGGCGGTGACCCGGAGCGGTCCCACCAGCGCCTCGACGGTTCCATTCACGCCCTCCACCGTGGGCCGGAACTCCAGGTCGACCGCGGAAGGGTCGGCGCGGAGGGAGAGGTCCCCGCGGCCCACCGCCTCGACGAGCTGGTGCGTCTGCCCGACCAGGCCGGAGACGGTGCGCGAGATCCGTCGGACGATGCCCCATGCGAGCAGGCCGCCCGCCACCATGACCGCGAGGATGAGCGACCAGAGGACGGCGGAATCGCGGCGCACGATGCCGGCCGCGGCCTTCTCCTGCTCCGCCTGGCGGGCCTCGAGGAGCCTCGAGAAGGCCGAGGCCTCCGCGGTGAAAGCGGCGTATCTCGAGCGGGCGGTGTCGAGCGCGCTCTGGGTGGCCTGGATCTTCCCGGACCGCGCCGCCGGGACGAGCTGGGACTCCACGATGGCGAAGAACGGCGACGCCCGTTGCTTCAGCCGCTCGAGGCCCTCCCGCTCCGGGCCGTCGTCGAGCGTCGCCCGCCAGGCGCCGAGGCTCGCATCGAACGCCTCGCGGGCGGCGGCGGCGCGCGCCGCGAGCTGGTCGATGGCGGCGTCGTCGGTCTCGTCTGCGAGCTGCTGCGCGACGAGGAGCGCCTCGCCGCCGCCGAGGGCCGGGGTGCGGACGTCCGCGAGCAGGTCCTTTCCGGTGACGATGCGCCGGTACACCGGGCCATTCACCCGGACGGTCGCGAGCGTGGCGAGCGCGAGGGCCGAGACGAGGCCGAGCCCCGTTGCGAAGATCCCGCAGAGCAAGATCAAGCGAGCCTTGAGCGTCATGTCCCCGGACTCCCCCACGGCAAGGCGTGTTTCGACCGGGGGTCGAACGGCGCCCCGGTCGGACAGGTCGACTCCACGTTACGTGCCGATCGGGTGCGGTCGAGAAAGCATCCCGTGGCACGTTGACGCAGGGTGGAATCGCACGGCGGCGCGCGCACCTGCTCGGGGTGGGTGGAACGCTTACGCGTTCTTCCGGGGGGATGCGCCTCGGGTCGGATCCGGGACGGGATTCACCCTGGGTGTCCGGTCACGGAACCCATGCGGCATCCGGCCGCGGGGCATCGGTGGCGGGCCCGGGCCGGGCGGTTCAGTACGTGGCGGAGAGCGAGGCGGAGCCCGTGAGCCCGATCATCGAGGGGGCCTGCCCCGCGTCGATCGGCGTCCGCGCCATCACCGAGGCGTGCAGCCAGAACGGCCCGCCGAGGCCGGCCGAGGCGCCCGCCATGAGGCCGGCCTCGTCGCTCTCGGGGCCCATGTCGACCTGGTGGGACCAGGTCCCCCGGGTGAGGAGGCGGAACCGCTCGCCGGCGCGGTAGAGGATCTGGGCCCACGCGCTGCGGCCCTCGATCCAGCCCCGCTCCTCGAGGTAACCGGCCGAGACGGCGAAGCGGTCGCCCCAGATGCGCGGCACGGTGATCTCGGGCCCGACCCAGGTCCGATCGAGGCCGCTCACGGCGTCGCGCGAGTAGCCGCCGGTCGCGCCGATGCGCAGGTGCGAGAACACGTCCCAGCCGAGGAACCCGTCGGCGGCGTCGTAGCGCCCCGGGAAGCGCGCCGGCTCCACGTCGGCCCCGGGGACGTCCAGGCCCGTGTGCCGGTATCCGGCGCCGATCGAGACCGACCCCAGCCTCTGGGTGAAGTCGACGCGCGCGGCGTCGAGGCCGCCCGGCGCCTGGGCGGTGCCGCCGTAGCCGAGGTGGGCCTCGCCCGAGAGGTACGTCGAGCGCCACCACGCGCCGGCCGTGAGCGAGGCCTCCACCCGCGTGCCCAGCTCGGGCGATTCCACGGCCGCGACGCGCCCCTCCTGCCGGAAGCCGGAGCCTCCGGCGCCCCGCTGCTCCCAGGACCAGAACGCGCCGCCGGTCGCCCGCTTCGTCGTGAAGGAGAGCGTGTCCGGGTCTGGTACCGCGCCGCCGAACGCGCCGAGCTCGAGGTGGTCGTTCACGTGGAACCCGGCGGCGGCACCGTCGAAGACCGTCGCGCCCGGGATGGTCGCGGCCATCACCCGGCCGGCCTCGAACTGCCAGCGCGAGACGGGTGCGTTGAGCTGTGCCTGCCACACGTAGAAGCGCGTGTCCTCCGTGGGCCGG
>Ga0335084_10002615_pt1 | contig 17419 bp, 15 predicted proteins | sample Lox_Sample_44_FD_206721 | JGI IMG/M metagenome (GOLD analysis project Ga0335084, IMG submission 206721) | Soil microbial communities from Loxahatchee National Wildlife Refuge, Florida, United States - Lox_Sample_4.4 | ecosystem: Environmental > Terrestrial > Soil > Wetlands | place: USA... | reverse complement strand
CCGGTGATGGATCTCGGTGAGCAGGACCTCCTTCTCTTCGAGCGAGGCGCTGAGCTGGCGCTGCGCGCGGGTCCGCTCGCCGACCTCGCTCTGCAGCGACTGGTTGACCTGCTCGGCGTGCTCCTTAGCGGCGGACAGGTGCTGGACGAGATCGAGATTTTCGAACCGCAGGCGGATCGACTCGGTGATCGACGCATGCATCTGCCGCGCCGAGCCCATGAACATGCCGGTGCACGCCGTGAACATGATCCCCATGGCGATCGACATCGCATCGCCGCGCAGAAAGAGCTGGACGATGATCGGCAGCGTGATCGGCGGCAGGAAGGCCCAGTAGGCGGCGAGGACCGGCGACATCACCGCCGCCGCCCCCACCGCCATCCCGCCGAGCACGTAGGCGAGAAAGACCTGGTAGGCCAGCGGCGCGGAGGGAAACAGCACCAACCCCGCGATCCCCCAACCGACCCCGCCGGCGAACGTGCCGCAGATGTACAACCGGCGCCAGCGCTCGGGGTTGCGCGCCGCCTCCGGCGTGCGGCGGTGCGCGCGCGTCAGCAGCACGCGCGCCAGCGCGATGGCCGCCATGAGCGCGATCCAGACCAGCAGCGTCGCCCGCGCCGCGACGTTCCAGAACACCAAGGCGGTCAGCCCGACGTTCAGGATGGCGACGAACTGGACACGATGCCTTGCCCGAAGACGAGCGCAACCTGCTCGGCCTCGATCTGACGCCGACGCTCGGCTTCCGCGGGCGAATCGGGGTTCGAAGGGGGGCCGGAGACGGGCATGGTGGCGCGCTCGACGGCGCACCTTAGCTCGTTCTCACGCCCCTGTCTCCTGAAAAAATGGCGCGTGAAAAAATGGCGCGGGGTCGTTGGCGGCTCGCTCCAGGCGGCGAGTTGGGGTGGGGTCAGCGCGGATTTCAGTTGACCGCGTCACCTGATCGGCAGTAGGAACACGCTGTCGGAGTGATTGGGTTCTTCGCTATCCATCATTCTAGAAGGGGGGTCTCATGCGTCTCCATTTCGGTCACCTCGCCGTGATCCTGGCCGCCCTGATCGCCGCAGAGGCGCGCGCCATCACGGTGAGCTACGAGGTCGACTACAAGGCGATTCGGAAGGCATCGACCGGCACCATGCTCACCATGCAGCTCTCGTTCGACTCAGCCTGCGCCTCGCCGTTCATCGGCACCACGGTGCCGATCGACACCGTCAGCATCGAGACGGTGAACGCCGTGGTGCCGAAGGGCGCGCCCAAGGGTCCCAAAAAGGCGCGTCTGATCGCGCAGTTCCCGTACACCGGCGGAGACGGTCCCGCCTACCTCACGGTGAGCGGCAGCAACGTCGTCCCGATCGGCCAGGCCTGCCAGCAACAGTTCTACGGACCCGACGTGTCGACCGATTCCAACCGTCTCGGCGGACTCGGCCCGGCGCTGTGGGTGCAGCTCTGCGGCCCCGGCGGCGTCTACGCCCGCGCCGAGATCGACGGCGCGGCCGCCACCGGCACGCTGAGCGAGACCGGCGTCGTGTCGTCCTTCCTCTGCACCGACGAGAAGACGTTCGTCCGGCGGCTCGGCCCCGGGGTCTACGACGTCGTCTTCGATGACGGCGGCAGCGACCTCGACAACATCGGGATCCGGTTCGACCTGCTCGGCCGCACGCCCATGGTGAGCTCGCAGACGGCGGGCGTGGTCGCCAGTGTGAATGGACCGTGGCAGTGCGGCCACCCGCCTCCCGAGGTCACGTGCTACATCGTCGAGACACGCGACGGCTCGGGCACCAACGTCGACACGCGCTTCTCCATCGCGTTCCTCTGAGCCCGTGGGCCACCCGGGCGCGGCTCGCGCGACCGGCGACGGCGAGGGACGGAGGGTTGGCTCGCCGATTCTCCCACAACCGCCCTTCGGCGGCGGACCCTCGTGCGGCGCAGGAGGGAGGCGCGGAGGAAAGGCCGTGGCGGCCGCACCGCCGGTGGACGGCGGAGGCCACCCGTTGCAGCCTGGTGAGCAGTCGTGATTGTCATGGCCGCATGGCCGCCCGAAACGCCGCGAAGCGCACTGCATTGGTGCTGTCGGGCGGTGGGGCGCGTGGGGCCTATCAGGCCGGTCTGCTCAGCGGTCTGAAGGAGCTCGGCGTCGCGCCGGCCGAGCCACCGCTGTTCGACATCATCATCGGCTCCAGCGCCGGCTCGATCAATGCCGGCATGCTGGCCGCCTACGCGGATGAGTTCGAGACCGGCGTGGATCGCCTCGAGGAGGTGTGGAGCACGCTCGACGCTTCCCAGGTGTTCCGCACGGACGTCGCCTCCCTCGGCCGCATCGGTGTGCGCTGGGCGTGGGATCTGTCGTTCGGCGGCGCGCTGCGACGCGTGCAACCCAAATCGTTGCTCGATACGGCACCGCTGCGCACGCTGCTCGGCCGCATCCCCTTTACGCGTATCGAAGCGAACGTGCAGAGCGGAGTACTACACGCACTGGCCGTGGCTGCCACCGATCTCTACACGTCCACCGGGGTGCTCTTCGTGCACGGACATACGAGCATCAAGCCGTGGAAACGCAAGCGCTGGCGTGTCGAGCCGACGCGCATCGGCATCGACCATCTCATGGCGTCGAGCGCGATCCCGATCTTTTTTCCTTCCGTCGCCATCGGCGGACGCCACCTCGGGGACGGCTGCATCCGCAACACCTCGCCGCTCAGCCCGGCGATCAACCTCGGCGCGGACCGCATCCTCGCGGTCGGCGTCCAGGGTCCCGGGGTGCAGGTGAGCCAGAAAAAGCGGCTGCCGCCGCCGACGATCGCGCAGATCGCCGGCGTCCTGCTGGACGCCGTGATGCTGGACGCGATCGAGGTCGACGTCGAGCACAGCGAGCGGGTGAACGCCAGCGTGCTGAGCTGCCGCGGCGCGGATCCCCGCAACCCCTTCCGCGCCGTCGAGGTGCTGTGGCTCAGCCCATCGGTCGACCTCGGACCGATTGCCGCGGAGCTCTCCCGCCGCGTGCCGCCGATCGTGCGCTACCTGTTGCGCGGCCTGGGCTCCGACGAGTCCATCACCGAGCTGCTGAGCTACCTGCTCTTCGACCCGGTGTTCTGTAGCCGGCTGATTGAGATCGGTCGCGGTGACGCCCTGGCCGCGAAGGATCAGATTTCCGCGTTCTTCGCCGACGGTGCCGGCGCGGTGGCTCGCTCGACGGAGAGAGTGCTGCGCGCCAAACGCGGCGAGCCGACCCGGTAGCAGGTCCGCTGGCAACAGGCCGTCACGTGCCTCGCGACCGCGCGTTGCGCAAGCGCATCGATCAGAATTGATACGTGACCTTGATGCCGGTCTCATCGCGCCGCGCGTTGAGACCGCCAGCACCCCAGGGATCGAGGCTCACGCGGCCGGACCCCAGGTCGTTGTAGAAAGCCTCACGAAACTGCACGATCAGGTCGTTGGTAACGAAGTAGTCGACCCTAAACTGGGCGAGGAAATTGCGGTTCATGGGGTCGATGGCGACGGCCACGAACGGGACGATCGAGCCCCCTGCGTAGAAAGTCGTCGCGGCCAACGTGGTGAGCATTTCCCACTGCAGGACGCGGTCGGCATTGCCGTAGTCGGTGGTATAGATGCCGCATGATGGCCCGTTGCAGAAACTCTGGGTGCGCTCGAGCTGCCCGGCGAAGGCGCCATTGTTCCACTGGCCGACCCCGTTGGTCAGCTGGGCGTTGACCGGGTTCGATCTCGGCGGTGTGAAGTACGGCTTCTCGCCGGCGGTGAGAATCCCGCCGCGCAGTTCCTTGTAGGAACCGACGACCTGGCTCCAGAAGAACTGGCCGGTGATGAACCACGTGGCGCGTGGGTTGAGGAACTTGATCCACGTCGGTCGGTCGAACCCCAGCATGCCGGCCCACACATCGCGCGTCGTGTACCCGAGCGGGAAGCGCTGCGACTGCGGCACCCCGTTGGTGTCGACGACGAACGGGCGGTCCTTGAGATAGGCGCTCTGGAACGGAGCGCTGAGCTGGTACGCGATTTCCGTGCGGAACACGGTGTTGGTGTAGGTCCCGTCGAAGTAGTTGGCCGTCGTGCCGAAGACGCTGGTGTACGGGTGAACGTATTGCGCCGTCACGTTCGCGGGATATACCGGGCGCCCGGCGAACAGCGCCGGCGGGCTGGTTGGGTCGTTCGGATCCTGCCGGATGGCGTTGGCGGGGATGAGGGCCGACGGGACCACGATCTTCTCGATCTTGAGACCGAACGGCGCTCCCTGCACGGCGCCGATGCCGCGCGAGCGCGCATAGAGATAGTTGGCGGTGAACTCGAAACCTTGCAGGTTGATCAGGGGAATGTCGGTGACGCCGTGGAAGCGCACGCCGATGTCGCTGGCCTGCCCGGGAGTGCGGCTGAAGTCGCCCTGACGAACGCTCGTGCCTTGCAGATTGAAAACCGGCGACAGCAGGATCGGACTGTTCGGCCCCGGCACCTGGATCTGTCCCGAGCGGGTGGGGTTCGCGATCGGCAGCGCCCAGGGCGCGGGCAAAAAGGAGACCTTGTTTCCGGGCATGAAGTCGCCCGGGTTCCACACCACCTCGGTGAAGGCGTTGGAGATTGGACCGACATCGCCCATGTCCCACAGGCCCTTCATCATCCACAACGGGATCCGCAGCTTGTCCCAGTCCTCCTGCTGGAGATGCCAGGTCGTGTCGATCGGGTTGATGATGTCCATCAGGCGGAACTGATCGCTCTCGCCCCAGATCACCTGTTGGCGGCCGAGGCGGAAGCTGAGCGGCGCGTTGGCGAGGGAGAGATCGACGTACGCCTCGCGTAGGCTGTTCTCGTAGGCGAGAGCATTGCGCCCCTCGCTGGTCAGGCTCGAGTAGATCCCCGGCAGCGTGCAGGGGGTCCGGCTGCCCGGCGGGCAGTCCGTCGTCGTGGTGCCGTAGTGATGGCCGATGATCGGGCCTCCGACCAGATCGTCGAAGCGCGTGACGCCCTTCTGGCGGCCGCCCGGCGCGATACCCCAGAAGCTGTCGTACACGCCGCGGTAGAGCAGGAAGAGACTAGAGCGCTTGATGAACGGCACGTCGTACCGGTCGACGAATTTCCCCCACTCCAGCCAGTTGTAATCGAGGCGGAGCAGGGCGGTGTTGCGGTTCTGAACGAACTGCCATTCGTCGACCTCGGTGGAACGGAACAATGACTGTGAGTCGACGGACCCCGACAGCTCGATGGGGCCGTACTTCATCGTCGCATGCGCCGCCGACGCGAGCGCGAAGCCGAGCAGGACCAGGATCGCCGTGGAACCGCGCGGGTGTGGGTTCATCGTACCTCCCGGCTCTGTTCCCGTCGGTCTGCTCGACCATCGCGGCCGCCGTTGCCGGGCGAGCCTCGGTCGTCGCGACCGTCTGCCCAGGACACCCCGCTCCCGAACGCGCACATGACCACCCCCTCGCTCGTTTGCACGAACTATTCGCGCGTCGATGCTTGCCCATGGCCGAGCAACGTCTGTGCCGGGTCGGCAACTCCACTGCCAGCGGCATTTGACTGGGCGCTTAGTCGCGGGTGGGAATTGCGGCTCAGCGCAACAAGGCGGAAGAAGAAACGCCAGACGACACGGGAGGCACGCAGCCAGGCCGACTTCGCGGATCCGACGGGCGATGCGGCGTATACCCTGTGTACCTAAGCGGTCCCACGTCGAGCCCGGCGTGTGCTAGCGTGGCCGCGTTCATGACCGATCGCGGTTTTGCGCTGTTCGATACGGCAATCGGCCGCTGCGGCATCGCCTGGGGCGAGCGCGGCGTGGTTGGAGTGCAGCTCCCGGAGGCGAGCGAGCCGGCGACCCGGGCGCGCCTGCGGCGGCGCTTTCCCGGTGCGCGCGAGGCGCCGCCGCCGCCGGCCGCCGCGCAGGCCCTGGAGGGCATCACCGCGCTCCTGCGTGGACAGGGAGGCGATCTCGCCGCCGTCGTGCTCGACATGGACCGCGTGCCGGCCTTCCACCGCCGCGTCTACGACGTCGCCCGCACCATTCCGCCCGGCGCTACGCTTTCGTACGGCGACATCGCGTCGCGGCTCGGCGCACCGGGCTCGGCGCGGGCGGTCGGACAGGCGCTCGGGCGCAATCCGTTCGCGATCATCGTCCCGTGCCATCGCGTGCTCGCGGCTGGCGGAAAGAGCGGCGGCTTTTCGGCCAACGGCGGGGTCACCACCAAGCTCCGACTGCTGGCGATCGAAGGCGCGCCGGCAGCCGGCCAGCTCGGGCTCTTCGACGGCGACGGCGCCTTCGACTTCGATCCGGAGGTCGCGATCGCTCATTTGCGCGCGTCCGACGCCGCGCTCGCGCGCCTCATCGACGCCGTCGGCCCCTTTCGGCTGGAGCTCAAGAAGACCCCGAGCCTGTTCGGCGCGCTGGCCGAGGCGATCGTCTATCAGCAGCTCACCGGCAAGGCCGCGGCGACCATCTACGGGCGCGTGTGCGCCCTCTTCCCGCGCGCTCACGCCGGCCCAACGGCCGAGCATATCCTGCGCGCCCCCGCCGCCAAGCTCCGCGCCGCCGGGCTGTCGCGCGCGAAGGTCCTGGCGCTGAAGGATCTGGCGCGGCGCGCCGCCGACGGCGCGATCCCCGCCCTGGCGGAGGCCCGCCGCATGGACGACGACGCGATCGTCGAGCGCCTGACCCAGGTGCGGGGCATCGGCCGGTGGACGGTGGAGATGTTGCTCATCTTCCGCCTGGGCCGGCCGGACGTGCTGCCGGCCGACGACTACGGCGTCCGCAAGGGCTTCGCGGCCGCGCTACGCCGACGCGAGCTGCCGACGCGCGACGCGCTCATCAAGCGCGGGGAGCGCTGGAAACCGTACCGGACGGTCGCCAGCTGGTACCTGTGGCGCGCCGCCGAGCGGGCCAAGCCGCCGGCGAAGGTCGCCGCCGGCGGTTGAGCCGCGGGGGCGATGCGCGTCGAGACGCGAGACGCGCGCGAGCGGCGGATCAGAGCCGCCGCGCCCGTCGGCGGGCGGTGACGACGCCGAGCCCGGCGAGCGACACGACGAGCGCGCCGAGCGGTGCAGCGTCCAGCACCGGTGCGGCGCTCGCGGGGCACCCAAGTCCTTCGAACGTGCACGCCTCGCCGAGGACGACCACCTTGCAGATCAGCAAACCGCCAGCCGCCGCGCACTGGTCGGATACGGACTCGTTGTTCTCCTCCGTGGTCCGCGCGCAGAACAGGGTCGGTCCGGAGCCGGAGTCCGCCGCGCACCCGCAGCATCCCGGCCTCGAACTGAGCCCGGCCTCCGCCCTGGGTGACATCCACGCTAGAGCGACTGTGAACACCGCGATGAACCGCAACACCATGGCTCCTCTCCCGTCGGGCCCATAGATGATGTCACGGGAAAAGTCGAGCCGGACCGGCAGCGCCGGGCACGCGGTGAACGTCTGGTCTCCCCGCCGCAGCGTCGGTGGTTTGCTCGCTCGCACCACCGCGGGTATTTCCTTGAACGGTTCGCGCGAGCGGATCCGAGGGGTGCGATGCGGGAAGACTTCGACGCCATCGTCGTCGGCGGCGGAATAGGCGGGGCGGCGCTGGCGACGGCGTTGTCACGCGCGGGCCGCGCCGTGCTCGTTCTGGAGAAGTCGACGGTCTATCGCGACCACGTGCGCGGCGAGTGGCTGGCGCCGTGGGGCGTGGTGGAGCTGGTTGAGCTCGGGCTGTACGACGCGGCGCGCGCCGGCGGTGCCCATCATCTGAGCCGGCACGAGACCCGCGACGAAGAGCTCACCGCCGACGAGGCGGCGCTCCAAGCCCTCGATCTGACCACGCTGGTGCCGGGGATCCCCGGCCCGCTGTGCATCAGGCACCCGGTCCTGTGCCAGATCCTGATCGAGCAGGCCGCGCAGGCCGGCGCCGCCGTGCGGCGCGGCGTCGGCGATGTGCGCGTGTCGCTCGGCCCGCGCCCGCGCGTCGACTACGCGCACGACGGAACGATCCACAGCGTCGGCGGACGCCTGATGGTCGGCGCCGACGGCCGCGGGTCGTCGGTGCGCCGGCAAGCCGGAATCGCGCTGCGGCGCGATCCCACCCATCACCTGTTCGGCGGCATGCTGATCGAGGGCGCCGAGAGGTGGCCGGCGGACTTGCAGGCCGTCGGCGCCGCTGGCGACGTCCACTTCCTGGTCTTTCCGCAAGGCGAGGGGCGCGTGCGCCTCTATCTCGGCTATGCGCTGGAGCAGGCCCACCGCTTTGCCGGCGGACGCGGGCCGCAGGCGCTTCTCGACGCATTTCGCCTGCCGTGCATGCCGGGCAGCGAGCATCTCGCCGACGCGCAGCCGGCGGGCCCGTGCGCCTCCTATCCGAATGAAGACACGTGGGCCGACCGCGTCGCGCAGGACGGCCTGGTCCTGATCGGCGATGCCGCGGGCTCCAACGATCCGATCATCGGCCAGGGACTCTCGATCACCATGCGCGACGTCCGCCTGGTGCGCGACGCGCTGCTCGGCGAGGCGGAGTGGTCGCCGGGCATCTTCACGCCCTACGCGGCCGAGCGCGCCGAGCGGATGCGGCGCCTTCGCCTCGTGGCGACGATGATCGCGGCGCTGCACAACGAGTTCGGCGACGCGGCCAGCGCGCGCCGCCGGCACGTCCATCACCGCCGGATGGAGGACCCGACGATCGCCCTTCCCTTCATGGCGGCGCTGATCGGGCCCGCCAACCTGCCCGCCGAGGCCTTCGATGAGGGAGCGCTCGGGCGCTTCCTCGGCGCGTAGCACGGCCGCGTCACTCGACGTGGCGCAGCCGGACCACCCGGGTTCCTACTGGATGCAGACGGTGCCTGGCGTGCTGCAGATGCCGAGCAGCGGGTTGCAGCAGATCTCGCCCGGTGAGCAGATCGCCCCACCGCAGGAGGTGCAACCAGCCAACGCGAACTGCACCGCGCTCACCAGGCATTGCACCGTCACGTGGCCATCGGCATTGCAGTCCACCGCCGGGCACGCGCTCACCGGCGCCCCGAGCGCAATGCCCACGCCGGTCATCAGCTCGCTGATCGACACCTGGCCGTCGCCGTTGCAGTCGCCGGTGCACGCCGGCGCCTGATCCGTCACGTCGACGGTGTAGGCGGGCGACGTGGCGGTGCGATCGGGGCCGAGCTGGAAGTAGGTGTAGCCGGTGTCGCTGTCGGTGCATTGCTCCTCGGTCCCGTACGTCACCACCAGCTGGACCATCGCCCGGCCCGCCTGTGCGGCAGTGAGTCGAAACGTCGCGTCGCTGCTGCCCGTGGTCGACGTCGTCCCGACGAGAAACGGCGCGGCGCCTTGCAGCGATAGGCGCGTGACGCTGTACACGAACAGATCGACGTCGAAATGCAGCTCGACGTCGCTTCCCACCACGGGCGTCTCAGGTCGCACCTCGAGGCCTCGAAAGTTCACCTGGCCGAGAACCTGGCAGGTCACCTCCGCGGCCAGCGGGAGCGGTGGTGCGATCGCTGACGCACCGGCGACCGATAGGGCGATGAGTAGACGGACGGCGCTTCGCCTGTGGGGGTTCAAAGGCGGGGCCTCTCCTGCACGCACCATACTGCCTCCGTGCGCCGGCCTGCAATCGTCGGCGCGCAGGCTGGCGCGCCGCGCCGTGGCGTGCCTAAAAGATCGCAAGCGCCGTAGATCGCCCGGTGAGCGGAGACGGCGTCGGACGGAGGAGACGATGAAGTACGGCTTGGCGATGTTTCCCACCGACTACTCGATGCGTCCCGACGAGTTCGCCCGGGCCGCCGAACAGCGCGGCTTCGAGTCGGTGTTCTTCCCCGAGCACACGCACATCCCGACCTCGCGCAAGACGCCGTACCCGGCCGGCGGAGAGCTCCCGAAAGAGTACTCCCACACGCACGACCTGTTCGTCGCGCTCGCGATGGCCGGGGCGGTCACGCGCACGCTCAAGCTCGGCACCGGCATCTGTCTGGTGGTGGAGCGCGATCCGATCGTCCTCGCCAAGGAGGTCGCCAGCCTCGATCTCCTTTCCGGCGGGCGCGTGATCTTCGGCATCGGCGGCGGCTGGAACGTCGAGGAGATGGCGCACCACGGCACCGCGTTCGCCACGCGCTGGAAACTGCTGCGCGAGCGCATCGAGGCGATGAAGGCCATCTGGCAAAACGAGGCGGCGAGCTATCGCGGCGACCTCGTCTGCTTCGACCCGATCTGGTCGTACCCCAAGCCGGCGCAGAAGCCCCACCCGCCCATCCTGCTCGGTGGGCATGGGCCCAAGGCGCTCGACCGCGTGGTCGCTTACTGCGATGGCTGGATGCCGATCGGCCTGCGCCCGAAGACACTGCGCGAGGCGTGGGCCGCGCTGCGCGCCAAGGCCGAAGCGGCCGGGCGCGATCCGCGCACGATTTCGGTTTCGCTGTTCTGGGCACCGGCCGATGAAGCGTTGCTGGCGGAGTACGCCGCCGCCGGCGTCGAGCGGGTGATCTTTCCGATTCCGCCGGCGCCCGCCGACGAGGTGCTCCCGAAGCTCGACGGCTACGCCAAGCTGATCCGCTGAGCGCGGGCGGCCCGCACGGGCGGGGCGCTATCGCTTGGCTTTGCGCGCCCGGCGCGGCGGCGCGTCCAGCTCGCGATAGTGGCGGAAGATCCCCATCTGGTTGAACGGCTGGCGCCGCGCCGATCGCAGGTAGGCCGCGATGCGCGGCCGCTTGGCGACGCGATCGTGCAGCGCGATCAGGCGCGGGATCTTCGGCTCCAGCTGGGCGAGCGCGTTCGGAAACGCGTAGCGCAGCCCGTCGACGATTTGGAACGCCGACAGGTCGACGTAGGTGCGCTCGCTGCCGACCAGCCACCGTCCCCCGCTGGCCCGATTGCGCGCCAGCACCTGTTCGAGCCACCCCAGGTATTTCGGCATCCGCTCGCCGACGAAGTCACGCGCGCGCCGCTTCGCCGCCGCTTTCTGATCCTCGTAATAGAGCCCCCCAGCGATCGGATGATGGGTGTCGTGGATCTCGCCGAGGAAGTCCGCGAGCGTGAGTTGAATCTGGTGTGCCCCCGCTCGCAGCGCCTCGTCGTCGGGCACCAGCCCGAGGCGGGGCGCCAGAAAGGCCAGGATGTTCGCCGTCTGGGCCACCACGGCGGTGCCGACCTTCACGAAGGGAGCGGCGAACGGCAGCGCGCCCGGCTCGTCGCCTTCGAGGAACCGCATCATCGCCGCCAGCCCGTCCTTCGACTCGCGGGCGACGTCGACGTACGGCGCGCCGGCCTCTTCGAGCAGGAGGCGTACGAACTCTCCGCGTCCCTGGATACCCGGCCAATAGTAGAGCTCGATCCGGGTTCGTGGCTTGCGCATGATCGCCTCCGCCTCGCCTATTGCTTCCGCTGGGCGCGGGCGACACCGAGCAAGCCGAGCGCGGCGCCCACCGCCGCCAACATCAGCGGGGTCAGGGCCGGAGCCGGCAGTGGCAGACTGATCACGACCGGCGGACCCGTGAGCATCGCGCAAACGTCCTTGGCGAACATCTTATGCCTGCCGGTGAGCGCGGGCGACACGCGTCGAGGGACAGTTCGCTGCCAAGATTCGCGGAGAAGCTTATCGCCCGGGTGAGAGCGCGTCAATGGCAAAGGACCCGGTGTGTCGCCCGCATCGGTCCTCTCCTGGTCCGCCGCCATAATTTCCGGACAACATCCGAAGGTCGACAGGCTCGACACACCTCTGACAGCTCCCGACTACCAACTGTCGACTCAGGAAGGGCGCCGACTCGCCACACGGCGTATGACCGCGGTCACAAGCGACGGTCAGCCGATCAACGCTGCGGCGACGTCGGTGAACGTCGCCTCGAGCTGCTCGATCGAGGTCGCTTGCCGCGGACCGACGACGAGGTAGTCGACGCCGGCGCGCGCACACACTTCGCGATCGCGCCGCAGCGCCTCGGCGGTCGGCGACGCGGCGGATTGGGCGCGGGCGTCGGCGTTCGCCGCGACGCTGACGCGGAGGCTGAGCGTGAAGCTGGCGCGCGGGCGTCCGGCATCGCGCAGCCGGTCCGCGAGCGCCGCGCCGATCGGGGCGGCCTCGGCCGGGCTGAGATCGATCAAATGGAGGCCGTCGCCGAGCCCGACGGCGCGCGTCAGCGCGGCCTCCGAGTTGCCGCCGATCCAGATCGGCGGCCACGGGCGCTGCGCCGGTTTGGGACCCGTCCGCACCGGCGGCAGGTGATAGTGCGCGCCGTCGAAGCTCGCCACGTCGTCGCGCCACAACCGGCGGCAGACCTCGAGGTATTCGTCGGTGACGCGCCCGCGCCGGCCGGGGTCGGCGCCAAGGGCGAGGAACTCCTCGCGCAGCCAACCGACGCCGGCGCCGAAGATCACGCGGCCGCCGGACAGCGCGTCGAGCGTCGCCACCAACTTCGCCGTGACGACGGGGTTGCGGTACGGCATCACGTAGACGCTGACGCCGAGGCGGATGCGCCGGGTGATCCCAGCGACGTAGGCGAGGGTGACCAGCGGCTCGTAGAAATCGACCAGCCCGTCGAGCCGCGCGGGAGTCGGCTCCGCCCGCCGATCGAACGGGTAGCGGCTGGTGGCGTCGCACGGCATGACGAGATGGTCCGCCACCCAGAGCGAGTCGAACCCCAACGCTTCGGCGTGCCGCGCCAGGCGAGACAGCGCTTCCGCGCCGGCGAGCGGACCGTAGTTCGGCAACGCCACACCCACGGGTAGGACCATCGCCGAGAGACCATATCCCGTGGGCCCGCCGCAGGCGACTGCCACGCCCCAGGCCGCCGGGCAACGCTATCCGCGCCACGCGCGCCGTGATACTCGCGCAGCCGTGCACACCGCCAGCGTCGCACCGCGCGGCAAGCCGGAGTCAGAGCTCAGCCAGTTCTCCCGGTCAGCGCGCGCGGCGCCGGCGAGTGAACGGCTCTGCGATCTCGTGGTCCTGGCGTTTGCGCTGTGGACGGTCTCGGCACACGCCGTGGTCGCCGCGGGCGGCGGCTTGCTGGCGCTGTTGATCCTCTTCGCCCTGGTCTCGGCCGCCGCGGTGGCGCTGCGTCTCGCGCTCGGCGCTGTTCCGACCTCCCAGGACCCGGCCGGCCCGCCGCCAGCTGGCGCCGCCGACCGCCGGTTCGTCCGCGCGTTCCGACCCGTTGCCCTCGTTGCCGGCACCCCGGCCGCGCTGAGCCTGGCCAGCCCGTCGGGCGCTCTCCACCTCTGGTGGTGTGGCAGCATCATCTTGGTCATCGCCGCGGTGGCCGTGTACGGCAGTGGCGACGCGTGGATCGACGCCCCCGAGCGCAGCCGCACGTCGGAGAAGCTGCTCTGGCTGCTCGCCGCCGCCGCCGTGGCCCTGACGCTGATCAGTCATCGGCCCGACGCCGACGATGCCTTCTACGTGAACGTGGCGGTGGCGGCAGCCGACGTTCCCCAGCGAGCGCTGTTCAGCGCCGACACGATGCACGGCATTCCGGGGCTACCGCTTCATCTTTCGGTATACCGCGTGGCCTCCTTCGAGCTGCTGAACGGCGCCATCGCGTACCTGACAGGGATTCCGGCGATTTATGCCTTTCATTGGTTGTCCGCCGCTGGCGCCGCCCTGTTGGTGCCGCTGGCACACGCCAGACTGTTCCGCGTCCTGACCCCACGCCGGTGGCTTCCCAGCGTGGCCACTGCGCTCTTCGTCCTCGTCGCCGCGGGGGAGACGCATCGATGGTACGGAAACTTCGCCTTCGTCCGCCTGTGGCAGGGCAAGGCGATCTTCCTCTCCGTCTTCTTGCCGCTGATCTACGCGCACGCCATGAGGTTCGCGGTGCGTCCGAACCGGCGCGATTGGCTCATGCTGGCAATGGCCCAGATCGCCGCGGTCGGGTGTACCTCGTCGGCTCTCTGGTTGGCACCAGCGAGCGCGATCGTCGCCCTCTGCTGCGCTGCGCCGCTGTCGTTCACGGGGCTGCGGATCGTCGTCCTCGGCCTGCTTGCCTCCGCATACGTGCTCGGCGCCGCCTGGGTCACGAGCGCCAGCCTCGCGGGCGTGCTCTCCCCCGACCCATTGATCGCTGCACCACCCCTATTCGGCGCCCTGGTCACCGTCCTTGGCGACTCGCGCCTGCTCGTGTTCGGCGTCGCCTCGCTCCTGATCGGTTGGGTGTTTGCCTCACCGGGCCTGGCCAGACGGTTCGCGGTCGTCGTCCCGTTGGCGGTGTGGATCGGTCTGCTGAATCCATACACGGCCGATTGGGTGAGCGCCCACGTGACGGGCCCGCCCTACTGGCGGAGCATGTGGGCTGTTCCGCTACCCATCATCGTGGCCTTGGTGCTCACGTCGCCCCTCGACCTCCGATGGCGCGTGCTGCCACCGGGGACGCAACGCGCGGGGTGGCTGGGAGTGCTGGCGAGCTTCGCACTGCTCGTTCCTCGATACAACGGGCTCAGCCCCGAGAACGGAGTCCGCCTCGGCTGGCCGAGCCTCAAGGTCCCGGACGCGGCCTACCGGTGGGCGGCGGCGGTGAACGAGCGTGTGCCGCCGGGATCGCAGGTGGCGGTTCCGGAGGAGATCGGCACCTGGATCGTCACGTTTCAACACCACGCGTTTCCGCTGGTGGTTCGCTTCTACCTGCACGCCTGGCCCGACGCGTTGAGCCCGGACGAGCTCCGAGACCGACTCGCCATGCAGCGTTTTCTGGACGCGCCGGAACTGGCAGAGGCTACGCCCGAACCGTTGCGCGATGGACTCAATCATTTCCAGGTGCGGGCCGTGTGTCTGCCGAACTCGCCGAGCGCCGCAGCGGCGAGAGCCGTCCTCCAGCAAGAGCGCTTTCACCCGACCCTTCGCGGAGACGACTACGAGCTGTGGGTGCGCCGCGCCGACCATGGCTCGCCCCGCCACCGGCAATGAAGAACCGCGCGGCCACCGGAGGTTATCTCCTGGTCACGATCCCGGTGCTGAACGAGGAGGAGACTGTCGGCCAGGTCATCCGGAGCGTGCCGCCGGTGCCGTGCCCGTCCCAGCCGGTTGTGGTTCGCGCCCGCTCCGGGCAGCCTCATCGTGAACGGCGGCGCGATCCGCCCAGGAAGACGATGTGAAGCTCCGCACCATCACCGCGCTGGCGATCACGGCAGCCGCGGCCGCCATACCGGCGCTCCGATCGGGCGGCGGCCAGCCGCCGAACGTGCTGCTCATCACCGTCGACACGCTGCGCGCCGATCACGTGCACTGCTACGGGCAGTCGATGCCGACCAGCCCGAACATCGACGCGCTGGCCGCGCGCGGCGTCCTCTTCGAGCGCGCCATCGCCGCCTCGGGCTACACCGGTCCGGCGCACTCGTCGATCATGACCGGGCGCTATCCGCGCCGGAACTCGAACGGCTTCAGCAACGGGCTGCTCGCTCTCGATGGGGTCGAGACCCTGGCCGAAGCGTTTCGCCAGGCGGGGTACGACACCGCCGCGTTCGTCAGCAACGGTGTGCTCGCCGCGCGCAGCGGTCTCAATCACGGCTTCGCGGTCTACGACGACGAGCTGCCCGATCCCGAGCCCAACCGTGCGGTGAGCGAGCGGGTGGCGCCCCAGACCCTCGAGCGCGCCCTCGCCTGGCTGGCGCGCCCGCGCACGCAACCCTTCTTCCTCTGGGTGCATTTTCAGGATCCGCACGGCCCCTACACCCCGCCGCCACCGTACCGCGATCGCTTTCGCGTTCCCGCCGCTGGCGGCGAGCCCGAGCTGCGCGTCCTCGACGATGACAGCGGTCAGGGCGGAATCCCCCGCTATCAGTTCGTCGAAGGCGCGCGCCGCGCCAGCGACTACCGGAGCCGCTACTCCGGCGAGATCGCGTTCATGGATCAGTCGGTCGGGCCGCTGCTCGCGGCCGTCGACCAGCAGGGACCGGCGGTCGTCGCGTTGACCGCGGACCACGGCGAGAGCTTCGGGGAGAACGGCTTCTACTTCGCGCACGGACAGAGCGCCGCACCGGATCTCAGCCACGTGCCGTTGATCATCAGCGCGCCGGGCCTGCGCAGTGGGCACCGCCCCGAGCCGGTCAGCCATGTCGACATCATGCCCACCTTGCTCGAGCTCGCCGGTCGCCCGCAGCCGGCCGACGTCGACGGCATCCCCCTGGGTCCTGTCCTACGCACCGGGGCGGGCATGCCCGCTCGCGCGGTCTTCTGCGACATCGGCTACGAAGTGGGCACCTACGGGCCGGACGAGTTTCTGCTGGCTGCGGTGCCGGAGCCGAAGAGCTGGACGCTCGAGCTCTTCTACGAGGAAGGGCGCGCCGACCGCTCGCTTGCCGTCGCCGGTCACGGGGACCTGACGGCCACGCAGGCGTTTCGCTGGAGCGGCGGGCCCACGTGGTCGGCACGCGACCCCGACCCGCAGCTCGCCACGCGCCTCGCCTCCTACCTCGCGGGCACCAGCGCGGTCGGCAGCCCGGTGGCGCTGAGCCCCGCCGATCGCGAGCGACTGCGCTTGCTCGGCTACGGCTCGCCGTGAGCCAGAGATCCCGGTAGTGGGGTTATTTTGTAAGACCCCACTACCGAGATCCCGCGTCTCATCGCCTTCTTCTCCGCCATCTGGCAGATTGAAATGGAATGGATCGAGATCGCTCGGAAACGAGTGCAATCGATGAGAGCCTCTTGGACTGCTTTCTCGAATTGCGCCTAAAGGAACGCATCCAGGCTGCCGCCAACCTCGCCAATGCCGTCGAGAGACTTCGTCGCATTCGACCCCTTGACGATCCTGAGCCGGCTGGGTGACGTCGATTATCTCGTCGTCGGTGGGTTTGCCGCGGTCCTCTACGGAGCGCCCACCACCACCGCCGATCTCGACATCATGCCCGCTGCAGATGAGGCGAACATCGCGCGCCTCGCCGATGCGTTGGAAACGCTGCACTGTCGTCCGCGAGCCGCGATCGACCGGTAGGCAAATCGAGATCACTGCCGACCTCCTGCGGCAAGCCGCAAGGAACGCTCCATACGGCGGTCAGCTGCGCACGCGCACCACGGCAGGTCCCCTCGACATCCTCTGGCGTCTCCATGACGGACGGGGGTATCAGGATCTCCTCGACCGCTCGTGCAGGCTTGCCGAGGACGATCTCAGCGTTCGCGTTATAGGACTCGACGACTTGATCGAGGTCAAGACCGCCGTCGATCGCCCACAAGACCGCGCCGCTTTGCCGTACCTGCGCGAGATTCGCCAGCGTCGGTAAGTGGTCGGGCCGGCGTGACGCGGTGTCGTACGCAGCCGCTGGTCTTCATCTCGTCGCCACCCGCCACAGGCGCGCGACGACGACGGCCCCGATCACCAACAGCGCTGCCGCGGAGATCGCGGCGCCGATCCGCACCGAGCGGGGCGCGTAGATGAGCTCGATGCGATGCACGCCCGCGGGCAGCGCCATACCGCGCAGCACGTAGTCGGTCTGCCGGATCGGCGCCGCGACGCCGTCGACCGTCGCCTGCCAACCGGGGAAGAAGATCTCGCTGAGTAC
>Ga0335084_10002614_pt1 | contig 17423 bp, 18 predicted proteins | sample Lox_Sample_44_FD_206721 | JGI IMG/M metagenome (GOLD analysis project Ga0335084, IMG submission 206721) | Soil microbial communities from Loxahatchee National Wildlife Refuge, Florida, United States - Lox_Sample_4.4 | ecosystem: Environmental > Terrestrial > Soil > Wetlands | place: USA... | reverse complement strand
AGTCGGTGCGCTTCGACCCGCCGAGCGTCGCGCCAGTGAGGGCTGCGCCGCGGAAGGCGGACATCGTCGACGAGGTGGTCGAGCAGCTGCGCAATCCGAAGGCGAACTTCACGCTGGCGGTCGGTCCGGCGCAGATCAGGTTGACCCATCTGGACCGCGTCTACTGGCCGGCCGAGCCCGCGCTGCAGCAGCCGGCGCAGACCAAGCGCGACCTGCTGCGCTATCTCGCGCAGGTCTCGCCCTTCATGCTGCCGCACCTGACGGATCGACCACTGACGATGATCCGGATGCCCAACGGCATCGACGGCGAGCGTTTCTTCCAGAAGCACTGGGAGCAGGCGCGGCCCGAGTTCGTCGACAGCATCATCGTGTATTCGGGGAGCAAGGACGAGAGCCACGAATACCTGATGTGCAACAACCTGCCGACGCTGCTGTGGCTTGCGCAGTCAGGCACGCTGGAGTTCCACGTCTGGCACTCGCGCGCGGCGGCGGGTTCCGACACGACGGCGCAGACGAGCGACTACGCGAGTTCGCTCGCCGCGCTCGAAAGCTCGGTCCTCAACTATCCCGACTATGTCGTGTTCGACCTCGACCCGTATATCTACTCGGGCAAGGAGAAGGCCGGCGATGAGCCCGAGCTCAACACCGTCGCGTTCGAGAAGGGCAAGGAAGTCGCGTTCTGGCTGCGCGAGCTGCTCACCAGCATGTCGCTCGAACCGATCGTCAAGACTTCGGGCAAGACCGGCCTGCACGTGTTCGTGCCGATCCGCCGCACCGTCGATTTCGACGCCGCGCGCGAGGTGTCGGAACTGGTCGGGCGGCATCTGCTGCGCCAGCACCCGAAAGACATCACGATGGAGTGGAGCGTGCCGAAGCGCACCGGCAAGATCTTCATGGACTACAACATGAACGTCCGTGGCAAGACGCTGAATGTCGCGTATTCGCCACGCGGAGCCCCGGGATCACCCGTTTCGATGCCCTTGACATGGGACGACCTGGCCAAGGCCCATCCCTTAGACTTTCGCCTCCCTAACGCCGCCCAGCGCCTGGCCACGACCGGAGACCGCTGGCGCGACGCGCTGGTTCGCAAGCAGAGCCTTGAACACGCGCTGGCCGTCGAAGGTGGCCGCCGCGGCTGACAACGCAACCGCACACCGCGGGAGGCAGGCATGGCTGCAAGATCGATCGGATCGCTGACCATTGCATTCGGGCTGGTGTCGATCCCTGTGAAGCTCTTTTCGGCGACCGATGCGAGCAAGGCGATCTCCTTCAACATGCTGCACAAGGCCTGCGGTTCGCGCCTGAAGCAGCAGTACCTGTGCCTCAAGGAAGAGATCCCGGTCGCGCGCGAGGACATCGTCAAGGGCTACGAGTTCGCCAAGGACCAGTACGTGATCTTCACGCCCGACGAACTGAAGGCGCTCGAGGAAGCCGGCACGCACACCGCCGACATCACGGAATTCGTACCGGTCGAGTCGGTCGACCCGGTCTACTACGACAAGGCTTACTACCTGGCCCCCGACAAGGGTGGCGCGAAGCCGTACGCACTGCTGGCGAAGGCGCTCGCCGAGTCGGACCGCTGCGCGGTGGGCCGCTGGGCGGCGCGAGGCAAGCAGTACATCGTGATGATCCGGCCGGTCGACGGCGGCCTGGTGATGCAACAGCTGCTCTACGCTGACGAAGTGCGCTCGATCAGGGAGATCGAGATTCCGCCGACCGAGGTCAAGGACGCGGAACTGAAGCTCGCGCAGCAGCTGATCGACCAGCAGGCCTCGGATACTTTCGATCCGTCCGCGTACAAGGACGACGTGCGCACGCGCATCGAAGCCGCGATCCAGAAGAAGGTCGAAGGCCAGCAGATCACGCTGGCTGAGGAACCGCAGGCGGGAGCACAGGTGATCGACCTGATGGAGGCGCTTCGCGCCAGCCTCAGCAAGCAGGCCTCGGCGCCGTCGAAGGCGCGCGCGGCGAAGGCTGACGATGCCACCGCTCCCGCGGTGGAGCGCAAGCCGGCCAAGCGCGCAGCGCGCGTGGCCGAGGCGACCCCGGTGCGAAAGATCGCGAAGCGATAGCCGCATCCGAAGTCCGGCGGTTCCCGTGATGCATCCCTATGGCGTCCGCGACGTCGAAAAGCTGCTGCGCCTGCCGCGCAGCACGATCCGCTCGCTGGTGCAGGCGGGCTTCGTCGCGCCGGCGCGTGGTCCGCGCAATGCCTGGCGCTTCTCGTTCCAGGATCTGGTGGTGCTGCGGACCGCACGCGCGCTGGCCCAGGCGCAGGTGCCGTCGAAGCGGATCACGCGCGCAATCCGCGGGCTCAAGCGCCAGCTTCCGGAGGCGATGCCACTGTCCGGGCTCGCGATCTGCGCGGTCGGCGACCGCGTGGTAGTGCGCGAGGGCGATAGTTGCTGGCAAGCGGACTCCGGCCAATACCTCCTGGCGCTGGGTCCGGACTTCGCGCAAAGCAGTAGCGCCGGGATGATCGCTGTCGTTGAGCCGTCCGAAATCGAGAAGGGGCCCTCGGCCGAATCGCTGTGCGAGCGGGCGATGGTGCTCGAGGAGTCCGACACCGAGGAGGCCGTCCGGTTATATGCAGCCGCGATCGTCGCGGATCGGCATATGGCCGACGCGTACGTCAATCTTGGAAGGCTGCTGCACGAACTCGGCCGCTCAGACCAGGCCGAGCGCGTCTATCGCGCGGCGATCGAAGCCGGACTCGCCGAGCCGCTGCTCCACTTCAACCTGGGCGTGTTGCTGGAAGACAGCGGCCGCGGCGCCGACGCGCTTGCCGCCTACGAAGCCGTGCTGCAAACGAATCCGCGCCACGCCGACGCGCTGCATAACGCCGGGCTGCTGGCCGATGAACTCGGCCGGGCGCAGGAGGCGATCCGCTACATGGCACAGTACCGACGGCTGCTGCGGAAGCCGAAGTAGTCCGCGATCAAGGCTCCTGCGGGGCCGGGCGCTACGATCGACCTGCAGCAACGATGAGAGTCCGCGTTTTCCATGGCTGGCATCTTCATCAGTTATCGTCGCGAGGACACTGCGGGTCATGCGGGGCGGCTCTTCGACCGACTCGTCCGCGACTTTCCGAACGAGGAAGTCTTCATCGACGCCGCACGCATCGCCTCCGGGGATGACTTCGCGCAGAAGATCGAGACCACGCTGCAGAAATGTGACACCTGCATTGTCCTGATCGGCCGACGCTGGCTCACGGCCGCCGACAAATACGGACAGCGGCGTATCGACAAGCCGGACGACTGGGTCCGCGCCGAGATCGGGTCGGCACTGACGCGCAACATCAAAGTGATTCCTCTGCTTGTGGACGACGCGTCGCTGCCCGAAGAGGAGGCCTTGCCCAGCGATCTCGTCCGCCTGCGGTACCTGCAGGCCCATGCGGTCCGGCACGAAACCTTTCATCAGGACGTCGATCGCCTCGTCGTCCTGATCAGGGAGGCGATGGGAGCACGCAAGCAGGCTCGGGCGAGGGCACATTTGCGCGGTGAAAGGAAGACGCACCCGCTGGATGGACTCGAGTACGTCTGGATCCCTCCCGGCGACTTCATGATGGGGCGCGTCCCCGGTGACAACGTCGCGGCCGAGCGTTATCAGGTCGAAAAGCCGCGCCATCCGGTGCAGTTGACGCGTGGCTTCTGGATCTCGCGGGGGCCGGTTTCCGTGCGCGCCTACAAGCACTTCAGGCTGAAGCGCGCGCTTCCGATGCCGCGACCGACGCAGAACAATCCGAACTGGACAAACGACGATCACCCGATCGTGAACGTCACGTGGACACAGGCGCGCGACTACTGCGCGTGGGTCGGAGGTCGGCTTCCGACGGAGGCCCAGTGGGAGTACGCGGCGCGGGGCGGGCAGGACGGCACGATTTACCCGTGGGGCAACGATCCGCGGCCGGACATGGCGAACTACCGGGACAACCCGCAATGGGGTAATCGCGGCACGTCTCCAATTGGCTCGTTCCCGGAGAACGGTTTTGGACTCGTGGATGTCGTCGGCAACGTGTGGGAGTGGGTGTCCGACTGGTTTGACCCGGAAGCCTATCCGCTGCGGCAGACGAACCAGGCTGCGGCCGATCCCGAAGTATTCGTCAACAAGATGGACCGGAAAGTCGTCCGCGGAGGCGCATGGGGTTCGATCCCCGAGGAAATCCGCATATCGGTACGCGGCTTCCAGGTTCCCGGTGCGGACATCATCGACTTTGGATTGCGCTGTTTGGTCGACGAGATGCCGGACGAGTAGGACGGGAGACCACTGCTCAGGAGCCGAGGCATCAGCGGCTCAGCGCACCGAACAGGCGCCGGTAGCGCCGCCCCATCATCCGGTCGGTAAACCGGCGCTCATAGCGATTGCGCGCCGCCTGCGAGCGTGCCACGAGTTCGCCGGGGGTTGCCGCAAACCATTCATACATCGCTGCCGCGAATGCCTCGAAGCCCGTATTCGCCGCGTAGAAAGCGTGCTCGCCCAGAACTTCTGTCAGTCCATCGATCGCAGTGCAGACGACCGGGATGCCGCGCGCGGCTGCCTCGAGCGCGACCAATCCGAACGGCTCATAGATCGACGGAACCGCGAGCATGTCGATGCAATCGAAGAAGGCCTCGAGACGTTCACCGGCGCACCAGCCGAGGAATTCAACGCGTGAATCGAGGCCGCGGTCTCGCAGCAGGTCGCGTGCGTACGGACTGAAGCCGCGACCGGCGATCAGCACACGGCAGTCTTCGAAGCCGGGCTCATTGAGCATCCACTGCACGTATTCCGGGTGCTTGCGCGGCACGAGCCGGCCACAGAAGCCGAGGACCCGCTTACCGCGCGGCGCGCGGTAGGTAGCGGGCCTCCGGACGCCGTTATGAATCACCTGCACCCTCGGATTGAGCCGCCCGTATCCGAGCGCGAAGTAGTTGTCATATTCAGCGCGGGAGAGCACGACCGCGCAGTCGCTCTCGGCGATCACCCGCTCCTGCCAGGCGACCGCATTTCCCAGCCGCACGTCGTTCGATGTCTCCTCCAGCGCCAGCAGCGAGTGGATCGTGCAGACCGTATTGCGGCCGGCGATGTAGTCGGTCAGTGCATGATTTTCCTGGTACGAGTGAACGTGCGAGACAGGGGCCGAGAAGCGCCCGAGCTCCCCGACCGGGCCAACCGCCACGTCCGGAACGTGCGCAAGGATCTGCGCGAGCTGCGCGGCGTCGTAGCCGTGATCCGTCAGGTACCACAGGGCCGTGACCCCTTCGGCCGCGAACCCGGAGATCAGGTTGTCGATGACGGTTCCGACGCCCCCGGTGCGGTTAAGGGGCATCTCATTCGTGATTTCGATGACGTCGAAAGCGCGCCGCGACGTGTTTGTTATCACGGCGGCAGCAATACGCAACAGTCTGCCCGGCGCAGATCAACATGCCCGAGCAGGGCGAGCGTGCGGCACTCGATCGGCCAGTTCTCAGCCTCTTCCCACGCGCCGTCGGCGCGCCGGCGAGCAAGAAAGACGCCGGCCAGCGCTTCGCTCAGGTCGGGGCTGCCGTCCTCGATCCAGAAGTTCTGTACCGCGACCACGCGGTACAGATCGGGCTCAAGGCCGGACAGATCGATGCGGATTTCGCCAGGCTGTCTATACCGCTGGTGTCCGCGACTGAGCAGAAACGGCGGCACCAGCAGCTGATTCCCGCCCAGCCGCAGTTCGACCTGAGCCAAAAAGGTATCCGGAGATCCTGGCTCGTTCCTCGTTCCGGGCGGCATCGTCGCGTGCGTAGGTGCCATAGATACTGGAAACCCGCGCTCCTTCATGCATCACGAGAATCGACTCACTCATCCTGCCTCCTCGGCTGCAGCTGCGCCGACGGCCGGTCGCGTTTCGATTGTAGTCGCGAGCGCCCTGAAACCGACTACCGCACCGGCTGCGCTTCATGAGTCCGTACAGGCAAGTCGGAGCGTCCAGAGCAGCCGCGTCCACTAAGCTATGTTTCCCAGGCTTGCGGCCGACACGGCCAGAGTGAACGATGGCTCACCGATCGAGGCCGGGGCCATGCGAGCCCGGACCGCACCAGTCGCCGACGTCATGACCCCGTTGCCGATCGTCGAGTTCTACTTCGATCCGATCAGCCCTTATGCGTGGCTCGCAGCGCGCCAATGCGCGCGTCTCGATCCAGTCGGCCGCCTCGAGTTTCGCCCGGTGCTGTTTGCCGGTTTGCTATCTGCACACGGCAACAAGGGCCCGGCGGAACTCCCAGCCAAGCGCGCCTACACGATGCGCGACGTGATCCGCTGCGCGGGCCGCCTGGGCGTGCCGATGAGGGGACCACCGACGCATCCGTTCAACCCGCTGCGGGCGCTGCGCATGTGCACTGCGCTCGACGATCCTCTCAAGCGCCGTCGGTTTGCGCTGGCCCTCTTCGAGGCGGCGTGGGAGCGTGGCCTCGACCTGACCGACGATGCCGTACTTGCGCACGTCGCGGCGGATTGTGGGCTTGACAGCGCGGAGCTCCTCGCCCGCGCGGCTGACCCGGAGATCAAGCGCAGGCTGGCCGAGGCGACCGAGGCCGCGATTGCCGCAGGAGTCTTCGGTGTGCCGACCTTCTGCGTGGATGGGGAACTGTTCTGGGGAGCGGACCGCATCGACGCCGTCCTGTGGCGCCTGCAGGGCCACAGGACCGACGAGGCGCTGCTGGGCGAAGTGCTCGCACGGCCCGCGTCGGCGGCCCGCAAGCCCTGAAATTCTGCCGTCTCAGAGGGCGTAGGGGCTCTGCCGTTCGAGCTGCTGGACGTTGATGGCGAGTTGCTGGGCGCGGACTGAAAGCTGGTCGATGCGGGTGACCAGGTCGCCGCGCTCCTGCGTCAGTCGCACCAGCTCCGAGGCGAGGTAGGCCCGACGCTCGACCGCGACATTCGGCAGCACCAGTTCGGTCGTGACACTCGCCATGGCGGCATCGGTCTGGGCGAGTCCGTCGCGTGCTCCGCGCAGTCGCGCCTGGGTACTGCGCAGTTCGGTGCGCGCGTCGAAGATCTGGCGGCCGTAGCGATAGCTGTCGACGAATGCCATTTCGCCTGCACCCGAACAGACATTCGCGTAGCCGGCGCCGTTGAGCCCGGCGCGAAACCCGTTCTTCGGCTGGCAGTACTCCGCGAGGCCGCGCTCGCGGCCTTCGCTGTAGGCGGCAAGGTTCGGCGTGACCTGGTACTTCGCACAGGCAGCGCGGTGTGCGCCGATGCGGTCGGCGGGCAGTCCGTGCAGGCCGTCCTCGTAGCCGATCATGCGCCAGTCCGCCATCACACACTCGTCCTTGCCGAACCCGGTGGCGCAGCCGGCAAGCAGCGTGGTGACCAGCAGGGCCACGGTCCAGAAAGAAATGCGAGGGGACGCATTCATGGTCCCCTGATTCTCGGCGCCGGGACAACCCTCAATGCGCCGAAATGCCACGCAAACGCGCTTCTTCGCCCGGTCAACCGCTGCGCTGAGCGTAGGTGATGACGTTCAGCCAGGCGCCCTGTGGATCGGCGATGACCGCAAAGCGGCCTACGCTGGGAATGTCGGTCGGCGGATGCAGGACCTTGCCGCCCAGCTTGACCACCTGAGCGGCACAGGCGTCGACGTTCGTAACCGTGACGTAGCCGCCCCAGGTCGGAGGCATGCCGCCGGCCGCGGCCTCAGCCGGCATCTTCATCACGCCGCCGATCGCGCTGCCGGCGGCCTTGACAACGTGATAGGTGCCGCCCTGCGCCATCGGCATCGTGTCGGTGGTCCACCCGAACAGTTGCTTGTAGAAGCCGAGCGCCGTCTCCGGGTCGCTCGTCATCAGTTCGTTCCAGCTGAATGCGCCGTGGGTCGTGTATGCATCCATGCCATCCTCCTTTTGATCGATGCAAACCGCGTTCGGAGTCTAGGCCGCCGGCGTGTCAGCGGTGTTTCCGCCGTGGCGCCGTTGCCTGAACGCCAGGACTCGAGCCGCTCCCGCTACCCGAGGGCGAGGCCGCTCAGGCGTTGCCCCTGCGCCAGACCGCGAGGAAGGCGTCCCATTTTTCACGCATCGTCATTCGCTCGTCCGCGAGCGCGTCGAGCAGGTCGGAGAAGCGGCGCGACTTCGACAGCGTGTAAAGCGTCAGCGCGACGGTCGCGACCAGCGTGACCAGCAGATAGAACACGCGCAGCGACATGGGCTCTTCGGCTGCCGCGATCAGGTTCATGCCGAGGAACCCGGTCGTAACGGTGCCGACGAGTCCAAAGGTCGTGACGACAGTCAGGCGCACCATCGTGTTGGCCTGGCGCCGGAACGTATCGGCTTCGAGATACTGGTTCATGTCACGGATGCGGTGCTGGACCTCGTCGTAGAGCGCATCGAGCTGCAGATGCCCCGCAGTCAACTCGAAGAGCGAGCGGGCCAGCGCCTGGTCCGAGATCTCGTGGAACCAGTAGCGGTGCGTGAAGCGCAGGAAGATCTCGAAGTTCTGGCGAATTGCGCGCTTGAAAGTCTTGACCGACGCCGGCACACCAATCTCCAGTCGTCGCAGCGCCACAACGAGGCGATCGGAGAACATCAGCAACGCGGCCTTCTGGAAGTGGGCGACGAGGAACAGCAGAAAGTGCTGATGCCTGAACTGCGCAAGCACGCCGGACTCGCGATCGAGGAAGTAACCGGATCGCGCACAGCCGACCACGACCAGCGCGTGACCGCAGGCGAGGTAGCGGGTATTCGGCGCGGCACCGGACTCGCACCAGAACCGGTCGTAGCAATGGCGGCCTTCGAAGTCGGCGACGTGCCGGTCGGAGTACGGCAGTGTCTCCGATTCGCCCGCGCCGACGACGAGTCCCAGCCGGACAAAATCATTGCGGCTGATTGCGCGCGGGTCGTCGACCGCCAGCAGCGCCATGACTGGCATCCGGTAGTACTCGATCTGGCGGTAGCGGATCGCTCCCGGCCGCTCGTCGTAGTCGAGGGCCAGCGGCTGGAGCAGCCAGGTCCAGTGTGAGCTGATGCGCGGCGCGCGATGGCGGCGGACGAACTCGAGGAAGCGTTCGCGCTCGCTGCTGTCCGAGGCAGCCAGAGCCCTGCCTTCACGGTCGAGCCACTCGACGCGGTGCATGCAGTGCAGCCCGTCGCCGCGCTCGTCCCAGCCGGCGGGGTAGGCGCGGCCGAAGCCGTAAAGCAGATCCTGCGCGGTCGCGAGACTGAGGTCGTCGCGATGCACCTCGACATTCAGCAGCACGATGTCGATGTCGAAGAAGAAGATCAGGTTGACTTGTGCGATCGTCAGTTCGATCGGCGCCGCGCCCCGCGTCGGCGTGACGCGGACGGCCGCGACATCGCTGCGGCGGAACACGCGCATCGGCGAGGCGCCGGGGTCATGCTGCGAGCCGGTCGTCCGACGCGCGCGCCCCTCGCCGTAGAGGAAGCGTTGCACGTACGGCAGGAAAGTGACGAACTCCGTGTAGTGGCGAACCTGGAATTCACCGCCATCCTCGGTGAACTCGTCGAGCACCTCGCGCCACGGGTTGTCCGCCGCAACCGTTTCCAGCGCTTCGCAGTGCTTCTGGATCTGGCTGCCCGGGCTCTGCGGCATCAGCTGCAGCGGCCAGAGGAGGATCTGGCGGAAGTGCCGGACGTGCGTCGCGTCGCTGGACGATTGGGCCATGGTCCCCTCCCTGTCGGCGCGACGAGTGTAGGGCCAGTTGCCGGGCCGGCATGCGGGGCGCCGCTTAAGATCCGGTCTCGCACTGGTTCATATGCGGCTGGAGACCGGATGCTGCGTGCACTTGCCATCTCTGCGGCGCTTGTCGGCTGCGCTGCCGCCGCCGAGCCGCTCGACCTGAAAGGGCTCGGCGATCCTGCGCTGGCGTGCCAGGACTTCGACGAGTACGTGAACGCGCGCTGGAAGCAGGCCACGCCGATTCCGCCGGACCGCGCGCGTATCGGCAGCTTTGAAACGCTGCGTGACCAGAGCCGCGCCGTGGTCGAACAGGCGCTGCTCGCGACGCTGCGCGATCCGTCCGCGCTCGACACCCCGGGCAAACGGCTGGTGACGCGTTACTACGCGAGCGGCATGGACCTGGCCGCGATCGAGCGCCGGCAACTCGAGTCCCTTGGACCGCTGCTGCGCCGGATCGACGATCTCACCGAACGTTCGCAGTTGCCGGCGCTGCTCGCGCAGTTTGCGCGGCTCGGCATCGGCGCTCCGCTGGTCGTGCGTGTGGACACCGACGCCAAGGACCGACGCCGCTATCTGCTGTCGCTCGACCAGGGCGGGCTCGGCCTGCCCGATCGCGACGATTACTTCCGCACCGACGCGCGCACGCAGGAATTGCAGCGAGCGTACGAGGCATATCGGCTGAGCCTTGCGACGCTGGCTGGCGATGCGGACAGCGCATCGGCCGCGCGTCTGAGCATCGAACTGCAGCAGCCGTTCGCCGCGGCTTCACAGACCCGCGTCGAACGCCGCAACCCGAATGCGGTGTATCAGCTGAACACCTTCGAAAGCCTGGCGCAGCGTGCGCCCGGCCTCGACTGGCGCAAATTCTTCGACGCGCTCGGCGCGCCGGACCCCGGGTCCTTCAACCTGGTGTCCCCTACCTTTGTGACCGAAGTGGCGCGTGCCGCGGCCGAAGCTCCGCTCGTGCAATGGCGCGCCTATCTGCGCGAGCGCCTGCTCGACGAACTGGCGCCGACCTTGCCCGCGGCCTTCGTCGCTGCGCGCTTCGCCTATCGCGACCGGGCGATCCGCGGCCTTGAAGCACAGCCGTCGCGGTCCGAACGGGTGATTCTGGTGATCTCCGGGCAGTTCGGCAGCGAGCCGCTCGCGGAAGGGCTCGGCCAGCTCTTCGTGGCGCGCGCGTTTTCGCCCGTGGCCCGGGCGAGCGCAGTGCAGATGGTGGACGACATCAAGGCCGCGCTGCGTGCGCGCATTGAAAGGCTCGAGTGGATGGCGCCGGCAACTCGGCAAAGCGCACTGAAGAAGCTCGATGCGATGGTGCTGAAGATCGGCTATCCGGATCGCTGGCGCACCTACGAGGGCCTCAGGGTCGAGACCGACGATTTTTCCGGCAACTGGCTGCGCGCACGCGCATGGTACTTCGACTATCGCCTGGCGGACCTCGCGCGTCCAGTCGACCGCACGCGCTGGTTCATCAGCCCGCACTTGGTCAACGCCTTCGCCGGCAGCCTCAACGAGATCGTGTTCCCGGCGGCGATCCTGCAGCCGCCATTTTTCCGGGCGAACGCCGATCCGGCGGTCAACTTCGGCGGCATCGGCAGCGTGATCGGGCACGAGATCACGCATCACTTCGACGATCGCGGTCGCCAGTTCGACAGCGACGGCAACCTAGGCGACTGGTGGACCGCCGCGGATGCCGAGAACTACAAGACGCGAGTGGCGCGCCTCGCGCAGCAGTATTCGGCCTACGCGCCGCTGGCGGGCGAGTCGATCAACGGGCTGCAGACTCTCGGCGAGAACATCTCCGACCTGGCGGGAATCACGATTTCCTACGATGCCCTGCAGCGCGCGCTGTCGCGTCATCCGGTCGGGCCGATCGACGGACTGACCCAGGACCAGCGCTTCTTCATTTCCTTCGCGACGATCTGGCGCACCCAGTACCGACAGGCCGCGCTGATCGATGCCTTGCGCACCGACGAGCACTCGCCGGGCCGTTGGCGCGTGCTCGGCCCGCTGGCGAACCTGCCCGCCTTCGCGGCGGCGTTCCGTTGTCCGGCCGACGCGCCGATGCTGCGACCGGCCGCCGAGCGGATCACGATCTGGTGAAGCCAGTGACGCCGATGATGGAACCTCTGCCCGTCACGATCCGGCCGTTGACGCCGGCGCGCTGGGTCGACCTCGAAGCGATATTCGAGGCGCGCGGCTGTTCCGTCGCGCGCGGCTGCTGGTGCATGTTCTATCGCGAGACCGGTCGGTCGGTGGCTCCTGCGGGCATGCGTCTGGCGGATCTGCGGAAGCAACGTCTGCGCGCGCTGTGCGATGCAGGGCCGCCCCCCGGACTGATCGCGTACTCGAAGCGACGCCCCGTCGGCTGGGTGACGCTCGGGCCGAGACCGGATTTCCTGAGGCTTGCGCGATCGCCGGTGATGAAGCCCGTCGACGATGCGCCGGTGTGGTCGATCGTCTGCTTCGTCGTGCCCACGGAATTCCGCAAGCACGGCGTTGCGGCAGCCCTTCTGCGTGGCGCGGTGGATTACGCCGCGCGCCATGGTGCGCGCTTGGTCGAGGCGTATCCGGTCGACACGGTCGCACACGAGCACGACGACGAGATGTGGCATGGCGCGAAGTCGATGTTCGACAAGGCCGGCTTCGTCGAAGTCGCGCGACGGAAACCGCGCCGTCCAGTGCTGCGGCTCGCGCTCGCGCCGCCTCCGCGTGCGCGGCACAAACGCAAGGCGCAGCGCTAGGTCGCGGCTCAGTGCGTCGGGCCGTTCGCGTGCCGGGTGCACTCCGCGGCACGCCGCACGAGCAGGAGTTGCTCACTGCGGTTGCGCGTCATCGCTGCCGCGCGTTCGAATTCATCGCGCGCTTCATCCAGCCGCCCTAGGCGGAACAGCAGGTCGCCGCGCACGCTCGGCAGCAGATGGTACTGCGCGAGTTGCGGATCCTTGCGCAGAGCATCGGCAGCTTCGAGCCCGGCCGCGGGCCCGTACGCCATCGACACCGCGACCGCACGATTCAGCTCGACGACCGGTGACGGCGCGGTCTGCGCGAGCGCGTCATAGAGCGCGACGATGCCGGCCCAGTCGGTCACATCGGCCGACGTGGCCCGCGCGTGACAGGCTGCGATCGCAGCCTGCAGCGCATACGGTCCGAGTCCTGCGCGGCGATCGCGCTGTGCGAGCGCCTCGGCGCGCTCCAGCGCAGCCAGCCCGCGCCGGATCAGCAGGCGATCCCAGCGCGAGCGATCCTGTTCGAGGAGGAGGATCGGTTCGCCATCCGCACCGGTCCGGGCGCGCAGGCGCGACGCCTGGATCTCCATCAGCGCGACCAGGCCGTGCACCTCCGGTTCCTCGGGAGCGAGCCCGGCGAGGATGCGTCCGAGGCGCAACGCCTCCTCGCACAGCGCCGGGCGGGTCCAGTCGTCGCCCGCGGTCGCCGCGTAGCCTTCGTTGAAGATCAGATAGAGCACCTCGAGGACCGACGCGAGCCGCGCTGCGAGCTCGGCCGGCGGCGGCACTTCGAACGGCGCGCGCGATTCGGCCAGCGTGCGCTTTGCGCGCACGATGCGCTGGGCGACGGTCGCTTCGGCCACCAGAAAGGCCCGCGCGATCTCGTCAGTCGTCAGCCCGCCGAGCAGGCGCAGCGTCAGAGCCACGCGCGCCTCGCGCGACAGCACCGGATGGCAGGCGATGAAGATCAGCCGCAGCAGGTCGTCGCCAATCGGCCGGTCGAACGCGCGTTCGATCTCGGCGTCGAGGTCGGGTGCTGCGTCCGCGAGCTGGTTCTCGATCTCGTAGGTGAGCGCGTCGGCCTTGCGCGCGTGCAGTTCGCGACGGCGGATCAAGTCGATCGCGCGGTGCTTTGCCGCCGCGGTCAGCCACGCCGCCGGGTTGTCGGGCACGCCGCTCTCGGGCCACTGCTCGAGCGCGGCGACCAGCGCGTCCTGCGCGAGTTCCTCGGCGAGCCCGACGTCGCGCAGAACGCGCGCGAGCGCGCCGATGATTCGCGCCGACTCCATGTGCCAGACGGCCTCGATCGTGCGGTGAATCGAGGAACTCATCGGCGATTCCGGGCGGCCGCGTTCAGGTGAAGCACGGGCCGAGTTCGCGCACCTCGACCGTCGCCCACTGTGCGGCCGGGCATTCCGCGGCAATGGCGATCGCCTGGGCCTTGGTGTCGCAGTCGAGCAGGAAGAAGCCGCCGACCATTTCCTTCGCTTCGGCGAATGGCCCGTCGACGAGGCTGCGCCGGCCGTCGCGGACCGACACCCGCGTGCCCAGTGCATCGGTGCGCAGCGCCTGGCTCATCTTCAGCAGGCCGCGCGCCTTGAGCTCCGCACTGAATTGCAGCATGCGGTCGTACAGCACGCGGCCTTCGGCCTCCGTGCGTTCTTCGCGCGCACCGGTCTTCTCGACGATCAGCAGCATGTAGCCCATGGTTCAGTTCATCCGGTATGGCGCGAGGTCACGAAGCGTACGCAAGGTGCCGGTGCGCGGGCGTCGCGTCCCTCATTGTCCGATGGTCACCATCCAGCCGACGCCGTAGCGGTCGGTGAGCATGCCGAAGCACGGCGACCAGAAGGTCTTGCCGAGCGGCATCGTCACCTGGCCGCCGTCGGCCAGCGCGTCGAACATCCGGCGTGCCGCGGCCTCGTCCGGCGCGGTGATCGACAGCGAGAAGCCGCTGAACTGCGGTTTGCCCGAGCAGCGGCCATCGGACAGCATCACTTCGGTGTCGCCGACCTTGAACGAGGCGTGCATCACCTTGTTCTCGCTGCCCGGCGGCAGCATCCCGGGCGGCGGCGCTTCCGGCGCCTCGCGGTTACGCATCAGCATGGCGGGCTGCGTTCCGGTGGCGCGCGTATAGAAATCGAGCGCCTCCTCGGCGCGGCCTTCGAAGAACAGATACGGCTGCACGTTCATCGTTTCTCCTTCCGGTGACGCCTCACTGCGCCGCGGCCTGCAGCGCAGGGAGGTCGATCTTCTTCATCTTCATCACGGCGTCCATCACGCGATCGGCGCGCGGGCCGGACATCATCTGCTCGATCGCAGCGGGCACGATCTGCCACGACAGGCCGTAGCGGTCCTTCAGCCAGCCGCACTGCTGCGCGCGCGGATCGCCGCCTTCGCCGAGGCGGTTCCAGTAGAAATCGATCTCGTCCTGGCTGTCGCAGTTGACGACGAGCGAGATCGCCTCGGTGAACTTGAACGCCGGCCCGCCGTTGAGTCCCATGAAGCCCTGACCGTCGAGGTCGAAGGTCACCACCATCACCGAGCCGGCTGGGCGCTGGTGCACTTCGAACCCCGCCTTGCCGTAGCGCGAGATGGCCTTGATGCGCGAATTCGGAAAGACCGAGACATAGAGATTCGCAGCGGGCTCGGCCTCGCTATCGAACCAAAGGCAGGGCGTAATGCGCTGGACGCGTGCCATGCGGCCTCCTACGCCATTCGCTGCCGGGTCTTGGCGCGGCGCTCGATTTCGGCGCGCTGCCGCTCCTCCTGTGCGCGCAGTGCGGGCGTCAACTCGGCGCCGAAGTCCTCTGCCTCGAACACCGGGCGCAGCTCGATCTCGGTGCCGCCGTCGAATGGCGCGCGCTTGAGCCATTCGACCGCTTCCTCCATCGACTTCACCTGCCATAACCAGAAGCCCGCGATCAGCTCCTTGGTCTCGGCAAACGGGCCGTCGATCACCGTGCGGCTGCTGCCTTCGAAACGAATGCGCTTGCCGCGCATGGTCGGATGCAGGCCCTCGCCGGCGAGCATCACGCCCGCCTTCACCAGCTGGTCGTTGTACTGCCCCATCGCCGTCAGGATCTCCTTGCGCGGCATCTGGCCGGCTTCTGACTCAGGACTTGCCTTGACGATCACCATGACTCGCATCTCGGTCTCCTGCAGTTGGCGCGCGGCCTGATCGGCCCGCGCAATGCGACGTCGAACGGAAGATCCAGCAATCGACAATCCCGTTCGGATCGTGCGGCCGCCGAGGCGACGTCAGCCGCCGCTCAGGGCCTGCACGATGCAGATTTCGTCGGTAGGACGCACCGGTAGACCGAGGTCGAAGGTCGGCTCGCCATTGACGAAGAAGCGCACGTGGCGGCGCATGCGATCCTGCTCGTCGATCATGCGAAAGCGGATGCCCGGATATTGCCGCTCCAGGTCGGCGAGCAATGCCCCGAGCGTCGCGCCCTCGGCATCGACGTGCGCTCGACCCGTGTAAGACAGCAGCGGGCTTGGAATCAGGACCTTCATCGAGGTCGCGCTCAGGCCGGCTCGCCAACCTCCACCGCATAAATCTCGGGAAGATTGCGGGCGATGCACTGCCACTTTGCACCTTCGTCGCGGCTCATCCAGACCTCGCCACTCGAGGTACCGAAGTACAGCCCGACCGGATCGCGCGTGTCGCCCGCCATGGCCTGTCGCTTGATCGTCCACCACGCCTGCGATACGGGCATACCCGCGTCCTGGCGCTGCCAAGTCTTGCCGCCGTTGCGGGTGGCATAAACGGCCGGCTTGCCTTCGACGCTGGTGCGCGGCCATACGGTCTGGCCGTCCATCGGCAGCACCCAGCACGTCTCGTCGTTGCGCGGATGTACGACCATGTTGAAGCCGATGTCGCCGACCTTCTTCGGCATGTTTCGGCCGATGCGCACCCAGGTGTTCGACGGCCGGTCGATGCGGTAGATGCCGCAGTGATTCTGCTGGTACAGCCGGTCCGGGTTGCTCGGGCACATGCGCATGCAGTGGGGGTCGTGCACGGTCGGATCGTTCTTCGGGAAGCCCTCGACCACGTCGAGTCCGTCGATCAACAGGCTGAAGGTCTGGCCGCCGTCGCGCGACTCGTGCACGCCGCCGCCCGACATGCCGAAGTAAAGGTGCTTCGGGTCGCGCGGATCGACGATGATCGAATGCATCTTCGGGCCGTCCGGCGTGCCGTCCTGCACCGTACCCATCCACGCGATGTACTTCGGATCCTCGTTGATCGGGGATGCGCCGCGCCAGGTGACTCCGCCGTCGTCACTGCGAAACAGGCCCTGCGGCGAGGTGCCGGCGTACCAGACCCCTGGCTCGTCCGCATGTGCAGGCGTCAGCCAGAACGTGTGGTCGACCGCGCGGCCCTTGCCGTCCTCCCGCTTCGGAAAGGCCGGAGGCTGCTGCGCCTCGGTCCAGGTCTTGCCGAGATCGGTCGAACGGAACACGGTCGGGCCCAGGTGACCTGTCTTGGCCGCCGCGAGGAGGGTCCGGCCGTCCCGCGGGTCCAGCACGAGGTGCTGGACGATGTGGCCGAGAAAGTGCGGCCCCTCGACCTTCCAGTTGCGACGCGCTGAGTCACCATGAAGCAGCCACGCGCCCTTGCGTGTGGCGATCAGTACGGTCAGGCCACGCCGGCCCGTCTGCGCCGACGCGCCGGCCGTTTTCCTCGCGGATTTCTTCGCAGGCGTACGTGCGCCGGGCGCAGAGGTCTGGCGCGGCGCGGCACGCTTCTTCGGAGTGGTCATGGGTCCTCCTTCGCAGCGGCGGAACGATAGGCGCGAACGGAGTCCGTGTCAGCGCCGGGCGACAGGCGCGGCCAAGGGCCGCCGGGTCCTGTTCTGAATGACGTCGAACGGCCCCGGCCCGGATCGACAGGGCTGCGGAGGAAAATAATGCTGGCGCTCAGGCGCCGGCCGCCTCCCGATCCAGCAGCGCCCGCTTGCGCTCTACACCCCAGCGATAGCCGGCGAGGGCGCCGTCGGAGCGGACCACGCGATGGCACGGGATCGCAACCGCGACCGGATT
>Ga0335084_10002613_pt1 | contig 17426 bp, 14 predicted proteins | sample Lox_Sample_44_FD_206721 | JGI IMG/M metagenome (GOLD analysis project Ga0335084, IMG submission 206721) | Soil microbial communities from Loxahatchee National Wildlife Refuge, Florida, United States - Lox_Sample_4.4 | ecosystem: Environmental > Terrestrial > Soil > Wetlands | place: USA... | reverse complement strand
GGCGGAGGATAGCTGGTACGGCGCGGGGCGTCACCGGGGTGCGGACCCGGACGGGTGAATTCACTCCCGCCGGAAGGAGTTGCTGCCGGGGCCCGCTTCCTCGGCCTCGACGACGCGAGGATCGAGATCGCAAGGTACAGGGTCGACTGCGACGCGCTCGGCGTCTACGTGGAGCGCCTGGAGCGACGGAAGGGATCTGGAGGTCCGCTGCGGGGCCCACAACGGGCTCCACGCCCGCGAGGACTACGGTGAGCGGCTCATCGACGCTCGGGGCGAACGGTTGTGGGTTCGACTGCCCCCCTCGACTTCGCCTGCCCCGAGCCGAGCCGAGGGGCTCGGGGTGACCGGGCGCGATCGGCGGACCCTTCCGCCGCGCCCGCTAGTCCAGGCTCGGCCGGATCTCCTCCAGCTCGAACGCCTCGAGCAGGTCGCCCGGCTTCACGTCCGAGTAGCCGTCGATGCCGATGCCGCACTCGAGCGGCGCGGCCACCTCGCGCACGTCGTCCTTGAGCCGCTTCAGCGACGAGATCTTGCCGGTGGCCACCACCTTGCGCTCGCGGAGCACGCGCACGTGGGCGGCGCGCTTCACGAGGCCCTCGGTGACGGCCGAGCCGGCGATGGCGCCGATCTTCGGGATGTTGAAGAGCGCTCGCACCTCCGCCTTGCCGAGCGGCTTCTCCTTGATGATGGGCTCGAGCAGGCCGGCCATCTCCTCGCGGACCTTGTCCACCGCCTCGTAGATGATGCTGAACAGGAGGATCTTCACCCCCTGCTGGCTGGCCATCTGCTCGACCTTGGTCTCCGGCTTGGTGTTGAACCCGACGATGACGGCGTTGCCGGCGGCGGCGGTGATGACGTCCGACTCGGTGACGGCGCCCACGGCACTGCCGAGGATCTTCACCCCGACCTTCTGGGTGGCGGCCTTCTCCAGAGCCTGCTTCACCGCCTCGGCCGAGCCCTGCACGTCGGCCTTCACCACGACGTTGAGCACCTTCGCCCCGCTCGCCTTGCTCCGGGCGAAGAGGTCCTCGAGCGTGGCGCGCTTCGTCTGGCCGAGCTCCTTCTGCCGCGCCTTCAGCTCGCGGTGCTCGGCCACCTCCTTGGCGGCCTTCTCGTCCTCGACCACGTTGAACTCGTCGCCCGCCACTGGCACGCCCGAGAGGCCGAGCACCTCCACCGGATAGCCTGGCCCGACGTCGTCCACCTGCTCGCCGCGCTCGTTCATCATGGCGCGGACCCTGCCGTGGTGGCTACCGGTCACGAGGGCGTCGCCGACGCGGAGGGTGCCCTCCTCCACGAGCACGGTGGCGACCGGCCCGCGGCCCTTCTCGAGCTTCGCCTCGATGACCCGGCCAGCGGCCAGCGTCTCGGGGTTGGACTTGAGCTCCAGCACCTCGGACTGCAAGGCGATGTACTCGAGCAGCTCGGGGATGCCCTGCTTCGTGCGGGCCGACACCGGCAGCATGATGGTCGTGCCGCCCCATTTCTCGGCCACGAGCTCGTACTCGGTGAGCTGCTGCATCACGCGCTCGGCCGAGGCGCCCGGCTTGTCGATCTTGTTGATGGCGACGAGGATGGTGACGCCCGCCGCCTTGGCCGCCTTGATCGACTCCACCGTCTGCGGCATCACGCCGTCGTCGGCGGCCACCACCAGCACCACGAGGTCGGTGACCTGGGCGCCGCGCTGGCGCATCGCCGTGAAGGCCTCGTGGCCGGGCGTGTCGAGGAACGTGATGGGGCCGTGCGGGGTGTTCACCGCGTAGGCACCGATGTGCTGGGTGATGCCGCCGGCCTCGCCGGCGGCCACGTCGGCCTCGCGGATGGCGTCGAGGAGCGACGTCTTGCCGTGGTCCACGTGGCCCATCACCGTGACGACCGGCGGGCGGATGACGAGCTTCGACTCGTCCACCTCCACCTCGGGGATGTACTCCTCGACCTCGAAGCCCTTCTTCTCGACGGTGAAGCCGTTCTCCGTCGCCAGCATCGCCGCGGTGTCCGCGTCGATCTGGGCGTTGATGGTCACCATCTTGCCGGCCTGCATCAGCTTGCGGATGAGATCGGAGGCCTTCACGCCCATGGCCTGCGAGAGCTCGCTCACCGAGATGGACTCCTCGATGCGGATGACCCTCTTGTGCTCGGCGCGCTCGGTGATCTGCGTCTTCGCTCCCTTCTTGGTCGGCTTCTTCTTCTTGCCGCGGATGGGGATGTAGGAGCGGTCCGCGGTGGCGGCCTGCAGCAGCTCCTTGCCGGTGAGGTTCTTCTGGGCCTCCTCCGACATGGGCCGCCCGCCGCCGCGCTTCTTGCGGTCGCGGGAGACGTCGATGAACTCGCGCTCGCGCCCGAGCATGCCGGGGACGACCTTGAGCTCGCGCACCACTCCGAGCGCGCGAGGTCCGGGGGCCATCGGGAACTGGCGCCCGGCGGCGGTCGGAGGTGTCACGCGGCGCACCGGCATCGTGGGCCGGGAGATGACGACGGCCTGGGTGGCGGTGGGGCGCAGCGTGCGCGGGTCGGTGTGGGGAGCGGACGGCGCCGCGGCCATGGGCGGGGCGGCCGGACGTGCCGGTGCGGGAGGATGCGGCGCCGGAGTGGGCGCTGGACGCGGACCCTCGGCGGGCGGTGGTGCGATCGCGGGCGCGGCCGCCGCGGCAGCCGGCGCGGCGTGCCCGACCTCCGCAGGCTGGGCCTGGTCGGCGATGACCGCCGCGGCGACATCGGGAGCGGAGCCGGCCTCGAGAACGGCGGGCGCCTCGGCGTATGGGGCCTCGGCCAGCTCGGCCGGGACTGGCGCCGGGGCTGCGTCGTGGGCGCGCTTGCGGACGACGAAGCCGGGCCCGGTGGGCCGGACGGGAGCAGCCTTCGGCTTCCTCTCGGCGAGGATGCGCTCGTAGGCCGACTGGGCCTGGTCGTCCTCCAGCGTGGAGGAGTGGCTCTTCACGTCGTAGCCGAGGGCGTGGAGCTTGTCGACGAGCTCCTGGTTGGAGAGCTCGATCCCGTGCTCCTTGAGCTGCTTGCCGAGCTCGTGGACCCGCTTCTTGGACATTGCGTTGACTCCTAATCCCTACGCGCGTTTCCCGTCAACCCGGCGCGGAGCGCCGCCTCGTCGATCTCCGCGCCCGGCCTGCGCAGCGCCCGGGTGAGCGCGCGGCGATCGAGCGCGGCGCGGAGGCATTCCTCCCGCGCGTGAAGCCACGCTCCCCTGCCGCCCGTCTCCTTGCCGCTCACGATCACCCGGTTCTCCTCGATGGCCAGCCTCACCAGCCCGGCCTGCTCCGCGCGCTTCCTGCAACCGACGCAGGTGCGGACCGTATTGCCCCTGCCGGGGCCATTCACGCTCCGGTACCCTCCGCGCCCTGCGCGGCGCGCGCCTTCTCCGCGTCGAGCTCCGCCCGGAGCTTCGCCTCCTCCTCGAGGTAGACGCCCACGGCGTGCTTGATCTGGCGGATCTTCTTGATGCCGAGCGCGGTGGACTCGGCGAGCTTCATCATGTCGGCCTCGCCGTGGATGGCCTCCACGGTCGGGTAGCCGGCGTTCTTGAGCGCCTCGATGGTCTTCTCGCCGACGCCCCGCACCCGGGCCATGCGCTCGTCCTGGCTGAGCTCGTCCGGGTGCCTGCGGGCCTCGGCCACGCGGGCCGCCTCGCGCTCCTGCTCGAGGCGCATCTCCTTCTCGGCGTCGACGATCGATTGCTCGCGGGCGCGCTTCTGCAGGTCCGGGATCATGTCGAGCGTGAAGCCCGGGAACTGCGTCAGCATCTCGGGGGCGGCGTTGGCGAGGTCCTGCGCCTTGCGGAACCCGTGCGAGTACAGCATCTCCTGGGTGGCCTCCGGGATGCCGATGGCCTCGAAGCTCTCGGTGGCGAACTCGCGCATCTCCTTCACGCGCGACTCGGAGTTGATGTCGAGCTTCCAGCCGGTGAGCTGGGAGGCGAGCCGGACGTTCTGGCCGCGCCGACCGATGGCCAGCGAGAGCTGGTCGTCGGGGACGATGATCTCCATGGCACCGTTCTGCTCGTCGAGCAGCACGCGCGAGACCTCGGCCGGCGCCAGCGCGTTGCACACGAAGCGGGCGGGGTCCTCGTCCCACGGCACGATGTCGATCTTCTCGCCCCGCAGCTCCTGCACGACGGCCTGCACGCGGCTGCCCTTCATGCCCACGCAGGCGCCCACCGGGTCGACGTCGGAGTCGCGCGAGGAGACCGCGATCTTGGCCCGGCCGCCCGGCTCGCGCGCGGCGGCCTCGATGACCACCACGCCCTCGGCGATCTCGGGGACCTCCATCTCGAACAGCTTGCGGAGCAGGTCCACCGACGCGCGCGACAGGATGATCTGCGGGCCCTTCGACTCGCGCAGCACGTCCATGACGAACGCCTGGACCCGGTCGCCGGCGCGGTAGCTCTCGCGGGGCACCTGCTCGCGCACCGGCAGCACCGCCTCGGCGCGGCCCAGGTCGACGATGACGTTGCCGCGCTCGAAGCGCCGGACGATCCCGGTGATGACCTCGCCCTTGCGGTCCTTGTACTCGTTGAAGACGTTCTCGCGCTCGGCGTTGCGCGTGCCCTGGATCATGACCTGCTTCGCCGTCTGGGCGGCGATGCGGCCGAAGGAGCGGCGGTAGGTCTTGAGCTTGAGGAGGTCGCCCCACTGGTCGTCCTGGGCGCGCGCCTCGGCCTCGTCCTCGGTGCGGTAGTAGATCGGGAAGTCGAGCTCGTCGCCCGGCTCCACCTCGATGCCCTTCGCGTGGGCCACCGCCACCGGCACCATGTTGGCGGGGTCGGGCAGCGGGATCTCGGGGGTGGGGTCGGCCACGATGGTGAGCACCTGGAACAGATCGACCTGACCCTTCTCGTCGTCGTAGCGGGCCTTGAGCGCCCGCTCCATGCCGAAGTGGCGCTTGGCGGCGCTCGCGATGGCCTCCTCGAGGATCTCGATCAGCTTCGGCCGATCGATGCCCTTGTCCTTGGCCACCTGGTCGAGGATGAGGTTCAGGTTCACGTTCTGCTGCATGGCTCAATCCTTCCTGTGCAGGTCCGCCTCGACGTCGTACTCGAGATGGGCCTTGGCGATGCGATCGTGCGGGATGCGGTGCAGGACGCCATCGACCTCGACCTCGACCCGGCCTCCGGCGAAGCCCTTGAGGGCGCCGGTCCAGCTCTTGCGCGCGGGCGAGCCCGGGGCGGTGCCCTCCACGGGGCCGAAGGCCTTCACCACCACCCGCTGGCCGGCGTAGCGCTCGAAGTGCTCGGGCTTGCGGAGCGGGCGGTCGAGGCCAGGGGAGCTGACCTCGAGGTCGTAGGCGGCGTCGATGAAGTCCTCGACGTCGAGGATGGGCTCCACGGTGCGGGAGACGGACTGGCAGTCGTCGATGCCGACCCCGCCCTGGCGGTCGATGAACAGGCGAAGGGTCCAGCGCCCGCCGGAGCGGGTCCACTCGACCTCCACGAGCTCGTAGCCGTCCCGGGCCAGCACGGGCTCGAGCAGCTCCCGGGCCGTGGCCGCGACGTCGATCTGTGCGATCCCCGACATGGGTCTCTCGCCTGGCCCGGTCCCAGAAAACGAAAAAGTGGGCCGACCGCGCCCACTTTCGGTCCCCGGCTCGCGCCGGGCCTCGAAAATGTGGGTGGTGAGTAACAGAGCGGTCGATGGGCGTCAAGGACGGGGGGGGACGGGCCGAGGCTTCCGTACCCAGAGCAACCACTCCCGGTTCCCGGCGGGGCCCTCCACGGGCGACTCGGCGTGGCCGGCCGGCTCGAGGCCGAGCGCCCGGGCGGCCTCCTCGATCCCGAGGAGTGCGGCGCGCCGCTTCGCGTCGTCGCGGACCACGCCCCCCTTCCCGACCTCGCCCTTCCCCACCTCGAACTGGGGCTTCACGAGGAGGATGGCGTCGCCGCCCGGGCGGAGGAGGTCGACCACCGCCGGGAGCACCAGGCGAAGCGAGATGAAGGAGAGGTCGCCCACCACGAGGTCCACCCGCTCGCCGAGGGCCGCCGCGGTGAGGTGCCGCGCGTTCTCGCGCTCGCGGACGACGACCCGCGCGTCGGCGCGCAGCCTCGGATGGAGCTGCCCGTAGCCGACGTCGACCGCGTGGACGCGGGCGGCGCCGCGCTGGAGGAGGAGGTCGGTGAATCCGCCGGTGGACGCGCCGAGGTCTGCGCATACCTTGCCCGCGGGATCCACCGGGAAGGCGGAGAGCGCCCCCTCGAGCTTGAGCGCGCCGCGCGAAACGTACTTCCGGGGCGCGGCATCGGCCTTGAGGCGGTTGGGCGCTTCCGGGTCGACGAGGGTCCCCGGCTTGTCCACCCGGGCCTCGCCCACCACCACTGCGCCGGCGAGCACGAGCGCCTGGGCCCGGGCGCGCGACTCGGCGAGGCCGCGCCGGACCAGGACGAGATCGATCCGCTCCCGCCTCACGCGCTCCGGCGGGCCCGGTCGCCCACGACCTCGCGGCAGGCGGCGGCGATGCCCGCGGCGTCGAGGCCGAGCTCGGCCCGCTGCTTGTTGGCGTCGCCATGGGTGACGAACGCGTCGGGCAGGCCCAGCCGCTTCACCCCGAGACCGCTCGAGAGGAGGCCGCGCCGCTCCAGCGCCTCGAGGCAGGCCGCCCCGAAGCCCCCGGCCAGGCAACCCTCCTCCACGGTGACCAGCCGCCCTGCGCGCGAGACCTCCGCCGCGACGAGCTCCTCGTCGAGCGGCTTCACGAAGCGCGCGTCGACGACGGTGACCGCGAGGCCCTCGCCGGCGAGCTTCTCGGCCGCGGCCACCGCCGGGCGGACCGTCGTCCCCACCGCCACCACGCACACGTCGGGCTTCCCCGGCACGTTCCGGACGATGCGGCCCTTGCCGATGGGCAGCGGTTGCGGCTCCGCGTCGAGCTGCACGCCCTCCACCGGATTGCGCGGGTAGCGGAGGGCGGCGGGCCCGTCGTGGAGGAGCGCCGTGCGCAGCATGTTGCGCAGCTCGTTCTCGTCCGAGGGCGCCATCACCACCATGTTGGGCACGCAGCGCAGGTAGGCGAGGTCGTAGGCGCCCTGGTGCGTCTTGCCGTCCGCGCCGACGAGGCCGCCGCGATCGAGCGCGAAGGTGACCGGCAGCCTCTGCAGGGCCACGTCGTGGATGATCTGGTCGTAGGCGCGCTGCAGGAAGGTCGAGTAGATGGCGGCCACCGGCCGGATGCCCTCGCAGGCGAGGCCGGCCGAGAAGGTGACCGCGTGCTGCTCGGCGATGCCCACGTCGTAGATGCGGTCGGGGAACACCTTCTTGGCCTTCACGAGGCCGGTCCCCTCGAGCATCGCGGCGGTGATGCCGACGACGCGGGGATCGCGCTCCATCTCGTGGATGAGCGCCTCGGCGAAGAGGTCGGTGTAGGCACGGGCGCCCGCCTTCTTCACCGACTTGCCGGTGGCCACGTCGAAGAAGGAGAGGCCGTGGCCGCGCGTGGCCTTGTCGGACTCCGCCGGGTCGTAGCCCTTGCCCTTGGTGGTGATCGCGTGGAGCAGCACCGGGCCGTCGAAGGTGGCGAGCTTGCCCAGCGTCTCGACGAGGGCCTTCACGTCGTGGCCGTCCACCGGGCCGACGTAGTGGAAGCCCAGCCCCTCGAAGAGGATGCCCGGGGTCACCAGCGCCTTCGTGGCGTTGATGCCGTGCCGGATCATCTGGATGGCCTCCGGGCCGCGCGGCACGTGGGCGAGGAACTCCTTCACCGCCCGTCGCCACCGGTTGTAGGTGCGCGAGGCGAACTTCTTCGAGAACCACTCGCTCATGGCGCCGACGTTGGGCGAGATGGACATCTCGTTGTCGTTGAGGACGACGAGCAGGTTGCGGCCCAGGTAGCCGGCCTGGTTGAGGCCCTCGAAGGCGATGCCGCCCGTCAGCGCCCCGTCGCCCACGATGGCCACCACATGGCCGGGGCTGCCGGTCATGCGCTTCGCCTCGATCATGCCGAGCGCCGCGCTGATGGCGGTGGAGGCGTGACCGACGCCGAACGCGTCGTGCGGGGACTCGTGCCGCTCGGGGAAGCCGGCGAGGCCCCCGGGCGTCCGGATGGTGCGGAACGCGTCGCGCCGGCCGGTGAGGATCTTGTGGCCATACGCCTGGTGGCCGACGTCCCACACCAGGCGGTCGATCGGCGAGCTGAACACGTGGTGCAGCGCCACGTTGATCTCGACCGCGCCGAGCGAGGACCCGAGGTGGCCGCCGTTCACCGCGCAGGTCTCCACGATCTCGTCGCGGATCTCCTGGCAGACGCGGGGCAGGTCGTCGACGGGCAGCTTCTTGAGGTCGTCCGGCGAGTCGATGGCGTCGATGAGTCGGTTCATCGGTCCTCCACGCGGGCCCCGCTGCGGGCCCCACGTGCTTCCCACGGCTACTTCTTGCGTGAATACACGAAACGCGCCAGCGCCCGCAGCGGTTCCGCACGGGGGCCGAGCGGCACGAGGCCCGAGAGGGCCCGGTCGACGAGGCCCTCGGCCCGGCGGCGCGCCTCGTCGGGCCCCACCACGCCGTGCAGCGTCGACTTGCCGTGCTCGGCGTCCTTCCCGGTGCGCTTCCCCAGCGTCGCGCTGTCGGCGGTGAGGTCGAGCAGGTCGTCCGCGATCTGGAAGGCGAGCCCGAGGTCGAGGCCGATCCGGTGCGCCGGGCCGGGCTGCGCGCCGGCGCAGGCGGCGCCGCCGGCCACCGAGGCCGCCACGAGCGCCCCCGTCTTCGTCGCCATGAGGTCCGTCACCTCGGCCTCGCCGAGCCGGGCGTGCTCGCCGGCGATGTCCCGCATCTGGCCCTCGACCATGCGGTACGCCGCCTCGGCGAGAAGGCGGCCCAGCTCGGGGACGGCCGGGTCGGGGGAGGCGAGCAGGTTCCGGAACGCCAGCGCCTGCAGCGCGTCGCCCGCCAGGATGGCGGTGGCCTCGTCGAAGGCGCGATGCACGGTCGGCCGGCCGCGCCGGAGGTCGTCGTCGTCCATCGAGGGCAGGTCGTCGTGCACGAGCGAGTACGCGTGGATGGCCTCGACGGACACCGCGAAGCGGAAGGCCAGATCGCTGGCGGCGGAGCCGTGCTCGCCCCCGTGCGCCTCGAACGAGGCGAGCACGAGCGCCGGCCGGAGGCGCTTCCCGCCGCCGAGCAGGGCGTACCGGACCGCCTCGGCGAGGCGCGGCGGACCCGCGGCCCTGCCATCGCCGGCCAGCGCGGCGAGCCTCGGCTCGACCCGCTCCGAGACGGCGCGGAGGTAGTCCTCGATGGGGAACCCGGGCTCCAAGCGGGTCGGGTTCTATCAGAAACGGGGAAGGCGGTGGGGCGCCGGGCGTGTCCGGCCGGACACGGGCGGGCGCGTCCGGACGGCGTCCAGACGCGGTCTAGACGGCGGTCGCGCCCGCCCTCGCCTCGAGCACTTCCCAGATGCGGGCGACGAGGCGGTCCATGTCCAGCGGCTTCGAGAAGTAGTCGACCGCGCCCGCGTCGCGGCCGGCCCGCTCGTCCTCCGCCGACTTCCGGGCCGAGATGAAGATGACCGGGATGTCCCCGAAGGTCGGGTTCTTCTTGATGGCGCGGCACAGCTCGAAGCCGTCGATCCAGCTCATCATCACGTCGAGCAGGATGACGTCGGGCCGGTCCACGTGCATGGCCGAGATGAGCCGGAGGCCGTTCGCGGCCTGGCCCACGTCGAAGCCCTCGAGCTCGAGCGCGAGCGTGAGCATCTCGCGCGTGTCGCGGTCGTCGTCGACGATGATGACCCGCGGCCTGCGCGCGCGCTCCTCGGCCATTCCGGTCAGGTCCCCTTGCCGGAGGTGGTCTCGAACGGCACGGCCTCGTCGCCGCCGTCGGCGGAGCGCACCAGCATCTCCACGCGGGCCTCGGCCTCGTCGAGCTTGCGCGTGGCGTCGCGCGCGAGGCGCACGCCCTCGGCGAACTTCTCGATGGACTGCTCGAGCGTGAGCTGTCCGGCCTCCAGCTCCCCGACCACCTTCTCGAGGCGGGCCACCAGCACGTCGTAGGACTCGGTCCCCTCTCGCTCGCTCGGCTCGGTCACGTGCGCACCCTCGACCTTCTTAATGGACGCCCCGGAGGGCGATCAACCCTGCTTCCCCCCGGAGCCGCCGCCGGAGCCGGAGCCCCCGCCGCCCTCCCCCGGCGGCCGGCCCGATCCGGCCGCTCGCCCGGGCAGCGGGTCGGCCCCGGCGTCCAGGGAGACGACGCGCGCGTCGAGCCAGCCCTCGGCGAGGGCCACGCGCACGTCCGCACCGGGCTCGACCGCCCCGCTCCTCGCCACGAGGCGCCCGCGCGCGTCGAGCACGAGCGCGAACCCGCGCCGGAGGAGCTTCGCGACGTCGGCCGGCTCGAGCCTCGCCCTCAGGCGCTCGAGGCGCATCGACTCGCGCCGGAACGCCGCCGCCTGCCAGGCGCTCGTGCGGCGCGAGGCCGCCTCCACCCGGGCGCGCAGCTCGCGGAGCCGGCGCCTGGGCTCGAGGCGCACGAGGCGTGCGCGCAGCGGGTCGAGGCGCGCCCGGCCGCGTTTCGCGGGCGCCTGCGCCGCGGCGCCGGCGCGGTGGACGAGATCGTCGAGGCGATGCCGCTCGCGCGAGACGAGGTGCGCCGGGTCGGAGAGCTCGGCGCGGAGCGCGCGCAGCTCCCGGCGGCGGCCGTCCACCGCCGCGGCGACGGCGCGCGCGAGCCTCGCCCGGAGCGTGGCGGCGCGCGCGGCGAGCTCCTCCCGCACCGGGGCGACGAGCTGGGCGGCGTGGGTGGGCGTGGCCGCGCGCACGTCGGCGACGAGGTCCGCCACGGTCACGTCCGTCTCGTGGCCCACCGCCGAGACCACCGGCACCGGGCAGGCGGCGATGACCCGCGCCAGGCGCTCGTCGTCGAAGGCCGAGAGCTCCTCCTGCGAGCCGCCGCCGCGAGCCACCACCACGACGTCGACGCCCGCCCGGCAGAGCGCCTTCACCGCCCCGATCACCGTGGCGGCGGCCCCCTCGCCCTGCACGCGGCAGGGCGCCACGAGCACGGACAGCGACGGGAAGCGCGTGTGCACGACGCGCAGGAAGTCGCGCACCGCCGCGCCGGTGGGGCTCGTCGCGACGCCGATCCGCCGCGGCAGGAACGGCAGCGGCCGCTTCCGGGCCGGGTCGAGGAGGCCGTCCTTCTGCAGGCGCTCCTTCACCTGCTGCACGCGGAGCGCGAGGGCCCCCGCGCCCCGCGGCTCGAGCTCGTCGACGATGAGCTGGTACTTCCCGTGCGGCGCGTAGATCTCCACGAAGCCGCGTGCCAGGACCTCCATGCCCTCCTCGGGGACGAACCTGAGGCGCCTCGCGGCCGAGGCCCACATCACCGCGGCCACCGTGGCCTCCGCGTCCTTGAGCCCGAAGTAGAGGTGTCCGGAGGCCTGCTTCCGGTGGTTCGTCACCTCGCCGGCGACCCACACGTTCCGGAACTTCGGCTCGAGGGCGTTCTTGAGGGCCCGCGTGAGCTCCGACACCGTGTACGGCCTCGGGAGCTCGCGGCGATCCGCACGGGCCGGGGCCTCCGCCGGGGAGGTCTCGGCGGGCGGGGCCGGCGCGGGCAGCGCCTCGCGGTCCACGGGGGGCGGCGGCCCGTCCTCGATCACCTCGGGCGCGGGCTCCGGCGCGGGTCGCGCCGCGCGCGCGGCGGCGGCCGCGAACAGATCGCCGGTGGTCCCGGGCTCGTCCCTCCGACGCCCGGCGGTCATCGCGCCCTCCGGATCCGCGCGGCCGGCCGCGCCTCGAGGAGCAACTCCAGGAGGTCGTCCACCCGCTCCTGGCTCGCGAGCCGCCACGGCGCGAGCGAGGCGCCCGGGCCCACGTGCACGCCGAACACGAGCGGAGGACCGAGCTCGAACACGTCCTCGTCCGTCACGTCGTCGCCGAGGTAGAGCGCCGAGGTGCAGTCGAGCCGGGCCACGAGCGCCCGGATCGCGTCGCCCTTGTTGGGGAACGAGCCGGGGAGGACGTTCAGGACCTTCTTGCCCGGGATGAGGCGCGTTCCCTGGAGGCGGTTCGCCGCCTCGTAGACCGCCTTCTCGGAGCGGCGCCAGCCCCTGGCGAGCCCGTAGTGGATCGACAGCGTCGAGCGCTTGTCCTCGAAGTGCACGCCGGGCACGCCGGCGAGCGCACGCTCGAGCTCGTGCCTCCACGCCCGCACCTGGCGCAGCACCCGCCGCGGGACCGGGACGGGGTGGCCCAGCTCGAACCCGTGGTTGCCGACCACGTGGGCCACGATATCGCCCACGAAGCGGTGCGTGTCCCGCCACTCCCGGCCCGACACGACCGCCACCGGATGGCGCCCGGCCAGCTCGGCGAGGAGCGCCCTCGTCCTCGGGCGCATGCCCGCGCCGCGCGGGTTGCGCGCGACCAGCGGCGCGAGCACCCCGTCGTAGTCGAATGCGAGGAGCAGACGCTCGGGTGCACCCACCCCGACGAGTCGGGCGATCGCGGGACGGTGTCGGGGGTGAAGCAGGTCCTTCATGTGGGCGTGTGGAGGAGGACGTCGAGTCTAGCACCGCGGGCCCCGGGGCGCCCTCGCTCCGCGGGCTCGCCACGCTAGAATCGCGCTCGTGCCACGCGTGCTCGTCGCCGAGGGCCACGCGCCCACGCGCGACTTCGTCCAGCGCAAGCTGGCCGAGGCGGGGCACGAGGTGCTCGTCGCCACCGACGCGAGGTCCGTGCTGGAGCTCGTGGCGGCGCGGCGTCCCGATGCGGTGGTGCTCGCCGCGGACTTCGGGGGCGATCCGGCCGACCTGGCCCGCCGCCTGCGCGCCGGGGATGCGCGCCTGCTCATCGTGGCGACCGACAAGGAGCACCTGGGGCGGGCCCGCGGCCTTCCCGCGGTGCTGCCGCTCGGCGCGAACGCGTACGTGGCCGACCCGACCCGGCCGGACCTGGTGGAGCGGGTGAGCCACCTCGTGTCCCAGGCCGCTGCCTCGCGCGGGTTCCGCACGGGCGAGCCGGACCTGCCGCGCGAGGCCGACGCCGCCGGCGAGGTCCAGCCGGCCGCGGTGGCGCGGCTCGTTCACCAGCTTTGGAAGAACCGGGCCGACGGCGTCCTGACCCTGGACGAGGGCCAGGGGGAGCGCTCCTTCCTCGTCTGCCGGGGCGCGGTGGCGGGCTTCTGGTCGGGCGATCCCGCCGAGACGCTCCTCCGCTGGCTCTCGACGGCGGGACGGGTGGGCGACTCCGCCCACGACGCGGCCCTCGAGGCGATGGCCGGGGGGCTCTCGCCGGGCGCCGCGCTCGTCGCGGCGGGCGTGGTCGAGCCGGGCGAGCACCTGCTCGCCACCCTCCGCAACCACCTGCGCCACCGCGTGGCCCGGGCCATCGGCATGCGGCAGGGCGCCTGGCGCTTCCACGCGGGCGCCTCGCTCGGCCCCGACGTGGCCCCGGTGGAGCTTCCCGCGCCGCTGCAGCCGATCCTGGAGGGCGCCCGGGCCTTCATCGCCGCGCAGCACCAGCTCGAGGCGCTTCACGCGGTGACGTCCGCCTACCCCAGCCGCAGCCCGGAGTTCCAGGCGCTCGTGCCGGCCGCCGCGCTCTCGCCCACCGACCTCCGGCTGGCCCTCGGGCTCGACGGGCACGCCACCACCCGCGAGTGGCTGGAGGCCCGCCGGCACGAGCTGCGCGACGCGCTCTCGCTCCTGTGGTTCCTCTCGCTGGCGGGGGCGGTCGTCTTCCACACCCACCCCGTCGTCACCACGCCGGTCCCTCTGCGCGCCGCGGGGAAGAAGCGCCGCCCGCTCCCCGCCGAGAAGGCCGAGGCGCTCCGCCAGGCCGCCTTCCAGATCCTGCCGGGCAGCCATTTCCAGGCGCTCGGGCTCGAGATCGGCGCCGACACCGAGGAGGTGGAGCGCGCCTACCACGAGGTGGCGCGGCGCTACCACCCGGACAACTTCGCCGAGTACGACGTGGGAGACCTCGAGGACCTCCTCGTGGCGGTGCAGGACAAGGTGTCGGCCGCCTACCGGGCCCTCTCGGTGACGGAGAAGCGGCGACAGTACCTGGGCCTCCTCGTGCGCAGGCTCGAGCAGACCGGCCAGCGCCGGCAGGGCGTGGACCCCCAGGCCGAGATCGCCCTCCTCCGCGCCGAGCGGGCGCTGCGCGCGCGGCGGAACACCGACGCGGTGGAGGCGCTCCGCGAGGCGGTGCACCTCTCGCCCCGGGAGCCCGAGTACCTCGCCATGCTCGCGTTCGCGTCGCTCTTCGACCCGGTGCTGCCGAGGGGCGAGCGCGCCAACGAGGCGCGCAGGGTGGCGCGGCGGGCCCTGGCCTTCGCGCCGGATCACCCGCGCGCGTCGGCGGCGCTCGGCCTCGCCGAGGCCCAGCTCGGCGACGCGGCCGAGGCGCGCCGCGTGATCGTGTCGGCGCTGAAGGAGCACCCGCACAGCGAAGTGCTGAAGACGGTGATGCACCTCCTGCACCGGCCCCCGGCGGAGCCCGGCTCGAGGCAGGTTCACTGACGGGAGACGGCGGCGGGAGGGGGGACCCCGCCACCGCCTCGCCGCCGCGCCGGGTCACCGGGACAGGACCTCGGCGATCTTGAAGAAGACGTCGGTGTTCTGGTACGCGCCGACGAACGGCATCCAGTCGGCCGGGTCGCGGGCGTAGGCCGAGAGCGGCACGTCCGATGCGGTGTGCACCGCCTGCTCGGCGCCCACCGCCTGTCCGCGGATGAAGTAGCCCGCGGCCTTCTTGTCGAGCCGCGTCGCCGGGACGTTCGACGGGTAGCCCGCGCCGGCGAGCAGCGTGACCAGCGCCGTCGGGGTCAGGCTCTCGCGGCTGGGCTTCGCCGGGGTGAGCCAGTTCTCCCAGCGGTCGCCGCTCGCGCCGAACCCGACGAGCAGCTTGCCGTCGACGTCCAGCGTGGCCGGGTAGCCGTCGTCGAGCTTCGGGTACGCGGGGAACGCGGCCGCGTCGTAGGTGCCGACGACCTTCTGCCGCTCCGGCTGGACGGCCGGGTCGTAGGTGGCGGTGTCGGAGGGCAACCCCTGGAGATGGGCGAGCCCGCCCGACAGCCCGCCGATGAGCGCGAAGCCGGAGCACTCGTGATCGGCGGTCACGAGGACGAGCGTGTGGCCGTCGCGCCTCGCGAAGTCGAGGCCGACGGCGATGGCCCGGTCGAACTCGATCGTCTCGCCGATGGCGCGCTCGGCGTCCATCTGGTGCGACTGCTTGTCGATGTGCGCGCCCTCCACCATGAGGAAGAAGCCCTCGCGGCTCCTCCGGAGGATCGAGAGCGCGGCGGTGGTCATCTCGTCGAGCATGGGCTGGTCGGGCGCCTGGTGGTCCTGGACGACCGTGTCGGTGTACCCGGCGATGCCGCGCTTGAAGCGGCGCTCGGAGAGCTTGTCGACGGCGGTGTTCATGTTCCCCCAGGCGAACAGGCCGAGCAGGCGATCCGGGCGTCCGGCCAGCCGGGCGTCGAGCGCGGTCTTCGAGTCGGCGTAGGCGAAGCCGGCCGACTGGAAGTCGGAGACGAGGTCGCGACCGGGGTCGACGGCTCCGGCAGCCCGGGGCGGGAGCCCCCAGCCGGCCAGGAGGTCCGCCGGCAGCGCCGCGTAGTCGGTGCTCGAGGCGCGCGAGGTGAAGGTGTCGCTCGAGGGCACGAACCAGCGGCGGCCGCCGCCGAGCAGCACCTTCAGGCCGGAGCCGCCGGTGCGGGACCACTCCACGTCCGCCTCGTCGAGGTACTGGTCGACGATGCCGGTGCCGTTGCCGCGCGCCTGCGTGTAGACGGCGTTGGCGGCGGGGGTGGCGTCCTCGATGTCGGCCGTGGTGACGATGCCGGTCGAGGTCCCGCGGGTGCGGTGGAGGAAGTGGCCGAGGTACTCGACGCGCGGGGCGTAGAACGGGTTCGAGACGTTGGCCGGGAACACGCCCTCCTGGTTGTTCTTGAAGTGGTTGCCGGTCGTGTAGCAGGCCATGCCCGGCGCCGAGTCGGTGATGATGCTATTCAGCGAGTGGGTGGAGACGAGGCCCACGGCCGGCATGGTGTCCATGGCGAGCCTGCCGTTGGGCGTCCCGCCGGTGACGCCCTGGCTCACGATGCGCGCGGCGGTGCGGTGTGCGACGCCCATGCCGTCGCCGAGGAAGATGACGACGTTCCGGATGCCCCTGCCGTCGTCGCGGCCACGGTGGCCGGCGTCCGCGCCGACGGCCTCGACGGTGAGGGTCGCCGAGGCGCTCACCGCGACGCCCGAGGCGTCGGTGAAGGTGGCGTCGAGCACGTAGGTGCCGGGGTGGCGCAGCGAGTAGCCGCGCACGTCGAACCCGCCCCAGCCCGGGGCCGAGACGCCGTCGCTCGTGACGGGGTCGTTCGGCGAGGTGAAGGCCACCGGGCGGCCGTTCACGGAGAGCGTGGCGGCGTACGGGGCGGAGCCCTTGCCCTCGACGCGCAGGTCGAAGCGCTGGCCCGGGAGGAAGCGCGCGCCGGTCGGCGGGTAGACGGCGACGCCGGTGGCCTGGGCGGATGCGGCGCGTGCGGCGGCCAGCGCCAGAAGCGCCAGGGTGAGCGAGGCGATACGGAACGTCTTCGACTTCACGGATGACCTCCTTCGTGTTTGCTGCTCGGGGACGGGCCGCCCGGCGCGCGGGGCGGATGCTTCGGGTCTCCGGCGGGGGGCGCCGGGGGAAGGTCGACCACGATGCGGAGGAACGAGACGCGGCCCTGCGCGTCCTCGGCGCGCCCCACCTCGAGGCGGCCGACCACCTCGACGGGCCCCGCGAGCCAGGGGACGTCGCCGGCGAGCGCGGGCAACTCCACCCGGATCGCCCCCGGCGGCACGTCGCCGGTGCCGCCCCCGGACTCGTCCGCCGCGGCCGGCCGCGCGGCGAGGTAGAACGCCGAGCGCGACGGCTCCTCCATGCGGACCATGTGGCCGACGATGCGCACCGTTCTCCCCGCGAGTGCCTCCACCTCGGGAGCGATCCGGACGCCGGCGGGCCCCGCCGAGTACAGCCGCTCGAAGGCGAGGGCCGCCGGGACCTCCGGGGCGCCGGCGCGTGTCCTCGCGTCCGCGCCGGAGGCGGGCGGTGTGGAGGTGGCGGCGGCGAGCACGAGCGCGAGCGCGGCGAGTGGCATCGGATCTCCGGGTGCGTGCGCGCGCATGGTCGCGCGCCGCGCGGAGCGGCCACATCACGAGTGCGTGAAGGTTCCGCGACGGCCGGGAGTGCGCGAGCCTCGCGCGCGCTCCGGTAGGGTCGGCCCGGGCGGGGGCGATCTAGGGGGAGCTGGCCGCCGCCCGCACGACGAGGTCGGCCATCGCCGCCACGAAATCCGGGCGCGTGGCGAGCGCGGGGACCCGCAGGTACCCGAGCGCGGCCCCCTTCCCCGCCGCGTCACGGGCGAGGATGTCGAGGTCGTAGAGCGTCTCGAGGTGCTCGGAGACGAACGCGATGGGCACGGCCACGATGAACCGCCCGCGGGCGT
>Ga0335084_10002610_pt1 | contig 17435 bp, 15 predicted proteins | sample Lox_Sample_44_FD_206721 | JGI IMG/M metagenome (GOLD analysis project Ga0335084, IMG submission 206721) | Soil microbial communities from Loxahatchee National Wildlife Refuge, Florida, United States - Lox_Sample_4.4 | ecosystem: Environmental > Terrestrial > Soil > Wetlands | place: USA... | reverse complement strand
CGTGCGGATCCCAGAGCACGTGCTGTTCGCGACGACGCACGACTCCGGCCGCGCCGTCACCGCCGAGCCGCCGATCACCACCATCGAATGGAACTACGAGGAGGTGGGGAAACGGGCGGCCACGCTCCTGCTGGACATCCTGGACGGCGAGCGGTCCGCTCCGTGCGTGGAGCTCGTCCCGGGCCGCGTGGTGGCGCGCACGTCGACCGCCCCATGAGCCCTCGCCGCGCGCTCCTCGCATGCGTCGTCGCGGCGGTCGCCGCGGCGTGCGGCGGAGGGTCGAGCACGGTGAGCTCCTCCGCCGAGCTCCCGAGCATCGTCCACGTCTTCTCCTCGAGCTACACGTCGACCGGCGCCGACAGCGCGCTCATCACGATGGCCGTCCACAACGCCGCGACGACCGACGACCGTCTCGAGTCGGTCACGTGCACGTGCTCCGCGACGGTCCGGATCGTGGAGCCGCGGCCGTCCGGCGGGACCGAGCCCGTGCACGGCGTCGACCTGCCGGCGAACGAGGTCGTGCTGATGGGCCCGCACGGTCCACACGTCACCCTCACGAACCTCACACCGACCCCCGCGCCGGGTTCGACGGTGACGCTCGAGCTGCACTTCGCGCACGCGACGCCGGCCACGACGGTGGTGGCGGTCGGCGGATCTTGAGGATCGGCTCAAGGATCGGACCCCCTCCCGCCGATACCCCTTGCAGTGAGGGGGATGTCGGCCACCGGTGAACTCGCGGCTCCGAGAGAGGGCCTGTCGAGGCGAGCGCTGCTGGGTCGCGCGGCGGCGGTCGGCGGCCTCGTGGCGCTTGCGCCACAGCTCATCGATCCCCCCGACGCCGAGGCGCTGACCTCCGCGGCGACCCACGACCCGAACCTGCATCTGCTGCGTCGGGCGACGTACGGACCGACGGCGGCCTCGCTCAAGCGGATCCGCAAGATCGGTCGGCACGCCTGGATCGAGGAACAACTCCGGCCCCTGAAGATCCACGACGCGATGGTCGATCACCTCCTGTCGTCGCGCTTCCCCGGCCTGAAGTGGACGATCGCCCAGGCGAACCACCGCGTGCCGCAGTTCCAGTGGGACCTGATGTTCGATCTCGGCGTCGCGAACCTGGCGCGAGCGTGCTGGAGCCAGCGGCAGCTGTTCGAGGTCATGGTCGACTTCTGGTCGAACCACCTGAACGTGACGAACCCGAGCGACTCGGGTTGGAACTGCCGGCACGACTACGACCGCACCGTGATCCGAGCGCACGCGCTCGGGCGCTTCGTCGACATGCTGAAGGCCAGCGCGAAGCACCCGGCGATGCTCCAGTACCTGAACAACGCCGACAGCAGCAAGTACGAGCCGAACGAGAACTACGGCCGCGAGCTGCTCGAGCTCCACACCGTGAGCATCACCGGCGGCTACAACGAACGGGACATGCGCAACTCGGCGCTCATCATGACCGGGTACACGCTGGACTGGAACACGACGACGTTCCGGTACGATCCGGACCGCCACTACACGGGTCACGTGAAGGTCATGAAGTGGTCCTCCGCCAACGCGAACGCGAACGGCTACGCGATGGCGATGAAGTACCTCGAGTACCTGGCCCACCATCCGTCCACCGCGAAGCACATCGCCTCGAAGCTCTGCCAGCACTTCATCAGCGACACGCCGCCGCAGGCTTTCGTGAACCACCTGGCGAAGGTGTATCTGAAGAGCGGCACGAACATCACGCCGGTGCTCCGCGAGCTGTTCAACTCGCCGACGTTCGCGCATTCGATCGGCAAGAAGGTTCGCCGGCCGATGGAGGACGTGGTCGCCACGGTCCGCACGCTCGGCCTGAAGCCCGACGCGTCGGGCAAGGACGCGATGCAGGGCCTCTATTACATGGTCGACGACCTGGGGAACGCGCCGGCGGCGTGGCCGCAGCCGAACGGCTACCCGGACGAGGCCGCGTCGTGGGCCTCGGCGGGCGGCATGCTCGGCCGCTGGAACGCACACCTGTCGCTCTCGGCCGGCTGGTGGCCGAACCTCCGCCAGCCGAAGATGGAGTCGTACATCCCCCACCCCCTGCCGAAGACGCACGGCAAGCTCGTCGAAGCCCTCGCGAAGCGCCTCGTGTTCCGCACGCTCCCCGAGAAGCAGCGGAACGCGATCTGCGGCTTCCTCGGGGTCAGCGCGAACACACCGCTCACGGCGGATTCCGCGGCCGTGGGCTGGCGGCTGCCCTACGTGATGGCCCTCATCCTCGATACGCCGAGCCACGGGATCCGGTGATCGCATGAACGAGCTCGAACCGGTCGTCGCCACCAAAGCCTGCGGGTGCCCCGACTATGACCGGGCGCTCTCCAGACGCTCGTTCCTGAAGCGCGCCGGGATCGCGGGGCTCGTCGCCGGGATCGCGTCGGAGACGGCGTTCACCCAACTGGCGTTCGGCGCCGGCGCCTACACCGGCGACGTGCTGGTCGTCCTGTCGCTCCGCGGCGGCATGGACGGACTCCAGGTGGTCGTCCCCACGGGCGATCCGGACTACCTGAACTGGCGGACCCACGTGGGGATCCCGCAATCCACGCTGCTGTCGCTCAACGACACGATGTTCGGCCTGCACCCCGCGTTCGGTGCGATCAAGCCGCTCTACGACTCGGGGTTGCTGGGATTCGTCCACGCCGTGGGGATGTCCGAGCCGAACCGCTCGCACTTCTCCGCGATGGAGGAGATGGAACGTGCCGCGCCCGGCACGTCCCTGCGGACCGGGTGGATCGACCGGGTGATCGGCCGGCGGACCGAGGGCACCGTCTTCCAGGCGATGCAGGTCGGCAGCGGGATGGCCTCGACCGCCTTCATCGGGCCGGAGCCCGAGCTCGCGATGTGGTCGGTGGACGGCTTCGATCTGAGCGGAGCGTGGGACGCCACCGAGCGCCAACGCTGGGACAAGGTCCTGAACGCCCTCTACGCAGGCTCGCCGACGATGCTCGGCAAGCCGGCCCGCGCGGTGCTCGGTGCGCTCGCCACGACCGCGCAGATGAAGGACCTCGGGTACACGCCGGCGAACGGCGCCGTCTATCCCGACGGCGACCTCGGCAACGCGCTCAAGGACGTGGCCCGCTTGATCAAACAGGGCGTCGGGCTCGAGGTCGCGGCGGTCGACTACGGCGACTGGGACATGCACGCTGACATGGGCACCGTGGACGCGGGGTGGATGCACGACCACCTCACCGAGCTGGGCGCCGCGCTGTTCGCGTTCGCCACCGATCTCGGCAGCGACATGGACAAGGTGACGTTCACGACGCTCACGGAGTTCGGGCGGCGGGTCGAGGACAACGGGAGCGGCGGGACCGACCACGGCTACGGACAGCTCGTGACGCTCATGGGCGGCAACATCAAGGGGGGCGCCGTGCACCTGAACGGAGCCTGGCCAACCCTGGCCGAGAGCGCCCTGCTCGACGGCGACCTGCGGGCGACGACCGACTACCGGGCGCTGCTCTCGGCGCTGCTGCAGAAGCGGTGCGGGGCGAGCACGTCGGACGTCAACTCGATCTTCCCCGGCATCGGCGGCATCCCGCTGCCGGACGTCGCGAACTGACGCGGACGCCTAGGCCGCCCCTCGATCCCGAACGGCCCCGCGCGCGAGCATCGCCGAGGGTATGGGTGGCACACTTGCCGCATGGACGACCGGGAGCTGCTGCGCCGGGCGGAGGAGGCCCTGACCGAGATCAAGATCAATCAGGGGCTCTCCGAGCAGCACGCCGCGGTGCTCGCAGCGCTGCGGATCCGGCTGCACGGGAGCGACACGATGACCCTCGAGGAGATGCTCGAGGCGGCGGACGAGCCGGGGTCCTCCACCCTCGAGGAGAAGCTCGCTGAGGCCGAGCGCACGCCTCCGACGTCGAAGCCCTCGCTCGACGACCTCTTCGCGGAGGAGCCGAAGCCGAAGCCCGACTGGCCGTCCTGACCGGGCCGATGGTCGACGGAACGAACACGGCCGATCGCCTCCGCGCCCTCTGGGACTTCGACGACCTCGACACCACCGAGCGACGTCTCCGCGAGCAGCTCGCGCGCGAGACCGACGACGCGGGCCGCGCCGAGGTACTGACGCAGCTCGCTCGCGTCGAAGGGCTCCGCGGCGACGTGGAGGCCGGCGAGCGACTGATCGAGGAGGCGGCAACGCGGGCGGGCGACGACCCGGCGGCTCGCGCTCGCATCGACCTCGAACGGGGGCGCCTCCGCCGCTCCAGCGGAGACCCCGAGGCGGCGCTGCCGCTGTTCGCGTCGGCGTTCGAGACGTCGCTCGGATCCGGCCGGTCCTTCATCGCCGCGGATGCGGCGCACATGGCAGCCCTCGCCGCGCCCGACCGCGCGGACCTCCTCGCCTGGACGGAGCGCGGGATCGAGCTCGCGCAAGCCGACGACGGGGCTCGGTATTGGCTCGGCCCGCTCCTCAACAACCTCGGTTGGGAGCGCTACGAGCACGGCGAGTACGAGGCGGCGCTGGAGGCGTTCGAGCGGGCCTTGCGGGCTCGCGAGCGGGACGCGTCCGACCACGAGGCGATCGCGATCGCGCGCTACGCCGTCGGGAAGGCGCTGCGAGCGCTCGGCCGATCCGCGGAAGCCGTGCCGCTCCTCGAGCAGGCGGTTGCCTGGACTCGGCGCGACGGGGCGCCGGACGGCTGGTTCCACGAGGAGCTCGCGGAAGAGTACGCCGCGCTCGGTCGTGCCGACGACGCGAGGGAACAGGCGCGGCTCGCCGTGCCGTTGCTCCTGGAGGCCGACCCGTCGTTCGCTGAGGACGGCGATCGCGCAGCCCGACTGGATTCGCTCGCCGGAGAGTAGGGCGGCGGCCGGCCGAACGGCCCTCGGCCCTGTCGGCGAGACCAGCCTGCGTCAGACTGCTCGAACCACGGATGAGGGGGTTCGCATGCGGCTCGAGGGGAAGGTGGCGCTCATCACGGGCGGGGGGTCCGGGATCGGAGCCGCGGTCGCCCGGCTGTTCGCGCGCGAGGGGGCGAAGATCGTCGTCACGGGTCGGCGTCCCCAACCGATCGCTGCGGTGGCCGCCGAGGTCGGCGGCGTGGCCGTCGCCGGCGACACGGGCGACCCGGAGCATGTCGCCGAGGCGGTGGCCGCAGCCGTCTCGAACTTCGGCGGGATCGATGTGGTCGTCACCAGCGCCGGAGGAGGGACCGAGGGCTCCGTGGGTGAGATCGACGACGAGGGTTGGCGACGCACGTTCGATACGAACCTCACCGGACCGATGATGCTCACGCGCGCCGCGCTGCCGGTGATGCTCGAGCGTGGCGGCGGCTCGATCGTCCTGGTGGCGAGCGTCAACGGCATGGCCGCCGCCCCGGCCAACGTCGCGTACGACGTCTCGAAGGCCGGCCTCATCGCTCTGGCTCGCGCGATCGCGGTCGACTACGGCGCGCGCGGGATCCGCGCCAATGCGCTATGTCCCGGCTGGGTGATAACCCCCATGGGAGACGAGGCCATGGACGGGTTGGCTGCCTCGAGAGGTGTGGGTCGTCAGGAAGCGTACGACCTCGTCACGGCCGACGTGCCGTTGCGGCGCGCCGGCTCGGCCGAGGAGATGGCGGCGTGCTGCCTGTTCCTCGCCTCGGACGAATCCTCGATCGTGACCGGCACCTCCCTCGTCGCCGACGGCGGCGGCCTGGCCGTTGAACTGACGAGCACGCCGTTCGGCCGCGAGTAGGCCTCCGCGCTGTACGGGGTCTGCGGACCCTGGGTACGCTTCGAGGCATGGGACGTCGGAGGGTTCCGTGATCTGCCCTGCCTGTGCAACGGAGAACGGACCCGACCACAAGTTCTGCATGGAGTGCGGGACCGCCCTGGCTCGCCCGTGCCCGAGCTGCGGGACACCGAACCCGCCGCAGAGCAAGTTCTGCGTCGAGTGCGGCGCCTCGCTCGCGTCCGCCGCCGACATCGCGGCACCGGCCGCTGCGGTCGACAACGCCGCCACCGAGCGTCGCCTCGTTTCGGTCTTGTTCCTCGACCTGGTCGCGTTCACGACGCTGTCCGAACAGCGCGACGCCGAGGACATGCGCGAGCTGCTGAGCAGCTACTTCGAGACGGCGCGGACCGTGATCGACCGGCACGGCGGCATCGTCGAGAAGTTCATCGGCGACGCCGTGATGGCCGTGTGGGGCACCCCGGTGACGCACGAGGACGATGCCGAGCGCGCCGTGCGTGCCGCGCTGGAGTTGGTGGACGCGGTGGCGGCGTTGGGCCTCTCGACGCAGACGCCGCTGCGGGCTCGGGGCGGGGTGCTCACCGGCGAGGCGGCCACGATCGCGGGAGGCACGAACGAGGGCATGGTCACCGGGGACATGGTGAACACGGCGTCCCGGCTCCAGTCCGCCGCCGACCCGGGTTCCGTGTTCGTCGGCGAGGCCACGTTCCGGGCGGCCTCCCGGGCGATCGCGTTCGAACCGGTCGGCGAGCTCGCCCTGAAAGGGAAGGAGGCGCCGGTCGTCGCGTGGCGGGCCTTGCGGGTGGTCGCGGAGCGGATGGGCGCGAACCGGATGGCGATCGAGCCGCCGTTCGTCGGCCGGACCGAGGAGCTGCGCTTGCTGAAGGAGCTCCTGCACGCGACCGGCCGTGAGGACAAGGCGCGCGTGGTATCTGTGACCGGCATCGGCGGGATCGGCAAGTCGCGGTTGACCTGGGAGCTCGCGAAGTACGTTGACGGCCTGAGCGAGGCGATCTGGTGGCATCAGGGCCGGTGCCCCGCCTACGGCGAGGGCGTCACCTTCTGGGCCTTAGGCGAGATGGTTCGGATGCGTGCCGGCATCGCCGAGACCGACGCGCCGACGCTCTCGCGGCAGAAGCTGCTGGCGTCGTTGGCGGAACACGTGCCCGATGAGGAGGAACGTGGCTGGCTCGAGCCGAGGCTCGCGTTCCTGCTCGGCCTCGAGGAACGACCCGCCGGCGGGGGCGAAGAGCTATTCGCCGCGTGGCGGACCTTCTTCGAGCGGATCGCGGATCGCGGGACCGTGGCGATGGTGTTCGAAGACGTGCAGTGGGCCGACGCCGGGTTGCTCGACTTCGTCGAGTCGCTGCTCGAGTGGTCGCGCAACCGGCCGATCTTCGTCGTCACGCTCTCGCGACCAGAGCTGACCGACCGGCGGCCGAACTGGGGCGCGGGGCAGCGCAACTTCGTCGCCCTGCACCTGGAGCCGTTGTCGGACGAAGCGGTCGGCGAGCTCGTCCGGGGGATGCTGCCCGGCGCGCCCGACGACGCGGTCGATCGCATCGTCGGGCGCGCGGAAGGCGTCCCGCTCTACGCCGTCGAGACGATCCGTATGCTCGCCGACCGCGGCGTCCTTCGGTCCGGCCAGGACGCGTACGAGTTGGTCGGCGAACTCGGCGCGTTGCAGATCCCCGAGACGCTGCACGCGTTGGTGGCCTCGCGCCTGGACTCGCTCGCCCCCGAGGACCGATCGCTCCTGCAGGACGCCTCGATCCTCGGGAAGACGTTCACCCCCGACGCGTTGGCCGCGGTCGCCGGCGTCGACGCCGGTGAACTGGAAGCCCGCCTCCAGGATCTTGTCCGGAAGGAGTTCCTGGTCCACGAGGCCGACCCGCGCTCGCCCGAACGCGGTCAGTTCGGCTTCGTGCAGAGCATCATCCGGGAGGTTGCCGCCGGCATGCTGTCGAAGGCTGATCGGCGCTCGCGGCACCTGTCCGCCGCACACCACTTGGAGGCGGCGAACGACGACGAGCTCGCGAGCGTCGTCGCGGCCCACTACGTCGAGGCGCTGCGCGCGACGCCCGATGGCCCCGACGCCGATGCGCTTGCGGCCCGGGCTCGCGATTGGCTCGGGCAGGCGGCCGAGCGTGCCAGCTCGCTCGGCTCTCCGGACCAGGCGCTCCGGTTCGCCCAGCAGGCGCTGGAGATCACGCCGAGCGGCGTGGAACGCGCGGCGCTCCTCGAGCAAGCCTCGCGAGCGGCGGGCAACGCCTTGCGGCGCGAGGAGCGGATCTCTTATCTGCGCGAGGCGGTGGAGGTGCTGCACACGACCGGCGACCCGAACGCCGAGGTCGCGATGATGGGTGAGCTCGCCGAGGCGCTCGGCGATCGGGGCTTCATGGAGGAGTTGCGCGAGGTCGCCGCGTCGATGGAGCGGATCCTCGACGACGGCGGCGACGACCGGGCGCGGGCGGAGCTCGGCATCGCAACCGCCTACGTGCGCTATCTGGACGGGGACGTGGAAGGGTCGGCGGCGGCGATCGAACGGGCGCTCGGCGGGTTCGAGCGATCGAGGTCGTGGGACCGGTTCCGCCAGGCGATCGGGGTCCGCGCGTACGTGCTCAACGGCTTGGGCCGGGACCGTGAAGCAGCGATCCTGCGCCGCGGGATCCTCGCCGTGGCGCAGGAGGAGCACGATCTGCAGTCGGTGGCGCGCGTGATGCTTGCGCTCGCGCTCTATCGCGATGAGCCGAGCCAGGTCGTCGAGCAGAGCTTGGCGGCCGCCGAGATCGCCCGTCGCGGCGGGTACGGCGAGACCGAGATGACCGCGCTCGCGAACGCGCTCGAGAGCGCCGTGGAGACCGGAGCGTGGGGGACGGCGGACGAGTTGATCGCGGACCTCGGTGCTCGGGCGGAGCTTCCGCTCGGCCTCGTCGACACCGTGCGGTTCGGCGAGGTCCTGCTCGCGGCGTATCGCGGTGATCGAGAGGCGGCCGCGGCATCGCTCGCCGCCGTCAGCACCGAGACGAGCGACTCCGGCGATCCGACCGTCCTGGCCTGGTTCCACCGGGTGCGCGCGGTCGTCGCCCTGATGGCCGGCGACGCGATCGAGGCGTACGACGAGGCGATGACGTCCATCGCCAAGGAGCCCGAGGGGCCGAACGCCGTGATCGCGGTCTCGACCGGGGGCCACGCGGCCCTGTGGCTGCGCGACGCCGCGAAGGCGCGGGCGTTGCTCGCGAGCGCGCCGGCCACCGACCTCGGCTGGGCCGTCGCCAGCCGCCGCGCGATCGAGGCCGGGATGCTGGCGCTCGACGGTCGGCCGCGCGAGGCGGCCAGGGACTTCGAGAGCGTGCTCGCCGGGCGGTTGGCAGGCGACGATCGCTTCTCCCACGCGTTCATCACGGCCGACGCCGTGGCGGTCCTGCCGATCGACGACGTCCCCGAGGGGGCCGTCGAGACCGCGAGGGCCTACCTCGAGGAGATCGGCGCCCCGCCGCTGCTCGCGAGGCTGGAGCGCCCTGCGGTGTCGGCGAGCACGGAGCCGGAGAGGCTCAGCTGACCCAGGCGAGGTGGACCTGTGCCGCCGCGAAGGCGGAGACGTCGGCCAGCAGGCCGACCGACTGGTCCAGTGGCTGTCCGATGCCGTGCCCGCCGGCCTCGACGCGCAGCAGGATGGGGGCGTCCGACGACGTCGCGGCCTGGAGCCGCGCGGTCATCTTCTTCGCGTGGTACGCGTCGACGCGCGGGTCGAACTCGCCCGCGGTCAGGAGCACCGCGGGATAGGCCGTGCCGTCCACGACCCGGTGATACGGGGAGTAGGCGTACATCGCCGCGAAGAGGTCCGGGTCCTCCACGGTGCCGAACTCCGTGACGTTGAAGGCGCCGTTCGGATGCAGCTCCACGCGCAGCATGTCGAGCACGGGTACCTGGGCGATCACCGCCGCGGCGATGTCCGGATGCTGGGTCAGCACGGCGCCCATCAGCAGGCCGCCGTTGGAGCCGCCGAGGATCGCCAGCCGATCGACCGTCGTGACGCCGGTCGTCACCAGGTGCCGAGCGCAGGCCGCGAAGTCGTCGAAGCACGTTTGCTTGGTGAGCAGCCGGCCCGCGTCGTGCCACCGTTCTCCGTACTCGCCACCGCCGCGGATGTTCGCGACGGCGAAGACGGCACCCTGCTCGAGCCACAGCAGCCGGCCCGGCATGAACGTCGGCTTGAGCGAGATCGCGTACCCGCCGTACGCGGTGAGGATGGTCGGAGCGGGACCGGCGTCCAGCACGCCTTCCCTCGCGATGAGGGTGATCGGCACCTCCGTCCCGTCGTCCGCCCGTGCGAACGCCCGGCGCACGTCCATCCCCGCGAAGTCCAGCGGCGTGCTCGTGTCCAGCGCCGTCCGACGAGGCTCGGCGTCGGCATCGGCGGCCACCAACCACGTGCGGGGCGATACGAACGTCTCGACCGCGTAGATCACCCGGTCGTCGCCGAGGCGCGTCAGATCGGTGACGGCGCAGACGGGCGGCAGCCCGATGGGGCCGAGCGGTTCGCCGTCGTGATCGAACACGCGGAGGCCGGACGGACCGCCGTCGATGTCGAGCACCCAGAGCCGGTCGTGGGTCACCTCGATCCGCTCGATCGTGAGCGCCGAGTGCGGCACCACGATCGTGGCATCGCCGACCGTCGCCCCGTGCACGATCGGGAGCCTGAGGACCTGACCGTGCGGAGCGTCCTGCCGCGACAGGAGGAAGATCGCGTCGGGTCCGAAGGCCGCGTCGACGACCTTGTCCGCGAGATCGCCCAGCAACCACCAGGCGCCGCCCACGTCCTGCCCACGGACGAAGAGCTGCCATTCTCCGCCGTCGCCCTTCTGTGCCCGGTCCAGCACCCAGCGCCCGTCCGGCGACGACGTCAGCTCGTTCTCCACGATCCGCCCGTCCGCGAACACGCCGGCGAGATCCCGTCGGTCCTGCTGCTCGCCGCCGATCACGTCGTGGTACCAGACCTCTTCGTAGAACCCGTCGGGCTGGGGGTGGAGCGTGTACCAGAACCCGGCCGAGTCGCCCCGCCAGGCCATGGACCCGCCCGCGGTCCCGTTGTTGACACCCGGGATCTCCGCGGCGACCCGATCGCCGGTCTCCGCGTCGTAGAGGTACAGGGTGCCCTCCTCGGTCCCGTGCGAGGACAGCGAGACGGCGACGATGCTGCCGTCGGGAGAGGGCACGTACCAGTCGATCGCGGTCGCGCCCGTCGGATCGATCGCGTTCGGGTCGACCAGGACCCGCTCGGTCGCGATGTCGCTCGGATCGGCGAGGGTCACGAGGAAGGGCTGCTGCTTCGGCGGCTGCTGCTTGAGCACGAAGTACGTCGCGCCGCCCCGTTGCGGGCGTGCATACGAGGTGGAGTCGGCAGCGAGGATCTCCTCCGCCCTGCGCCGGATGTCCTCGTAGGACGGCAGCGCTCGAAGGTACGCCATCGTCCGTTCGTGCTGGGCCACCGTCCACGCCCGCGTCTCCTCGGAGCTCGCGTCCTCGAGCCACCGATAGTCCTCGGTCACGTCGACGCCGTGATACGTCGTCGTGACGGGCACGCGCGGCGTCCGGATCGCACCGACCTCCACCATCGATCCCCCTTGTCTGCCGTCGTGCCCGGGGTGGGATTCGAACCCACACGGTCCTGAGACCCTCGCTTTTTAAGAGCGATGCGGCTGCCGATTACGCCACCCGGGCTCGTTCGTCCGCCGATGCTACCGCCCGGTAGGATGCCCGCATGACGCGGCGCGCCGCCCGCAGCCTCGTCGTCGGCACCATCACGTGTCTGGCGCTCGCGGGCCTCCTCCCCCCGGCCGAAGCGGCCACCTACGGCGGGATCCAAGCCGCCGGCGCCCCCTACAGCTGGAACCCTGGCAAGGCGCTCGCGGCGACCGACCGGTCCCTGCTGAGCGCGTGGGCGAGCGACTGTCCCCCACCGACCGGGGCGTGCGCGCGGAACACCAGGCCGACGATGGGCGTCTACGTCCAGCGGAGCGCGGTCGATGCGCGGCCGGCCGCCTGGACGACGCCGGTGCGCGTCAGTCCGCCGAAGCTCCAGGCGGAGCGCGCGGCCCTCGGCGCCGACGGGTCGCTCGCCGCGGTCGGCTGGGTGACGCAGACCAGCTACCTGCACTACCACCCGAGCGCCCGCCGCATCTTCTGGGTGCGCGTCAGCGTCGACGACGGACGCACGTGGCGGCGGGCCGTGCAGATGACGGTCACGAGCGGTCGCGTCGACTATCCGCGGATCGCCGTCAGCGAGGGCCAGATCTACGCCGTCTGGACGAACGCCGCGACCGGCGAGATCCGCCTGGCCATCAGCGCGAACGCCGGCGCGACGTGGACGAAACAGACCGTCGGCACCTCGAGCGCGCACGCCGACGGCGCCGCGGAGGGGTTCGCCGCGCTGCCCGACGTCGGCGCGAGCGGACAGAACGTCGCGGTCGTGTGGTTCGCCGACGACGGCGGAGCGGTGAACCAGGTCGGATCGACGAGCGGAGGCGCGGGGTGGACGTCGCCGACGGAACTCACCGGCTCGAGCACCGGCCTCGGCCGCAACTACCCTGCCGCGCAGGGAGCGACCGACGGCCTCACCCATCGCGTCGCGATCGCCTACGGGACCGACGACGGGATCGAGGTGCGGATCTTCGACGGCGGCAGTCTGCAGGGACCGCAGGCGCTCGTGCCATCGTGGCCCGAGAAGGTCTCCGGGACGACCTTCACCGGCGGCTACGGTCCGGCGATCGCGCCGTTCGGCCCCTCGGGCCTGCTCGCGGCGTTCGCCGCGTGTCGCGGCGGGAGCCTCTCGGATCCCTGTGACACGACCTCGGCCGCGGCGCGCATCGACGTCGTCGTGTCCGCCTCGAGCGACGACGGCGCGGACTGGTCCACGCCCGTGCGTCTGACCAACGCGGCGACCGCCCCGTTCCGGATCAACGACGAGCCGTCGCTCGTGCTCAGCGGCGGCGTGCAGCGCATCGCGTTCGACCGCTACCAGTCGGCGTACGCGACCTACCGCGTCGGCATGCGTTCGGGGTCGTAGATCGATCCGCGCGACGGGGAACGGCTCCGCCGATCGGATGTCCTGTTCCGCGCGATCGTGCCGATAAGGTCCTCGTGGTGATCACGACCGAGCCGGCCACGCGAGGTGCCCGGAGCGAGCGCGCCCGCCGCGCCGAGCCCTGGGCGCTGATGGCCTGGCTGCTGCCCGCGGCGGCGGTGCTCCTCAGCCTGATGCCGGTCAACGACCTCGCGTACCAGATCCGCGCGGGCCAGGTCATGCTCGATACGCACCGGATCCTTCGCGACGACGTGTTCACGTACACGATCGCCGGTCAGCGGTGGATCGACCAACAGTGGAGCGCGCAGCTGGTGTTCGCCGGGCTCTTCCGGGTCCTCGGATGGAGGGGGCTCGTGATGCTGCGCGCCCTCCTCGCCTCCGTCGCCGTCGGCACCACCTACCAGCGCACGCGATCGGCCGGCGGGGATCCGCTCGTGGCCGGCTGCCTGTGCATCGGCGCGTTCGCCGCGACGATCTTCCTCCCGGGAACGGTCGCGTTGCGGCCACAGCTCCTCGCCATCCCGCTGTTCATCCTGTCCGCGTGGATCCTGCAGACCCGTGGGAGCCACCCCCGACGGCTCGCCGCGCTTCCCCTGATCGCGGTCGCGTGGGCGAACACCCACGGCAGCTTCGTGCTGCTCCCGCTGCTCATCGCGATCGCGTTCATCGGAGACGCGGTGAGCCGGCGCCGGACCGCGAAGTGGACCGCGCTGCTGACCGTCGTGACCGTCCTCACCCCGCTCGTCACGCCGTGGGGGACCGACACCTATCGCTACGTCCGCTCGCTCACGGCATCGCCCGTCGTCCGAGACGTCGTGGACGAATGGCGTCCGATCATGCACCAGTCACCCGCGGGGATCATCTTCGTCGGGGCCTGCCTCCTGATCCTCGTGACCATCCTGCGCCGCCGAACGAGGGATCCTTCGGCCGAGGAACTCGTTGGCCTGATCGCGTTCACGGCCCTCGTGTTCTGGAGCGGCCGGAACATCCTGTGGTGGGCCCTGTACGTCCCGCCGATCGTCGGCGCGATCACCGCCGGCTGGCGACCGGGATCGCCGGCCTCTCCGAGGGCCGCGACCGGGATCGCCGTCGCGCTCGTTGCGCTGGTGCTCCTGGGGACCGGACGCGTGCTGGTGACCAGGCCGGTCAACGGCCTCCTGAACGAGGCGCCGCCCGGGATCACCGAGGCGGTGCGGGAACAGACGCAGGGCGGAGCGAGGGTGTTCGCCGGCTGGTGGGGCAGCTGGTTCGAGCTCACGTTGCCGGACGTGCCGATGTTCGTCGACGCTCGAGCCGAGGTGTTCCCGGACGCGGTGTGGCGTGACTACTTCCTCGCCACGGACGCCGGGCCGGGCTGGCAACGCGTCTTCGATCGGTGGGGCGTCGACGTCGTCGCCGTTTCACGCAGGACCCGTCCGAAGCTCATCCCGGCGATGGAGGCCGATCCGGGATGGTCGGTCGTCTACGAGGACGCCGACGGCGTCGTGTTCGCTCGCTCCTCACCCTGAGCGCGCACGCTAGCCTCGGACATCAGCACGATCGGCGCAGGCAGAACCATCGGAAGTCACCCCGCGGGATGCAGGCGTGGAACGTCGAGCCGCACCCCGTGCAGCGGTAGAGGTGCCCCCCGCACACGCACCCCGACCTGCTGATCGGCTCGCAGCGCACGCGGCACGGCGGGGGTTTCGCATGCGCCGACGCCCTGTCCCGGCCGACGCCGGCCGCCAGTCCCGCGCCGGCGAGCGCGACCCCGCTGGCGCGGGTGAGGAACCCACGGCGCGTGAGCGGCGCCCTCACGACGGGTCACCGCCCGCCACGATCCGGATGCCCTCGGAACCGCGCAGCATCGACCGCACGTCCGCCAGATCGGTCGCGACGCCGTGCGCGACCACGAAGCCGCCGTCGTCGATCACGAACACGTGCGGGCTCAGCCGGACCTCGTACGCGGTGGTGACGTGGTCGTCGCGTTCCGCGCCGACCACCGCCCGGCCGTCACGGGCGCGCCACGCCTGCGGGGTGGCGCGCGCCTCCCCCCGACCGATCACGGCGACCGGCGGCAGCCGGTCGCCCTCTGCCGCCCGGACGACCGCCGGGACCAGCTCGTCGCAGGCCGCGCAGTCGGCGTCGGCGAACACGAGGAGGTGCCGGCGTCCTCGCAGCGACGACGACGACACCGTCTCCCCCTCCGGCGTGACGATCTCCCAAGCCGGCGCCGGCGCGCCGACCGGCAGGCCGTCCTCGATCGGGGCGGCGTCGGCCTGCATCGCGTCCAGTCGTTCGCGGATCGCGGCGAGCTCGCGCACCGCGCCGAGGAGCGCGAGACCGAGCCAGACGACGGCCGCGGCGAGGATCGCGACCACGATCCACCCGAGCGCGCTCACGGCGCCACCACCGTCAGCGTCCGCAGGACCTCCTCGAGCTGGCGGAGCGACGCGGGGACGCCGGCCCCGTCCCGCGCGAGCACGTAGAGGCTGAACGCTCGTCCGTTCGAGGAGAAGAAGCGCTGGAGCCCGGCGCGGCCCGATCCGCCGCCCTGCACGGCACGAGGATCGAGGTCGCCGGCCCGCAGACGGGGCACCCCCTCGTGTGCGTACAGGCCGGCGCCGGCCGACGACGGTTCGAACTCGACGAGCGAAGCGACCACGTGCCCCGGTGCGAGGCCCTCGGCCACCTCCGCGGCGTACGTGTCCCTCGTGAGCGGGAGGGGGAAGTTGGCGAGCCTGATCACCGGCCGGTTCACGGCCGGGGGCGGCAGCTCGGGCACCCACATGCGGGCTTCCCAACCACGGCCGACCTCGAGGGCCAGCCCGTGTCCCTCGAGCCTCACCACCGGACCGCTCCGACCAGCGCGACGGCCGCGACCGCCGATCCCGCGGCGCATGCGACACGACGGGACGGCTCGGCCAGTCGCGTGAGGACCGCGTCCACGCGGAGCAGCTGGTCGGGCCGGCGTACGCGGGCCACCGTGAGGACGGGCAGCGCGCGCGACAGGCCGAAGACGAGACCGACGACCGCTCCCGTCTTCACGCCGCCGGTCAGCGCGGCCGCGAGCCACGTCGCGTAGACGGCCGACGTCGTCACGATCGTGACGACGCCCGTCCCGAGCTGCAGGCCGAACCCGAGGCCCCAGACCCAACCGCGGTAGCGCGTGCGCCAAGCTTCGTCGACCTGCCGGTGCACCGTCGGCAGCGCGACCCCAACGACGCCGAGGTCCACGAGCAGCCCCGCGCCGACCGCGGCGGCGAGCACGACGAGGCGGGCCGTCAGGCCGATCGAGGAGAAAGCCGCCGCTCCGATCGCACCCGCGAGCGCGCCCATGGCGACGCCCCCGACGACCGAGCCCACGACGTAGGCCGTCGTCGTCAGCCACCACCGCGAGCCGCGTCCCCGCTCGCCGAGCGGGGTGATGCTTCCCAGCATCGACACGCCTCAGGGAGACCAGGTCGAGCGGAGCCCCGCCACGAGGGCGAGGGCCGCGCCCACGGCGACGATCGGGCCCATGCTCACCCCCTCACGCCTCGCGCCGGGCGAGCTCCTCGTCCATCAGGGCATCCCGCAGCAGCGAGGCGACCTGCTCCCACGTCATCGCGGCGCCCTCGCTGCGCACCTCGCCGGTGATGCCGTCGACGAAGCAGAAGTACGGCGACATCGCGATACCGAACCCTTCCCACGCCTGCGACGAGTGCACGACGGGAACGTCGGGCGGCGCCAGTTCGCGGAGCTTCGAGGGGCTCTCGACGTCGCGGTCCTTCACGACCACCACCACGCGTGCGCCGCCCGGCAGCGGTTGGCGGACCGCCGGTCGCAGCCCGTCCCAGAACGTCCGGCACGTGAGGCAGCCGGTCGACAGGAAGGCGACGAGGGTGTGGACGCCGGAGGCCATCGAGACGACGACCTGGTCCCCGCCGAGCGTCGTGCCCACGATGTCCTGCGCCTGCGCGGCCGTTCCGCGCGGCCCCGGCAGGTGCGCCGGCATCCGCGGCTCGCCGTCGAGCCCTTCCAGCGAGACCGGCTGGAGCCGGGGCGCATCGTGCTCGGCCTCGTCGGGCGCCGGCAGCCGGCGAAGCACCTCCGCGTGGCTGCGGAGCAGCGCCACGACGACGACCGCGAGCAACGCGAGGATCAGCGTCTCCACGACGACCACGCCGATCAACACGTTCACAGGCAGCCCGCCTCGTGCGTGCACGTGTGCTGATCGACGGCGGCGCTGCAGTTGCAGTTCAGGCAGTCGATCCGGCACGGGATCACGCACGTCACGAGCCGGCACTGGATCGGGGTGACGTGCGCGATGTCCGTGTTGCAGTTCCCGTAGCGGAACACCACGCAGCAGGTCTTGAAGTTCGAGCACTTCTGGTCGCCGCAGTGGCACCCGCCCGGGCAGGGCGCGCCGGGGTTCATCGAGCAATCCAGGTAGTAGCGCTTGTTCGTGGTGCCGCAGAGGTTCGAGCCGCCGTAGTTGCACTGCCACCAGCCGCCCACGAACGTCCTCGGCGGGCACCCGAAGTTGCTCCCTCCCGGGAGCTGGCAGCAGAACGCCGAGTACGAGCCGCAGCACCGGCTGCCGCGCGGACACGACGAGCAGGTGCGACGCACGAGCGAGGCGGCCTCGACCGGACGCGTCGAGTAGCGTAGCGGCGCCACCGACATCGCGCTCGC
>Ga0335084_10002609_pt1 | contig 17436 bp, 10 predicted proteins | sample Lox_Sample_44_FD_206721 | JGI IMG/M metagenome (GOLD analysis project Ga0335084, IMG submission 206721) | Soil microbial communities from Loxahatchee National Wildlife Refuge, Florida, United States - Lox_Sample_4.4 | ecosystem: Environmental > Terrestrial > Soil > Wetlands | place: USA... | reverse complement strand
AACAACGGCTGGAGCTGCACGGCTACCGACACCTTCGACATCACCGGCGACGGCATCCCGGACTACGTCGACGCGTCGAACGGCGCGCACTGGGTCGTCTACCCGGGCCGCGGCGTCCCGGCCTGGGGGTTCAGCGCCGGTGTGAGCTGGCCGGGGCCGGCCCGCCAGTACATCCGCCGCGCGTATCAGGGCGACACCTACCAGGACGTCGTCGATGTGAATGGCGACGGCCTCGCGGATCTGGTGGTGAGCGGCGCTCCGGGCCAGCCGTCGCCCTACCGCTGGGACGTGTATCTGAACACCGGCGCCGGCTTCGAGCTGGCGCCGCTGCCGGCGTTCCCGGCGCCGGTGAACACCATCGTCGATCACTGGCCCGGCGGCCTGCGCCAGGAACTCATCGACTTCAACGGCGACGGGCTTCCCGACGTCGTGCGCACCGGGGTGGGTGCCTTCAATTTGAACGACGATCCGCGCTGCGAGCCCTCCGGCACCGCCCTGGCCTCGTGTCTCGAGGTATATTTCAACACGGGTCAGGGATTCGACGCGGCTCCCACGCTGATCCCGGTACCGCTCAGCTCGACCGTGCAAGCGGCCGACACCGAGGGCGCCGAGAGTCGGGTGGAGCAGGATCTGTTCGACATCAACGGCGACGGCCTCCCCGACTGGGTGTACCGCCGCTTCGACTACGGCCTGAACGACTACGAGAGCGAGTGGCGGGTCCTGCTCAACCTCGGCGGCACGCTCGAGCCGCTCGCCTATGTGCCGTACTCGGCGGCGCCGCTCTCGTACACCGAGGGCGTGCCGGCACACATTTGGGCCGGCGGGCAAGGGTCGCTGCGCCGCACCATCGACGGCAACACGCGGACCGATCTGCTCGACGTCAACGGCGACGGGTTCCTCGATCAGGTGAGCGCCGGAGGGCCGACGTGGAGCGTGCGGGTGCACGACGGCCGCGAACGCCCCAACCTGCTCGGTCTGATGGAGAACGGTCTGGGCGGCACCAACACGGTCGTGTACCGGCCGTCGACCGCCTACGACAACAGCGGCGGTGACGCCCAGCCGGATCTGCCGTTCATCACCTGGGTGGTGGACAAGACGCGGCAGAGCGATGGCATGTGTGCGCCGCCGCCCGGCGCCGATGCCTTCGAGCCGGGGCCGGCTCCGGACCGCAACCCGTGCATCGACAGCGGCGATGAGCTGGTCGCGACCTTCCAGTATCAAGACGGACGGTTCGATGCGCTGGCGCGCGAGTTTCGCGGCTTTCGGCGCGTCGTGCGCGCCAGCGTCGAGGGCAGCGGCACCCCGCGCAACCAGACCGTCACCTATTTCGGACAGGACGCCGCCACCAAGGGCCGCATTCTGCAGGTCGACACGCTCGCCGGCGCCAGCATCGTAGTGCGCTCGGAGGTCAACCTGTGGGGCACCCGCAGTGTCGGCAGCCGAGGCCTGCAGATCTGGCTGGCGGAGACCCGCCGCATCGGGTGGGACCTCGCGTCGGTCGGGTCGCCCCGATACGTCGCCACCATCAGCGATCCGCCCGACCCCTACGGCAACGATACCCACCACTACAGTGCCGGGCTCCTCGACGCCGCGCGCGTCGATACGTACACCACCTACGCCGTACCGAAGGCGGGCTCGCAGGTCTACGATCGCCCATCGAACGTCCGCATCGCCGACGCCAGCGGTGTCCTCGAGGAGAAGTGGCTCTACTACGACGGGAGCGGCGCCAACGGCCTCGCCCTCGGCTCGGTGGCCGCCGGGAATCTCAAGCGCGTCGTGTCGCGCCTCAACCCCGCCACCGGCAGTGGGCCGACCACGAAGATGTCGTACGACGCCTATGGCAACCTGGCTACCGCCGTCGACGCGAACGGCGGCGTCACCACGACGACGTACGACAGCCGCGCGCTCTACCCGGTGAGCGTTCGGAATGCCGTCGGACTCACGACCAGCACCGTAGTCGACTACCGGTGGGGCCTGCCGGCCGTGGTGATCGACCCGAACGGCGCGGTGACCCAGTACGCCTACGATTCGGCCGGGCGGCGCCGCTGCATCGCGCGGCCGGGCGACACGCTCGACGACTGCTCGGTCTCGTACGCCTACCACTTCGCCAGCGCGGCCGGCGAGCTCTCGTGGGTGGAAGCGGCCGAGCGTCAGGACGCGCCGCACCCACGGCTGACCGCCCGCCACTACTTCGATGCCCTCGGGCGCCCCCGCTACAGCGACGGCGATCGCGTCGTCGAAGGGGCGCCGACCACCGTGCGCAGCAACCACGTCGTCTACGACGCCGGGGGCCGCGTGGTGACGCTCTACCATCCCTACCTGGTGAGCGCTGGGGCCCCGAACAACGGGGCCACGACCTACGACTACCACCTCAATGGCTCGCCCTTCCTCGACCCGCTCGGCCGTGTGTTCCGGACGAGCAACCCCGATTCCACCTCCCGGCGCACCGAGTACGCCGCGGTGCTGACGCGCGCCTACGACGAAGACAACCAGCGCACGGACACGGTGACCGACCCGTTCGGGCGCGTGATCAGCCAGATCGCCTACAGCGGCGGGAGTCCGTACGCGACGACGGAACGGACGTTCGACGGCCTCGGCCGGCTGCTTGCGTTGCGGCAGAACGGCGTGCTCCTGCGCGCGATGTCCTACGACTCGCTCGGCCGCCAGACCCAGATGACCGACCAGGACTCCGGGACCTGGCGGTACGGGTACGATGAAGTGGGCAACCTCCTCTGGCAGGACGATCCACGGCCCGATCACCATGTAGAGCTCTGCTACGACGCCATCAGTCGGCCGACGCGTCGTTGCTCGTTCGCCAGTGACGTCCAGACCCTCGCGTCGTGTACCCGCCGCTCCGCGTGTACCGACCCCGACGCGACCTTCTACCAATACGACGACCGCAGCGTGCCGTACGCGCGCGGACGCCTGACCAGCGTCGAGGACGGCTCCGGCGCAACCCAGATCGGCGCGTACGACCAGCGCGGCCGAACGCGGCAGGTGAGCCGCGCGATCGATCTGCCGTCCGGCAGCAGGCAGGCCACCTTTGCGTTCAGCTACGACACCAACGACCGCGTCACCGCCACGACGTATCCCGACGGAGAGATCGTCACCACCGACTACGACGACGGCGGTCAGCCGATCGCACTGCGCAACCAAGCCAACGCGTTCTACGTCACGGACGCGCTCTACGACCTGTTCGGCCGGCCGACCCGGATCGACCACGTGAACGGCGTGGTGGACACGCGCCGCTACGGCGCACCGGCCGACCTGCATCGGCTGGCCGGATTGACCACCGCGAAGGGCGCGACGACGTACCTCGACCTCGCGTACCCGGCGTACACCGACCGCGGCTTGCTCGCCCAGGTGACTGACTGGCGCAATCCGACCGGCGAGCTGTCGAACTCGGCGGCGTTCGCCTATGACGCCCTCGGCCGCCTGACCAGCTTCGACAGCCCGGTCAGCGCGCTCGATGCCGTTTTCGCGTACGATGCGATGGGCAATCTCCTCCGTGGCGGGGATCGCTACGTGACCTACGCCGATCCGGCCCGTCCGCACCAGGCCACCGGCCTGCGGATCGGCAGTCCCGGCGCAGCGGAATCGCCGATCGGCCACGACGCGAACGGCAACCGCATCTCGAAGGGCGCGCAGGCATACGAGTACGACGGCAGCGACCGCTTGACCCGCGTCATCGCCGGCGGCGCGAGCGTGCAGATCGCCTACGACTATCGGGGGCGGCAGGTCGCCAAGACCGTCGCGACGGCGACGTCGAGCAGGACGACGCGCTTCTACAGCCAGCTGGCCGAGACGGGCAACGGCACCCTGACCAAGTGGTACTTCCTCGGTCTGCTGCGTGTCGCATCGCAGTGGACGAGCTACGTCGGCTGGGAAACCGCCGCCCTGCCCGGCGGCTCGATGTGGCTGGCATCGTCGTCGATCGCCCATCCGACGTTGGTCGTCGTGGTCGCGCGCGAAGCGGGACGGTGGGCGAGCGTGGTCCTGCTCTGCGTTGCGACGGGGCTGCTCGTCGCACCCTGGCGCCGCCGCCGCGCGGTCATCGGCGTCGCGGTGCGGCCGGGCCACGCCATCCTGGTCGCGTTGATCTGGGCCGTCGGCCTGTGGCCCTGGCCGATCGCGTTTCAGCCCGCCCCGGCATGGGCGGGCGGCCGCCCGGGCACGGTCGTCCGCCACTATCACCTCGACCATCTCGGCTCGACGCAGGTCGTGACCGACAGCGCCGGGGGCATCGCCGAGCAGATCCGCTATCTGCCCTACGGCACCGTCCGTGGTCATTGGGACCGCGACAACGTGCGCATCGCCAATCCAGGCGACGGCAACCGCCGCGAGTTCACCGGGTACCTAACCGAGCCGGTCTCCGGCCTGCAGTACGCCGGCGCCCGCTTCTACGATCCGGAGCTCGGGTCGTTCCTCACCCATGATCCCGCGTCCCAGTTCGCCAGCCCCTACAGCTACGGCGGCGGCGACCCGGTCAACTGGCGCGATCCGAACGGCGAGGACTTCGGTCTGGTCGGCTTCCTGATCGCGCTCGGGGTCAGTGCCCTCGCCTCGGCGGCGATCAACAGCATCATCGCCGCCGCGCAGGGACTGCCGCTGTGCGCCATCGGCAAGGCCGCCCTCGGCGGCGCGATCGCGGGTGCGGTCGGCGTCGGCCTCGGCGTGGTGACGAGCGCGGCCTCGATGGGAGCGGCGGCGCTGGCGGGAACCTTGCCGCAGAACATCGCGCTCGAGCAGGCGCTCGACGCGCTCGGCGAGGTCGCGGAGCGGTCGGCCTTCAGCTCGACCATCGCCAACACCGCCGGCCGCGTCGCCGCCGCCGCGGGTGCCCCCAGCGAGGTCGCCACGGCGGTCTCGATGGCGACCGGTCTGCTCGCGTCGGTCGGCTACGACGAGCTCTTTCTCAACCCCGGCGGCGATCTGGGCCGGGCCAAGGGCGGAGGCAGTCTTGGAGACTGCAGCACCACCGGCGATCACACCAAGATCACCCTGGCCGCGGCGGAGGACGCCGGGTTCAGCTCCGCCGATTCGGCGACCATCCTGGACGCCAACCTCGCGCGCGACCGCGGCTTCCTGAACACGCTCAACAATCAAGACCACTTCGACTTTGGTGCGCGAGCCGCCTTTGGTACATTCCGGGACCAGGCCGAGCAGCTGCTGCGCCGCCCGACCGACGCCACCAGCGCGAGTGTCCTGCAGAAGCTCGGGGGGGCCAGTCATCACCTCGAGGATCAATTCGCCATGGGGCACATGTTCCCGGGGACCAGCTACGCGAAGGGTGTCGTGGGCGCGCCGATTCGCTTCATCATTCACAACCTGGTCGGCGGCGAGGTCACCTTCCGCCAGGCGTCCTATGAGGCGACGCGCGACTTTCTGTTGGAGATGCGCGGCGTCGGAAGCTCGCTCTAGGAGACACGCCGTGGCGCGAACTGCCGTCGTGTGGACGATCCTGTTGGTTGCCGGATGCGCGGCGTCGCGCGAGCCGCGCGCCGAGAGGCAGGCCATCCCGGCGCGCTGGGTGGCGGAGACGGATGGTTTTGATCCCGACTGGGCCGACTTCATGTTCGACGCATTGGCGTTCTCGACGCCGACCGACGGGTGGATCGTGGGCGATCGCTTTCTCCTCCACCTGATCGACGGCGGGATGACGGTCACGTTCATGAAACCCACCCGGATCGTCCTCGTCGGCCTCGACTTCGCCGCTCCGAATGATGGCTGGGCGTGGGGGTTCACGCGCACGCCGCGGGGTCCCGTCGGGGTGTTCCGTCGCTATCGAAACGCTGGGTGGGAGCCGATCGACGCGACCGGGATCGACTGGCCGGCCTGGTTCGTCACCATGGTGCAGAGCGCGCCCAGCGGTGAAGTGTGGGCGGCGATCAGCACCGCTGCGGAGCACGAGCCTGCGGCTTCACCGGAGACGCAGCCACGGCACGCGCTGCTGCGACGGCAGGCCGACCGCTGGGAGATCGATCCGACGGTGCAGGCATTGGGACCGGGCTGGGCGTTCAGCGACGCCTGCTTTGGTGCCGGCGACGAGGGGTGGTTCGTCGGCGCCGACCTCGCAGCGTCGGGTGGGCGGCGGCCGTTGGCGGTGCGGCGTCTGCGCGGAGCCTGGGAGCAGGCGGGGTTGCCGCAGATGGCGAGCCCGCGCGCCACGCTGGAACGCGTGGCGTGCCTGCCCGATGGACGAGCGTTTGCCATCGGGACCGTCGGCGGTGACCGCGACCATCGCGGCCATCCGGTCCTGCTTCGCTACGATGGCGCGTGGCACGAAGTTCCGCTCCCGGACGCGTTTCTCGAGGCGTCGGTCGGCGCGCTGGCCGCCGTGTCCGACACAGAGGTATGGCTGGCGGTGTCGGAGGTCGATACGACCCGACCCCCGCGGGCGGCGTTCCTGCATTGGGTGGCCGGCGAATGGAGCGTCGCGCCGCCGCCGGCACTCCCGGAAGGACGGGTCGGCGGATACGTCTTGACCGACATGCAGTTCGTCTCCGCGTCGGAGGGGTGGGCGACCGCGAACGACTACGACGGCCCGGGGATCGTGCGCGGCCTGATCTTTCACTACCGCGACGGCGTCTGGCGGAACCGCAATTGGAGCTGGCATCTCTGGGACATGCCGGGGTTCGGCATGTTCGGTGACTGATCGCTGAACCGCGCGGCGGCTCGCCGGCCGCGCCTACGATTCGCCACGCATCAACGCGCGCGCTCGGCCGCGCTCATGGGCAGTCGTGCGTCCTGCGCGCCGCAACGTCGACGGAGGAGAGGAAGATGATTCGGTCGATTCTGAGGATGCTGCTCGCGGCGTTCACCGTCGTCGCCTGTGTGGCGACGGTGTCGATTCCCGCTCGCGCCAGGTCGCCGCACCCGAAGCGAACCGCGACCGCACGGACGCTGCGCGGCGGGGGGCAGTGGCTGGGGAACGCGCGTCCGCACAGCGCGGTCCAGCGCTGGGACATCGACGTGACGCGAGCCGACGACGATTCGTTCGAAGGCCGGGTGATCCTGTTCGGCTCGCCGCTGGCGCAGATCGGGAGGCTGCGCGGAGCGATCAAGGGACGGCGCGTGACCGGCAGCGTGACCGACACCTCCGGCAACCACGTGGCGACGTTCGTCGGCACGATCACATCGAACGGGCTGCAGGGCACGTACCAGGATCGCGCCGGCGAGGTCGGCCGCTGGAGCTGGGACGGCCAGCTGCCGCGGTAGGCGCGTGACCCGCGGGGCGGCGCGCCTCCTCCTTCTGGGCGCCGCTACCGGCGCGTGGCTCGTCTACGCCGCGCCGCCGGACGGTCCGTACCCGCTCGCCTTCATCGCCTTCGTGCCCCTCCTCTGCGCTGCCGATGGTCGTGGTTGCCCCGGTCCGGCGCTGGCCGGTTGGGTGGCGGGGGTCGTCTTCTATGTCGGTCTCGCGGACTTTCTTCCCGCGACGATCGCGGAGCTCCAGGGCGTCCGCCGCAGCATCGCCTGGGCGTGTTTCGCGCTCTTCGCCGGCGCGCACGCCCTGCAGTTTGCCGCCGCGTTCGGCGCCGCGGCGCTGCTCGGCGGGCGCACCCGGCGCCGGGCGTGGGTCAGCGTGGCGCTCGCGCGCGCGGCGGCGTGGGTGTGGCTCGAGTGGGCCTTCCCCAAGGTCTTTCCATGGTCGGTCGGCAACGCGTTGGGTCCCGACGCACGGCTTCGGCAAGGCGCCGAGCTCGGTGGCGTCTACGGCCTCGGCCTGCTCGTGATGTTGGTGAACGCGCTGCTCGCCGAGAGCGCGCGCGGTGGCAGCGCGCCCTCCGAACGGCTGCACGCCGCCGCAGCGGCCGCCGCCCTGCTCGGGCTCGCCATGGGATACGGCGCGTGGCGGTCGGGGAGCGTCGATCGACCGGCAAGCTCGCGCGCCCCGCGCGTCGCGGTCGTGCAAGGCGGGATCGGCCCGGTCGGACAGGACCCCGGCACCGCGACCGAGCGCGATTTCTCGACCTACGCGGCGCTCAGCCGCGCCGCCGCGCCTGCGGCCGACCTGCTGGTGTGGCCGGAAAGCGCCCTGCGCATCTACGTGCGCGACAACGAGTTCTTCCGCGCGCGAGTCGCCGAGCTCGCGCGCGACGCGCATCGGCCGCTGCTGCTCGGAGCGCTCGATCGCCCCGCCGACGGCGCGGGCGAGCTCAACAGCGCGTACCTGTTCGCGGCGACGGCGATGCAGCGGCCGGCAGTGGTTTACCACAAGGCGGCGCTGCTGCCGTTCGGCGAATACGTCCCCGGAGCGAGCTGGTGGCCGGTTCTTCGGCACTGGCGGACCACCGGGGAATTCGTCCGGGGCGAGCCGCCGGTGCCGCTCGCGACCGAGCTGCGCGGCGTCGGCGTGCGCCTCGCTCCGTCGATCTGCTTCGAGGCGGTACGCGCAGGCGCCTTCAACCAACAGGTGCGGCGTGGTGCCGTGTTGCTGGTCAATCTCACCGACGACAGCTGGTTCGCCAGCCCGCGGGCTGCGGGCTTGCACCTCGAGCTCGTCCGCCTGCGCGCCGTGGAGACACGGCGTTGGCTGGTGCGGGCCTCCGCCTCGGGGATCAGCGCCTTCATCGACCCTGGCGGGCGCGTTGTCGCACGGTTGCCGCTGGGGGCGACCGGCGCGCTCACCCATGCGGTTGCGTTGCGCCGCTCGCGAACCCCGTACGTCTGCGCCGGCGACTGGGTGCCGGCGCTGTGCGCCGGGCTGGTGGCCCTGCGCGTCCTGCAGATGGCCCGACTCAGGCGAGATCGAAGAGCAGCACCTCGGCTGCGCCGTCGGCGCGAATGGCGAGTTGGCGCTCGGCGCTGACCGCGACGGCATCGCCGGCGTGCAGCGGCTCGCCGTTCACGCTCGCGTCGCCGAGCGCGACGTGCACCCACGCGTGACGGCCGCTCGCGAGCGCGTGTGTGACGGTCTCGCCGCGCCCGAGTTGCGCGGCGTAGATCGCCACGTCCTGGTGCAGCGTGACCGATCCCTCCCGTCCGTCGCGCGAGGCGATCAGCGCGAGCCCCCCGTGTGCCGCCGACGGCAGCGCCTGCTGCTCATAGCCGGGTTCGATCCCCATGTCGGCCGGGAGAATCCAGATCTGCAGCAGGTGGACGGGCTCGGCCGCCGACGCGTTGATCTCGCTGTGACGGATCCCCGTACCGGCGCTCATGCGCTGGACTTCGCCGGGACGAATGACCGAGCCGTTGCCGAGACTGTCGCGATGCTGCAGCGCTCCATCCAGCACGTAGGTGACGATCTCCATGTCGCGATGCGGGTGGGTGGCGAAGCCGCCCCCCGGCGCGATGCGGTCGTCGTTGATCACCCGCAGCGCACGAAAGCCCATGTGCGCGGGGTCGTGGTACTCGCCGAACGAGAACGTGTGGCGGCTGTCGAGCCAAGGCAGTTGCGTCTTTCCGCGCGCCTCGGCGCGGCGGATGGTGATCATGTGGGCCTCCCTTTCTCGTGCCTCCGTGCGCAGCGGGCGGCGGAGGCGATCTCCATCATGCGCATGTCCTGCGGCTTGACAAGTCAGGCGCTCCGCACCGCGGCGGCGGGCGCGGGAACCGCCGAGACCGCGTTGACAAGCCGAGCCGCCAGGCCCTATCCCCTGATCGTGAGACGTCGGCGTACAGCATGGCGCGCCGCGGCGCTGTGGGCGTTCTGGGCGTGCGCGGGGTGCACGTCACCGGCGGACACGCCGCGGCTGGTGCCGCACGAGCCGCAGCTGCCGCCAGGCGAGGCTGGTCGGGTGCTGCAGCGCGCCATCGATGCCGCCGGCGGATGGGAGCGCTGGCGGGCCGTACACGACGTGGCCTACATCAGCATGTTGACGATCGTGGATCCGGCTCGGCAAGTGACCAGCGACAGCATCGGGTGGTTCACGGCGCCGCTGCACGACGGTGCGCGGGCACGCATGGACTCGCTCGGGCTGCCGACCGAAGTGCGCTTCGGCATCGACGCTGGCGACACCTGGATCGTCAGCGACGGGACGCCGGTGACCGCGCCCGGACAGCTCGCGCTGACGCGCTTCGACATGGTCAGCAGCCTGTTCTGGTTCTCTTTGCCGTTCGCGCTCGGCGAAGCGCCGGTGGCGCTGACCTATCTCGGCGAGGAAGTCGGTGAGGGCGGCAAACGCTGGCAGCGGCTCAAGGCCGAGTTCGACGAGTCGAACGCGGCGGTACCGGGCACGTGGTTCGTCCTCTACCTCGATGCGACGACCGGACTGATCGATCACGTGCACGGGCGGCTGACTGCGCCGTTCCTGCGTCACGACCTATGGGTAGGCCAGTGGCTGCACTACCGTGACTGCGACGGCATCAAGAAGGAGCGCCAGCGCAAGTTCTTCCCGGCCGACGAGGGCGGGGCGATCGTCGGCGAGATGGTCGCCGAGCAGTTCATCGAGCACGTGCACTTCAACAGCGGCTACGGGCCGGAGCACTTCGTCAAGCCGCCGGCGATCGACAAGACACGGCCGGTGGGCGAGGGGCCGGATTCGGGACCGCGCGGCGCTCCGACTGCGGGCTGGCGCCAAGCGGCGCTGGATGCGGGTCCCGCTGGCGGCCATCGATGAGCGCGCCAGGGGCCCCGCGAGCCCCGGTTCCCGACGCCGACGCCGCGCCGGCGGAGCGCGCTGCCCGCGCGGTTCTGCACACGCTGCGCGCGGCCGGCTTCCGCGCCTATTTTGCCGGCGGCTGCGTGCGCGACTGGCTGCGCGGTGTGCACCCGACCGACTTCGACGTCGCCACCGACGCGAGCGCCGAGGCGGTGCAGGAGCTCTTTCCCCGCACCGTGCCGGTCGGCGCGCAGTTCGGCGTCGTCCTCGTGCTGGCCGAGGGGCACCCGGTCGAGGTGGCGAGCTTCCGCGCCGACGCCGAGTACCGGGACGGCCGGCGGCCGGTGAGCGTGCGCCCGGCCACGCCGGAGGAGGATGCGCGGCGGCGCGACTTCACCATCAACGGGATGTTTCGCGATCCCGAGAGCGGCGCGGTGCTCGACTTCGTCGGCGGGCAGGCCGACCTCGCAGCGCAGGTCATCCGCGCCATCGGCGATCCGGCGGCGCGCTTCCAGGAAGACCGCTTGCGCATGCTGCGCGCCGTACGCCTCGCCGCGCACCTCGGCTATGCAATCGAGCCGGCGACCATGGCGGCGATCCGGGCGCATGCGGCGGAGATCACTGACATCGCGTGGGAGCGCATCGGCGAGGAGATCGTGCGCATTCTCACCGAGGCCGACGCGCCGCGGGGCTTCGCGCTCCTCGACGAGTCCGGCCTCCTCCAGCACGTGCTGCCGGAGATTGCGGCACTCAAGGGCGTCGAGCAATCGCCGGACTTCCATCCCGAGGGCGACGTTTTCATCCACACGCTGTTGGTGCTCGCGCAGCTCCGCCAGCCGAGCGAGACGCTGGCGCTCGGCGCCCTGCTGCACGACGTCGCCAAACCCGCTTGCGCCGAGCGCCGCGGCGAGCGCGTCACGTTCTACGGCCATCCCGAGGTCGGCGCCCCGCGGGCCGTCGCCGTCTGCCAACGCCTGCGCCGCAGTCGCCCGGTGTGGGAGCGGGTCGAGTATCTGGTGCGCAGCCATCTCCGCCTGGTGCACGCTCCGCAGATGCGGCGCAGCACCCTGCGCCGCTTCCTGGCCGAGGACGGAATCGACGAGCTGCTCGAGCTGGCGCGTGCCGACGCGCTGGCGTCACACGGGGATCTGAGCGCCTACCAGTTCTGCCTCGACGCCCGTGCCGGCCTCGGCGACGAGCCGATCAAACCTCCGCCGTTGGTGCGCGGCCGCGATCTGCTCGCGCTCGGCTACCCGCGCGGCCCGCTCTACACGCAGATCCTCCACGCCGTCGAGGAGAAGCAGCTCGAGGGTGAGCTGGCGACGCCGGAGGACGCGCTGGCGTGGGTGAAGGCGGCATATCCACTGACCTGACGGACGGCGGCGATGGACCTGCCCCGACGCCTCCGGTAATGATGACCGCTTCATGGAGCCGAGCGATCTCGCGCGCGACACCGCGGTGACCAAGCTGAAGGTGGCGCCCGGTTGGTACACGGCGGAGCTGTCGCACGTCTGGGATTTCCGCACCCCGTCGGGCGGCGCGCTGATGACCGTTGCGATGCGCGCGATGGAGCAGGAGCTGGCCGATCCGGATCTCCGGCTGCTCTCGGCCAACACCCATTTCTGCTCGCCGGTGCCGGCCGGTCCGCTCGAAGTGCGCGTCGAGGTGCTGCGTCACGGTGGTGCGGCCGCCCAGCTGCGCGCCCAGCTCTCGTCCACCACCATGCCCGGACCCGGCCTGGAGGTGAGCGCCACCTTCGCGCGCCACCGCGAGGGCTTCGATTTCATCGACGCCGAGGCGCCGGCGGTGCCGGCCCCGCAGGATTGTCTGCCGATCGACGAGCTCGCCATCGGCCCGGGTCGTATCCGGCCACCGTTCTTCGACAACTTCGACATGCGGCTGGCGCGCGGAGAGCGGTGGTGGCGGAACGACTGGACCCCGGGCCCTGCCCGCGTCGCGCGCTGGTTCCGCTACAAGGTGGCGCAGCGCCTCCCCGACGGGCGATTCGATCCGCTCGCGCTCCCGCCCATCGCCGACACCATGCCGCCGGCGATGATCCAGAAGCTCGGACCCGACTACGCGCAGTTCTTCGCGCCGAGCCTGGATCTGACCGTACACTTCCTCGAAGACACGACCTCGCAGTGGCTGCTCACGTGGGTGCATGCCCGGCGCGCGCGCCGCGGCTATGCGAGCGCCGACGTGGAGATATGGGACGATGGCGGCCGCCTGGTGGCGCTCGCCACACAGATGATGTTGGTGCGCAGCATCCCGGAGTCTTCCCCGCCCTCGGTGTGAGCTCGCGCGCCGCGGTCGCCGCAGCGACCGTGCCTACCCGCTGCCGTTCTCGACGGTCATGTCATCCGACCCCGCCATCCGCCTCTCGGTCGTCATCCCCGCCTTCAACGAGGCGCGCCGTCTGCCGGGCACCCTGGAAGACGTGCTCGCGTACCTCAGCCGTCAGCCGTATCGAGCCGAGGTGGTCGTGGTCGACGACGGCTGTACCGACGACACGGCGCGGCTGGTCCGCGAATGGCCGGCGTCGGCGACCGCGGTGCGTCTGGTCGACCACCCCGACGGCCGGAACCACGGCAAGGGCGCCGCGGTTCGCCGCGGCATGGCCGAGGCCGTCGGCCAGTACCGACTGTTCATGGATGCCGACAACTCGACCACGCTCGATCACATCGACGCCTTCTGGACCTGGTTCGAGCAGGGCTACGACGTCGTGATCGGGTCGCGCGACACCACCGGCGCCCGCGTCGTCATTCACCAGCCCTGGTACAAGGAGCTCGGCGGCAAGGTCGGGAACCTGATCATCCGGGCGCTCGCTGCGCCCGGCATCGCCGATACCCAGGCCGGATTCAAGATGTTCAGCGCACGCTGCATCGAGGCCATTCTACCGCGCCTCACCATCGAGCGCTGGGGCTTCGACGTGGAGCTCATCGTCGCCGCGCGCTGCCGCGGCTTCCAAGTCAAGGAGCTCCCGATCGTGTGGCGCAACAACGCGGCCAGCACCGTCCCGGCGCTCGCCTATGTCCAGGTGCTGGGCGAGGTGTGGCGGGTGCGGCGCCAGCGCGCCGCCGGCCACTACTAGCCCGGCTAGCCGCGCGCTCAACCGGTGGCGTCCGACGCGGTCTGCGGCGCCTCGATCGGTTCCAGCCTGACCGCGACCGAGCGCGACGTGTCTTGCAGTAACCCGATCCACGCGTCGGCCCAGCCGTATTTCTGTGCCAGCAGGGATCGGATGCGCGCGTGGCCCTCCGGGTTGGGCACCGGCGCGGCGCGGTAGCGCCGCACCATGCCGCCGCGCACCACCTCGATGTTGGGCACGGCCAGCAACTGCTGGAAGAACGGCCGCTCGGGGAATGCCGCTTCGATCCAGAGCGATCCGTCCTCGTCCGCGACCCACGTGCGGGTTTCGCGGGCGGCGCCATCGGCGGCGCGGGTGCGGACCACCACCACCTCGCGCCCCTCGAGGGCGTAGAGGGTCAGTCCCCCGAACACCAGCGCCACGGCGGCCAGGGCGACGCCGACGGTCACCAGCAGCCTCACGAAACGACTCCCAGCACCCGCTCGTAGACGGTGCGAATGTCGGCGGTGTGGCGGTGGTAATCTTCGAGCAGGGCGCGGCGCGCGCCGCCGGGCCGCTGCGGCGAGGTGTAGCCGAGCCGGCGCGCCAGGCTCTCGAGGTCGCCGCGCTCCTCGTCGAGGTCGGAGATCGAGCGGTTCTCCACGATGCGGAGCCGGCTCGAGAGACGGTGCAGGAACTCCCACCCGCGTTGCAGGACCGCGGCGTCGTGCGGCGCCAGCAGCACGAGCCGCGCCAGCGCGGCAATCTGCGCGGCCATCGGGGCGACGGCGAAGAGCTCGGGATGCGCGGCACCGTGGCGGAGCTGGAGGAGCTGGACGACGCTTTCGACGTCCAGCATGCCGCCGCGGCCGGTCTTGAAGTCGCGGCGCCGGATGGTCTCCTGTGCCAGCTCGGTCTCCATGCGCAACCGGATGCGGTGGATCTCGGCCCCGACGTCGGCCGGAAGCGGCCGTCCCAGGATTGCCAGGCGCTGGGCCACGAAGGCGTCGGCGAGCCGTCCCGTGGCGGCGATCGGCCGCGCACGGAGCAACGCCTGACGTTCCCATACCTGCGCCCCGCCGGCGTGGTACTGCGCGAAGCTCGCCAGCGAGCTCACCAGCATCCCCTGGTGGCCGGAGGGCCGCAGCCGCGCGTCGATCTGGTAACAGAGGCCCTCGTTGGTGTGTGTCTGCAGCGCCCAGATCAGCTTTTGCGCCAGCTTGACGTAGTACTCCTGCGCGGCGAGCAACGCGGCGTCGTCGGCGCCCGCGACGTCGTACAGGAAGATCACGTCGAGGTCGCTGCCGTAGGTGAGCTCGCGGCTGGCCAGCTTGCCCATCCCGACGACCAGGAACTCGCCGCCCACCGGAGCCGCGCCACGCTGCGCCAGCTCCGTGCGCGCCAGCTCGAGCGCCGCTTCGACGCAGACCTCGGCGAGATCGGTGAGGCCCGCGTCGGCCTGCTCCGGCGTGATCTTGTCGGCCAGATCGAGCAGCCCAATATTGACCAGCTCGCGGTTGTGAAAGCGGCGCAGGGCATCGAGCTCACGCTCGGTGGCGCTGGCGCGTTCCTCGGCGGCGACGTCGCGGCGGATGTGGTCGAGCGCGGCGCGCAAGGCGGCCGGCGACAGCACCAACACGTTCGGATCGCTGAAGATGGGCTCGATCAGCCGCGGATGCGTGGCCATGAAGCCGGAGAGGTACTCCGAGGCCGCGAAGAGGCCGGCGAGGCGGTCGACGAGCTCCGGGCGATCGACCAGCAGGCCGTAGTAGAAGCTGCGCGAGCCCATGCCGCGGATGAAACGGTCGAGGTTGCTCATCGCGCGCTCGGGAGCGGGAGAGGCGTCGATGGCGTGCGCGAAGTGAGCGGCGAGCTGCTCGATCTGACGCCGCGTGGTCGGCTCCGCGAGCAGCTGGGGCACGCTGCGCTGGAAGAGGTCGAGCAGGCGCTGGGAGCCGTCCTCGGCGAACAGCGAGGCGAAGATCGCGCGCACGCGCTGACGCTGCCCGCCGAGGGCGCGGTCGAACCCGTCGACCGCGTCGGTGCCGGTGAAGCCCATCGCGCGCGCCAGGCGGGCGCGGCCGCTGTCGTCGGTCGGCACCCGGTGCACCTGTCGCTCGCCTTCCATCTGCAGGCGGTTCTCGGCGCGGCGCAGAAACGCGTACGCGGCCCGCAGCGCGGCGCCGTGTTCGGGGGGCAGCGCGCCGACCTGGGTCAACGCGGTCAAGGCGCGCTGGGTCGAGCGGCCGCGCACCTGCGGGATGCGGCCGCCTTGGAGGAGCTGCAGCGCCTGGGCGACGAACTCGACGTCGCGGATGCCGCCGGCGCCGACCTTGAGGTTGAACGCCACCCCGGCGCGCTCCTCGGCCTGTTCTATCTGCTCTTTCATCGCCTTGATCGCGGCGACGCCGGCGTAGTCCATCGTCGAGCGATAGATCATCGGGTCGATGGCGCGGATGGTGCGCCAGCCGAAGGCGAGGTCGCCGGCGACCGGCCGCGCCTTCATGAACGCCGCCTTCTCCCAGGTCGCCGCCCAGGCGTCGTAGTAGTGCGCGAGCATGGCGCTCGAGACGACGAGCGGACCGGACTGCCCCTCCGGGCGCAGGTCGAGATCAACGCGGTAGAGAAAGCCGTCGCGGGTCGGCTCGCTCACCAACCTGCCGAACTCGTGCGCGACGCGGGTGAAATATTCCACCGCGGCGCCGTCGTCGTCGGCCGGTTGATCGGGCGGCGCGCTCTCGAGGACGTAGATGAGGTCGACGTCGGACGAATAGTTGAGCTCTTCGCTGCCCAGCTTGCCCATCCCGAGCACGCAAAAGCGCGGTCCGCCGGGGCGCCCCGCGGTCGCGGTTGCCGGCGGCCGGGCGGCCGCGGCGGCGCGCCGCCGCGCCTGCGCGAGCGCGGCGGAGAGCAGCGCATCGGCCAGGTGCGAGAGCTCGCCCAACACCGCTTCGGTCGCGGCGATGTCGTCCGGCGCCGTCCAGAGGTCGCGCACGGTGATGCGCGCAAGCTCGTAGTATTTGAAGCGCCGCAACGCCTCGCCGACGCCGGGGTCGCGGACTCCGTGCAGCACCGCGTCGAGGCGCTGCGCATACGCCTCCGGGCCGCGCGGCGCGGTGAGATCGTCGAGCGCCAGGCCCGGCAACCAGTCGGGGTGGCGGATGAGGAACGGCGCCAGAAACGGCGCGGCACCGCACAGCGCGGCGAGGAGGTGCACGAGGCGCTCCGCGTGCGCGGGCCACAGGGGCGCGATCGGCGCCGCCCCGGTGGCGGAGAGCACGTCGGCGGCGAGATGCCCCGCGCGGCGGGGATCGGCGGCGCCGCGCACGGCGGTCGCGAGCCGATCCGCGAGCCCGGGCAACCGGAGCCCGCGCTCCAGCGCCCGGAAATTCTCGGTGTGCGGCACGGGCAGACTACGCCGCTCCGGCCAGCAGGCTGCGCGCGATCTGCGAGGTCTGGATCTCGTCCGTGCCGCCGTAAATCTGCAGGACCTTGGCGTCGCGGCAGAGCTGCTCGACCTGATACTCGGCCATGTAGCCGTTGCCGCCGAACAGCTGCACCGCCTCCAAGCAGACCTCCATCGTCGCCTGCGCGGTGTACAGCTTGACCGCCGACGCCTCGGCGAGACCCATGGGCCGCCCCTGCTGGGCCATCTCGATCTGGCGAAAGACGATGTTCTGGATGTTCATGCGCGCGACTTCCATCTTGGCCAGCTTGAGCTGGATCAACTGAAACTCGCCGATCGGGCGGCCGAAGGCGATGCGCGTGCGCGCGTAGTCGACGCACAGCGCGAGGCATTGCTCGACGATCCCGAGCCCCATGGCG
>Ga0335084_10002607_pt1 | contig 17440 bp, 16 predicted proteins | sample Lox_Sample_44_FD_206721 | JGI IMG/M metagenome (GOLD analysis project Ga0335084, IMG submission 206721) | Soil microbial communities from Loxahatchee National Wildlife Refuge, Florida, United States - Lox_Sample_4.4 | ecosystem: Environmental > Terrestrial > Soil > Wetlands | place: USA... | reverse complement strand
CTGGTAGCCATCGCCCGTGCCCTGCTCATGGGTCCCAAGCTGGTCCTCCTGGACGAGCCGTCGCAGGGCCTCGCCCCCAAGATCGTGGAGGACCTCATGGCCGTGATCGAGGAGATTCGCGAGGAGCGCATCGCCATGCTTCTGGTGGAGCAGAACTCCTCGCTGGCGCTGGGCATCGCGCACCGCGCCTACGTCGTCGACGACGGCCACATCGTCCACACCTCCGGCGCGGCGGAGCTCGAAAATAACCCCGAGTTGAAGACGCGTCTCCTGGCCGTGTGACGGGACTCCACCCTTCCGCCGACCCTCACGGAGTCCTGGGGCAATCCGAGCCCATCGGAGTCATGCGCTGCGCTCACATCCTCGCACCAACGAAACCGGCCGACAATAGAACCTCTTCTCGCCCTGCAGCACGTGGGCGGGCGGACCGTGACTCCAGGTCATGCAGCGCCCGGCGAACACCTCGTAACCGACAGGGCGTACCCAGCGGAGCGGCTCTCACCCGTATGCACGAGCAAGCCTCAGAATGGCCTTGACAGTCCATCCGCGACAATGATACTTGGACTATGCAAATGTGAATTCGCACATAGTGAAACTCAGATATGGCCACAAAGACTCTCCAATCTCTGGAACGCGGCATCGACCTCCTTTTCCTCTTCTCAGAGGAGAAGCCAACTCTCTCCCTTGAAGACCTTTCCCAGGCGCTGAAACTTCCCGAAAGCACGGCGTACCGGCTCGCCGTAACCCTCTGCAAGAAAGGCGTGCTCACCCGGAGCGTCAGCGGGAAGGGGTACGAGCTGCACGCGAGCCTCCTCCGGTTACTGGCGGTAGCGCGGGCTCACATTGATATCGGAAGCCTCGCGTTGCCGAGCCTTGAAGTACTGGCGCGGGAGTCGGGGGAAACCTCGCAGTTGTGCCTGCTGCAAGGTAACGAGGTGGTGTGCGCCGAGGCGGTCTGCAGTACGAATACCATCCGGTTCATGCCGGAAAAGGGCCGACCGATTCCCCTCCACACCTCTGCGCTGGGGCGAGCCGCGTTCGCGTTTCTGCCCAACAGTTTTCTGGCGAAATACATCCGACGGCCCGGGCTTACGCCGATGACGCCTTACACCGTAACCGACCCGCGAAGATTTCACGAGATTCTTCGGCAGATCCGGACTCAGGGCTGGGCGGTCAGCTTCCAGCAGAATCTCCTGGGGGCACGGGGTGTGGCCGTGCCGGTTTTCGATCATCAGAACCAGGTCATCGCCAGCCTTGGGATCTCGGGTCCACATCCCAGGTTCAGCGATCGGCGCGCGCGCAGCCTCGTCCCGACCCTGCAGGCCCACGCGCAATCTCTGTCTCGGGCGTTGGGCGCCAGCCCGGGAAATGGTGGCGCGGGCAGAATGCTGCGGCGAGCCCGCTGACGGCAGGAGTCGTTGGCGAAGGAACGAACGGAGGACGACATGATGCCCAACAATTCCACCGCAAACTGTCCCGTCGCCGTTGTTGGGGCGGGCACTATGGGGGCGGGAATCGCTCAGATCTTCGCCCAAGCGGGACATCCAGTGCGGCTGCAGGCCCGGAAGCGCGAGACGCTGGATGCGGCGCTCCGGCGTATCCGCGTGAACCAGGACGAGTTGATCCGGCACGAACTGCTCGGCGCGGCGGATGCCGAGGCGGCGCGCGGGCGCATCACGCTGACACAAGACCTGAAGGAGGCCCTGGCGGGAGCAGCCTTCGTCAGCGAAAACATTCCCGAACAGCTCGATCCCAAGCAAGCCCTCTTCGCCGAAATGGATCGGCTCACCCCGCCAGCCACGATCCTCAGCACGAACACGTCGAGCCTCCCCATCACTCAGGTCGCTCGCGACACGAAGCATCCAGAGCGTGTGGTCGGTTTCCACTGGTTCAATCCGCCGCATTTGATTCCGCTGGTCGAGGTGATCCGAGGCGACCGGACGGGGGATGCGGCCATGGACGAGACCTATCGTCTGGCCCAGGCCATCGGCAAATCTCCTATCCGCGTGCAGAAGGACATCCCGGGTTTCGTCGGGAATCGGCTCCAGCGCGCCCTGGAGCGCGAGTTCTTCTATTTGGAGCGGATCGGCGCCTGCAGCGGTGCGGACCTGGAGGTGGCTCTGAAGCAGGGGCTGGGCTTTCGCTGGTCCGTGGTGGGTCCGCTCGAACACGCGGACCTCGCCGGCGTGGATACGCATGCCGCCACCGTGGCGCTCCTTTTTCCGCTCCTCTCGAACGACACCGCGCCGCCGCCACTGTTCGCGCAACTCGCGGCGCAAGGCCGCCTGGGCGCGAAGACTGGCGGGGGCGTGTACGAGTACGGCCCGGGCGAGGTCGAGCGCATCCTGGCCCGACGGAACACGATGTTGATTGATTTCATCAAGGTACTGAAGAAACACCCAGCGCTTCGCGATCCCTAGGCCGGGATCGCGCGAGTCGCCCTGAAACGGGTCGGCACGGCTGCGGATGTGGTTATCCGAATTGAGAATTTCCTGAAGGTGAAAAGGAAAGGATGGTGATGCAAGCGAATCGCATCGTGAGAGTTCTTGGTTACAACAGGGCGTAGAAAGAGGAGGCAGTCATGAAGAAGGTTTTCTTGCTGATGATTTTGTTGGCCGTGTTCGCGGTCGGCGCTCTCCCGAATAATGCCGCCGCTGGCGCAGCAGCAGCCCCGGACAAGTCGTGGGAAGAAGCCAAGACCGTCAAGATCGGCGTCGCGCTCTATCTGACCGGGCCAGGCGCCCAGATGGGCATTGACTCCCGCCGCGGGCAAGATATTGCCATCAAGGAAGCCGGCGCCAAGATCAACGGGAAGCCGGTCGAGCTGGTCGTGTACGACGAAAAGGGCAACCCGGCCGAGGCCATGAAGGCCGTAACCCGGCTGATCAACCAGGACAAGGTACACGCGATCTATGGGCCACAGCTGAGCAACTCCATCTTTGCGGTCGGCCCGACCATAGAAGCGGCGAAGGTGCCGCTGATGGGTGGCGCGGTTGGGGCCACGTGGACTCGTCAGGGCTGGACGTATATCTTCCGGCCGGTGGTCAACACCTACTACACGAACTTGGAGTCCCTGAAGCTCTTCAAGAGACTGAATGCGAAGAAGGTTGCCTTCTTCCATATCAACGATGAATTCGGCATCGGCTCCACGAAAGACATGGCCGAATTGCTGGAGAAGGCCGGCGGCTACGAAATCGTCGCGCATGAGACACACAAGGCGGGTGATCAGGATTTCACCGGTCAATGCGCCAAGATCGTCCAGTCGGGTGCCGATGTCGTCTTCGTGGTCGTGCTGTCCAATGACGCGGGCCCGGTCATGAAACAATTGCGGAAAGCCGGATTCAACAAGCCGGTGATCGGTGACACCTCGTTCTCGGCCAAGCCCGTGCGCGAGATCGCCGGCAGTGCCGCAAACGGCGTGTACTTCACCGCACCGTACATCCTGCCCGACACCAAGGACGACATCAAGAACTTCAAGAACCCCCATCTGCAGAAATACCTGGAAACCTATTTCGCGGAATATAAAGAAGCGCCGATGAGCGAGAACACTTATCGCGCCTATGACGGCATGAAGATCCTCATGAAGGCGTTTGCGAATGCAAAGTCGGTCGAGGGGCCCAAAGTCCGGGACGCCATTGAAAACATTGACGATTACGAAGGGCTGGGCGGAAAGTTCAATTTCAAGGGAGCCAAGGGCGATGGCATCAAGATCTCTAGCTTCTTCGTCATCCGAGACGGCAAGGTGATGGAACTCGAGCCATAGCCCGTGAAATGTCAGGTCGCCGACGGGATCTCGACTACGCTTGTCGGCACACATATGTCGTAACTCGGTTCCAAGCCGGACCTGTCACCGGCGCGTAAGCGCTGGTGACAGGTCGGCACCACCGACGGCCACAATCGGCTCGCGCCCGTGGCAGCTCTGGCCAGAGATATTGGGAGATGTAGACACCATGTTTATTCAGTTGCTGATCGGTGCCATCATGCTCGGCGGGATTTATGGCCTGCTGGGCCTGGGGTACGGGATCATCTACAAGACGTCAGGACTGCTGACATTCGCCCAGGGCGAGGTTCTGATGATTGGCGCGTTCCTGGGGTACACATTTTTCAAGCTGTTCCACATGCCGTTTCTCGTGGCGCTGCTGGCCACCGTAGTCATCATGTTCGTGTTTGGTTTCATCTTCGAAAAGACCATCATCCGCACGATCCTGGGCGGCGGCGGGACCCCCATTCATGTGGTCCTTGCAACGATCGGCATCTCGATCGCGCTGCAGAACCTGGCGGCGCTCATTTGGACGAGCGAGATCCAGCAGTTCCCTCCCATCTTCAAGGTCGAATATCTTGAATTTGGCCCGATCAAAGTGGCCCCCGAGTCCATTTCAGGCATTGTGGTCGCCTTGGCGTCCATGGTCCTCCTGCATCTGTTCATGAATTACACCAAGATCGGCACCGCCATGCGGGCGGCCGCCCAGGACAGCAACGCCGCGAATGTCTGCGGAATCAACGTCTCCTTTTCCAAGGGGTTGAGCTGGGCCATCTCGTCTGCTTTGGCGGGCATCAGCGGCATCATCATCGGCCCCGTGTACGGCGTCTACATGCTGATGGGCGCCTTGATCGGACTGAAGGGCTTTGCCGCCGCCGTCATCGGCGGGTACGGTAATATGTACGGCGCGATCTTGGGCGGAATGATCGTCGGAGTGATCGAGACGATGGCGGCAGGCTACCTGTCGTCGAGCTACAAGGATTTCATCGCGTTTTTTGTGTTCATCGTGTTCCTCGTCATCAAGCCGACCGGTATCTTCAACGAGAAGATTATCGAATCGTAACCAATCGATGTGGGAGATGACATCTTGGCTCGTTACAAGAATTGGCTCATATCCCTGGCGTTCATTCTCGTATTCGTGGGGCTGCCCGCGCTCTTGGGGAGCAACGCCTACCTGATGCTCATTCTGAGTCTCTCGGGCATCTTCGTCATCGCGTCTATCGGGTTGGACCTTCTGTTCGGATATTCCGGCCAGATTTCGATCGGGCAGGCGGCGTTCTATGCGGTGGGCGCATATACGTCGGCCATCTTGACCACCAAGCTCGGGATCAGCGTCTGGCTCGGCATGCTCGCAGGCGGCGTGCTCGCCACCGTCTTCGCGGCGCTGGTCGCGCTCCCGATCTGCAAGCTGGTGCACATGTTCCTCGCCCTCGTCACGATCGGGATCGGGGAGCTGACCCATCAGGCGATCATCAACCTGCCCGACCTGACGGGAAGCTTCACCGGTGTGCGGGCGATTCCGATGCCTCGCATCGGTGGCTATGTTTTCAATGTGTCCAGCTATTACTACATCGTGCTGGCCCTGGTCGTGCTGTCGTTGCTGGTCAAGCAACGCATCGTGGATTCCCGGATTGGACGCGCGTTCATCGCAATTCGCGAGAATACCGACGCCGCGAATGCTATGGGGATCAACGTGACGTACTACAAGGTGGTGGCGTTCGCCTGTAGCGCATCATTCACCGGCATCGCCGGCGCCCTCTACGCGCACTACATCGGCTTCATCAGCCCGGAGTCGTTTACGTTGGATCAGTCGGTCTTGTTCTTGACCGCCGTCCTGTGCGGCGGGATGGGAACGTTTGTCGGCCCGATCATCGGGGCGGTCGTCATTACGGTCATCAATGAAGCCATCCAGGTGTTGGGCTCGTATCAGATGCTGGTGTACGGCATCTTCATCGTGGTCGCGGTCATCTACGTGCCGGAAGGTCTGGTGGGCGTCGTGAAAATGATTCAGAGAAATCTGCTCAAGGTGGTGAACCGTGTCGCTGATTAGTGTCAAGAATGTGACCATGAAGTTTGGCGGGTTGACCGCCGTGGATCATGTCACTTTGCAGATCAAGGCCCACGACATTTGCGGGCTCATCGGCCCGAACGGTGCCGGAAAAACGACGTTGTTCAACGTCATCGCGGGATACTACAAGCCGTCTGAGGGAACGATTCATTTTCAGGACCACAGAATTGACGGCCTGCACCCCTACCAGGTCAACAATCTGGGCATCGCCCGGACGTATCAGAATATCAACTTGTTCCGCAGCATGACCGTTCTGGAAAACATCATGGTGGGACGACACCCGCGGCTATCAGCGGGAATTGCGGGCAGCGTATTCCGGACGCCGTCCCAACGAAAGGAAGAACAGGAACTCCGGGACAAGTCCATGGAAATCCTGCGCATGGTCGGACTGCAGCATAAAGCAGGAGAAACCTCCCGGAACCTATCCTACGGCGAACAGCGCCGGCTGGAAATCTGCCGCGGCATAGCGAGCGATCCGAAGCTCCTCCTGCTGGATGAGCCGGCGGCGGGGATGAATACAAAAGAGAAATTGGAATTAGTTGAGTTCATCCGGAAGATCAGGGATTTCGGCATCACCGTCCTGGTGGTGGAACACGATATGAAGGTGGTCATGGGGTTGACCGAATACGTGTTCGTGCTGAATTTCGGCAAATTGATCGCGGAAGGACAACCGGCTGACATCCAAACGAATCCCGAAGTCATCAAGGCGTATCTGGGAGAAGATGTCTGATGCCGAACATTCTGGAAATCAACAATCTGCTGCACTCCTATGGGAAGATTCGGGCCTTGAAAGGGATCAATCTGACGATCGGAGAGGGCGAGATCGTCGCATTGATCGGCGCGAACGGCGCGGGAAAGACGACGACCCTCCATTGTATCTCGGGGTTGTTGGGACACTTCGAAAGCGGCACCGTCACGTTCATGGGAAAGAGTCTGAAGGGGATGAAGCCGCACGAAGTCTCAAAATGTGGAATCACTCAAGTGCTGGAAGGCCGGCATATCTTCCCCCACCTGACCATCAAGGAGAACCTGATGATGGGGGCCTACCTGCGCACCGACAGCACTGCGATCGATAGTGACCTCCAGGACATCTACCGCCGCTTTCCCCGGCTGCATGAACGGGAAAGGCAGTTGGGCGGGACGCTGAGCGGCGGCGAACAGCAGATGCTGGCGATTGCACGCGCCCTGATGGCCAAGCCGAAGCTGATCTTAATGGATGAACCATCCCTTGGCTTGGCGCCACTGATCGTGAAGGAAGTGTTTCAGATCATTCGTGAAATCAACAAGGAAGGCATGCCGATCCTGTTGGTTGAGCAGAACTCAAAGGCGGCACTGAGCATCGCCGATCGGGGGTATGTGTTGGAGAGCGGCGAGATCGTCATGTGCGAAAAATGCGAGGACTTGTTGAATAACGAAAGAGTGCAAAGAAGTTATCTGGGCGGATAAAGGTTGATATCCAGAAGTATGATCAAGGAGGGGTGCGTGACTTCCAGAGAACGCGTGCTCGCGAGTCTGCGCCACAAAGAGCCGGACCGCGTTCCGATTGACTTGGGCGCAGGCACCACGGGTATTGAGGTCGAGGCCTACGATCGCCTGAAGGCCTTGCTGGGGCTCAAGGGCCAGACGAAGACTTTTGTGCGCGATCACGTCGAGGTGGACGACCCGATCCTGCAGCAGTTCGGCATTGACACGCGGTATGTGCGCGTTGGAGGCCCCCGCGGACATCGGGTGCGGATCGAGGCCGACAACTCGTACCTGGACATCTGGGGCGTGCGCTGGCAAAAGCCGGCCTCAAGCCTGTACTGGGACATGGTGGCGCATCCGATCGCCGAGCCGACGCTCGAGGCCCTCGCGGCCTACCGCTGGCCCGACCCGCACGACCCTGGCCGCACCGACGGAATCCGCGACCGGGCTCGCACACTGTCCGGGCAAGGGGAGTATGCGGTCGTCCTGGACAACACGGGATTCGGGGCGTTCGAGCAGGGCTGGGCGCTGCGGGGATTTGAGAATTTCTATATGGACATGGTCGCAGAGCCCAAGTTCGCCGAGGCGTTGATCCAGGGCGTCGCCGATTACCAGGTGGCCCTGTATGAGCATGTGCTGGAAGAGGTGGGGCCGTATGTGGACGTGGTCATGGTCGCCGAAGACCTCGGTTCGCAGGACGGCCCCTTGATCTCGCCCGAGACCTATCGCCGGATGGTCAAGCCGGCCCAGAAGCGGGTCTGGCAATTCATCAAGAGCCGGACCGACGCCAAGCTTTTTTTGCATAGCTGCGGCTCGGTGCGCCGCTTCATCCCGGATCTGATCGAGATCGGTGTGGACATTCTGAACCCAATCCAGGTGGCTGCCGCCGGCATGGACCCGAAAGAGTTGAAGCGAGAGTTCGGCAACGACTTGACCTTCTGGGGTGGCGGCTGCGACACGCAGCGCGTGCTCACGTTCGGAACGCCGGATGATGTCGAGCGGGAGGTTCGGCGCCGCATCCGCGAGCTCGCGCCAGGCGGCGGGTTCGTCTTCAACCAGATCCACAACATCCAGCCTGGGGTCCCGCCAGAGAACGTGGTGCGCATGTTCGAGACCGTGCTGACCCACGGCGTGTACCCGCTCCGCGGGTGACCGAGGCCGCGCCCGGCGGCCTCGCGGGAACACGCGGCGGTCGGTTGAGGTGATCGTGACCGTCAAAGAACGCATTCTCACTGCAATGCGTGGACAGCGGCCGGATCTGGTGCCGTTGACGATCTACGATTGGATGCTGCCGCGCGGGGCCACCGAACGCCTGCTCCGTGAGGCCGGGGTCGGCCTCATCCCCCGGCTCCCGCCGTTCCGCGTCCGCCATCGCGCCGTCGAGGTGATCAGCCGCGAGTACTTCGAGAACGGCCGCAAGCGCATCCGGCGGACACTCCGGACGCCTGTCGGTGACGCCTCGCAGGTCCTCGAGCCCGAGGCGGCGTACGATACCTCGACCTGGATCCGCGAGCACTTTGTCAAGACACGCGATGATTACCGCGTGATGGAGTTCTACTACCAGGACATGTTGTTCCAGCACAATCATGACGCCTTCCGGGAGGCGCAGCGGCGCGTGGGGGAGGACGGGCTGGTGTTCGCGCGAATCCCGCGGACGCCGCTTCAAGAAATGCTGTACCAGCTGATGGGGCTGGATCGGTTCGCAACCGACTACCAGGAGCGGCGAGACCTGTTCGACTCCCTTTTCGCCGTGATGGCGAAGCGCTACGCAGAAGTCTACGATCTGGCGGCTGCCTCTCCGGCCGAGATCGTCTGGTGCGCGGACAACATTTACAGCGACATGATCGGCCCCGAGCGGTTCCGGCGGTACATTGCGCCCGAGTACGCGACCATCAATAGGCTTATACGTGGCACAGACAAGCTGCTCGCCGTGCACATGGACGGGACGCTCCGATCGCTTTCCGCGGAGATCGGCGCCGCCGAATGCCACATCATCGAGGCGATGACGCCTCCCCCGATGGGCGACTTCTCCGTTCGGGAAGCGCGCGCTGCGTGGCCGAAGCAGGCTCTCTGGCTGAATTTCACCAGCTCCATGCATATCGAATCGCCGGACGTCATCGCCGAGCACACTCGCAGCCTGTTGGCCGAAGCGGGCACGACGCGCGGCTTCGCCATCGGCGTGACCGAGGATGCTCCGGTACCGGCCCTGGAAGCCAGCCTGGGTGTGATTGCCCGCGTGCTGAAAGAGCACGGCGCCGGGCCGTGACCCGCGTCCGACCATAGTGTGACTGACGTTCCTTGCCAACACCACACACCGAAGGGAATGAAAGAAGAGAGGGACATACGCTGACACCGGACTCGAGGCGATAAATACTCTCAAGTCGCGGCTCCTCGCCGCTCGATCTTCTACCGCTTGTCTTTGAAAGCCTACATTGCGCATTGTTAATACCCTGCGAAACCGAATCCGCCAAATTCATGATAGATTGGCCCGCCGAGTGCACACATTGTCTCCGCGGGGGCTGCCCGATGAGTACGCCGGTCCGGAGACCGGCCGCACAAAGCTGCGATCTACCCAAAGAGCATAGGGTCGGAACGGTCAGAGCGAAAGGAGTCAACGAGATGGCAGGCGTCGATTCGGGGGTTCGGTTTTCTGCGCCAAAACTTCGGAGCTGGACGGAGGCGATTTTTCAGAAGGTGGGCGTGAGCGGGGAGGATGCGGTCCTCCTCACCGACTCGTTGATCGAGGCCAATCTCCGAGGGGTCGACACCCACGGCATCACGCGGATGCTCTGCGTCTACGTCAAGCGGATGCAGGTCGGGGTGGTCAATCCCAAGACCCAGTTGCAGGTCGTTCGGGAGCATGCCTCCACGGCGCTCATTCACTGCAAGAACGGCATCGGGCAGGTCGCTTCCAACGTCGCCATGCGCATGGCCATTGAGAAGGCCAAGAAGACGGGCGTGGCCTTCGTGGCAACCACACACTCCAATCACTACGGTGCGGCCGCGTACTGGGCCATGATGGCCCTCGATCACGGCATGATCGGCCTGAGTTCCACCAACGCGCCCGCGGTCGTCGCGCCAACCGGCGGCCGGACCCCTATGTTGGGTACGAACCCGTTCGCTGTCGCGATTCCCGCCGGGCAGGAGCAGCCGATGGTGCTCGACCTCGCGACCACGGTCGTGGCACGAGGCCGAATCCTGCTCCATGCGAAGCAGGACAAGCCTCTGGAGCCTGGCTGGGCATTCGACGAGCTTGGTCGGCCAACGGTGGACCCGCACGCGGCCGTGAAAGGATTGCTGGCTCCCATTGGCGGATACAAGGGGTACGGCATTGCGCTGGCCATCGACCTTCTCTGCGGCGTGATGACCGGGTCCAACTATGGAACACACTTCCCCGGTTTCCTGGCGGATAACATGACAGAGCCAACGGACGTGGGGAGCATCTTCGCTGCACTCAACGTCGAGAGCTTCATGGATGCACCCGAGTTCAAGGCGGGGATGGACAAAGCGATCCGAGAGATCAAGACGTCGGTGAAGGCCGATGGAGTGAAGCGGATCTACATCCCGGGCGAGATCGAGTTTGAAACCAAGGCCGAGCGGCTGAAGAACGGCATCCCGATCCCGGAGGCGGTCGTCAAGGACTTCGTCGCCCTGGGCAACGAGCTTGGCGTGCCGCTCCCGACGGCATAAGGAGCAGAGCATGCAGGTGCAGGCCGAACTGGTGGCGATCGGCTCCGAGCTTCTTCTCGGGCAGATCATCGATACGAACACCTCTTTCATCGCGAAGCGCCTGGCGGAGATCGGTGTCGAAGTCGTCCGCACGGCGACAGTCGGCGACTCCCTGGAACGTATGGAAGATGTCCTGCGGGCTGCCATTGGCCGCTCTCAGATTGTCATCACCACCGGTGGCATCGGGCCCACGGAAGATGATCTCACGCGGGAGGCGATTGCGAATGTGACCGGGCGCCCGCTGACGTTTCAGCCGCACCTGATGGAGCAGATCAGGGCCCTCATCGAGCGGCGTGGATTCAAGATGGCCGAGAACAATCGGGTCCAGGCGTATATCCCCGAAGGGTCCCTCGCCATCGAGAATCCCAAGGGCACTGCTCCTGGCTTTATCGTGGAGGGCGACGGCTACTGTACTGCAACGCTTCCCGGCGTGCCGTCAGAGATGCAGTTCCTCCTGGACGCCACCGTGATCCCGTATCTCCGCCAGCGCTTCAATCTGACCCACGAAGTGCTTCGGTACAAGGTCCTCCGCGCCTGCGGGGCAGGCGAGAGCGCCATCGGGCTTCAAATTAAAGACCTTATGAAGGAGAGCAAGAACCCCATCGTGGGAACGCTCGCAGCCATCGGAGACGTCCGGATCCGCATCACCGCGAAGGCGGATGACTCCGGCGCGGCCGCCACGTTGATCGACACCATGGAGGCTGAGATCCGTCGGCGTCTGGGGATCCTGATCTATGGCGTGGACGACGAGAGCCTCCAAGGGAACACGGCGGCGCTGCTCGTACAGAACACGCGGCGCCTCGCCGTGGTGGAGACATTCACGGGTGGGGCGATCGCTGCGCGATTCGTGGGAACCAGGAGCCCTGCCTTCTCCCAAGGGATCGTCCTTCCCAACGGAGAGGCACAGCGGGAATTCTTGGGGTCTTCGCTCAACGAGTTCGAGACGCTGGTCAAAGGGCCTCCCCGCCTCGCCGCCGCCTTGGCTGAGAGGGGTCGCTCCCGGTTCGGCGCCGATGTGGTCTTGGCAAACGTGGGCGTTTTCCGCCAAGACGAAGGCAAACCCGAACACAAGGGCGAGAGCCATACCGTCCTGGCCATGGCTGGAGGACCTATTGGCAACATTCAGCCGCTCGGTGGCGAGCTTCCCATGCTTCGCGAACGGGCCACCATCCTCGCGATCGATCTCCTGAGGAAAACCCTGTTGGCAGGGTAGCGGATTGGGGGCAGCCGACGCGTACGTCGTCGCGCGTCCCGCAAACGCAAATGCACTTTACCGCACCCTTCGCGGCGCAGACGCGCGGCCTTCTCGAGCGAACATGTTTGTCTACGCCGGCGAAAAGTCGAAGCGGCGGCAGGCGGGTTGCTCTGGAGGTCGCAGATCAGAGCGAGTGCTAGCCGCTTTGTGCCGATATGCCGCTCAAGTCCCACCCGGCGCTAGTGGCAGAACTTCGCGAAGACCGCGACGTGTTTTTCGGCCAGTGCGGGATCGGAAGGAAGCCCGGTCGCGTTGAGACGGCAGCGTCCCGCGGAGAACACCGGATACAAGTGCTCGTTGTAAATGTTTTCCGGGGCCTCGGGTGTGGCCGAAGGATTTCGGAAGAGCCCCGCATAGTTGTCGGAGAAGAGCTGGTGAATAGGCGTCCCCTGCGCCAATGTCCTCCACTGCCGCTCCACTGAGGCGAGCCGCCGCAACGCTCCTTCGTGTTCCCCTTCCAACCGCGCTCGATCCTTGACCATGGCTCGGGCGAAGGCCCGTGTCATGGCGTGCTCGAACGACGAGCCCCGGGCGCGGATGGCCCCGTTCAACGTATTGGTCATCTCCGCGTCTTTCTTGGAATCGGGATGATAGAGAAGCAGGAATCCGCAGGGCCGCAGCGAAAACGTCAGGAAGGCCTTGGTCGGGCTGAGTGCCATGAGGAACGGCGTCCCCGCCTCGATGAATGGCTTCACTTGCAGCTCGTAACTCATCTTCATGATCGCGTCGTAGCCCACCCGCTCAAGATCCCGCGCGTACTCGAACCCCGAGTACGCCCGGTCGAGAAGACACATCCGGTTCTTCTCGGCGGCGCCTCGTGCGCGCTCGCCAATCACGCCTGCTCCTTTCACCTGCCCGGTGGTGTTCATCGGTCCCGCCTGATAAATGGGCAAGACACCGGGCTCGTTGATCACTGCCTCCTGTCCGTACTCTCGAACGCCCAAGCGGTTCGCCTTGGCCATGGTGCGGTACGCCGGCCAACCGAGCTCCTCGATGCCGATGGCGTTGATGCTGGCATCGATCATCAGTGCGACATGGATCGCGGTCTCGATAGCGCCGGTCCCAGCGTCCGACGGAAGGATGATTCTGAATCGGTCCCAATGAGACTGCGGAATCCTCTGCCAGGCGAGCACGGATTGTTTCACATCCTCCAGCAGCGCGTTTGAGTTCTTATAATCCCCGCTTGTGCTGTTCTCGACCTCCTCTTTCGCGTACTGCAGGAGCGTTGCCGAACTTGGCATCGGCTTGCCCTTATCGTCCAATATGATGCCGATGCCGTAGTTGTATCCCTGCTTGTCTTTCTTCCAAACGATGTTCGCCACCTGATTCGGATCGTTTCCCGACTTGAGAAGCTGATCCGCTTCTCGGCGGACGCCCAAACCAAACTCGAGATTCATCACGGGGAAATCTCCTTGATGGGCGATGGAACCCACCTCTTGGGGACCGATGCCTGCCTATGATTGAAAGAAACTGCCTTCTCGGTGCGGGCGACCAATTTCCCTCTCGGCGGCCGCGTGAGTCCGCGGGAACCGCGTCGAAACTGTCTTCTCAAGACTCGGGTGGTCCCAGCGTCGGCGCGAAGTATCCGACGCACGAACGGGAGGTGTCAAGGGGGAAGATGGAGAGAAGATGGAGGCGAGGAGCACGGGCCGAAACCACGCCTGCAGTGGTTTGGGGAGCCCAGTTTCGTCCGAATCTCTGACCACAGGAGACCGGAGAAGTCTAATGAAACCACATCCCCCCGTTGATGCCGGAAACCTCGCCGCTCACAAAGGACGCGGCGGGTGAAGCCAGGAACACCACCGCCTGCGCGACCTCGTCGGCTTGCCCCTCACGGCCCAGCGGAATGGTCTTGATGGTGTTGGCGCGGCCTTCGGGCGTGCTGAACCGGTCGTGGAACTGCGTGGCGATCTGCCCCGGGGCGACGGCGTTGACCCGGATGCCCTTGGGACCCACCTCTTTCGACAAGGCGCGCGTGAATCCGATGATCGCCGCCTTGCTCGCCGCATAGATGGCAGCGCCATTGCCACCCCCGGCAAAGGCCGCCGCGGAGGACATGTTCACGATGCTGCCTGTGCCCTTGGATTGCATGTGGCGGAGCGCGGCGCGACACATCGAAAACGTGCTCGTCATGTTGACATCCATGATGGTGTGGTACAGCTCGTCAGACATCTCCGCTATCGGACTGCGTCGTACGAGGAATCCGGCGTTGTTCACGAGAACGTCCAGCCCGCCGAGGCCGGCGAGCGTCGCCGCGACCACGCGATCGGCCTCCCCGGCCTTGCTCAGGTCCGCCTGGATGGCGACGGCTCGGCCGCCGGCCGTCTTGATCGCCGCCACGAGATCTGTGGCGCCCGCGGCGCTGTTGAAGTAGTGCACCGCCACCGCCGCCCCGTGCTCCGCGAGCGCATGCGAGATCGCCCCGCCGATCCCCGACGCCCCGCCAGTGACGAGAGCCACCTTTCCATCCAGTCGGAACTTGCTCATAGCATAGTCTCCCCTTGGCAGTGCGTACTCCGCCTCTTCGAGTCAGAGTCTCACGGGCTGGCCACACTGCACCGACGCGCGCGCAGCGTCCAGCATCCGCATGACGTTCAGCACCTCGCGCCCTGAAGCCAATGGAGGCCTCCGCATGGTCACAGCATCGGCGAACTCTCGCAGTTGATGCGTGCAGAGGCTCGGGGCCTGAACGCCTTCCATGAGGACCTCACCGTTCTTCTCGAGCCGGTAGACATTCTCGAACGGCGGTCCCGCCGGTCACTCGATCAGCCGGAAATGCCCCTTCCGTCCGACGACCAGGGCCTCGTGAATCGGGGGAGCCGTGCTAAGCGACAGGTGAACCGTCGCCGTAGACCCGGCGGAGAACCGGCACACGATATCCGCCTCGTCTTCTCCTTCCCAGGTCGGGTTGGTTCGTGCGGCCACGGCATAGATGCTCTCTGGCGTCCGCCCCAGCCACCAGAAGATGCTGTCCAGCGAGTGGCTACCCTGGAGCGAGATCACCAGGCCGCCGGCCTGCGTGGATGACCGCCACCAATCGGTCGGGGGTTGCGAGAAGGACACGAGGAAGGTGATGTGGACGCGGATGATGTCGCCGATCTCGGGCAGTCTCTTTGTCATTTCCCGGCCCGCATCAGAAAAGCGCCGGCTCTGGGCGACCATGAGCGTGACGCCCGCCGCCTCGGCCGCCCGCACCATCGTCTGGGCGCTCTCGGTATCGAGCGCCATGGGCTTTTCCACCAGGACGTGCTTCCCCGCCTTGGCGGCGTTGCACACGATTGGGGCGTGCGAATCGTTGGGTGTCGTCACCACGACGGCATCGACCGTGGGGTCCGCGAGGAGCGCTCGATAGTCTTCCGGCACGTTCCGGATATCGTGCTGTCGCGCGGTCGCCGCTGCACGCTCGCGTCGCCGGCCGGTGATGGCCACCACGCGCACGCGCTCCGATAGATGCTTCGCTGCGCTGAGATGCGCCTGCGCGATCCGGCCGCTGCCGATGAAACCCAAGCGCAGGGGTTGTTGGGCAAGGGGCATCACATGTCTCCCATGACTCGCTGTGCCGCGGACCCGAGGCTGGCTTGCTGATCCGTCACTACCCCTTGAGCAAGGGCTCCCTTCCCCGCAACTTCGGATTCTTGTACACGTCGGGGTTCACGGGCGAGTACGGGCGCTGCCCGCGAAGGACGGCGATGGCCGCCTCGGCCGTCTTGCGCTTCAGATCCGCCTGCGACTGCTCCGAGTACCAGGCCGCATGGGGGGACAGGATCACATTCGGGAACGCGAAGAGGGGAGAGTCGGCCGGGATCGGTTCGGACTCCAGCGTGTCCAGGGCCGCTCCTCCGATCCGGCCCTCCGCCAGGGCGCGACACAGCGCGTCGGTGTCCACCAGTCCGCCCCGGGCCGTATTCACCAGGAGCGCGGTCGGCTTCACCCGGCGCAGCGTGGCCTCGCCGATCAGGTGCCGCGTTTCGGGGGTGAGTGGCAGATGGAGCGAGATGATATCCGACTCCTTGAGCAGGTCTTCGAGCGCGACGGACCGGACCCCCTCGGGCCAAGCCGTGAGGTAGGGATCGTATGCCAGGACCGTCATCCCAACGCCCGCCGCCTTTCTGGCGAGGCATCCCCCGATTCGTCCGGTCCCGATCAGGCCCATGACCTTTCCGCGGAGCCGGTACATCGGCTTCTTCGCTGGGGCGTTCCAGGTGCCTCCGCGGATGGCCCGATCGTAGAAGACCACGCCGCGCCAGAGGGCCAAGCTCATGGCCAGGGCGTGGTCCGACACCTCCTCCATGCAGTAGTCCGGGACGTTCGCGACGACAACGCCGCGCTCCGTCGCCGCGGCCAGATCCACCGTATCCACCCCCACTCCGTAGCGGACCGCTACCCGGCAGCGCGGCAGCCCATCCAAGACCCGTGCAGTGATAGGCGCATATTGGAGGATGATGGCATCGGCAGCCTGTGCGACGGCGATGACCTCCTCCTCGGTCTTGGCTTGGTGCAGCCGGAACTCCACGCCGGCGGCGCCCAGCACGGCTTCCTCGGGCGCGATGGTGCCATGATCACAATCGATGATGACAACGAGTGGCATGATTCCTCTCCTTGGGCGAAATGACGACAGATCGATGAGCGGCCGGTGCGAGCGACTACAGGGCTCCGGCTCCGTTTGGTCGCGCGTAATTGTCGAGGATGAATCGGGCGATACTGTGCTGTCCGGGAAGGTCCGGCAAGTCCGCGATGGGAAACCAGCGAGCGTCCTCGAGCTCCGTGTGGTCCGGGCGCACCTCGCCGCCGGCGTACGTCGCCACGAAGCCGACCATCAACTGGCTCGGGAACGGCCAGTACTGACTGGCGACGTACTGGAGATCGCGGACCGTGACGCCGACCTCTTCGCGGATCTCGCGATGGGCGGCCGCCTCCAACGATTCGCCGACATCCACGAATCCCGCCACCAGACCATACCGGCCCTTGGCCCAAAACGACTTGCGGGTGAGAAGCACGCGATCGCCATCGCGGATGAGGACGATCACCGCCGGGTGGAGGTGCGGGTAGTGGTCGTACTTGCAGCGAAGGCACCGCTTGCCGCGCTCGCCCCGGATGGACACGGTCTGCTCCCCGCAGCGGGGACAATGCCAGCTCGTGGCCTCCCAATACGTCGCCTGCTGAC
>Ga0335084_10002604_pt1 | contig 17448 bp, 15 predicted proteins | sample Lox_Sample_44_FD_206721 | JGI IMG/M metagenome (GOLD analysis project Ga0335084, IMG submission 206721) | Soil microbial communities from Loxahatchee National Wildlife Refuge, Florida, United States - Lox_Sample_4.4 | ecosystem: Environmental > Terrestrial > Soil > Wetlands | place: USA... | reverse complement strand
CTTCGGGAGCGGCGCGGAGGATGTGGAAGGCGAGGCGCTGGGCGGTTTTCTGGCCGATGCCGGGGAGGTGCTTCAGTTCGTCGATCAAACGTTCAACAGGAGCGGCAAAATCAGGCATGTACTGTGTGTAGCATAAGGGCGAGTGCGGGCGCAAATTGTGAGGCAGGCCGGCTTGAGGAAGATCGAAAACAGAAAATGAGGCGAGACGAAGGCGGCAGCGTAGAAGCTTGCGCAGCAGGGAACTGGAGTGCTAGAAGAGGCCGGGGATTTTGAGGCCAGCGAGGCCGGGGAGGCCACTGGAGAGAGTCTTCATCTGGTTGGCGAGTTCGTCGTCGACGCGGCGGGAAGCTTCGTTGACGGCGGCGCGGACGAGGTCCTGCAACATTTCCTGGTCCTTACCGGCGAAAACTTCAGGTTCGATTTTCACGTCGAGGACCTGCTTCTGGCCATTCATTTTCACGGTGACCATGCCACCACCGGCGGAGGCTTCCACGGCAACGGAATTCACCTGTCGCTGCAAATCTTCCTGGACCTGGCGCAGGCGCGAGAGCATTTGTTGGAGGGCGCTGACTTCCATTTTCCAATGCCTCTCTTTCCGCTTAGTCCCCGCGCCGCCGAACTTCGGAGATTTTTCCGCCGAAACGCTGCAGCATGGACTTCACCATCGGGTCATTCTCGAACTGCGCACGCAATTCCTGCGTGCTGGCAGCGCGGGACGATGCATTCGCATCATTTACCGCACCTGAATCAAGCTTAGCACAGACACGTACGGCGCGCCCTAGTACCTTGTTCGAAGAAGCACGGATTTTCTCGAGCGCATCGCGGCCTTCGATCAAACCAGCGAAAGTGCTTTTCTCCGGCGGGAAATAAATGCGCAACTCAGCGCCATCGAGCTCCCAGCGCGAGGCATGCTCGAGGAGTTCACCGACAAATTTCTGGGAGGCCTGAATGGAGGATTTGATTTCCGCGACCTGTCCGGGCGAGATGCCAGCGGTTGAGATGACGGACGCAGTTTCCAGCCGGGGAGGGGCGGGCGCTTCGACTGATTGCAGCGCAGGAGCTACGGCGGCGCCGGAGTTCGAGGAAGCAAACGCAGGCACGGGAGCGGGAGAGCGGGCAGGCGGAACGTCCGGTGTGAAGGAAGAAGGAGTGGTGACGCGAGAAGACTCTGGCGGCGCGCTCCAAACCGGTGACGATGCGCCCGCCGCGCTGGCCGAAGCAGTGCGAGACGCGGAGGACGCGGGCTTCGGAGCAGAACCGCCGCCAGTTGGGCGACCGCTCGTGCCGTTGCCGAGATCGGCGAGAAGTTCTTCGAGTGGAGCGAGACGAGCGGCGTTGACCAGCCGGAGCAAACCCATTTCGAGGTGAACGCGCGGGTCCATTTTGCGGCGAACGTCGTCGTCGGTCTGAAGAAGGATCTGGAAGTAGCGCGTGAGATCTTCCTCGGTGAAAAGCGCGGAAGCTTTCGCGAGGCCGGGGCGCTGATCGGGGGTGGCGGCAATCAAATCGGAATCAGCACCGCAGACGCGCGCGATGAGCAAATTGCGGATGTGGCGAATGGCTTCAGAGCAGAAGTGCTGGAGGTTGCGGCCCTCGCGCTGGAAGCGGTGAACGAGGGCGAGGGCGCGCTCGGCGGACTGCACGTGGATAGCGTCAACCAGTTCCTGGAGGGCGTCTTCGGGGACGACACCGAGGAGTTCACGGACGGCGTTGTCTTCAATATTGTCGCCGCAGTAGGCGCGGGCCTGTTCGAGGAGGGAAAGGGAATCGCGCATGCTGCCTTCGGCCATGCGGGCGATGACGCTGAGGGCGCCATCGTCAATCGTGAGGTTTTCCTTTTCGGCGATGAATTTCAACCGGCCGGTAATCTCATTGAAGGTGAGGGCGCGGAAATGGAAGTGCTGCGAGCGGGAGCGGATGGTGTCTTCGAGATCTTCAGGCTGGGTGGTGGCCATGACGAAGATGACGCGATCGGGGGGCTCTTCGAGAGTTTTGAGAAGAGCGTTGGAGGCCTCGCCGGTAAGCATGTGGGCTTCGTCGAGGATGACGACTTTGTGGCGCGCGGCGGCCGGGGCGTAACGGACCATTTCGCGGAGTTCGCGGATCTGGTCGATGCCGCGATTGGAGGCCGCGTCGATTTCGATGACGTCGAGAGAAGTGCCGGAGGCGATTTCCTTGCAGGAGTCGCAAACGCCGCAGGGTTCGGGCGTGGGGCCGTGCACGCAGTTGAGGGCTTTGGCGAGGATGCGGGCGGCTGTGGTCTTGCCAACGCCGCGGGCGCCGGAAAAGATGTAGGCGTGAGCGACGCGATTATTCCTGATGGCGTTCTGCAGAGTTTCCGTGACGTGAGCTTGTCCGACGAGATCAGCAAAGGTTTGCGGGCGCCATTTGCGAGCGATGACTTGGTAGGTCATGTGTGTGTCTTGCATTTTCGGCGGGTGGTTGGAAAAAGTCAAAAGCAATGGTGAAGCGAAAGCGGATGGCCGACAGCGGGACGATCGACGGCGAAAAGCACGGCACGGGGTTCGCGCGAGATGATTGTACTTGTGGCGTCACTGGAAGAGAGGGAGGGTTTAAGACGAGGAACTTCGGAGTCTCCGCGGCACACTTGGCTTACCCGGTACCGTTGCTCCCTTCCGGGCCTGGCGGGGTTCGCGGGACCTCGTTGCACGGAGCCCGAAGTTCCACGCTCCAGCAGTCGCGAGGACTGCTGGAAAAAGTTTAGCACAGGGGCGGTGGGCGACCAATTCGAGTGGGCCGCACAACGGTCCGCCCTCGAATGCGGGACGCACGGGATTCGCTAGGAGACGAGAACGAGTGGACACCGGCCACAGACCATTGTGGGCTTGTTCAACTGGGCACACTCGAGAACCGGGTGTATTTAGCTTGAAGGCGATGACCTAAACTTGATTGCGGGTTGGAGTTCCTCCCCAACCGCCTTGGGTTCGCAAGGAGCGAACCGCAGGGTCCGCGCGCCAGCGGCAAACCCCACGTCACGGGGACAAACCTGCACGCCTGTGCAGGCAGGAGGAACAAGAATGAAAGCAGCAGTCGCGATGTTCTTGAGTTTACTGTTGGTGTGTGCGGCCGCGCCCCCCAGTTACGCGGAGCCGCGCCAACTGCCGTCGGGGACGGAGATGCACTTGACGCTGGTGACGCCGATCAACACGGCGATCGCCAAAGAGGGAGACCCGATCATAGCGGTGACGAATGCCCCGATCGTACTGAACAACCAGACGATCGTTCCGGCCGGGACGCGGATCCACGGAGTTATCGGGACGGTGCAAAAGGCGAAGTATTTCTCGTCGTTCAAAGGGCAAGCGTACGTGAACATCATGTTCAAGACGATCGAGATCGATAGCCGGCTGATTTCGACGCAAATGAGTGTGATGGCCATCGGAAAGCCTCGCTCCGGGACGGGAACGAGCCCCATTCGCAAGGACGTGAAGATCACAGAAGGGGAAGTGGTGCAGAACAAGCACAGCTACAAAGAAGACGCGATCGCGCTGGCAATCGGGGGAGGCGGGGGATCGACGATCGGGTTGATCGCCGGGAGCCTGGGCAAGGGCATGGGGATCGGATTCGCGGTGGGCGCGGCATACGTGGTGGCGCACAAGGGCAAGGAAGTGAACCTGCCGGCGAACACGGCGATGCTCGTGCGCGTGGATAATACGGTGATGGTGCCGTACTTTGCCGCGGCAAATGAGCAGGCGCAGGGGACGGAGGTTGCGCTGGCGCACTAGTTTGTTGTGTAGTTCCTCCGGGAACCGCCCGCCGGGAAAAAGCCTGGCGGGCGGTTCTTTTTTTGAGGCGCTCAAGTAACAAACAGAATTCATTCTTAGCAGGACCCGCCGGTGAGATCCGTCGTGGCAAACAGTGTTCCTCATGAATGACGACGGGTTTGTGCCTGCAGGCGGTGATTTTCGGGAGGTTCGGGCGCCGATGCTTGTTCAGGGAGAAGCGTTCGGCGCCCGTTGGGGGGTTCTGGCAGGCAAAAACGGAGAAGTTCCTTTGGGGGAGGAGATCTGCCCGGGCACGGCGCGGACTAAAGACCAGAAACGCCGGAGACTCGAGCCTCGAACCGACTGCTGGGAAGAAGAGGAGCAGACGGTGTGCCAATCGAAAAGCAAGGGAATGTGAAGGAAATGGGTGGGTTAGCAGAAGGGAGCGAATTTCAAAATTGAATCAAGAGGGGCAAGTGTTGCCGAATTGAAACAGAACCTGTGACAACACTAAGGCCAGCGGGCAAGCTGAGGAAACTTGTCCGAGCTGGCCGGGCAGGCTATCCGGTTTTTTCATGCATGCCATCGGTTTTTCGTCTGAGATTTCCACCGATTTCCATTTGACCCTCCGCAGAAGGGCGCGATACTTTACGTACGAAAGGCCAGGCATGGCTATTTCAGATTTCCACCAAAATTTCCCACAACAAGATTCCAGAGGAGATACATGTCGACTGAGTTGCGTAATTTTCTAGCTCTTTCGTATGAAGAGCTCGAAGAACTGAATTTGAAGGCAAAAGAGCAACGCAAGAAGCGCACCCCGATTCACAAAGTCCAGGAAGACCGAATCAAGTATCTAAGCGACGAAAAGCGAATCAAGGCAGTGACGGTCCTGTTCAGCGATCTGGAAGGCCGTCTGCATATGCTGGACTACGACAAAAAGTTTTTGGTGAAAAGCTTCGACAACCTGACGTTCGACGGGTCGTCGATTCGCGGGTTCACGGCGCAGCGGGAAAGCGATCTGCGATTGGGGATGGACTGGTCGTCGTTCTACTGGGCGCCATCGGACATTTTCGGCGGCGGGAAAGTGCTGGTGTTCGGCGAGGTCATCGACAAGGACGGATCGCCGTACAGCGCGGACATCCGGGGCGCGCTGAAGGGCTATGCGGAAGCGCTGTTCAAGAAGGAAGGCTACACGCTGAATGCGGCGAACGAGATTGAAGGGTTCCTGTTCCAAGGAGCGGAGGCCGAGCGGCACTATCACGAAACGGGGAAATTCGAATACGTGAACACGGGTGGATACTACCACTCGCTGCCGGGCGACCCGTTGCGGACCTTTATCGATACGACGGCGGAAGTGCAGCGGGCGATGGGATTCCAGAATGAGAAAGACCATCCGGAGGTTGCTCCTTCCCAGTTCGAGATCAACTATTCGTACGGCGAGGTGCTGGCGGCTGCGGACCAGATTCAGTTGTACAAGCTGATCTGCCGGCAGGTGGCAAACAAGATGGGGCTGACGGCGAGCTTCCTGCCGAAGCCGGTGGTGGGAGTCAACGGCAGCGGTATGCACACGAACGTGTCCATCTCGGAGAACGGGAAGAACCTGTTCTGGGACCCGAAGGGAGAAGAAAAACTGGGCAAGCTGGGCTGGTCGTTTGTGGACCGAATTCTGACCCACGGGAATGACATCTGCCTGCTGCTGAATCCGAGCGTGAATGCGTACCGGCGGCTGGATCCGCACTTCGAGGCGCCGAACCAAATCAAGGCGTCGCCAGTCGACCGCGGGTCGATGATCCGCATCCCGATTGGGAACGAAAAGAGCATGCGGGTAGAAGTGCGATCGGTGGCACCGGATGCGAACCCGTATCTGGTGATGTACTCGATCTTCAAGACGGGAATTGACGGCGATACGGCAAAGATCAAGAACCTGCGGCAGGCCGAGCGGTATTTGCCGGACAACATCTATACAGCGATTGAGAACTTCGAGAAAGCCGATTGGATCACGAAGTTGCTGGGCGCGGACGTAAAGGCGCGGTATGCGGACCTGAAAAGGGCTTCGGCGGACCGTTGTGCGCGCAGCCTGGGAACGTTTGTGAAGGCGGCGGAAGTGCAATACCACCACGAGGTGTACAACCAGTTCCTCTGGAACCTGTTCTAGAAAGAGCTGCGAACAAGGTTGGACGAACGCCCCCGGCAAGGTCTGGGGGCGTTTCCGTTTTTGGGGTGGAGAGGCGGGGCAGAGCCGAAGATGACCTTTTCTTGACGCGGTCATGACAATTGCGGAGCGCTCTTCAAGTAGGTTAAGGGCTGATCGGTTCCACAGAGCGTCCCACCCCAAAGCGCCCTCCGGGGAAGGACCGGAGGGCGTCTCTCCTATCGTCATATGTAAGGCAACAGTCAGGAAGTCTTCAGGTGACCGGCCCGAGGGCATGAAGCTACCGTATCCGTCTGAGCCGGGAGAGATAAAAGCCGGAAGTTGGCGGACGAGGTCCGATGAAGATTCTGCATATCTCCGAGGAAAGCAGCCTTTTGTTGCTGCGAGGGCGCTACCTGAAAAGCCTGGGATACGAAGTCGTGGGCACTCGAGAAGTGGGGACGGCATTCGCGATGCTGCGCTCGGGCGAGCGGTTTGACGCGCTGCTGCTGTGCCACACGCTGAGCGAGGCGGTGAAGCTTGGGATAGCGGGGCGAGCGCGGAGAGGATGGGGTCGACCGTTGATCGTGGAGTTGTATTTGGCGGAAACGCCAGTGACGGGGGGAATCGCGCTGGAAGCCGACCGCGATTTTCAACCGCAAATGGAGCGATGGGCGGAGTCGCTGACCGGGCTGCCCGAGAGGGCAACAAGAGAAACAGAAGACGCCTTGCTGCAAACGCACTAGAACAATTCCTGGGATCAATTCAGGCAGTCGTCTTGGCGGCTCCGGCGGAAGCCCATACGGGCGATTGGAGAGCAGGCAAACGAATCAGGAAATGGCAGCCGCCCTCAGGGCTGTCTTGAAGCTGCAGGGTGCCCCCATTCGCTTCGATAATCCATTTTGAGATGGCAAGACCGAGGCCGGCGCCGGTCTGGTCGGTGGAGGAGCGGCTGAAGCGTTTGAAAACGCTGGCCCGATGGTGGGGAGGGATGCCGGGACCGTTATCGCGAACATGAATGGCGATGAGATTATCCGGATGCGCAGCAGCAAGGACGGCAATTGAACTGCCCTCCGGAGTGTATTTGATGGCGTTGTGAATGATGTTGAGGAAGGCTTGACGGAGCAATAGTTCGTCGGCAAAGGCAAGAGGAAGGCCGGAGGCCTGGAGGGTGAGGGATTGGGATTTTTCCTGGGCCAGAATTTCGAGGAGGCCAACGCTCTGGGAGAGAAGGGCGGAGACGTCACACTGTGAGGCACTCAGGGTGATCTGGCCGGCATCCATACGGGCGATGAGGAGCAGATTTTCGACGAAGCGGGAGAGGCGATTGACTTCTTCCAGCATGCTACCGATGGTGTCGTGATAATGGGCCCGGGTGGAGGAGCGTTGCAGGCCGACTTCACCGACGCTGCGGAGAGCGGCGAGAGGAGTGCGGAGCTCGTGGGAAACGTCGGAGGTGAAGCGTTGGAGTTGTTCGAAAGCGGATTGCAAGCGGTGAAGAAGGTTGTTGATGACGATGGCGAGGCGGCCGAGTTCATCATGGGGATTGCCTAGAGGAAGGCGCTCGTCCAAGCGGTTGGGAGTGATGCGTTCAGCCATATTGATGATGTCCTCGAGTGGCCGCAGGGCGCGGGACGCGGAAGTGAAGCCAGCCCAGCCTGCCACGAGGAGCATGAGGGGGAGCGTGAGGAGGAGGGCAACGAGGAATTCAGTGAGACGCCCGAGCAAAGGGGCGGTTTCGTAGGCCTGACGGATGAGCAAAGGATGGCCATCGAGATTGTGGACATGGCTGATCATCAGGACGCGGGTGCCATCGGAGAGGCGAGAACTGCGAGGGGAGTAATTGGTGCCCTCGTCGCGAGCGGGGGGACCGCCGAGGCTGCGGTTGTCGAGTCGCGGGTTGCGATAGAGGATGGCGCCGGTATTGAAATCGAGGATTTCGACCAGGCGGTCTTGAACAAGGCGAGTCTCCGGATGGTTGTGGTAGTCCTCGCGGAGGGTCAGGGCGCCGCCGGGATCAAAAGAGAGGAGACCCTCGGCGGTTTCGACATTCTGGATGGCATGGCGATAAAGCTGGCGGGTGAGATGCCACCAGAACAGGCCCGAGGCGACGAGGATGAAAGTGACCATCGAGACGCTGACGAGGATGACATGGGAGAAGGCGACGCGAGAGCGGATGGTGCCGAGATAGCGCTTCATTCAGGGGCCTCTTCCCGAAGAATGAAGCCAATGCCGCGAATGGTGTGGAGCAGCTTGGGGGAGAAATCGTCGTCGAGCTTGCGTCGGAGCCGGGCGATGTGCACGTCGATGACATTGTCGAGGGGCGTGTGGCGAGTAACCTCTTTCCAGATATCGCGGGAAAGCATTTCGCGAGTGACGACCTGTCCGGAGTTGAGCAGGAGGTATTCGAGAATCTCGAATTCACGCAGGGTGAGGGGAATAAGGAAGCCATCGCGGCGCAGGGTATGGGCGGAGCGGTCAAGTTCGAGGTTAGCGCAGCGAAGGGTGGAGGCGACGTCAAGCTTTCCCCGGCGGAGCAGAGCGCGGACGCGAGCAAGGAGTTCGGGGAACGCGAAAGGTTTCACCAGATAGTCGTCGGCACCGGCATCCAGACCCTGAACACGGTCGCTGACGCGATCCTTCGCGGTAAGCAGCAATACCGGCATGCGTAATCGGGACTGGCGCAAGGAAGACAGGATTTGGAGCCCGCTGCGGCCGGGCAGCATGATGTCGAGAAGGACGAGATCGAAGGAATTTTGAGAAGCGAGAAAGAAGCCGTCTTCGCCGGTGCGGGTGCGGGTGACGGTGAAGCCCTGGGCTTCAAGGCCCTGCTCGAGGGATTGAGCGAGTTTCTCGTCGTCTTCAATAACCAGCAGTTGCACAGAGTCCTCAGAACCACGCCCGGCAGCAACGCGCGATGCCGCACTCTACCGTGGAAAGTGGGAGGATGCAACGAAGACCCTGGACAGGCGCGGCGAAAGAGCAGCTAGATCTTAACGCCCCAGAAGGAAGGATCCGGATTGGTCAGGGCGATCCCGATATCCCAAGCTTCATGGCCGCGCCAAACGACTTCGCCTTGAGCGCTGCGGCCTGTTTCTGGGACAACCAAACGAACTTTGCGGCGGAGGGGAAGATCAGCGCCGACAACGGCCATGCAGCCGGAGTGACTGACATCGACGGTGATGGCATTGGCCTGGCGCGGCTGGTTGTTTTCTTCCCACTCGACTTGAAATCGGAGGCTGGCGACAGCCCGCTTGTGCGAGCGCAGTTTTGCCCAGCGATCTTCTAACGTTTGGGTGGAGCGGAGAACGGAATCCAAAGTGGAAGTCGACATAGGTAACCTCGGGACCGAGAGATTACGAGAGGGGGGCCACGGAAAACGTTAGTCCTGTGCAATCGAGACGTCAATGGTACTCTGCGAAAAAATCAACGGGGCGGGGGAAGGGCTAGGAGGGACGCTTAGGGTTCAACTGGATGCGGGGCACAAGGGGATTTTCGCGCAAGCGCGAGAGAAGGCGGCGCAGATGAGGAGCATCCTGCGTGCTGACGGAGTTGATCTTCATACCGAAGCCGCGGCCGTTCTCCACATGGCGGACTTCAGCTTCGGCGCGAATCTGGCCTTCCTGAACGAGGAAGTGAAGCAGGACAAGTTCTCCTTCTTTTTTTCTCGCGCGGCTTTCGAGAAACAAGCCGGAGGGGCTCAGATCCTTGACCCTGGAGATGTCGCGATACGGGGCGGATTCCCAGTAAACCCAAATGTCTTCGACAGCGGGAATACGCGAGGAACGCCTACGGGATGGGCCGGTTAATGGTTGCATCGAACTCACCGATTTCACCCACATTTGCGAAATATTGGCCCGGATAGGCGGCTGAAACGCCGGGAAAGAAAAACAGGTGGTAGAGTCTCTCAGAAAGGGAGAGGGGTAGTCAATGAAATATTAAGAGTACGTAAAATGAAAAGTGGGCGGGACAGTACGTGATGGGAAAGGTAACGAGTACTGCCGAAAACGGAAGGCAATACCAAATTCCTATTGCAGGCAGTGTGCCGATGGGGCGAGAATCTAGGGCATACCGGTCTTGTCCCCCGGTCAATCCACAGCGAGCGAGTGTGAGTGGATGGCGGTGTGCAATCCATCTGGGGGGCCCAGAATTGCGTGGCGACGCGCGAGCGTTCTCGCCGGCGCCATGTTGGCGTCGATGCTCGCCACGGCATCGAACGCTCAAGATGTGGCCGAAGCGGCGCGGCAAGAGCAGTCCCGCAAAACTACACACAAGAATTCTCCCCGACACGTCTACACGGAAGAAGACCTGAAGAAGGATAAAATTCTCACGCAGGAAGACGCCGCCAAAGCGGCAGCCAGGAAACGGCAGCCCGAGCCGGCGGAGGAATCCGCGCAGTCCGAGCGGCCGGCGGACCGAAACGGCGAGCCGGAGTCCCTAGGAGAGGTTGCGCGGCGCTATCGACGGGAAAAAGCGGCGCGCGAAGCCGAAGAAGCCGCAAAGAAAAACCTTGCGCCGTTCCCCTCCTACGTCTTGCCACAAACGTCGGATGCCGCGCCGATGCCCGCACGTCCGAGCGAGACTCTCGTTACGCCCCCAAGACTTTCGCAACGGCCGCGGGAAGTGCCGCGAACGGACAACCGCAGCCGTGTGTCTCCGTTTCAGCCACGCCCGCTCGCCCCGGGTCCTCCGTTGCTGCGCGTGCCCGCGTCAAACGAGAAGGTAGTCCCGTCCGCACCATCCGCGGCGCCGAGAGCAACACCGGCCCTGGTTGGTGAGAGTTTCCGCAAGCCGGAAGGGAACACCGCTGGAACGGTGCAGTTCGTCACGGTACAAAGAGGCGAGAGCTGGTGGAAGCTGGCGGACCGCTTCCTGGGAAGCGGAGCGCGGTGGGAAGAATTGCGGCGGCTCAATCCAAAGAATGATGGACCCGCGGAGAGATTGATGGCGGGTAGCAGGGTGATCGTTCCCAGCGGCAAGGCGCTTCCGGTAGTTTCCACCGGTGCGCAGGAAGGGGCCGTTAAGGTAGAGGCCGGAGATTCGCTCTGGCGAATCGCGCGGGAGCACCTGGGACGAGGGAGCGCGTGGGGTTGCATCGCGAGCGCCAATCCCGAGATACGAGATTACAGACACTTGGCCGTCGGATCGTTCGTGCGATTGCCTGATCGAGAAGAGACCCGCGGTTGTCCGAAGCCCGGCGCAAACCGCTTGACGGCGACGAGATAGCCCCGCAGGGCAGTCCAGTTCCGCACAATAAGCCTCGTCCTTGGAGCCCGCCGAAATGGGCGCGTGTGGCGGATTGTGTAAGTTCAGAGCCGGCAAGATAGCCCAGAAGCGTCCAGCTCAGGCGGCTGCACCCGTGGAATGGGCACGAGGGTGACCGTCGTACCCGTCGCGCTTCAGATAACGATAAAGGCTGGTGCGGCCGATGCCGAGGATCTGCGCGGCGCGCAGACGGTTGCCGTTGCACATCTGCAGGACTTTCTGAATGTGGGTTTTGCGTACTTCTTCGAGAGAGAGGGGCTGCCAATCTTCGTCCCCGGGAAGGCGAGGCGAACGATGCTGGAGGTGCTCCGGCAGGTCGCTGAGATCGATGAAATCTCCGGTAGCGGTGATGCAAGCGGTGGAGATGACGTTTTCAAGTTCGCGAACGTTGCCGGGCCAGGGATGCTGGAGAAGGATGGTTTGCGCGCGGCGAGTGAGCCCGGCGATGTTCTTGCCATAAGCGTCGTTGTACTTTTTCAAGAAGAACTGAACGAGGAGAGGAATATCTTCCAGGCGCTCAGACAAGGATGGAATGCGGATCTGAATGGAGCTGAGGCGGTAGAAGAGATCTTCACGGAAACGGCCGGCGAGAACTTCGGCGCGAAGGTCGCGGTTGGTGGCGGCGATAAGGCGGACATTGACCTGCTTGATCTCCGGTGAGCCGACGCGCTGGATTTCGCGATTCTGAATCACACGAAGGAGCTTCGCTTGCATCGGGAGAGAGGTTTCACCGACCTCGTCGAGGAAGACAGTGCCACCGTTGGCGTATTCGAACAGGCCGGGACGAGTGTCAGTGGCTCCGGTGAAGGCGCCGCGGACATGGCCAAAGAGCTGGCTTTCGAGGAGAGTATCGACAAGTGCGGAACAATTGCAGACGGCGAGGCGCTGCTGCGCGACGGGGCTGATCTGGTGGATCGCGCGGGCAACGAGTTCTTTTCCGGCACCGGTGGGGCCGACGAGCAGGACATTGGTGTAGTGACGCGCCACTTTGCGGGCGAAGTCGAAAACCTCGAGCATGGCGGGGCTCTTGCCAATGATGCCGTGAAATTCGAGATCCTTGAGCAACTGGTCTTCGAGAGCGCGAACGCGGCGGCGCTGGTCATAGAGAGAAGCGACGTCGTCGAGGGTGCGCTTCAATCGGAGATGGTCGATCGGCTTGGGCAGGAAATCGGCGGCGCCGCGCCGAATAGCTTCGAGGGCAGCTTCGAGCGTGTACTCTGCCGTCATCAGGATGAGGTGGATGCCCGGATCGCAGCGGAGCGCGCGAGACATGAATTCGTAGGGCTCTTGCATGTCGAGATGGACGCTGGCAAAGACGAGGCGGCATCGGCCGAGGCGGATCAGGCGGAGTGCCTCTTCGGGATCGCTGGTGCAGACGGGCTCATAGCCCATGTCGGAAATGAGCGCATTGAGCGAATCGCGCTCGGAGGGGTCGTCGTCGAAAATGCACGGCGTCAAGGTGCTGCGGTCAGTCGAGACTTCAACGGTTTTATAGGAAGCGTAAGACATGCAAAGACTGAGGCAACAAGTGTGCCAAAGGGAGCGAGGATTGTTTCGAGACGGAAGACTACAAATGAGGCGATTCCAAGGATTCTGCAGGATGGACTAAATGCCGCGAGCACATGCGCATACGGAGATGGATCAGGAATCATGGCCCACGGAAAGGGCGAGAAGCAGAGAGGAAGAGTTTTGCGGGGTAATACCAGAATGGAGCTTTGTACCGAAGTGGAAGGGAAACCAGAATTAGTTCAGCGGCATCGGTTCATGACCATAGCGAGGCTGCACCGCACTGAGGCGGAACTGGTGCATTCCGTCCGGATCGCAGCCAATGAACTCCACGTGGTAAGGGACGGGCGGCGCCTGGCGGAGAGCGGTGGGCTGCAAGGTGCGAACAAAAACCATGGCGCCTTCCGGGAGCATGTGCTTCAGCGAAACATGCTTTCCGGCGAACTCGTCCCAATCGAGATTTGATTTCTCTACGAAATAGATTTCGTCCTGATCCCAGCCGGAGACTTCCACACGGAAGCTGTCGGTGTTCGCGGGAATCTCAGTAACCAGCATTGCCGCCTCAAGCGGGGGGAGAGCAGTTTGTTTGCCAGGCAGTTCGAACTAAATACAAGAAAAAAAACGGAGATGACGGAATGATGAGAGGAAATTTGTCTTGAAAAGAAAAGCGATGGGAGATGGTTGTGCCGTTCTGAAGCAAATGGGAAAGCGGGAGAGTAGCTGAACGCTGTTTCAAAAGAGAAGCGACTGGACGAAGCGCTCTACCGGCGGGTAAATGTAATTAAAGATCAACATGGCGGCAAGGAGCCCAGGCAAAGCGAAGGTGCCGGTGCGGAGCCAGTTGAGATAAGCGCGTGCGCGGTCTTCACTCATCGCGAGCATGATCGCGGAGCTGCCATCGAGAGGCGGGGCCGGAAGCAGATTAAAAACACCCAAGAGGAGATTCAAGGAGAACATGGCCGCCAGTGCGTTGGCGGCAAAATCGCTGTCGACATAGGAACGTCCGAAATGGACGAGGTGATGGGATATCGCAAGGCGAAGCGCAAAGGCGGATAGGAGCATGAGCGTGAAGTTTGTGACGGGCCCAGCCAGGGCCATTAAGGCGGCGCGGTGGGGATGGCGGCGCGCCCAATCCGGATCGTAGGGGGCGCTGGCAAAACCGATCATGCCCCCCTTCAAGAGAAAGAAACTGAGAAGGGGGATGACCACCATGCCGTAGGGCGACCGCCGAATGTGGGGGATGGGGTTCAGAGAGACTTGGCCACCCTGAGCTGCAGTGGCATCACCGCCGAGTTTTGCGACCAGAGCGTGGGCAGCTTCGTGGCAAGTAGTGGAAAAGAGGAATGCAACGTAATAGATGAAACCCAGCAGCAAGAATTCGTTGGAGGGGAGGTCCATCAGGGATTCAGGGTAGAGAGTTCCGGAAGGGAAAGCAAGTTGGAGTGGGCGAGCGGCGCGATGATCGAGCACGATTGTGGATTCTGCAGAGCGTTGGGGGTATTATAGCGACAATGCGTGTGTTGGCCGCCTAATTGGGTGTGCGGAGCAAGAGACGTTAACGTGAACTGGGACCTGGTATGAAGGCCTGTTTGCTGCGCACACCCGCAAGAATCGAAACAAATCCACTGCAATTCAGCGAAGTAGAGAAGCCGAGCCCGGGTAGCGGCGAGGTGCGAGTCCGTGTGCAGGTCTGCGGAGTGTGCCGGACGGATCTGCACGTGATCGAAGGAGAACTCGAAGCGAAGAAGTTGCCGGTCATCCCGGGGCACCAGGTAGTAGGGATAGTCGAAGAGTGCGGAAGCGGCGCGACGCGATTCGCCATAGGAACGCGGGTGGGAGTGGCGTGGCTGCACCATACGGACGGGACGTGCGAGTATTGCCGGCGCGGGGAAGAGAATCTGTGCGACGCACCACTCTTCACGGGCTACAGCGTAGATGGAGGATATGCGGAGTCGATCCTGGCGCCGGAGTCGTTCGTATACCGGATACCCGATGGGTTCGTGGACGAGCAAGCAGCGCCGCTGTTGTGCGCGGGAATCATCGGATACCGATGCCTGCGAATGGCGGAAGTGAGCCAGGGAGCGAAACTGGGCTTCTACGGTTTTGGGGCGGCGGCACATGTGGCGATCCAGGTGGCGCGCTTTTGGGGAGTCGACGTCTATGCATCGACGCGGGACGAGCGCCACCGAAAATTGGCTTTTGAGCTTGGCGCACGGTGGGCCGGCGACACACTGGATGCTCCGCCGGAGAAGCTGGACGCCGCGATTGTGTTTGCGCCAGCGGGAGAAATTGTACCGGCGGCCTTGAAGACGCTGAGAAAGGGCGGGCGGCTGATCCTGGGCGGAATTCATATGAGCGCCATTCCGGCTTTCGGGTATGATCTGCTGTACCAGGAGCGCATGATCCGCAGCGTTGCGAACAACACACGCCGGGATGGGGAAGAGTTTCTGGAGCTGGCGGCGCGCATACCGGTTCGAACGCGCGTGCAGGTGTATCCGTTGAGCGAAGCCAATCGAGCCCTGAACGCACTGAAAAATGATGCCATCACCGGTGCGGCGGTGTTGCGGGTCAATTCCTGAGGTCCAAGCCGAGAGGTCAAAAGCATGAGCGCACGGTTGGTCAAACTAGCCGCAGTGGCGTTGTGGTTTGCGAGTTGTTCGGCGACCTCGAGTTCGGGAGGGAGAGGCGCGGGGGCGACCCAAGGAAGCTCCAGCAGTCTTCCGACGTTGAGCGCGGAGGGAAGCGCGGAACTAAAGGGCATTCTGGAGAGCGCGAAGCTTGCGGAATTGCAGTGGCCCAGCTTCGCTTACCGGCAAGAGCCGGTGCAGAACTTCTACTCGACGGCGGAGAACCAGTTGGGATGGACGCAGGGAGGGAAGCCGACGGCGCAGGCCCTGGAGATCATCGGGCTGATCGAGAACGCGGACAAGAAGGGACTCAACCCTATCGACTACGATGGCGGGCGCTGGCCCGCGCGGGTGGAGTCCGTGAGCAAGGGGGCAAGCGAGTCAGAGCTGGTGCGGTTCGATGTGGCGTTGACGGTATCGGCGGTGCGGTACGTCATGGATTTGCACCTGGGGAAAGTGAGCCCGACGGTGCTTCACAAAGATTTTGACCCGGAACGAAAGAAGCATGACGCAGGGATATTCCTGCGCGAGCATGTGAGCCAGGCGGCAAGCGTGAAGGAGGCTTTGGTGCGTGTGGAGCCGCCCTTCGCCGGCTACGGGCGGGCGCTCGCTTCGCTTGAGACCTACACGAAACTGGCGAAGGAGGAAGTGCCGGACCCTCTCCCCCAGATACAGAAGGCTGTGGACCCCGGCAAGAGTTACGCCGGGACCGGTAAGTTGGCCAGGCGGCTGCAGTTCTTGGGAGACTTGCCGCCGACGGTTGTCGTTGCGCCCGATTCGAGCGACTACTCGAAAGAAGTGGCGGAGGGAGTGAAACACTTCCAGGCACGGCACGGGTTAGAGGCTGCGGGGAAGCTGGGACCGCAAACGATTACAGAACTGAATCGGCCGATGAGCGCGCGGGTTGAGCAGTTGCGGCTGACGCTGGAGAGGTGGAGGTGGGTGCCGCACCAGTTTCCAGAGCCGCCGATCGTGGTGAATATTCCTGAATTTGTGCTGCGGGGGTTCGACGAGCCCGGGAAGCCGCTCGGCGTGATGATGCCGGTGGTAGTGGGAAAAGCGATGCGCACGCAGACGCCGGTCATGGAACGGGACATGAAATACGTGGTGTTCTGGCCGTATTGGAACGTGCCGCCGAGTATCCTGCGCAACGAAATCGTGCCGAAGATTGCGAAGGACCCGGGGTATCTGGCAAAGAACGAATACGAAGTGACGACGTATGGAGGACAGGTTGTGACAGACGGGGTGGTAACCGACGAAGTCCTGGCACAACTGCGAGCGGGCAAACTGGCGGTAAGGCAGAAACCCGGTCCCAAGAACGCTCTGGGACTGATCAAGTTCATCTTTCCGAACGACAACAACGTGTATCTGCACTCTACGCCATCGCAAGCGGCGTTCGGGCAGACGCGCAGGGATTTCAGCCACGGTTGCGTGCGAGTGGAAGATCCAAAGGCGCTGGCTACGTGGGTGTTGCGAAACAATGCGGGATGGACGCGGGAAAAGGTCGAAGAAGCGTTCAAAGCGGAAAAGGAGCAACAGGTGAATCTGGCGCGAACGATTCCCGTGCTGATCGTCTATGGAACCGCGGTGGCCAAGGAAAACGGGCAGACGTACTTTTTCGAGGATATCTACGGATTTGATAAGGAACTGACGCAGCTGAACGCGGCCGCGTATCCGTCCCGCAACTAAGCTATTCCACCGGAGCGTGGGATTGCCGATTGCAGCCGTAGCACCAGGTGCGAACCCTGCCCGTGTCCACGTGGACAAACTCTGAACGGGGATAGTAGCCGACGCCGCCCCGCGCCAGGGTGAGGGCAGCGTTACGAAGGGTCAAAGTGTCGACACCGGGGATGCGGATGTCGATGGCGTGCGCCTGCATGTGCAGGCTGTTCTTCGCGACTCCCGAGGAGCGAGTACGCAGGAATTCATTACTCCATGACGAGCGGTAGCCACAGATGATCTCGATTTCGGCATCGGGGTGACCGACGGAAGCGGCGAGGTCAGCGAGGATGTCAAAAACGCGCGGGTCGTAGTGCTTCACTTCGCCGGTGCGATGGTCGCGGAGGAATTGGTCCAATTGCTGTTCGGCGCCGACCGAGTAGACGTCACCGCGGCGATAGATGACATCGATGCGCTCTCCGGTGTGAGTGTGGAAGAGGCGGAGGCGGTGGAGTTGAGGGGAGGGAGGAGGGGGGGT
>Ga0335084_10002603_pt1 | contig 17448 bp, 14 predicted proteins | sample Lox_Sample_44_FD_206721 | JGI IMG/M metagenome (GOLD analysis project Ga0335084, IMG submission 206721) | Soil microbial communities from Loxahatchee National Wildlife Refuge, Florida, United States - Lox_Sample_4.4 | ecosystem: Environmental > Terrestrial > Soil > Wetlands | place: USA... | reverse complement strand
TCGTCGTCGACCACGGCTCGACCGACGGGACGGTCGAGCTCGTGCGCGAGCGCTTCCCCGACGCGCGATTGCTGGAGCAGGAGAACAGGGGACTCGGCGCGGGCTCGAATGCGGGGATGCGGATCGCGTCGGGCGACTACTTCCTGCTGCTGAACTCGGACGCCTGGGCGGTCGGCGACGCGGTCGAGCGCCTCGCGGCGTTCGGCGCAGAGCACCCCGAGGCAGCGGTGGTCGGCCCACGGCTGCTCAACCCGGACGGCTCGCTCCAGCCCTCGGTGCGCGGCTTCCCGACGCTCTGGCGGCTGGCGACCGAGTACTTCTTCCTGCGCAAGCTCGCGCCACGCTCGCGGGCGCTGAACGCGTTCTACGGCTACCGGTTCGCGCACGACGAGGTGCGCGAGGCCGAGTTCCTGATGGGCGCCTGCCTCCTCGTCCGCCGGCAGGCCGCCGATACCGTAGGGCTCTTCGACGAGGACTTCTTCATGTTCAGCGAGGAGACGGACTGGTGCTACCGCTTCCGGCAGGCGGGCTGGAAGGTGCTGTTCACGCCGGAGGCGGAGTTCGTCCACGTGGGAGGTGCCACGACGGCGCGTAACTGGGGGTCGATGTACCGGGAGCAGCTGCGTGGGCACCTGCGCTTCATGGCGAAGCACCACGGGCCGCGCGAGGCAGAGCGGGCGCGGCGGCTGCTGCTCGCGTCGATGCGGCTGCGCTCGCTCGTCTTCCGCGGCGAGCGACGGCAGACGTCGAAGGAGGCGGCGCGCTGGCTGGCGGGGTCGAGCGTGCCGGAGCTGCTGGAGCCGCCCGCGTGAGGCCGACGGCGCTCGTCGTCGACGTCGGCTGGGTCAACGGGCTGGCCGCGATCCGCTCGCTCGGCCGCGCGGGTGTGCCCGTGCTCGCGCTCGACCACCGGCAGAGCGCGCTCGGCTTCCGCTCGCGCTACGCGAAGCCGGTGCTCTGCCCGGACCCGCAGGACGAGGAGGCGTTCGTCTCGTTCCTCGCCGAGCTCGGGGAGACGCTCGCCGCGCCGGCGCCCGTCTTCGCGACGCACGACGAGCCGCTGAACGCGATCGCCCGGGCAGCAGGCAGCCTCGCCGACCGGTTTCTCTACCCGTTCCCTCCGTGGGAGGTGCTGTCACGGATCCAGGACAAGCGCGAGCAGCTCGCCGCTGCGCGGAGGGCCGGGATCGAGGTTCCCCGCACCGAAGCGCCCGCCTCGGCCGCGGAGGCGCAGGCGGCGGCGGAGGAGCTCGGGTACCCGGTTCTCGTCAAGCCGTCCTCGACGGAGGGCTTCAAGCGCCGCTTCGGGCGCCAGGCCTTTCGCTGCGAGACCGGCGCGGAGGTCGAGCGCGCCTACGGCGAGGCCGAGGAGTTCCGGCCGCTCGTCCAGGAGCTGATTCCCGGCCGCGACGGGACGCTCTTCACGCTCGGCAGCTACCTCGCCGCCGACGGCGAGGCGCTCGGGGTCTTCTGCGGCCGCAAGCTGCGGCAGACGCCGCCGGGGGTCGGCACGTGCCGGGTCGGGGAGGCGGTCTGGGCCGAGGACGTGGTCGAGCAGGGGCTGAGGCTTCTCCGCGAGGTCGGGCACGTGGGCCTGTCGCAGGTCGAGTTCAAGCGCGACCCACGTGACGGCGAGCTGCGGCTGATGGAGATCAACCCCCGGCTGTGGCAGTGGCACGGGCTCGCGACCGCGTGCGGGGTCGACCTGCCGCGGATCGCCTACGAGGACCTCACGGGCGAGCGGCCTGCTCCGGTGTCGATGAACGGCAGGCGCCGACGCTGGGCGATCACGCTGCAGGCCGGCGAGCGGCCGGCCGTCCAGCGGCCGCCGTACGTCGATGCGGTCTTCGCCGCCGACGACCCGAAGCCGGCTCTGGTCCAGCTCGCGCGGCTGATCCGCAGATGAGCTCGGTGACGGCAGACCTCCGCCTGGAGCTAGAGCCGCGGGCACTCCCGCTCGCGTGGCTCGCCGCGCCGCTGCTGCTCGGGCTCTCGCGGTTGCTGCCCGCGACCGGGGTCGGGCTCGGGCTCCGGATGGCGGCGGCGATCCTGTGCCTGCTCGTCCCCGGAGCGATCGTGGCGCGTGCGCTCGGGCTCAGCGGGCTCGCTCCCGCGTTCACGTGGAGCCTCGCGACGCTCGCCGTCGGGATGATGGTCATGTTCGCGGTACACGGGTCGATCTGGCTCGCGCTCGGCGTGATGCTCGGCGTGAGTGCGTGCGCGGTGCCCTTCGCGCTGCGCCGCCCGCCGCCCAGGATCGCCGCCTGGAGCCTCGCGATCCTCGCGCTCGGAGCCGTGGTCGGGATCGGGTTCTGGTGGGTCGCGGCGTTCGGCGGCGACTCGTTCTTCCACCTCGCGCGCGTGCGCAAGCTCGTCGACTTCAACTCGATCTCGCTGCGCACGCTCGACGAGTACAAGGACGGCGGGCTGCACCCCGGCTACGCGTTCCCCCTCTGGCACGGGTTTCTCGCAGTCATCTGCAAGCTCGCGGGGGTGGATCCCACCCAGGTCGTGTTGCACGGGCCGACCGTGCTGATGCCGCTCTCGTTCCTGCTCACCTACGAGTCGGGGGTCGCGCTCTTCCGCTCGCACTGGGCCGGGCTCTCGACGCTGCTCGCCTCGTTCGCGTTGCTCGCTCTCGCCCCGGGGCACGGAGGCTCGTACGTCTCGCTCTCGCTTGCCGCCAACGCGAGCCGGATGCTGGTGCTGCCCGCGTTGCTCGCGCTGGTCTTCCTGTACGTGCGAGAGCCGTCCTGGCAGCTGTTCGTGACGGTCGCGGCATCGGCCGGGGCGATGACGCTGATCCACCCGCCGCACTCGGCGCTCGTCCTGATCCTGCTCGCAGGCTTCCTCGTCGCCCGCGCGATTCTGGCCCGCCAGGACGTCGCGGCGATCGCGGCGGCGCTCGCCGCGGTCGCGATTCCGACCGCCGCGGTCACCTTGTGGCTGCTGCCGATCGTCCGCGAGACGGTCGCGCACAACCCGGGCCCGTCCGAGGTACAACGCGCGTTCGCGAACTACCGCCACGAGCTCGACGTCTTCGGACTCCACAGCTACCGGCTCAAGCCGGACGTCTACGGGCGCGGTGGAGCGGTCGCCGTGGCGACCCTCGCGCTGCTGCCGTTCGCGGTGCTGGCGCGGCGGCGGCTCTGGGCCTCGTTCGTCCTCGGCGGGATGCTCGCCGCGTTCGTGTTCACGCTCTTCCCGTTCGTCTTCCCGCACCTGTCCGACGCCCTCTCGATCTCTCAGGCACGCAGGCTGGCGGGCTTTTCGCCGAAGGCGTTCGCGCTCACGGGCGCGGCGCTCGTGCTCGCCGCGATGCTCCGCTGGGCGGTGCTGCCGGTCGCCCTCGCTGCGGGGATCGTCCTCCAGCGGCTCGTGCCGGGAGACTTCGGCCGGCCGTTCGGCCAGGGCCACGGCGGGCCCGCGTGGCTGACCTGGTTCGCGTTCATCGCCGGCTTCGCCGCGCTCGTCCTGGGCGTGTTCGGCGACCGGCTCCTGCCGCGGCTCGAGCGGGACGGGCCGCTCGCCGCCGCGGCCGTCGTCCTGTTCGTGCTCCCGGTCGCGATCCACGGCTACGCGAACTGGAGCCGGCCGGCGAGCGCGAGGCAACCGCTGTCCCCGGCCGTCGTGAGCGCGCTGGGCCAGCGCCTGCCCAAGGGCGCGGTCGTCTTCACCGACGAGCTGACCGGCTACGAGCTCGGTGCCTTCCTGCCCGTCTACGTCAACTCGACGCCTCCGACGCACAGCAGCGACACGCGTGCGAACCACCCCGCCCTGCGCGTCCGCGACGAGCAGCGCTTCTTCCGCAACGGCGGCCCGCTCTCGATGCTGCGCCGCTACGGCGCGGGTTGGCTGCTCGTCGACCGCACCCGCGTCCCGCACACGCGATTCGACCTGCCGCGGGTCTGGGCGAGCGGACGGTACGTTCTCTACCGAACGCGATGAAAGTCCTGCTCGTGACGATGTACTTCCCGCCGGCGGGCGGCGGCGGCGTCCAGCGGCCGCTGAAGATGGCCACGCACCTGCCGGCGCTCGGGATCGAGACGCACGTCCTCGCGCCCGACGACCCGAAGTGGATCCACCGCGACGAGGAACTGCGCTCGCCGACGCAGGCGTTCGTCCACCGCGCGCGCTACCTCGGCCCCCGCGCGCGCATGCCCTCCGAGGAGATGCACGGGCTCACGGGCACCGACCTGCTGCTCGCGCAGGCGAAGCTCACCTACCGGCGCCTGCTGCTCCCGGATGCGAGCGTGACCTGGCTCCCGACGGCCGTGCCCGCCGCGGTCCGGATCGTGAAGAGCGAAGGGATCGACGTCGTCATCACGACCAGCCCGCCGAACTCGATGAACATGATCGGCGCAGCGATCAAGCGCATCGCCGGGATCCCGTGGATCGCGGACCTGCGCGATGCCGTGCTCGCGAACGCCGACCGCCGGTTCGAGAAGACGGCCGTGCGCGTGAAGGAGAAGGCGCTCGAGCGGGTCGTCCGCCTCGTCGCGAGCCAGGCCGACGCGGTCGTCGCGGTCTCCGAGTCGATCGCAGACGAGGTGCGCGCGCACGACCCGGCCGGGCCCGTGCGCGTGATTCCGAACGGCTGCGACTTCGACGACTTCGCCGGTCTCGAGTATCACCCTGGCGGCCGCTTCCGGATCTCGCACACCGGCAGCTTCTTCGGGCAGCGGAACCCGCGCGCGTTCCTGACCGCGCTCGCCGAGTCGGGCCTCGACGACGTGGTCGCGCGCTTCGCCGGGGACTTCCGGGCGGCAGACCGCGAATGGGTCGAGGAGCTCGGCCTCGGCAACCGGCTCGAGCTGCTCTCCTATCTCCCGCACCGGGAGGCGCTCGAGCTGCAGCGCGACTCCGAGGCGAACCTCCTGCTGCTGCCCGAGGCGGCCGGGCGCGGGAAGGTCGTGCCCTCCGGGAAGATCTTCGAGTACCTGGCCGCCGAGCGGCCGATCCTGGCCGCGGTGCCCTCGGACGGGGCCGCAGCCGACCTCGTGCGCGAGACCGGCGCCGGGATCGTCGTCGCGCCGGACGACGAGCGCGGGCTGCGCGAGGCTCTGCAGGGCCTCCACGCGCGCTGGAAGGCCGGAAAGCTCTCCGACGGCTACCTCTCGCCCGAGCAGCGGCAGCGGCTCTCGCGGGAGACCCGAGTCGAGGAGCTGGCCGAGCTGCTCTGGAGCCTGCAGTGACCCGCCTTGACGAGAGTCGGCTCGTTTCATTTTTCTTCCTCGCGGCTGTGTTCTGTGCGAGCTTCGAGAAGGTGCAGTGGAACGTGGCCGGGTCGATCTTCCTGGCCGACATCACGGCGCTCGGCTTCCTCGCCTCGTTCGCCCTCGACCGCCTCGGCTCCCCGAGGGAGGTCGGCCGCGTGCCGAGAACTGCCGCTGTGCTGCTCGTCTTCTTCGCCGCCTTCCTGCTCGTCTACCTGATCGGCTTCTTCAACCTCGAGACGAGCCAGGCTCTGAGCCAGTTCGGCAAGGGGATCGTCAAGTGGCTGATCCACTTCGCGTTCCTGATCGTCGGCGTGATCTACCTGACGGGCCGCTCGGTGCGCTATTTCTGGCGCACGCTCGGCTGGTTCCTCGGCGGGATCGTCTTCAACGCGGCCTACGGGATCCTGCAGCTGGCCTCGGCGCAGGCCGGCCACAACCTCGACTCGCTGTTCCTCGTGCCGCTGACGCGGGGGGCGAGCCAGATCAACGTCTACGGGGCGGTCAACGGCACGAACGTGTACCGGCCGAACGCGCTGACCGGCGATCCGAACCACCTCGGGATCATGCTGCTGATGCCGATCCTGATCCTCTCGCCGATCTACCTGCGGCTCGGCAAGGAGCACCCGCTGCGGCGCTGGCTCGCGGTCCTGATCGCCTTCCTGCTGATCGTCGAGCTGGCGACGCTCTCCCGCAGCGGGCTGCTCGGGCTCACGATCGGCACGATCGTCCTGCTCATCCCGTACCGGCACCTGCTCTTCTCGCGGCTCGTGGTCTTCCCGCTCGCGCTCGTGGTGATCCCGGTCACGTACGAGCTCTACCGGCGGCGGCACTTCTTCGACGTCGTGATCCGCTCGCGGCTCTCGCGCTCGACCGCGGGGACGAACACGCACCTCGACGTCTACAGGTTCGTCCCGAAGATCCTCCACGTGCACCCGTTCTTCGGGCTCGGGTTCAACAACTTCTCGGTCTACTACGAGTTCGTGACCGGCAAGACGAACTGGGGGCCGCACTCGTACTACGTGGCGCTGCTCGTCGAGGGCGGGCTCGTCGGGACGGCGCTGTTCGGGGCCTTTCTCTGGTTCCTGTTCGGGAGGCTGTCGGCTGCTCGGCGGCTCGGGCGGGCGCTCTCGGCCGCGCACGATCCGCTCGCCGCGCGAGTGCGGCCGCTCGCGTGGGGGATGACCGCGGCGCTCGTCGGGACGATGGCCGCGAACATCTTCTACCTGACGATGTCGTTCCTCTACTTCTACGTCTTCGTGATGCTCGCGCTCGTGACGCCCACGGTGTTCGGCAAGAGCCGCGCTGTCAACGAGGACACTCGGATCGACCGGTCGTTGCAGACGGACGCACGGGCGCAGCCCGTCCGTCCTGAGACCGGCACCGCAAGCGGTGCCTTGGGGTGAGGTTGCTGGTGTTGACCACGTCGTACCCGCGCTACGAGGGCGACTCGACCGTGAACTTCCTCGGCGAGGCGGTCGCGCAGCTGCGCACGCGCGGGGTCGACGTGGACGTCGTCTCGCCGGCGACGTTCCCGCACTACGGGATCGCGTACGGCTCGGGCATCGTCGGCAACCTGCGGCGCGACCCGTGGCGGGCGGCGATGCTGCCGGCGATGCTCTGGCACTTCCGGCGGGCGGCCGGGAAGCTGGCGCCCGAGGCCGACCTGATCCACGCCCACTGGCTCCCGAGCGGAGCGGTCGCGGCGACCTGTGGGCGGCCATTCGTCGTCCAGCTCTGGGGTACCGACGCCGAGCTCGCCCGGAAGGCGAAGCCGCTCGCGCGAGGGGTGCTCCGGCGGGCGCGGCTGACGATCTGCCCGTCGAACTCGCTCGCGGAGGCTGCGCGCGAGCTGGGGGCCGGCGAAGTGCGCGTGATCCCGAGCGGGGTGGAGGTCCCGGACGAGGTGGGCGAGGAGGCAGAGCCTCCCGAGGTGCTCTTCGCCGGGCGACTCTCGCGTGAGAAGGGCATCCTCGAGCTCGTGGAGGCCGCGAAGGGCATGGAGCTGGTGGTGGCGGGCGACGGGCCGCTGCGCGAGTCGGTGCCCGGCGCGCTCGGGTTCGTTCCGCACGACGAGCTCGGGGCGCTGTACGACCGGGCGGCGGTCGTCGCGTGCCCGTCCCACCGGGAAGGGTTCGGCGTCGTCTGCGCCGAGGCCATGGCCCACGGGCGGCCGGTCGTCGCCGGCGCGGTCGGCGGGCTCCTCGACCTCGTCGTCGACGGCGAGACCGGGCTGCTCGTCCCGCCTCGCGACGTGCGGGCGCTGCGCGCGGCGCTCGAGCGGCTGCTCGGCGACCGCGAGCTGCGGGAGCGCCTCGGCGCGGCGGCCCGCGAGCGGATCAAGGAGCGGTTCGCGTGGCCGGCGGTGACCGACGCCACGCTGGCCGCGTACCAGGAGGCCCTGGCGTGAGGCCGGCGGTCGTCTTCGGGCTGCTGCACGCGGGTCTCGCGATCGCGCGCAGCCTCGGGCGCGAGGGGGTGCCGGTCGAGGGCATCGCGCTCCAGCGCTACGAGTTCGGGCTGCGCTCGCGCTACCTCCGCCGCCGCACCCTGGCCGCCGGAGACGAGGACGTGCTCGAGGCGCTCCGTCACGCGGGCGCCGGAGGCGAGCGGCCGGTGCTCTTCCTCGAGCGTGACGAGAACGTCGAGACAGTCCTACGAAACTGGGACGAAGTGCGCGCACTCGCAGACGTGCCTCTGCCGAAGGACCCGGAGGCAGTCAGGCGCCTGCGCCGCAAGGACCTGCTACCCGCGGTGGCCGCGGAGGCCGGGGTCCCGTCCCCGCTCACGGTCAGGGCCGAGAGCCCCGAGGCGATCCTCGAGGCGGGCCTGAAGCCGCCGGTGCTGCTGAAGCCGCTCGAGGGCCAGGAGTTCGCGCTCGCGTTCGGCGAGAAGGCGTTCGTGGCCGCGACCCTGGACGAGGCGGTTGCCGGCTGGAAGCGGGCGCGCGAGCGGGGCTTCGACACGATCCTCCAGGAGCTCGTCCCGGACTCGCACGAGCAGGTGTTCTCGCTGTTCACGTATGTCGGCCGCGAGGGCCGGCCGCTCGCGAGCGTCGTCGGGCGCAAGATCCGGCAGGGGCCCCTCCGCTTCGGCACGAGCGCGGTCTTCGCCTCCGGACACGACGAGGAGGTGCACGAGCTCGGCCAGCGCCTCCTGGCCGCGGTCGACTACCGCGGGCTCGCGCACGTTGAGCTCGTGCGCGACCCGCGCGACGGCCTGCTCAAGGTGATCGAGGTGAACACGCGGCCGCCGGTCTGGGCCGGGATCGCGACCGGCCCGGAGCTCGGGATCGCCCGGGTCGCGTACGACGACCTGTGCGGCCGCCCGCCTGCCTCGGAGCAGACGATGACCGAGCAGCTGACGTGGATCTACCTGGCCAAGGACGTCTGGGTCTCAGCGCAGATGGCGAGGCGCCGCGAGCTGCCCCCGCAGGAGTTCCTGCGCCACTACCTGCAGCGCAAGAAGGTGCGCGCGACCTTTGCCGCGGACGACCCTGCTCCCGCGATCGCGAGCCTCGGCTACCTCCGCTCCCGGGTCTGATGCGCGTCGTCCTGGTCGATCCGCTCGCCTACACACCGCCGTACGACCACGCGCTCGCGACGGCGCTCGCCGGGCTCGGCCACTCGGTCACGCTCCTGACGTCGCGCTTCCCGCACGGCGAGGCGCCGGCGCCGCAGGGCTACGAGCGCGAGGAGCTGTTCGCGCCCGTCTCGACGCGGCTCTTCCGCCGCTCCCGCCTTCGGATCCCGGCGAAGGGCCTCGAGTACGGGCCGAGCGCGGCGCGGCTCGTTCGGCGGGTGGAGCGGATCGACCCGGAGGTCGTCCACGTCCAGTGGCTCCCCCGGCCGGAGCTCGACCTGCGGTGGCTGCGGCGGCTCGCGGTCGACCGCCCGGTCGTCGTCACCGCCCACGACGTCCTGCCCCGCCGGGCGAAGGCCCAGCGCGCGTGGCCGGAGGTGCTCGAGACCGCCGAGCGCGTCGTCGTCCACTCACGCCGCGCCGTCGACCAGCTCGTCGAGGTGGGGCTCGGCCGCGAGCGGATCACCCGGATCCCGCACCCCGTGTTCGAGGGCGAGCCGCTGCCTCCGGCCGAGGGTCGTACGCTCCTCTTCTTCGGGCTGATCCGCGACTACAAGGGGCTCGACGTCCTGCTGCGTGCGCTGCCGGAGATCCCGGACGCGCGCTTGGTCGTCGCCGGCGACCCGCTCGACCCGGTCCCCCAGGGCGCGGACGGGCGTGTGGAGTGGAGGCTGCGCTTCATCGAGGCCGCGGAGGTGACGGAGCTGATGGCCGGCGCAGCGGCGGTCGTGCTGCCCTACCGGAAGCTGGACTCGTCGGGCGTGCTCGCGACCGCGATCGGATACCGTCGGCCCGTGGTCGTGACCGACGTCGGTTCGCTCGGGGAGATCGTGCGCGAGTTCGGCGCGGGCGAGGTCGTGCCCGTCGACGACCCGCACGCGCTCGCCGAGGCCTGCACGCGCCTGCTCGAGCCGAAGGCCCTTGCGGCCGCGGGCAAAGGGGCCGAGCGGGCAGCGCAGGAGCTCACCTGGGAGCGCTCGGCCGCCGAGCACGACCGCCTCTACCGGGCGGTGCGCCGATGACTCGCGGGATGAAGTGGGTCGTCGACCGCATCGCCGCCGCGGTGCTGCTCGTCCTCCTCTCGCCGTTCCTCCTCGGGATCGCGATCTGGATCCTCCTGGACGGCGGCCGCCCGGCCGTGCTGGCGCAGGAGCGCGCGGGCAAGGACGGCGCCACGTTCCGGATGCTCAAGTTCCGGACGATGGTGCAGAACGCGCTCGAGCTCGCGGCCCAGGTGACCGACGACCCGTTCGGCGTCGTGGAGAACGACCCGCGCGTGACCCGCCCCGGCCGCTTCCTCCGGCGAACCGGGCTCGACGAGCTGCCGCAGCTCTGGAACGTGCTCGTCGGCCAGATGAGCCTCGTCGGCCCGCGGCCCGATCTCGTCGAGCAGGCAGCGCACTACACCGAGCACGACCGCCGCCGCCTCATCGTCCTGCCGGGGATCACCGGCTGGTCACAGGTGAGCGGCCGCGAGTCGATCGGCTGGCCCGAGCGGATCGAGCAGGACATCTGGTACATCGACCACTGGTCGCTCTGGCTCGACGTGAAGATCGTCGTCCGCACGTTCGCAGAGCTCGGCCGGAGCGGCGAGCAGCCGGTCGAGGACACGATGAACATCGAGCGCGCGCGGGCGCAGGAGACGCGGGAGAAGGCCGAGTCGCGCTAACCGAGGTCGAGCCGGCCGACTGGAACGCCCTCCTCCAGGAGCTCGGCCACGACGACGCCTACCTGCGGCGGGAGTACCTCGAGACAGCGTCCGTGCTCGACCCCGGGCGGGTGGTCTTCCTCCAGGGCGGGCGTACCGTCTTCCCGTGCATCGTCCGCGAGTGGGGCGACGCGCACGACGTGACCGGGGCCTATGGCTTCGGCGGCCCGGTCGGCGAGCCCGACTTCTACGAGGCCTACGAGGGCTGGTGTCGCGAGCAGGGCGTCGTCACGACGTTCACGTGGTTCCACCCGCGCTTCGCCAACCACCGCTACGCCCGGATCCACGTCGAGCCACGGGGCGGCACCGTCGCCTGGCGCCTCGACGAGGGCGACCTCTTCGAACGGCTCCACCGGCACCACCGGCGCGCGGCGCGCAAGGCGGAAACGGCCGGGATCGAGGTTCGCGTCACCGTCGCGCCGCCCGAGCTCGAGACCTTCGCGCGGCTGTACGAGCGGACGATGGCCGAGAAGGGCGCCGAGAGCTTCTACTACTTCCCGCCGGAGTACTGGAGCGCGCTCGTGGCGCGCCTCGGCGCGGGGCTCGTTCTCTTCGAGGCCGTCCAGGAGGGCGAGCCGAAGGCGGCGCTGCTCGGCCTCGCGAGCACGCCCTGGCTCCACTATCACCTCGGCGCGTCGGAGCGGAGCGGGGGCGCGAACAACCTCCTGTTCCTGGAGGCGGCGCGCTGGGCCCGGGCGGAGGGATTCACGCGCTTCCACCTCGGCGGCGGCGTCGGCGGCGCCGACGACTCGTTGCTCGAGTTCAAGCTGCGCTTCGACCCCGGGGGACTGATCGAGTCAGCGGTCGGCAAGGCGATCCACGACGAGGCGGCGTACCGCGAGCTGGCAGGGCCGGACGCGGGCCTGGACGGGTTCTTCCCGGCCTACCGCGCTCGTCAGGCGTAGAAGCAGACCGCGAAGGCCGCGACCGCGGAGGCAATCCACCACAGCCCCACGACCGGCACGGCGTCCGACATGGGCCGCGTCGGGCTCTTCGCCCGCCAGACGATCGTTCCCGCGGCGACGAGAGCAAGCGCGGCCGGGACGGCGAAGAAGAGCAGGAAGCCCGCGAGCGACGGAGCGGTGCCGAAGACGGCGACGCCGGCCAGGATTCCGCCGCAGAGAAGCAGCCAGGAGATCCCGGCTAGGACGAGCAGCCCGAGCCCCGCTCCGAGCCGGGCCCACCGCCGGCGGGCCGTGTCGTCGGCGGCCGTCCGCGCCATCCAGGCGAGCGGGAGCGCCCGGAGCCAGCCCAGCCACGGGACGAACGCGAGAGCGAGCGTCGCGACCGCCCACGGGTCGCGCCGCGCTCGCATCACTCGCCAGGCAGTCAGCGCCGACACGCTGCCGAGGATAGCCGCAGCTAGGGAGCCGGCTGCCAGCCGAAGACCTGCAGATGCGTCAGGTCGAGGTCGACGGGGAGCGGCTGCGCGCCTCCGCCTCCGCCGCGCGCCACGTAGAGGGCTCCGGTCGACCAGGAGGCGAACGCGAGGTAGCGGCCGTCCCACGACCACGAGAGCGAGTCGGCCGGGGCAGGCAGGTCGGCGGTGCGCTCGACTCCCTTCGGGTACAGGAAGCCGATCGTGCTGCCTCGCCCGTACACCACGGTCCCGTCGCGGAGGAACTGGGCGTCGTGCACGAAGCCGAGGCTCCGCTCGCGCTTGGGCGTCCAGAGGGTGGTCGGGTGCGAGAGGAGGGAGCCGGTCGACTCGTAGAGGATTCGGTTCGCCGGTCCCCACTGGATCCGCTCGCCGGTGCCCCCGGTCCCGAGCGAGCGAACGGGCCCCCCGGCCACCGGGACGGCCAAGAGCGTGAGGTCGGGGATCGGGTAGTCGAGCCCGGGGGCGAACGCGAGCAGGCGGCCGGTCGGCGACCAGGCCAGACCGTCCGCGTGCCTGACGACGAGCCGCGCGTCTCCGCCCGTCGCGGGGACGACGTAGAGGTAGTTGTCGCTCTCCCGCCGCCGCGAGAGGTAGGCGACCTGCGTCCCGTCGGGCGACCACCTTGCGCCGAACTCGTCGCGCCTCGACGGCGTGAGGTCGACCGGCGGGCCCCCTCCGGCCGGGAAGCTGAGGACGTCGTCGCTGCCGTGCCTGCGGGCGACCACGAGCACCTGCTTTCCGTCCGTCGACCACTCCGGCTCCTCGAGCGGGTCGACGCCTCGGGCTATCAGCCGGACAGCGCCGGTCGCTGCGTTCACGACGTAGAGCTTCGCGGCCGCGCCGCCGCCCGCGAGCGCCAGGAACGAGCCGGTCGGCTGCACCGGAGGGCCGACCTCGGCCGCGCCGGTCGCGCCCTTCGTGATCCCGCCCACTTGCGCGGGGGTCGACACGGTCCGCGCTTGCGTCCGCGTGGTCGTGCCCGAGTCGCAACCCGCAGCGAGGACGACAGCCAGCGCGACGAAGAGGGCCTGTCGGGCCATCGTTGGCCTGACCCTAGCGCTTGTCGAAGGATCGGCGGTGCTCCTCTAGTACCGTGAAAGCGTGATCCTGAAGGCGCTTTTCTGGGGCAGCCTCGGCGGCCTCGCCTGGACCCACGTGGGCTATCCGGTCGCCGCGGCCGGCCTGCGGCGGCTGCGCGGACGCGAGATCGCCAAGGCCGACATCACCCCGAGCGTCACCCTGATCGTCCCGGCGCACGACGAGGAGGACGTGATCGGCGCCCGCGTCCAGAACCTGCTCGAGCTCGACTACCCGCAGGAGCAGCTCGAGCTGGTCGTCGCCTCCGACGGCTCGACCGACCGCACCGACGAGATCGTCACCTCGTTCGACGGGCGCGTCCACCTGCTGCAGTGCGAGCGCGGCGGGAAGCTGCCGTCGATGAACCGTGCAGTGCGCGAGACCGAGAGCGAGATCGTCGCATTCGGAGACGCGAACGCGACCTGGGCTCCGGACGCGTTGAGCAAGCTCGTCCGCAGCTTCGCCGACCCCGACGTCGCCTACGTGTGCGGCCAGGTGCGCTTCCAGCGCGACGACGGCACGAACAAGGAGGGCCTCTACTGGCGCTACGAGATGTGGCTGCGGGAGAGCGAGTCCGGCCTCGGCTCGATCACCGGCGGCAACGGCGCGATCTACGCAGTCCGCCGCTCCGACTACGTCGAGTGGCCGTTCGGGCACGACCTCGGCTTCCCTGCGCTAATGGTCCAGCGCGGCCGACGCGCCGTCTACGAGCCCGAGGCGCTCGCGTTCGAGAAGCCCTCGCGCGACATCGAGGACGAGTACCGGCGCAAGGTGCGGATGCTGCCGTGGTCGTGGCGCCACCTGTTCGAAGCGGGCAGCCTGCGAGGTGTCCCGCCGCTCTACCTCGCGGAGCTGGTCTCGCACCGGGTGCTTCGCTACGCGAGCGGCTTCCTCCACGTGACGCTGTTCGCGACGAGCGTCGCCCTCGTCGGCCAGGGCTTCGTGTACCAGGCGGTGCTCGCCGCGCAGGCGGCGTGGCTCGCGCTGGCCGCGGCCGGGAAGCTGCGCCTGAAGGTTCCCGGCGCGGGGATCTCCTACTACTACCTGCTGATGAGCTGGGCGACCGTGGTGGCGCTCGGCCGCTACCTGCGCGAGGGCGCCCCGCTCATGTGGGAGAAGGCGGAGGGAACTCGCTAGTCGGCCGCTGGAGCGTCTAGCCTGCCGTAAGTCGTGCGCCTGCTTGGGGTCAGAGCGCTATTCGTCCTGCCGCTGCTCGTCGTCGTGGCCGGTTGCGGCACCGCCAAGCAGGCGGAGCCGACGACGACCGCGGCCAGGCCGGCCGCGCTTCGTCCGCCGGCCGTCAAGAAGCCGCAGCCCTCGTACGTGCGCGTCTTCGTGTTCGACGGCGACCTCGGGACGCCGGTCAAGGGCGCGGTCGTCCGGGTCATGGGCCTCCCCGGCCGGACCGACGGCATCGGCAGAGCGCGGATCCTGCTCCCGCACCGCGGCCGGCTGCTGGTCACGGTCACGAAGCCCGGGTACGACCCGTACAGCCAGCGGCTGAACTTCGTGAACCGGCCGCTCCACGGTGTCCGCGTCTACCAGCAGAAGCTGCAGTGGACGATGTACGGCGCGACGCCGCAGCGGACGCAGGCCCATCCGTACATCAAGGTCCGCCCGCCGTTCCGGATCGTCTGGAGCCGCGCGGCCGGCGCGCTGCTCGAGTTCCCGGCCGTCGTCGACGACGGTGTCGCGTTCGTGTCGAACTACAACGGAAGCGTCCGCGCCTACCTCATGAAGAACGGCGCGACGGTCTGGCGCCGTGACTTCGGCGGGATGATGGCCGCCTCGCCCGCGGTGCACGGCAAGGAGCTCGTCGTCCACGGGATGGACGGCTACGTCTGGGTCCTCGACCGCTACAACGGCCGCGTGCTCTGGCGCTACGCGGCCGGCTCGCCGATCGAGTCCTCGCCGCTCGTACTCGACGGCGTCGACTACTTCGGCGACTGGGGTGGGACCGTGACCGCGCTCGACCTCCGGACTCACAAGGCCCGTTGGACCTACGGCTCCGGCGCCAAGATCACCTCGAGCGCCGCCTACTCCGGCGGGATGATCTTCATCGGCGACTACGGCGGCCGGCTGCTGGCGCTCTCCGCCGATAGCGGCCGGCTCCGCTGGTCGGGGAGCGTCAACGGCCGGGTCTACGGAACGCCCGCAGTGGCCGGGGGACGCGTCTTCGTGTCGTCATCGACCGGCGGCTCGCTGACCGCGTTCTCGACGAGCGGCGCGCGGCTCTGGTCGCTCGGGACCGGCTCGTACGTCTATGCCTCCCCGGCCGCGTGGAACGGCCGCGTCTACATCGGCTCCTACAACGGCGTCTACTACTGCCTCTCCGCCGCGAGCGGGGCGGCCCTCTGGCACTTCTCGACCGCCGGCGCGATCGCGGGGGCGTCGACGATCGTGGACGGAATCGCGTACTTCAGCAACAGGCAGCACCGGATCTACGGCGTGAACGCGCTCACCGGCAGGCAGGTGTTCCGCTTCCCCGACGGCGCCTTCGTGCCCGTCTCCGGGAACGGCCGTCGTCTACTCCTGCACGGGTTCTCGCGGCTCTACGCGGTCGAGCCCAGGCACAGATGAAGACCGCAGTGATCGTGGCCGTGGCGGCCCTCGTGCTCGTCGGCGCAGGCCTGGTCTCCTACGGCCTCTACCGCAAGCACGAGGGACGTGACGTGCGCGGCTCGTCGACGGTCGAGTTCGTGACGACGCAGGCTCCGAAGCCCAAGCCGGAGCCGGTCAACCGGTTCGTCTGGCCGATGTACCGCTTCGACGCTTGGCGCCAGGCGGCGCCGCTCGGGATCCCCGCCTCGATCCGGCCGCCGTTCCGGCCGCACTGGTACTTCGGCGCGCGCTCGCTGGTCGAGTTCCCGCCGACGGCCGCGAACGGCCGCCTGTTCGTGGCGAACGCGAACGGGACGATCTTCGCGCTCGACACGGCGAAGCGGGGCGTCGTCTGGCGCCTTCGCACCGGACGCTGCACGGCCGCCACCCCGGCGGTGGTCGGAGACACGGTGTTCATGTCGTTCCTGAACAGGCCGCCCTGCAACGCCACACGCTCCGGGATCGGCGGGGAGGTGATCGCGCTCGACGAGAAAACCGGGAAGGTCCGCTGGCGCGTCTCGATGGGCCCAACCGAGTCGTCGCCGCTCGTCGTCGGGAACCTCGTCTACGTCGGCGACTGGCGGGGCCGCGTCTTCGCGCTGAGCACGAGCACCGGCCGCACGGTCTGGTCGTACCAGACCGGCGACAAAGTGAAGGACGGGATGGCGTACTGGGGCGGCCGGGTCTACTTCGGCTCGTACGACCACAACGTCTACGCGCTGAACGCGCGCACCGGCCGGCTCGTCTGGAAGGCGGGCGCGCAGCAGCGCCTCGGCCCGCGCGGCACGTTCTACTCGACCCCGGCCGTCGCCTACGGCCGCGTCTACATCGGCGCGACCGACCGCAAGGTCTACTCCTTCGGCGCGACGAGCGGCAAGCTCCGCTGGTCGCATGGGACCGGCGGCTACGTCTACGCGTCTCCGGCCGTCTGGCAGGAGCGCGTGCTGGTCGGCTCCTACGACGGGACGTTCTACTGCTTCGACGCCGCAACGGGCGACGTCCTCTGGACGTTCAAGGCGAACGGCCCGATCTCCGGCTCCGCGGTGGTGATCAACGGCGTCGTCTACTTCTCGACGTTCAACAACCGCACGTACGCGCTCGACGCGAGAACCGGGAAGCCGCTCTGGTTCTTCCGGCGCGGCAAGTACGCGGGGGTCGTCACGGACGGCAAGCAGCTGTTCCTCGTCGGCTATGCGCGCGTGTACGCAATGCTCCTGAAGGGCCGTAGGTAGAGTCGCGCGGGCGATGAGCACCTCGACGGAACCGCGCCCGGCCACGCATGAGCCGATCGATCCCGACGCCGAGCGCGAGGTCGACCTGCACCGCTACTGGAACGCGCTCCTGCTGCGCTGGTGGCTCCCGGCCGCCGGCCTTGTCGGCGGGATCGTCTTCGGGCTCCTCGTCTCGATCGGCGGCAGCCAGGTCTACACGGCGAAGTCGACCGTCTACCTCGGCCAGCCGCTCTCGCCGAACAGCTCGGTTCAGCTCCAGAGCGACGCGACCAACCCGTCCACGGTCGGCCAGATCATTCACAGCGAGGCCGCGCTCAGGGTGGCGGCGCGCGCGGCGGGGATGCCCGTCTCGAAGCTGCGCGGCAACGTCACCTCGCGCCCGGTCTCGGGCGCGCTGACGAAGCTCGGCCAGACGCCGCTCGTGCTGATCACCGTCACCGGGAGCGCGCCGCGCCAGACCCAGGTCGCGACGAACAAGCTGGCCCAGATCGTCGTTGCCCAGACCTCCGCGTACGTGACCCAGCTCGTCGCCACCCTCAACAGCCAGATCGACAGCTACACGAAGTCGCTCGCGGCAATCGACAGCGCGTCGAGCGGGCTCTCCGCGACCGACCGGCTGATCGCCTCGATCCAGCGCGCCCAGTTCGTCGA
>Ga0335084_10002599_pt1 | contig 17460 bp, 12 predicted proteins | sample Lox_Sample_44_FD_206721 | JGI IMG/M metagenome (GOLD analysis project Ga0335084, IMG submission 206721) | Soil microbial communities from Loxahatchee National Wildlife Refuge, Florida, United States - Lox_Sample_4.4 | ecosystem: Environmental > Terrestrial > Soil > Wetlands | place: USA... | reverse complement strand
GTCGGCGTGCCGCCCTCCGAATACCGGCGCAGCGCCGCGGGGCTGGGCCCCGTCGCAGAGCATCCGGCGCCCAAAACCGAGGAGTAGTCGGTCGCCACGCTCCGCAGTAGTGCGCGGCGCTCCCGCGGAGTACGCTAACCCCCTGAAGCAGCAGGTCCAGGCACCTTTGGCATAGGCGTTGCTTTGTCATGTCCAAACGGGGAGTCAGCGTGGAACGCCGGCACTACGACGAGATGCGCGCGGCCGATGGCGAGGTGCGCCCGCATTTCCGCGCGCTCGCCGAATGGCTCGCCGCCACCCCGGCCAAGCGCGTCGCCGAGAAGCGCCGCGAAGCGGACCTGCTGTTCCATCGCGTCGGCATCACGTTCGCGGTCTACGGCGACGTGCAGGGCGCCGAGCGGCTGATCCCGTTCGACACCATCCCGCGCGTCATCCCGCGCGCGGAGTGGGACGAGCTGGCGCGCGGCCTGGTACAGCGGGTCACGGCGCTCAACCGGTTCCTGCACGACATCTACCACAAGCAGGAAATCCTCAAGGCGAAGGTGATCGCGCCCGAGCAGGTGACCGGCAACGCCGCCTACGTCAAGGCGATGGAGGGCCTCGACCTGCCGAACCAGGTGTACTCGCACATCGCCGGCATCGACCTGATCCGCCACTCCGACGGCGAGTACTACGTGCTCGAGGACAACCTGCGCACGCCTTCGGGCGTGTCGTACATGATCGAGAACCGCAAGATGATGATGCGGCTCTTCCCCGAGCTGTTCGACCGGCAGGCAGTGGCGCCGGTCGAGCACTATCCGGCGCTGCTGCTCGAAACCCTGCGCGCCGCGGCCGTGCCGCGCGTGCGCGACCCGGTGGTGGCGGTGCTTACGCCGGGACAGCACAACAGCGCCTACTTCGAGCACGCCTTCCTCGCGCAGCAGATGGGCGTCGAGCTGGTGGAAGGCGCGGACCTGGTGGTGAAGGACAACTTCGTCTACATGCGCACCACCGAGGGCCGGCAGCGGGTGGACGTGATCTACCGCAGGCTCGACGACGCCTTCCTCGATCCGCTCGCCTTCCGCAAGGACTCGCTGCTCGGCGTGCCGGGCCTGTTCGCCGCCTACCGCGCGGGCAATGTCTCGCTCGCGAACGCAGTGGGCACCGGCGTGGCCGACGACAAGTCCACCTACCCGTTCGTGCCGGACATGATCCGCTTCTACCTCGGCGAGGAGCCGCTGCTCCACAACGTGCCGACCTGGCAGCTGAAGAAGCCCGAGGATCTGAAATACGTGCTCGACAAGCTGGAGCAGCTGGTCGTCAAGGAGGTGCAGGGCTCCGGCGGCTACGGGATGCTGATCGGCCCCGACGCCAGCAAGGCGGAGCTGAAGGCGTTCCGCGCGCGCATCAAGGCACACCCGGCGAAATACATCGCGCAGCCGACGCTGTCGCTCTCGACCTGCCCGACCTTCGTCAAGCGCGGCGTCGCGCCGCGCCACGTCGACCTGCGGCCCTACGTGCTCTCCGGCAAGGAAGTGAAGCTGGTGCCCGGCGGCCTGACGCGCGTCGCGCTGAAGGAAGGCTCGCTGGTCGTCAACTCCTCCCAGGGCGGCGGTACGAAGGACACCTGGGTGCTCGAATAGCGATGCGGCCGATCGCTTTTCGCCATGCTTTCTAGAGTTGCCGACCGGATCTACTGGATGTCGCGCCAGATGGAGCGCGCCGAGAACATGGCGCGCATCCTCGGCGTCACCCACAACCTGGTGCTGTTCGGCACCAAAGGCACGCGCGATCCGAACCTGCTCGCGCCGCTCACCATCACCGACAGCGCCGAGCGCTACTTCGAGCGCAAGAAGCCGCTCTCGCTCGACGCGCTGATCGAGTTCATGGTGCTCGACGCCAACAACCCGAGCTCGATCATCTCCTGCCTGAAGGGCGCGCGCGAGAACGCGCACGCGGTGCGCTGGCAGATCACCTCCGAGATGTGGGAGACGCTCAACACCACCTGGCTCGAGGCGAAGGCGATGCGCCGCGCCGAGCTCGCCGGCGGCGGCGCGACGCGCTTCCTCGACTGGGTGAAGGACCGCTCGCACCTCTTCCGCGGCGTCACCTACGGCACCATCGTGCGCGGTGACGCGTTCAATTTTTCCCGTCTCGGCACGTTCATCGAGCGCGCCGACAACACGGCGCGCATCCTCGACGTGAAATACCACATCATGTTGCCCTCGGTGAGCGACGTCGGCGGCGCGCTCGACTACTACCAGTGGGCGGCGCTGCTGCGCTCGGTGTCGAGCTTCGAGACCTACCGTGCGCTATACCGCGACCAGATCTTCCCGATCAAGGTGGCGCAGCTGCTGATCCTCGAGCCGCGCATGCCGCGCTCGCTCGCCGCCTGCTTCGACCAGATCACGCAGGCGATGGAGCGTACCCACGGCCAGCACGACCGCGCGGCGCGGCGCCTCGCCGAGGAAATCCACGCGCGCCTCACTCACGCCGACATCGAGGAGATCTTCCAGGGCGGGCTGCACGAATACCTCTCCTCCTGCCTCGAGGACATCGCCGAGCTCGGCCGGCGCATCCAGACCGCCTACCTGGTGAGCGAGTAATGACGATTCGAGGCGCTTTGTGAGCATCCACGTCGCTCTCAACCACGTCACGCACTACCGCTACGACCGGCCGATCTCGCTCGGCCCGCAGATCGTGCGGCTGCGGCCGGCGCCTCACGCGAGGACGCCCGTGCACGCGTACTCGCTGAAGGTCGCCCCGGCCAAGCATTTCGTGAACTGGCAGCAGGACCCGCAGTCGAACTGGCTGGCGCGCTTCGTCTTCCCGGAGAAGACCGCGGAGCTGCGCATCGAGGTCGATCTGGTGGCCGAGATGTCGGTGATCAACCCGTTCGACTTCTTCCTCGAGCCCGCCGCCGAGAAGTTTCCCTTCCAGTACGAGGCGGCCCAGCTGCAGGAGCTCGAGAGCTACTTCAGGAAGATTCCGCTGACGCCGCTCTTCAAGGCGTACCTGGACGAGATCCCGCGCACGCCGACGCCGACCGTCGATTTCCTGGTCGAGCTGAACCGCCAGCTTTCTCGCGACGTGCGCTACCTGATCCGCATGGAGCCCGGCGTGCAGACGCCCGAGCAGACGCTTGCGAACGCGAGCGGCTCGTGCCGTGACTCGGGCTGGTTGCTGGCGCAGCTGCTGCGCCACCTCGGGATCGCCTCTCGTTTTGTTTCGGGATACCTGATTCAGTTAAAAGCAGATCAGCGTTCCCTGGACGGCCCCTCGGGAACGGACGTCGACTTCACCGACCTGCACGCCTGGTGCGAGGCCTACCTGCCCGGCGCCGGCTGGGTCGGCCTCGACCCGACCTCCGGCCTGTTCGCGGGCGAAGGCCACATCCCGCTCGCCTGCACGCCCGAGCCCTCCAGCGCCGCGCCGGTCACCGGCGTGACCGAGAAGGCCGGGGTCGACTTCTCGCACCACATGAAAGTGACGCGCGTGCTGGAAGCGCCGCGCGTGACCAAGCCCTACACCGACGCGCAGTGGGCCGAGATCGAGCGCCTCGGGCACCGCATCGACGCCGACCTCGGCGCGAACGACGTGCGCCTCACCATGGGCGGCGAGCCGACGTTCGTCTCGCTCGACGACCGCGAGGGCGCGGAGTGGAACACGGACGCGATGGGGCCGGGCAAGAGAAGACTTGGTCTTTCGCTGTTGAAGAAATTGAAGCAACGTTACGCGCCGAAGGGTCTGCTGCATCTCGGGCAAGGCAAGTGGTATCCCGGCGAGCAGCTGCCGCGCTGGTCGCTGTCGTGCTTCTGGAGAAAGGACGGCGAGCCCCTCTGGCAGGAGCCTTCGCTCTTCGCCGACGAAAGCGTCAACTACGGCGCGACGCCGGCGCAGGCGGGGATGTTCCTCAAGGCGCTCGCGGAGAAGCTCGGCCTCGATCCGAAGCACGTCTTCCCCGCCTACGAGGACACCTGGTACTACCTGTGGCGCGAGCGCAAGCTGCCGGCCAACGTCGACCCGCTCGACGCCCGCCTCGACGATCCGCTCGAGCGCGCAAGGCTGCGCAAGGTGTTCAAGCAGGGCCTCGACCGGGTGGTCGGCCACGCGTTGCCGCTGAGGAGAAACCTGGTGCGCTGGGAAAGCGGCGCCTGGTTCCTGCGCGCCGAGCGCTGCTACCTGATCCCCGGCGACTCGCCGATGGGCTACCGCCTGCCGCTCGACTCGATTCCCTGGGCCGCGCCCGCCGACCGGCAGCATGTCGTCACACCCGATCCGACACAAAGATTCGCGCCTTTGCCGTCCTACAGGCAGTTTCAATCTCCACAAAAATTGTCTTCTGTGGAAGGCAAAAGGCCGGCGCCCTTCGAATCGGCATCCTGGATGGCCAGAACCGCCATGTGCGCCGAGCCGCGCAACGGCGTGCTGTATGTCTTCATGCCGCCGGTCGATGCGCTCGAGGACTATCTCGAGATCGTGGCCGCGGTCGAGGCGACCTGCGCCGAGCTCGGCTTCCCGGCCGTGCTCGAGGGCTACCCGCCGCCCAAGGACCCGCGCCTGCAGCACTTGAGCATCACGCCCGACCCCGGCGTGCTGGAAGTCAACATCCATCCGGCGGCAAGCTGGGGCGAGCTCGTCTCGAACACCGAGTTCCTCTACGAGAAGGCGCGCGAGTCGCGCCTCACCACCGAGAAGTTCATGCTCGACGGCCGCCACACCGGCACCGGCGGCGGCAACCATTTCGTGCTCGGCGGGCCGAGCGCCACCGACTCGCCGCTGCTGCGCCGCCCCGACCTGCTCGCCAGCCTGGTCGCCTACTGGCATAACCATCCCTCGCTCTCCTACCTCTTCTCGGGCATGTTCGTCGGGCCGACCAGCCAGGCGCCTCGCATCGACGAGGCGCGCAACGATTCCGTCTACGAGATGGAGATCGCGTTCCGCGAGCTGGAAAGGCAATCGAAGTTCAACTGCCCGCCGTGGCTGGTTGACCGCATCTTTAGAAATTTGCTGGTGGATTCCACGGGTAACACGCACCGCGCAGAATTCTGCATCGACAAGCTCTACTCGCCCGATGGGCCGGCGGGCCGCCTGGGACTTCTGGAGATGCGCGCCTTCGAGATGCCGCCGCACGCGCGCATGTCGCTCACGCAGCAGCTCCTGATGCGCGCCCTGCTTTCTCGTTTCTGGCAGAAGCCCTACCGGCCCGGCCGGCTCAAGCGCTGGGGCACGGAACTCCACGACCGCTTCATGCTGCCCTGGTTCGTCTGGCAGGACTTCACGGACGTGGCGACCGAACTCAAGGAGTTCGGCTACCCGGTCGAGGCCGCGTGGTTCGCGCCGCACTTCGAGTTCAAGTTCCCGCGCTATGGAGAATTCGCCGCTCGCGGCGCCCGCGTCGAGCTGCGCGCGGCGCTCGAACCGTGGCACGTGATGGGCGAGGAAGGCGCGCCCGGCGGCACCGTGCGCTACGTCGATTCCTCGGTCGAGCGCCTGCAGGTCAGGGCGACGGGCCTGGTCGGCGAGCGCATGGTCCTCGCCTGCAACGGCCGCGCCGTCCCGCTCGCGCCCACCGGCAACGTCGGCGAATACGTGGGCGGCGTGCGTTATCGCGCCTGGCAACCGCCCTCCGCCCTGCACCCGACCATCGGCGTGCACGCGCCGCTGGTCTTCGACCTGGTCGACACCTGGATGGAGCGCTCGCTCGGCGGAGCCCAATACCATGTGTCGCACCCCGGCGGCCGCGCGCACGAAGACTTCCCGGTCAACGCCTACGCCGCCGAAGGCCGGCGCCTCGCCCGCTTCTTCAGGATCGGCCACACGCCCGGACGCGTCGACATGCGCGCCGAAGAACGCAATCCGAACTTTCCCTTCACGCTCGACCTGCGCCGGTGATCGAATCCCTGCTGCTGGCGGTGACGCGCGTGACGACGCTGCTCGGCCAGAGGCAGCTGACCAACGCGACCGGCTTCTTTTTCGAGCGCGATGAGCGCCTCTACCTGGTGACGAACCGGCACGTGGTGCTGGACGAGCCGAGCGAGCATCACCCGGACCGCATCGAGATCGAGCTGCACATCGATCCGGTGAACCTCGGTAAGACGGTGCAGTTCTCGATCCCGCTGTATCGCGACGGCAAGTCGCTGTGGCGCGAAGGGCTCGATTCGGCCGGGGCGATCGACGTCGTCGCGCTGCAGCTCGAGCGCTCTGCGCTGCCCAAGACCATGCTGCTGCGCGCCTTCACGCCGGCGCACCTGATCGAGCGGCTCGAGCGTGTGGAGCTCGGAACCTCGGTGCTGATCGCCGGCTTTCCGCTCGGGGTTCATGACACGCTGCATCGCCTCGCGGTCGCGCGCCAGGCGGTCATCGCCTCGGCTTTCGGCATCCGCTTCCAGGGCAAGGGCTACTTCCTGACCGACGCGCGGATGCACCGCGGCACGAGCGGCGCGCCGGTGGTGGCGCGCGCGGCGGCGCCGCGCGACGGCCGGGCGGATCTGTCGTGGCTGCTGCTCGGCATCCACGCCACGCGCCTCGACGTCGTGGACCGCGATGCCGCCCGGGACGAGAGCCTGGACCTGAATTGCGCCTGGTACGCGGATATCCTCCTGACCCTGACGCAGCCGGACGCCCCCGCTCCCGCCGGGGCATAATCCGCGGCGCATGCCGCGCGAACTGCTCGCCGCCTACCCGCCCGCGACCGCCCGCTACGACGAGATGTTCGAGGCGCCGCACACGCCGCGCGCGCACTGGCAAAGGATGTTCGAGCAGCTCTCGGCCACGGCGCCCGAGGCGATGCGCGAGCAGGTGCAGTGGGTGCAGCGCCAGGTGCGCGAGAACGGCGTCACCTACAACGTCTACGCCGACCCGGAGGGCGCCGACCGCCCCTGGGAGCTCGACGTGCTGCCGCTCATCATCCCGGCCGGGGAATGGGCGGCAATCGAGGCGGCGGTCGCGCAGCGCGCCACGCTCCTCAACCGCGTGCTGCTCGACGTGTATGGCGAGCAGCGGCTGCTCAAGGAAGGGCTGCTGCCGCCCGCGCTGATTTTCGGTCACGCCGGCTTCCTGCGGCCCTGCGCCGGCATCAAGGCCCTCGGCGACACCATGCTGCACCTTTACGCCGCCGACCTGGCGCGCTCCCCCGACGGCCGCTGGTGGGTGGTGGACGACCGCACCCAGGCGCCCTCGGGGGCGGGCTACGTGCTGGAGAACCGGCTGGTGATCTCGCGCCTGTTCGCCGAGCTGTTCCGCGATCTGAAAGTGCAGCGCCTGGCCGGCTTCTTCGCCACGCTGCGCGACAGCCTCGCGCACTGGGCGCCGGCAGACGGCGCGCCGCCGGTCACGGTGCTCGCCACGCCCGGGCCGCTCAACGAAACCTATTTCGAGCACACCTACCTCGCGCGCTACCTCGGCATCCCTCTGGTCGAAGGCAACGACCTGACGGTGCGCGAGGGCAAGGTGTGGCTGAAGACGCTCTCCGGCCTGCAGCGCGTGCACGTGATCCTGCGGCGCCTGGACGACGACTATTGCGATCCGCTCGAGCTGCGCAGCGATTCCGCGCTCGGCATCCCGGGCCTCGTGGACGCGGTGCGCCGGGGCAACGTGCTGGTCGCGAATGCGCTCGGCTCGAACTTGCTGGAATCCGGCGCGCTGCTCGGTTTCCTGCCGGGGCTGTGCAAGCGGCTGCTGGGCGAGGAGCTGAAAATGCCCTCGGTCGCGACCTGGTGGTGCGGCGAGCCCGCCGCCCTCGAGGAGGTGATCGCCAAGCTCGACCGCCTGGTGATCAAGGGCGTGTTCCCGCAGACGCGGGTGGATCCGATGTTCGGCGAGGACCTCGACGCGCAGGGCCGCAAGCGCGTCGCCGCCATGCTGCGCGCGCGGCCGCAGATGTATGCGGCGCAGGAGCTGGTGCAGCTGTCGCAGGCGCCGGTGTGCGACCGCGCGCATCCGCGCCAGCTGCTCGCGCGCGCCATCGGCCTGCGCGTCTACGCCTGCGCCAGCCCGAACGGCTACGTGGTGATGCCGGGCGGCCTGACGCGCGCCGCGACCGGGCCCGACGCGCGCGTCATTTCGATGCAGCGCGGCGGCTCGAGCAAGGACACCTGGATACTGTCCACCGGCCCGGTCAGCACCTTCAGCCTCCTCAAGCGCGGCACGCGCGCGCAGGACCTGGTGCGCACCGGGCTCAACCTCTCCAGCCGCGTGGTCGAGAACCTCTACTGGTTCGGCCGCCATGCGGAGCGCTGCGACGACCAGGCGCGCCTGTTGCGCGTCGCGCTGGTGCGCATCATCGAGGAGAGCCCGGCCGAGCGCGAGCGTTCCTGGCCCGGCATCGCGGGACTGCTCCGGCACACCGGCATCTTCGGCGAGGCGGAGCCGGTCGATGACCAGGGAATCGCGCGCGTGCTGCGCGCCGCGGTGATGGACGACGCCGGGCCGGGCCTGGCGAGCAGCCTGAAGCAGCTGCTGCGCGTCGCCTCGCAGCTGCGCGAGCGCCTGTCGCTCGACAACTGGCGCACCCTCAACCACATGGTGCGGCGCCTGCAGCGCAGCCGCGGCCGCGCGATCGGCATTTCCGACACGCTCGCCGAGCTCGATCGCGACATCGCCGCCTTCATCACGCTCGCCGGCTTCGCCCTCGACGGCATGACGCGCGATCACGGCTGGCGCTTCCTGTCGATCGGCCGCAGGATCGAGCGCCTGCAGTTCCTGTGCGGCACCCTGCAGCAGGCGCTCGCCGGCCCGGCGGAGGCCGATCTCGGCTGGGTGCTCGAGCTCGCCGACTCCAGCGTCACCTACCGCTCGCGCTACATGGCGCGCCCCGAGTGGCTGCCGGTGCTCGACCTGCTGGTGCGCGACGTGTCCAACCCGCGCTCGATCGCTTTCCAGATGAAAGGCCTGCACGACTTCCTGCGCCGCATCGAGGACGCCTACGGCGAGGGCGTCGAAGAGCGGCTCGACCCCGCGCTCGCGGCGCTCGAAGCGCTCGACCCGGACGCCGACCTGCAGCACGGCAGCGCGCGGCTCGCGGCGCTGCTCGAGGAATGGTACGCCGCGTCCTACCGCCTCTCCGAGCAGCTCGGCCTGCGCTTCTTTTCGCACGTCGGCGAGGTCAACCGCCAGACCTTCGCAATGTGATTCGGCTATGTGATGCGCTACCAGGTCATTCACGAAACGATCTACGACTACGAGAGCCCGGTGGTGCTGTCGGAGCAGCTGCTGCACGTCACGCCGCGGCCGCTGCCGTTCCAGGCGCGCGAGAAGCATCACATCGCGATCGCGCCCAAGCCGGGCGAGATCTCCGGGCGCGAGGACTACTTCGGCAACCCGGTCACCCAGATCGTGCTCGCCGCGCCGCATGCATCGCTCGCGGTGCGCGCCGAGTCGCAGGTCATGGTCGCGCCGCGCCCGGCGAGCGCGTTGCCGCCTGCGGGGAGCGCGCCCTGGGAAGGGCTGCGCGACCGGCTGCGGAAATTCGAACAAGGGGCTCCTCTCGAGCCGTTCCAATACCTCTTCGAGTCACCGCACGTCGAGTGCTTCCGGGACCTGGCGGACTATGCGAGCCGGAGTTTCACCCCCGGCCGCAGCCTGTTCGAGGCGCTGCGCGACCTGACGCGGCGCATCCACGCCGATTTCAAGTTCGACCCGAAGGCGACCAGCGTCTCGACGCCGCTGCGCGAAGTGCTCGCCAAGCGCCGCGGCGTGTGCCAGGACTTCGCCCACTTCATGATCGGCTGCCTGCGCACGCTCGGGCTGCCCGCGCGCTATGTCAGCGGCTATCTCCTCACCTCCCCGCCGCCCGGCAAGCCGCGCCTGGTCGGCGCCGATGCCACGCATGCCTGGGTCTCGGCGTGGTGCGGCGCCGGCGGCGGCGCCGCAGGCTGGGTGGATTTCGATCCGACCAACGACTGCGTGGTCGACGACGAGCACATCACGCTCGCCTGGGGCCGCGATTTCGGCGACGTCACGCCGATGCGCGGCGTGATCTTGGGCGGCGGCGAGCAGAAGCTGGCGGTGCGAGTCACCGTAACGCCGGTTTAGACCCCCGGTAGAATCCCCCGCATGGCCGACCGAAAGTTCGGGATCGAGACGCTTTGCCTGCACGCCGGCCAGATCCCGGATCCGGCCACCGGCGCGCGCGCCGCGCCGATCTACCAGACCACCTCGTTCGTGTTCGACTCCGCCGACCACGCGGCGAGCCTGTTCAACCTGCAGACCTTCGGCAACGTCTACTCGCGCATCTCCAACCCGACGGTGGCGGTGTTCGAGGAGCGCATGGCGGCGATCGAGAACGGCCGCGCCGCGCTCGCCTGCGCCACCGGCCAGGCAGCCGAGGCCACCGCCATCCTCACGCTGTGCAAGGGCGGCGACCACATCGTCTCCGCCTCCACGCTCTACGGCGGCACGCACACGCTGCTCGGCGTGAACCTGAAGAAGCTGGGGATCGAGACGACGTTCGTTTCACCGGATGAACCGGAGAATTTTCAACGGGCGATAAAGGGGAATACAAAACTCATTTACGCCGAGACGCTAGGCAACCCGTTGATCAACATTGTCGATATCGAGGCGGTGGCGAAGATCGCGCACGCGGCCAAGATCCCGCTGGTGGTCGACAACACCGTGCCCTCGCCTTACCTGCTGCGGCCGGTCGAATGGGGCGCGGACATCGTGATCCACTCGGCCACCAAGTACATCGGCGGCCACGGCACGACCATGGGCGGCGTGATCGTCGAGTCGGGCAAGTTCGACTGGGGCAACGGCAACTTCCCCGAGTTCACCACGCCCTCGCCCGGCTACCACGGCGTGATCTTCCACGAGACCTTCGGCGACTTCGGCTACACCATGAAGGCGCGCATGGAGATCATGCGCACCTTCGGGCCGACGCTCTCGCCGATCAGCGCGTGGCTGCTGCTGCAGGGCCTGGAATCGCTGCCGGTGCGGATGGACAGACACTGCGCGAATGCTCTTGCAGTTGCATCCTTCTTGAAAACCCATCCTAGGGTTGCGTGGGTGAACTATCCGGGATTGCCCGACAGCAAATACCATTCGCTGGCGAAGAAATATTTCCCCAAGGGCGCCTCCGGCCTGCTCAATTTCGGCGTGAAGGGCGGCGGCAAGGCGGGCGAGCGCTTCATCGAGGCCTCGCAGTTCATGAGCCACCTCGCCAACATCGGCGACGCGAAGACGCTGGTCATCCACCCCGCCTCGACCACGCACCGGCAGATGAGCGACGAGGAGCAGCTCAAGGCCGGCGTGACCCCCGACATGGTGCGCATGTCGGTCGGCATCGAGTCGCTCGACGACATCCTCTGGGACATCGACCAGGCGCTCGCGGCTTCGGCCGGCGCCTGACGCCGTGGCGAGCGACTTCGAGCAGCTGAAGAGCCTGCTGGTCTCCAAGACGGCGATCGTGCTGATCGAGTCGCACGAGGAGGCGAAGGTGCTGCAGATGCTCGAGCGCTTCTGCCTGCTCAACGAGCAGCGGTTGTGGCGCTGGAGCGTCACCGAGGGCTTGCGGCAGGTGAACGGCATCGAGAGCGCGTACAACACCCTGCAGATCGTCGACGCGCTGCGCCACATCGAGAAATCGCCGGCCAACGCCATCTACCTGTTCCTCGACGCGCACAAGTTCCTCGATGACCCGGTGGTGCTGCGGCAGATCCGCGACATCGTGGCGCGCAACGAGTGGACGCACCGCATGCTGGTGTTCCTCTCGCCGCGCATGGAGATCCCCGAGGAGCTGCGCCCGCTGACCGCGCGCTTCACGCCCGCGCTGCCCGACGCGGCGCGCATTACCGAGATCCTCAACCAGGAGGCGCGGCGCTACCGCGAAAACACCGGCGCGCAGGTCAAGGCGACGCGCGAATCGCTCAACGTGCTGGTGCAGCACCTTGGCGGCCTGACCGAGGAGGACGTGCAGCGCCTCGCGCGCATGGTGATCCGCGACGACGGCGCGATCACCGCCGCCGACATCACCACCGTCCTCAAGACTAAGCACGAGATGCTCGGCGCCGCCGGAGCGCTGGCGCTCGAGCCCGGCGTGCCGGAGATCGAGCAGCTCGGCGGGCTCGCGAACCTCAAGCGCTGGCTCAAGGTGCGGCGCGAGGTGTTCATGAATCCCACACCCGGCTCGCCGCTGCCGGCGCCGAAAGGCGTGCTGCTGCTCGGCGTGCAGGGCGCGGGCAAGAGCCTCGCCGCCAAGTGCGTCGCCGGCGCCTGGCAGCTGCCGCTGTTCCGCATGGACTTCGGCGCGCTCTACCAGAAGTACCACGGCGAGACCGAGCGCAACGTGCGCGACGCGCTCGGCGTCGCCAACGCCATGGCGCCGTGCGTGCTGTGGATGGACGAGATCGAGAAGGGGGTCGCCGCCGACTCGGGCGGCGAGGCGGACGGCGGCGTGTCGCGCCGCGTGCTCGGCACGCTGCTCACCTGGATGAACGACCGCGCGGCGCGCGTGTTCCTGGTCGCCACCGCCAACGACATCGCCGGCCTGCCGCCGGAATTGCTGCGCAAGGGACGCTTCGACGAGATTTTCTTCGTCGACCTGCCGCAGGAGGCGGCGCGCCGCGATATCCTGACCATCCACCTGAGGAGGAACAAGCTCGACCCGGCCGCGTTCGACCTGGCGCGGCTCGCCGCGGCGAGCGACGGCTTCTCCGGCGCCGAGATCGAGCAGGCGATCGTCGCCGCGCTCTACGAGGCGCACGCGGACAAGAGGCCGCTCGACGCGGCGGCGATCGAGGCGGAGATGAAGCGCACCCGGCCGCTTTCGGTGGTCATGGCGGAGAAGGTGGCGGCGCTGCGCGCCTGGGCGCGCGAGCGCGCTGTACCCGCTGAATGAGGAGGCGATGTTGAGCTGGCAGGTGGTGGAACACGGCAAGCCTCTTCAACGCATTACCCTTGAGACTCCGACTCCCCAGGGAACGGAAGTTCTCGTCCGGGTGACTCGCTCCGGCGTATGCCACAGCGATCTCCACATCTGGGACGGCTACTTCGACTTGGGCAGCGGCAAGCGCTTCTACGTGAAGGACCGCGGCTGCGTGCCGCCCTTCACGATGGGCCACGAGCCTTTTGGCGTGGTCGAGGCTTTCGGTCCTGCAGTTTCAAGAATTGACAGGAAACTGAAGAAAGGACAGAAGAAACTGGTGTACCCGTGGATCGGCTGCGGGAAGTGCGACGTGTGCAGGGCCGAGCAGGACAACTACTGCGTCTCCGGCTCACGCTTCCTCGGGGTGAACCGCCCCGGCGCATATTCGACGCACATCCTCGTGCCGCACCCCAAGTACCTGCTCGACGCTTCAGGCATCGACGAGTCCTTCGCCGCCACCCTCGCCTGCTCGGCTGTGACCGCCTACAGTGCGGTAAACAAGCTTCCTGAAGAAGCAGATTCTGTTGCCGTCCTCGGCTGCGGCGGGCTCGGGCTGATTGGGATCTCGATCCTCAAGGCGAAAGGCGTCAGGAACATCATCGCTTGCGACATCGACGATTCGAAGCTTGCTGCCGCGGTCAAGGCCGGCGCAAGGAAGACGGTGAACATGCGGTCACCGGAGGCCGCAAAGGCCATCGCCGGCATCGCGGGGGCGATCGACTTCGTCGGCAGCCCGGCGACCGCGGTTCCGGGCATCGCCGCGTTGCGCAAAGGCGGCCGCTACGTTCTCTGCGGCCTGTTCGGCGGCGAGATCACCCATCCGCTGCCGCCCATCGCCCAGCGCGCGATCGGCATCATCGGCTCCTACGTCGGCAACCTGCAGGAGCTGCGCGAGGTCGTCGCCCTGGCGAAGAAGAACAAGATCAAGCCCACGCCGGTCGAAACAAGGCCGGGGCGCGACACCAATGCCGCCCTGGAGGAGCTGAAGGCGGGTAAAGTTCTCGGGCGCATCGTTCTCGACATGGAAGCCGCCTGAAATGGACATGAGAGCCCAGGCCACGGACTTTTCGTGGCGGAACCCCTACGCGTGGCCGCGCAAGCCGCTGCTGGCGGCGAACACGGTGTCGACCACGCAGCCGCTCGCCGCGCAGGCCGGCCTGCAGATGCTCGCCGAAGGGGGCACGGCGGTGGACGCGATCCTCGCCACCGCGATCACGCTCTCGCTCGTCGAGCCGGTGTCGAACGGCATCGGCTCGGATGCCTACGCGATCGTGTGGGACGGCAAGCGCCTGCACGGCATCAACGCTTCCGGCCGCTCGCCCGCGCTCTGGACGCTCGACTACTTCAGCAAGTACAAGTCGATGCCGGTGCGCGGCTGGGACACGGTGACGGTGCCGGGCTGCGTGCAGGCGTGGGTCGATCTGCATGCGAAGTTCGGCAAGCTGCCGTTCAAGAAGCTGTTCGAGCGCGCGATCCAGTACGGGCGCGAGGGCTTCCTCGTCTCGCCCACCATCGCCGGCCAGTGGGAAAAGCAGGTGGCGGAGCTCAAGGACCAGCCGGGCTTCGCCAAGGCCTTCCTGCCGAACGGACGCGCGCCGCGCGCCGGCGAGCGCTTCAAGTTTCCCGCGCACGCAAAGGTTCTGGAAAAGATCTCTTCTTCAAAAGGCAAGGCCTTCTATCGCGGCGACCTTGCCGAGAGGATGGAAGCGCACGCGAAGAAGGAAGGCGGCGCGATGCGCGCCTCCGACCTGGCGGCGAACCGGCTCGACTGGGTGAAGCCGCTCGAGATGGGCTACCGCGGCTATACGTTGCACGAGATCCCGCCGAACGGCCAGGGCATCGTCGCCCTGATGGCGCTCGGCATGCTCGAGCACTTCGACCTGCGCGCCTGCCCGGTCGACGGGCCCGACAGCCTGCACCTGCAGATGGAGGCGATCAAGCTCGCCTTCGCCGACGCCAAGGCCTACGTCGCCGACCTCGACCACATGCGCAATGTCCGCCCCGAAGATTTGCTGGACAAGAGTTATCTGAAAGCAAGAGCCCGCTTGATCGACCCGAAGCGCGCCCAGAGCTTCGGCCCCGGCAAGCCGCCGAAAGGCGGCACGGTGTACCTGACCGCGGCCGATGCCTCGGGCATGATGGTGTCCTACATCCAGTCGAACTTCATGGGCTTCGGCTCGGGCGTCGTCGTCGACGGCATCTCGCTGCAGAACCGCGGCGGCACCTTCGTGCTGCAGCCCGGCCACCCGAACTGCGTCGGGCCTTCGAAGCGCCCGTACCAGACGATCATTCCCGGCTTCGTCACGCGCGACAGGAAGCCGGTGATGAGCTTCGGCGTGATGGGCGGCACCATGCAGCCGCAGGGTCACACGCAGGTGATGGTGAGAATTGCGGATTACGGCCAGAGCCCGCAGGCCGCGTGCGATGGCCCGCGCTTCCGCTTCGTGCAGGGCATGGATATCAGCGTCGAGGAAGGCGCGTTCTCGTCCTCCACGCTCGAAGAGCTGCAACGGCGCGGCCACCGCATCGTCACGGTCGACGACTACAACCAGTTCGGCTCGGCGCAGCTCATCTGGAAGCTCGACGGCGGCTACTACGTGGCAAGCGATCCCCGCAGGGACGGCCAGGCCGTGGGTTTTTGATGCTGAAGATCTGGGGACGGATCAACTCCGTCAACGTCAAGAAGGCACTATGGACGGCGGAAGAGCTGGGGCTGAAATACCAGCGAATCGATGCGGGGCTGCAGTTCGGCGTGAACAAGACGCCGGAGTACCTGAAGATGAACCCGACCGGCCTCGTGCCGACGATCGAGGACGACGGCTTCGTGCTGTGGGAGTCGCACACCGTCGTGCGCTACCTCGCGGCGAAGCACGGCATGGGCTCGCTGTGCCCCGCGGACCTCAGGGCGCGCGCAGATGCCGAGCGCTGGATGGACTGGGCGTTCACCTTCCAGAACGCGATGCGCAACGTGTTCTGGGGCCTGATCCGCACGCCGCCGGAGAAGCGCGATCCGAAGGCGATCGAGGAAGGCCGGAAGAAGTCGATCGAACTCCTCGCCATCCCGGAATCGGTCCTCGCGGGACGAAAGTACTTGACGGGGAACAGCTTCACCATGGGCGACATCCCGTTCGGCTGCGAGCTGCAGCGCTACATGCGCGTGCCGATCGAGCGGCCGAAGTTTCCCAGCGTCGACGCCTACTTCGAACGCCTGCGCGAACGGCCGGCCTTCACCCAGCACGTCGATATTCCGCTGACTTAGCCATTTCCTTCACCCGGGCATAGAACGCGGGCAGGCTGCCGCTCTCGCGCAGCAGCGCCTCGAATTTCGGCACCAGCTCGGTGTAGAGCGCCACCGAAACGAGGAAGCCGTTGTTCGGTTCCACCGGAATCGCGGGATACAGCGCGCGCAGCTTCGCGTATTCGGCGCGTTTTCGCTGCAGCTTCTCATCCCTCGAAAGCGAGGGATCCTGGTACGCCGCTTCGAGCCGGCTGCGCGTCGCCTTGACGTCGGCGGCGAACTTCTGGCGGCGCGCCTGCGAGGCGCGGAAGCTCTCGAGCTCGGCGCTGCGGCCCTCGGCCTGCAGCCAGCGCTTCACGCCTTCCTCCTCGACCGTGACCGCGAACGACTCGTTGAACGCGGTGTCGTCGCGCGCGTAGACGACCTGGTGGGCGAGCTCGTGGAACAGCAGGCGCGCGAGCTGCGCGTCCGGGTAGCGGATGTAGGTGGAGAGCAGCGGATCGCTGAACCAGCCGAGCGTCGAGTAGGCCGGTACGCCGCCGACATAGACGTCGTAGCCCTGCGCCTTGAGCGCCTCGGCGTGGCGGCGCGCATCTTCCTCGGAAAAGAAGCCGCGGTAGCCCACGCAGCCGGTGAACGGAAAGCACTCCTTCTTCGGCTCGACCGTCAGCTCGGGCGCGGCGAACACGTTCCACACCACGTACGGCCGGCCGAGCTCGGCGTAGGCGGTGTAGCTGCGGTTGTCGGGCAGCGCGAGCTCGGCGGCTGCGAAGCGCCGGATGCGTTGCGCGAGCTCGAGCCGCGACTTGAGCTCGGAGGGCGTCGCCGGATCGGCCAGCCACGCGTCCACCGGGCGCGCGGCGTGCAGGATCTCGAGCTGGCCGCCGATCGCCTGGCGATAGTACGAGAGCGTGTCGCAGCCCGACACGAACGCGAGCGAAGCGAGCAGCAGGACGCGGATCACGGGAAGCGCCCGTGCGCAAGGAAATGCGCGACCAGCTCGGCGACCCTTCGCGACACGATCAGCACGCTGTGGCCGAGCGGCACGAGCGCGCGCGCGGTCATGCCTTCCACCTCCGTCTCCTCCAGGCGTACCACGCCGTCGTTCTCGCCGGGCAGGCGACCCCCGACCGCGCGGCCGAGGCCGAGCGGCAGCGTGCCGGCAATCACCCCGAGCGGCACGGGCCGCGCCCAGCGCGCGTGCCGGCTCTCCCACAGCGGGCGGCTCGCGCCCATCATCCAGCGTCCGAACCGCCTCACGCCGAAGCGCCGCCCGGCGAGCGAGCCGCGCACCGGAGCGCCGAGCAGCACCGCCGAAGCGGCGGGCACCTCGGGGTGGCGCGTCAGCATGTCGAGCACCAGCACGCCGCCGAGGCTGTGG
>Ga0335084_10002598_pt1 | contig 17461 bp, 9 predicted proteins | sample Lox_Sample_44_FD_206721 | JGI IMG/M metagenome (GOLD analysis project Ga0335084, IMG submission 206721) | Soil microbial communities from Loxahatchee National Wildlife Refuge, Florida, United States - Lox_Sample_4.4 | ecosystem: Environmental > Terrestrial > Soil > Wetlands | place: USA: Florida... | reverse complement strand
TGCCGCAGCGGCAGCGGCTCCGGCGGCTGCCAAGACTGCGCCGGCGATGGCCGGGGCGGTCGCCAAGCCCGTTGCCGCAACGATGGTCAAGACAGCCAATGCGGCGGCTGCGCCCGCGAACGCTGCCGCCGCAAAACCCGCTGCAGCCGCAAAGCCCGCAGCCGCCGCGAATGCTGCTGCCGCGGCCAACGCTGCGGCCGCGGCCAAAGCGGCCGCCGCTGCAAAGACGGCGGCCGTCGCCAAGGTCAAGGCCGATGTCACTGCGTTGAAGGCGGCGGTCATGACCGCGAAGGCTGATGCGGCGGCCGCCGCCGCGGCCGCAAAGATTGCCGCGGCCGCGCCAAGCGCCGCCAACACCGCCGCTGCCCAGGCAGCCGCGGCGAAGGCAGCGGCGTCAAAGGCTGCCGCCCAGAAGGATGTGGCGACCCTGAAGGCCGACGCGAAGGCCGCGGTGGCGGCAAAGATGGCGGCGGCAGCCGCCGCCAAGACCGCCGCGAAGGCCGCTGCCGCGAATACTGCGGCCGCGAACACCGCCGCGGCGCAGACTGCGGCCGCAGCCAACGTCCAGCAGTGATCGATGGCGACGGCGCCGACGTACGGCGCCGTCGCCAGCGCTGCTTCGCCGTCGTCTCCATCCCGCTGCCTCGCGCCGCGCAGCGACGTCGGAAGCCAATGACAGACGCGACGTTGCCCGACGGGCAGTCCGCGCATGTGGGCCATGCGCAAACTGCCCGTCGTGCCAGTTTGTCGCGGTTGCATGACTTCTGACATTCAGAAATTAGCTTGACGCAGACCCCAAATCAGAGGCATGATCCGCGCCGTCCCGCCTCGAGCTGAGGGGCGTATCGCGATCGTCACGGACGTGGAGGCGGGATGCGATGGACGCAAAGGCGACGCGCGCGAGTTTTTCGTGCGGACGAACGGCGCCGATGCGGACGCAAAAGCGTGTGGTCCTGGCCTCCCGACGCTGAGGTCAAGTCGTGCGGTGACGAGCCGCGTGACGACGGGAGCAATCAAGCCCGGTTCCCGGGGAGAGCGCGCCATAAGCGTTAAAACCGTTGCGCAGGGAAGGTCGGATTGCTCCGGTTGAACCTGTGGTAACCGCCGCGTGCTTTTTTTGATGCACGCGGGCCATGGGTGCAACCAGCACCCGGCCTTCCCTGCGCCCTCTGATTTTCGAGGGCCCGAAATGACGCATCACTCGGGCGCATCGCGCCGCGAGAACGCGGATGCGCATCCTCAGAGCTGTTTGAATCTCAAATCAGAAATCGACGCTGCGCGGCCGCGACTCGCGGGCGCGAGATGTGCGGTATCGCGTGAGGGATCTTGCTGCGCCGAGTGCACCGGCGAATCGGTCGGGTTCGACGGGTCCGGCCGGAGCATCGGCCAACCCGGCGCAGCGTCCTGAACAATTCAACCAGGCGGTTGCATTCCCGAGCGCCTCGGATAGCCTCTTAACCGACATGGGCGGCCAACAGTCCGGCTCAGGAGGAAACGATGAAGCGAACTCGCGTAGTCCTGCTGGCTTTCCTTGTCCTTGCCCTCGCGATCCCGGCGATGCCGCGGCCCGCCGATGCCCAGGGAATTCCCCAGGACATCCCGCGCAAGGAACTGCTGATCCTCGAGAACCCCGAAGGCACCATCAAGAATGCCGGCTGGTTCAACATCTGGGCGATCAATGCCAGCAGCCAGTCGAACGGCCTGCAGCAGGCCGCGCTCGATACGCTCTGGTATATCGATCCGGAGAAGGGAATCGACGGCGTCTGGGACAACTCGCTTGCGGCCGAGAAGCCGGTCTACAACGCCGATTTCACCGAGATGCGCGTCAAGCTCAGACGCGGCATCTACTGGAGCGACGGTGTTGAATTTTCTTCCCAAGACGTCAAGGCCACCGTCGACATCCAGATCAGCCATCCGGGCATGCGCTTCTCGGCGGTGCTGGCGAACAACGTCGCGTCGGTGGAGGCCCCCGATCCGGAGACCGTGATCTTCAAGCTCAAGCAGCCCAATTCGCGCTTCCACGCCAATTTCACGGTCCGCTGGGGTGCGATCTGGATCCTGCCGAAACACGTCTTCGACAAGGTCGCGGATCCCCTGAAGTTCGACTTCAACAAGCCGGTGTCGCTGTCAGCCTACACGCTGCACAGCTACGATCCCGACGGCAAGTGGTACATCTGGCAGCTTCGCGACGATTGGCAGCGCACCACGCTGGCGCGGTTCGGCAAGCCGGGACCAAAATACCTCGCCTATGTCGATCCCGGTCCGCCCGACAAGCGCGTCATTGCCCAGCTCAATCACGAGCTCGACGTGATCCACGATATCGCGCCGGAAGGCATGTTCACGCTCGCCAGGCAGAGCAAGACGACGGAGTCCTGGTTCAAGGGGTTCCCTTACGCGCACCCCGACCCCACGCTCGCCAGCGTCATCTTCAACACCCAGAACGAACATTTCGGCAACCGGGATGTCCGCTGGGCCCTGACCCTGCTGATCGACGTCAAGGCGGTGATGCTGGCCGCTTATCGTGGCGCGGCCACGATCTCGGCCATCGCGGTTCCGCCGACCGGCGTTCATCCGGAGGCGTACCACAAACCGATGGAGCAGTGGGTCGAGGATTTCGAGATCGATACCGGCAAGTCGAAATTCAAGCCCTATGATCCGACCGTCGGCCGGCAGCTCGCCGACACGCTGCGGCCGTCGATGGGGGAGGCGATCCCGAAAGATCCGAACGAGATCGCGAACTCATTCGGGCTTGGCTGGTGGAAGCAGAACGTGCAGGCCGCCGGCGAGCTGCTCGAGCGGGCCGGATACAAGAAGATTGGCAATCAGTGGATGACCCCGGATGGCAAGCCGTTCACCATCCGCCTGATGGTCGAGGGGGACCTCCGCCCGGTCATGACGCGCGCAGGCTCGATGATCGTCCAGCAGTGGAAGCAGGCCGGCATCGATGCGCGGCTCGACGTTGCCCAGGGAACGCTGCCGACCCGTCGCGCGGCCGGCGATTTCGATGCCTTCATCGGCTGGTCCGTCGAAACCTGGGGCGGCCACAATGATCTCTCCTATTTCATGGACAGCTGGCACTCGAGCCTCGTCGCCGCGCCCGGTCAGCCACAGCCGCTGCGCAACTGGCAGCGCTGGAAAAATCCCGAGCTCGACAAACTGATCGAACAGACCCGCGCAATCGGATTTGACGATCCGAAAGTCATCGACATCGGGCGCGAATACGTCAAGCTCATGGTGCGGGAGATGCCGATCATTCCGCTGATGGCCTACAACGTCTTCACCGCCATGGACCAGACCTACTGGACCGGATACCCGACCTTCGAAGATCCCTACACCGATCCGGTCCCGAACTGGGGCAACACGCGCACCATGTTCGTGCGCCTGAAGCCCGCGAAATGAGGATAGCGCGGTGGTTGCTCGATTGCCGATGATGCCTGCAGGGTCATGACCGACTACCTGAACTATGCGATGAAGCGGCTTGGCCAGTTCGCACTGGTCGTCCTGATCGGCATCAATCTGGCCTATGTCATCACCCACGCCACGCCGATCGACCCGGTGGAGCAATCGATCTCGGTGGCGACCTACTTCGGCGACACGGCGCCGGAAGCGATCGCCGCGATGCGCGCCTCGCTGCAGGAGCTTTATGGCCTGCGCGGCGGTGCCTTGACGCAATATGTTGCATTCTGGGGCCGCATTATTCGCGGCGACTTCGGGCCCTCGCTGTCGGCATTTCCGACGCCGGTGTCGACCTTGATCCTCCGCGCGATGCCCTGGACGGTCGGGCTTTTGGCGACGTCGACGATCATCGCCTGGGTTCTCGGCAACCTGCTGGGCGGACTTGCCGGCTATTACCGCGACAATCGCGTGTTGAAGGTCTTTGGCATCACCGCGATGGCCTTGCACCCGGTGCCCTATTACATCGTGGCGCTGATCCTGCTGATCGTCTTTGGCTACCTCTGGCCGATCCTGCCGATTTCAGGCGGTGCGGCCATGAACGTGGCGCACGGCTGGAATTGGCCGTTCATCTCCAGCGTCCTCAGTCATTCGATCCTGCCGGCGCTATCGCTGATCCTGATCGGGCTCGGTGGCTGGTTTCTGGGCATGCGTTCGCTCAGTTCGAACATCGTAACCGACGACTACGTCGTCTATGCGGAGATTGCCGGCGTCCGCCGTCCGCGCATTCTGTTTTCATACGTCATGCGCAACGCGCTTGCGCCTCAGCTCACCGGCCTTGCGATGTCGCTCGGCGGCATCTTCAATGGTGCCGTCATCACGGAAAAGGTCTTTGGCTATCCTGGAATGGGAACGCTGCTCGTCGATGCCGTCTATGCGGCGGACTATGGACTGGTCCTCGGCGTGACGACCGTATCGATCATCGGCGTCTCGCTTGGCGTGCTGATCATCGATCTGCTCCACCCGTTGATCGATCCGCGCGTGCAGGTGCGGTGATGTGGAGGATTTTCAAGGATCTGTTGAAGCACAATGGCGAGTTTCGCGCGGGTGCGCTGCTGATCAGCATCGTTGTCGCGATGGCGGCACTGTCGTTCATATCACCCTATGCGCCCGACGTCAGCTATGTGGTCGCCCCGGACGTGCCACCCAACGCCTCGAACTGGCTGGGCACGACATCGCGCGGCCAGGACGTGTTCTGGCAGCTTACCTTTGCAATCAGAAACACGCTGCTGTTCGGGTTGTTGGTCGCGCTGCTCTCGCGCCTCGTGGCGCTGATGGTCGGCCTCCTCGCCGGCTACTGCGGCGGATGGGTCGACCGCGTGCTGATGTCGGTCAACGACACCTTCAATGTCATCCCGCTATTTCCGCTTCTGATCCTGTTCTATTTCGTGCTGCGCGACCGGATGTCGACGCCGCTGCTGGCGGTGCTGATGGCGTCGCTTGGCTGGGCCTATGACGCGCGGCTGATCCGATCGATCGCCATGAGCCTGAAGTCGCGCGAATTCACCGCGACCGGCATTTTCTCGGGCATGACGGCGCGCGAGATCCTGCTGGAGCAGCATTTGCCTTACATCATGCCGATCGTGTTCTCGACGGCCTTGAACAACATGAACTGGTCGATCGGGCTGCAGGTGACGCTGGCCGTGCTCGGCTTCATGGATATCGAGACGCCGACGATCGGCAGCATGATCTACTGGGCCAATCAGCACACGGCGATCGTGGCCGGCATCTGGTGGTGGATTGCTTTCCCGGTTGCGCTGGTCGTCATGACGTTCGTCGGCCTGTTCCTGCTGGCGGTCTCGATGAACGAGTACATCGATCCGAGAAGCCGGCTCGCGGGAATGGAAGGAGCCTCGCAGTGAACACTGCCGTGCTCCAGGTCGAGGATCTCAGGGCCTATTTTCGGACCCGATATTTCGGCGTCAAGCGCGAGGTCAGGGCGGTCGATGGCGTGACGTTCGAAGTTCGCGCCGATGAGATCTATGGACTGGCGGGCGAATCGAGCTCCGGAAAAACCACGCTCGTCAAGGCCATCGCGGGCCTCGTCAAACCACCGTTGCAGCTCGTGGATGGCGCGGCGCGATTTTCGTTTCTGCCCGGCGTCCGTACCCTGGCGACGGCGTCGCCTGACGTGGTGCGGGCGGTTCGCTGGTCCAGGCTGTCCTACATCATGCAGGGCTCGATGAGCGTGCTCAATCCGCTGCGGCGGATTCGCAGCACGTTCGACGATTTTGCCCGCGATCACATCGCTGGAAGCGCCGCGGAGTTCGAGCGTGCCGTCCTTTCTCATCTCGGCAAGGTGCGCCTCGATTCGTCGGTGCTGGATGCCTATCCCCATGAGCTCTCAGGCGGCATGCGTCAGCGCGTTACGATCGCGCTCGCCACGATCTGCAATCCACAATTCGTCATTGCCGACGAACCGACGACGGCGCTCGACGTGATCGTCCAGCGGGAGGTGCTGGGCATGATCCGGCAGCTTCAGCAGGAGATCGGATCGTCGGTTCTGTTCGTGACGCATGATCTCGGCGTGCACGCGGCGCTGACCGACAGGCTCGGTATCATGTATGGAGGTCGCCTGGTCGAGGAGGCGCCGACTGCGCAGCTTCTTCGCGAGCCGCGGCATCCCTACACCAGGCATCTCATCGCCAGCCTGCCGAGGATCGGCACGCAGGAGCGGCGCGACGGTCTGCCAGGCGGCCCGCCAAATCTCGCAGATCCGGCAACCGGCTGCCGCTTCCATCCACGCTGCCCGATCGCGATGGATGTGTGCCGGACGGTCGCGCCCGACCTTCGCCCGTCCGGAGACGATCATCGTGTTGCCTGCCACGCCGAGGGCGCCGGCCCATGACGGCGTTGCTCAGGCTCGACAATGTCAGCCAGACGTTCAATCGGGGCGGCCTCTTGTCCGGGCAGCGGATCGATGCGGTGAAGAATGTCAGTTTTGCGCTTGCCGAGGATCGGTCGGAGATTTTTGCGCTCATTGGCGAGTCCGGTGCCGGCAAGACGACGTTGTCTCGCATGGTTCTTGGCATGCAGAGGCCGAGCAGCGGGACGCTCGAATTCGAGGGCCGAGCGATCCCGACCGCGCCAGGTGCGGCGCGTCGCAACTTCATGGCCAAGGTCCAGCCGATCTTCCAGAATCCGTTCGAGGCCTTCAATCCGCTGAAGAAGATCGACCGGTTTCTTTTCCTGACCGCGCAGCGGTTCGGCGGCGCGGCGCGCGGCGCCGCTGCCGATCTGGCAGTCGACGCCGCGCTGGAGCGCGTCGGCCTTTCACTCGCCGAAATCCGCGGGCGCTTTCCACATGAGCTGTCGGGCGGCCAGCTGCAGCGCGTCGCAATCGCCCGTGCGCTGGTCTCGAAGCCGCATCTGATCGTGGCGGATGAGCCGGTCTCCATGGTCGACGCGTCACTGCGCATGTCGATCGTCAATCTGTTTGCGAGGCTGCGTGACGAGATGCGGATCTCGATCATCTACATCACTCACGACCTGGCGACCGCCTACACCATTTCGGACCGGCTGCTGATCATGCAAAACGGCGCGGTCGTCGAGGCCGGCGACGCGCGCGCCGTCCTGTCGGCGCCAAAACATCCTTACTCGCGCGCGCTGCGCGATGCGGTCCTGACCCTCGACAGTATCGGCTTGTTCGCCGCAAAACGGACCTCCAACCGCGTCACTGAAGACAGGGATGTCAAATGAGACACGCATCCATCATGTTCGATCGGGATTTCGCCATCGCCGACACCGATCCCCGCCTGTTCGGTGCGTTCGTCGAGCATCTGGGCCGCTGCGTCTATGGCGGGCTTTTCGAGCCCGGCCATCCGACCGCGGACGAGAAGGGATTTCGACGCGACGTGCTGACGCTCGTGAAGGAGCTCGGACCGACCATCATTCGCTATCCGGGCGGCAACTTCGTCTCCGGCTACAATTGGGAAGATGGCGTCGGTCCCAAGGACGAACGCCCCAAGCGGCTTGAGCTCGCCTGGTTCTCGACCGAGCCGAACACATTCGGCACCAACGAGTTCATGGACTGGTGCAAAGCCGCTGGCGTCGAGCCGATGATGGCCGTCAACCTCGGCACGCGCGGTGCCGATGCGGCGCGAAATCTGGTCGAGTACTGCAATCATCCCGGCGGCACCCGTTGGTCGGATCTGCGCAAGGCCCACGGCTGGCCGCAGCCGCATGCCGTGAAGTTCTGGTGTCTCGGCAATGAAATGGACGGGCCGTGGCAGATGGAGCACAAGACCGCGACCGAGTATGGCCGCATCGCGGCCGAGACTGCGAAGATGATGCGATGGGTCGATCCGACCCTCATCCTCGCCGCCTGCGGATCGACGTCCCGTACCATGCCGACGTTCGGGCGCTGGGACGACGAGGTCCTGGAGCATACGTTCGAGCTGGTCGATTTCGTGTCGCTGCACACCTATCTCAACAATTACGCTGACGACACCGCGGCGTTCCTGGCCTCCGCCGACGTGCTGGATTGTTTCATCGAGGAAGTGGTTGCGCTCGCCGATGCCGTCGCGGCGCGCCGCCGCTCGCCCAAACGCCTGATGTTGACGCTCGACGAATGGAATGTCTGGTATCGCACGCGCAGGACCCGCAGCGAGCGCGTCAAGGAGGGCTGGCCGATCGCGCCGCCGATCCTCGAAGAGATCTACAACATGGAGGACGCGCTGGCGTTTGGCGGCGCGTGCATCTCGATCCTGAACCACGCCGACCGGGTCAAGACCGCATGTCTCGCCCAGCTCGTCAACGCCATCGCTCCGATCATGACCGAGACCGGCGGTCCGGCCTGGCGGCAGACGATCTTCTGGCCATTTGCACAGATGAGCCGGCTCGGGCGCGGCGCTGTGTTGCGGACGAAGCTGTCGTGCGAAACCTATGCGGCAACGTATTATGATCCCAGGGGTCCGCAGGATCATCATTTCCCGGTGCAGGCGGCGTACCTCAAGGCCGCGGTCGTGGCCGACCCCAATGGGGGTGTGTCCCTGTTTCTCCTCAACAGGGACCTGCAACAGGAGATGAAGGTCGCCGTCGAGATCCGCAACTTCGGTCATCTCGCGATCAAGGAGGCAAGCGAGCTGCACCATTCGGACCTGAAGGCGTTCAACGACCGGACATCACCGATGCGGGTCAAGCCGGAAGAACTCGAGGCAATCGCGCTCGGACCTGACGGCATCGAGGTGACGCTGAAGCCGGCATCGTGGAACGTGATCAGGCTCGAGCGCTGAGTTCGCGGGCGCCGGTGTCAGCCGGCAACGCGAACTGAAACACCGCGCCGCGGGGTTGGTTGGCGGTCGCCCACAAGCGTCCGTTGTGGGCATCGATGATTGAGCGGCAGATGGCGAGGCCCATGCCCAGGCCCTCGGCCTTTGTGGTGTAATATGGATCGAAGACTTGCTCGAGCGTTTTTGGATCAAGGCCCGGCCCGGAATCGGCCACCTGGACGAGCACGGAGTTTGCCTCGGCCCGGGCGGTGGTGATGAGCAAGTCCCGCACACCGTCCGCGACCGTGGACATGGCCTGGATCGCGTTCACAACGAGGTTGAGCAGGACCTGCTGTAGCTGCACACGATCGCCCTCGATCGGCGATAGCCCCTCTGCAAGCCGGGTCCTCACCGATATCGCGTTCTTCAGCGTTTCACTGCCGGTCAGAACGATCACCTCGCGAACCGCTTCGTTGAGGTCCAGACGCTCCTTGCGGGGCGGCGCCTTCTTGAAGAGTTCGCGCATGCGGCCAATCACCTCGCTGCTGCGATTGGCGTCCTGGACGATCTGCTCGAGCGAGAATTGCGCCTTTTCGACATCGGGCGGCTTGCGGTCGAGCCAGCGCAGCGCCGCGCTGGCGTTCATGGCAACGGCGCTGATCGGCTGGCTGACCTCATGGGCGATCGAGGAGGTCAACTGGCCCATGGTGGCGACCCGGTTCGCATGCGCCAGCTCGAGCTGTTTTTCCTGATAGCGATGCTCGCTCTCGCGCGCTTCCGCTTCAGCCTGCTTGCGTTCCGTCAGGTCCAGCACGAAGGAGATGCTTCGGTCGGAGGAGCCCGCGAGCAAGGCCGAGCCGATCAGGACCGGGACGCGGCTGCCGTCCTTTCTGAAGAATTCCTTCTCGCGAGGCGGGACCTGTCCCGACGAGCGGAGTTGATCGACCCGCTGCGCGTCGTCGACATGGTGATCCGCCGGCGTCATGTCCTTCCAGCCGACCGCGCCGGAGACCAGTTCCTGCCTGGTGTAGCCGGTCATGCTCAGAAAGGCATCGTTGGCGTAGCTGATGTCGCCGTGGGCATCCCAGAACAGTATTCCAATGATGTTGGAATCAACCAGCCGTCGGATGCGGGCCTCGCGTTCCCAGAGATCCCGGTAGAGCAGGGTGTTCTCAAGGGAGATCGCGGCCTGAGCTGCGAGCAGCTCCAGCACCGCGATCCGGTCCGGCGTGAAGGCGTGAGTCGTCAGGCTATTCTCAAAATAAAGCAGTCCGATCAGCCTTGCCTGCTTCAGCAGCGGCAGGCAGAGGATCGATCTGGGATGGCGTCGGTGCACGTAGTCTTCGTCGCAGAGCGGATCGGGGCGCGAAGCATCGTCAAGAATGACGGTCTGTTGCGTGCGAATGACATAGCGCAGCAGCGACTCCGGACAGTCGGGACCGGAGATCGATGCCTCGCACATCACGACCGCGAACTCGTCGCCGCGCAACTGGCCCTCCGCCTGGATCCGAAAGTCATTGTCCCGCGACAGGATCAGCAAGCCGCGGTCCGCGCCGGCGTTCTGCAGCGCGATCTTCATCAGCGTCTGGATCAGTCCGGGCAGCTCGATCTCGCTCGATACGGCCTGCGAGGCCTTGACCACGGTGGTGACGTCCATTTGCTGGACCTGGTCGCTCGCTTTTCCGGCTGCGCCACCGTCTTCGCTGACGTGCAACCGAGGGTAGAGACGTTCGAGCTGCTTCACCTTGCCGTCGGCCCCCCAGCGAAGATACCCATAGCGGGCATCGCGGAGATAGGCGTAGGCGATCTTGTCGAAGCCGCGCGTCGCGTAGAAACGCCCGGCAAGTTCGTTCGCGATCGCTTCATTGTGGATGAAACTGTTTGCGCGCGCCGAGCCGATGGCCTGATCGTAGAAGCGCATCGCCTCGAGCTCGCGTCCTTCGATGCGCGCGATCTCGGCGCTGACGATCGCGGCGCGGTCAGCAAAGTCCTCCGGGCAGATGTCGGCCCATTGCTGAAGCTGACGGTGGTTGGCTGCCAGCGCTTCGAGATGCAGGCCTCGCTCCGCGGCGGGCGCCGCATCAGCGCGCGCGGCTTGCGCCAGCGCGGCATAAAAATGAAACTCCACCCGCAGAAAAAGCGCTCTCGAGGTCCAGAGCAACCGTTCAGCCTGCGCCGCCGCCGCGATTGCGGCGGAATCGTCAGCAAGGACGCGGGCCTGCAGTTTGTGGATCCAGTACCAGTAGGCAGCGTGCACGAGGTGCGGATCCGCCGCCAGGCGGCGCTCGAACTGCCCCTCGTTGAAATCAGCATCATAGAAGCAGCCGAACTTCGAGGTGAGGCCGCGCAGCGTCCGGATCAGCTGGAGCTGCCCGGTAATCCTGTCGACGGCCAGGTCGACCCGCGTCTGGCACGCGAAGTCAAGCCCGGCCTCGGCCTCCCGCTGCACTTCGGCAAGCGGATCGCCGCAGGCCAGAAGATGCGTCACGAAGTGATGCCGGCAAAAGCTGGCGTAGTTCAAGTCGCCAACCTGCTGCGCGGCATCGAACGCCCGCCGGAACTGCGGCCGGGCGGACCGGATGCCCCGTCCCCAGTTGCCGAAGCCCAGATAGACGCGGGCCTTGAAGTGCTCCGATCCGTGCCTTTCGACGAGGTCGAGGCCGAGTTGGGCGAAGCGGTAGCCCGCGGCATAGTCGCCAAAGTCGGGCCCAAGCACCGTACCGAGCACGATGTAGGCGAGGCACGATGCATCGGAGTTGCCGTACTGCAGGCTGAGGTTCGCCATGCGTCCGATGATGAGGCGGCGCAAATTATCGGAGATGTACCAGGCCGGCGACACCAGCACGGTGAGGACGTCCATGGTTCCGCAGGCGACCGGATCGGCCATCCGCGGCAGGTCGAGCAGGGCCTCGATCGGCTGCTCTCCGATCTGCTGCCACATCCGCTCGTATTCGCGGCTGACCTCCTCCGACGACGGCTCCGCGGACCAGGCGATGCCGACGCGGCGCAGGTAGGCGAGGGCAACCTCGATGTCGCGGTCTTCCGGCTCCATCTGGAGTTGGGTGACGGCGGCGAGATCGGGGAGAGTCGCGGCCCGGCCTGCCAGCTCCGCAAGCCGCGTTTTCGCGACCGCCCGCTCGCCGGTCACGAACTCGCATTCGGCACGGTGCAGCGCCAGCGCAAAACTGAGCGCGTAATGCCGCTCCCAGCGATCCCTGGCCAGCATGGCCTCGCCAGCGCTGAAGTGGGCCAGTGCCATGGCGAAGGCCGTCGTTGCCATGGCGCGCCGGCCGGCGAGCAGGTTCAACTCGGCCACCTTCTCGCGCTCCGCAGCCGCGGTAATCAAGACAGTGCCGCGGTTGAGCTGGCCAACGAGATCGAAAACCTTCTCCTCGATGGCCTCCGGCGGTGTCCGCGCCACGAGCAGCCGGCCGATCAGCAGATGGGCCGCCGCTCGTTCGTATTCGGGGATCAGCGCATAGGCCGCCTCCTGGAAGCGGTCGTGGACGAACCGGTAGGCGCCTGCCTGGCGCTCGACCAGTTCCTCACGAACGGCCGGCCAGAGAGCCGCATGAACCTGTTGCTCGGAGATCCCGAGGACGATCGAAAGCATCGCGGTCTCGGCGACGCTTCCGAGGCAGGCCATCTGTCGCAGCGCTGTTTGCGTCGCGACCGGCAGCCGGAAGATTTTTCCGAGCATGAGGTCTGCGACATTGTCGGTATATCGTTTGGCGTGAATGCGATCGAGATCCCACGACCAGCGTGCCGCATCATGGTTGAAGGCGAGCAGTCCTTCCTGGGCGAGCGAAAACATGAACTGAATGGCGAAGAACGGATTGCCGCCGGTCTTCTCGAGCACCAGATGCGCGAGCGGCGTGGCGCGCGTGGCCTCGCAGCGGAGTGCATCCGCAATCAACTGTGCGAGATGCTTGCGGCCGAGCGGCGCAAGCGTGATCTCCGTGACGGTTCGCCCTGTGGTCTTGACGGCATGGAGCATGCGCGTCAGGGGATGAGCGGCATCGACCTCGTTGTTCCGATAGGCGCCGATCAGCATCAGGTACTTCAGATCCGCCCCGATCAGCAGATCCTCCAGCAGATCGAGTGTCGCCGTGTCGAGCCATTGCAGATCGTCGAGAAACAGCACCAGTGGGTGTTCGGAGCGGGCAAATATGCCGATGAACCGCTCGAACACGCGTTGAAAACGGCCTTGCGCAGGCTGCGGTGGAAGTTCCGCGACCGCCTGTTGCTTGCCGATGATGAGCTCGAGTTCGGGGATCAGGTCGATGATCAGCTGTCCGTTCGGGCCGAGCGCCTCCAGAAAGTCGTTGCGCCACCCGCTGAGTTCCGCGTCGCTCTTGCCGAGCAGCGGCCGAACGAGGCCTTGGAGCGCGTGCGCGAGCGTCGCATACGGGACATCGCGCTTGTGCTGATCGAACTTCGCTGCGGCGAACAGCCCGCGCGGCGGCACCAGCGCCTTGTGCAGCTCATTGACAACAGAGGATTTGCCAATGCCGGAATATCCGGAGACCAGCACCAGTTCCGGCGCGCCGTTCTTGACGATGCGGTCGAAGGAGGCGAGCAGGGTTTCGACCTCACGCGCTCTTCCGTAGAGCTTCTCGGGGACCAGCAGCCGGTCGGGCGTGTCATGTTGGCCAAGCGGGAAATCGTCGATGCGGTGCCGGAGCTCCCATTCGGCAAGACAGTGCCGCAGATCCTGCTCTGCGCCGGCTGCGGTCTGGTAACGCTCCTCGGCGGTCTTGGCGAGCAACTTCATGATGAGTTGCGAAACCGCCGCCGGCACACTCTTGAGCCGGTGGCTCGGAGGCGTCGGCTTTCTGGCGATATGGCAGTGCACCCACTCCATCGGATCGGACGCGGTAAATGGAAGCGAGCCGGTGAGCATCTGATAGAGAGTGACGCCCAGCGAATACAGGTCGCTTCGGGAGTCGATCGAGCGGTTCATGCGCCCGGTCTGCTCGGGTGCCATGTAGGCGAGTGTGCCGGCGATCTGGTCGGGGGGCGCCGGAGCCTGCCGCTCGCGCGGACGGCGCGACGCAAAGCCGAAGCCGGTGAGCCGCACGTTTCCCTCAGTACGGTTCACCAGAATATTGGCCGGTTTGACATCCTTGTGTATGAGCCCACGCTGATGGACCTTTCCGAGGGCTGCGGCGATCTGGATGGCGAGGTGCAGGAAGCTTCCGATCTCCATCGGGGCGCCGACCAGCCAGGACAGTGGCTCGCCGCCATGATCCTCGAGCACAAGAATGGTCCGGGTCGGATCCTGCACGAGCTCCAGCGGCTTCGCGGCCCAGGCGCTGTCCAGTTCGCTTCTCAGTTCATATTCGTTCGTAAGGCGGTCGAGGCGTTGCGGTGCTGGATGCTCCGCGGCTGCAAACACCGCAAGCACAACGTTCCGTTTGCCGTCGACGCCGTCACGGCAGGCCCGGCACAGCAGGAGCCCTTCGTCATCAGACAAGACCTGTGGGCCAGGGGCCCAACCTGTGCCCATGAACGGCGAAAGGTTCATGTCGACCAACCATTCCGCAGTCCAGCTCCGTTTCCGAGCTTCAGGAGGCTCGCCAGATTGGCCTGTGGTATCCAATTACGAGAGGGAGAACGCCCGTTTGATGCGCGACATGGCCGGTAAGCCCTCACGCCCCTGTCTCGGCGCCTGTCTTGAATGGCTGAACCAAGCACGTCCAAGACGCGTCATCAGAACACGTGAGTTCCTTATGAAAGCTTATATGAATTCACTTCAAATTCGTCAACTTGCTGATCTTGCGAAGGTATCGGAAGTGCCTTCGAATCCGGCACTGGCGGGTCTGCGCTGCTTTGCGTCAAGCGACCAAAAATTTACTTAGCTTTGCTAGCAATCTCCTCGAGCGCTCAAAGCATCATGAACTTCGCTCGTCCTGTGGGCTCGCCCAACCGAAGCAAGATCACGGAGCGAACCACCCGTGTGTTTCTCTCACGAGCGGCGTGTGACGACCCCCGTGGGCGTCGCAAAACCCTCCATTGTCTTGATGCGCTTCTCCAGCCACCAGCCATATTCCGGCGCCCACTCCTCGAAGCGGCAGTTGATGCCGAGATCGTGCGCCCAGTGAAGCGCGATGTTGGGGTTGTACTGTGACTGGCGGCCGATCGCGATGAGGTCGGCCTGACGTTTTTCGAGAATGGCCTCCGCCTGCTGGGCCTCGAGGATGATGCCGACGGCCATTGTGGCGATTTCGGCTTCCTTGCGGACCCGCTCGGCGAATGGCACCTGGAAGCCAAGGCTGCGCGACACCTGGGCCGCGGTCGCGGCGCCCGCGATTCCGCCTGATGAGCAGTCGATCACATCCACGCCGCGCGCCTTCAGTTCGCGCGCAAAAGCGACCGTATCATCCATGTTCCAGCCCTCCTGCGTTCCGTCGACGGACGAGACGCGCAGGAACAAAGGCATGGTCGCCGGCATCTCGCGGCGCACGGCTTCGACGATCTCGAGCGGCAGCCGCATGCGTCCGGCGCGGTCGCCGCCATATTCGTCATTGCGCGTGTTCGAGACCGGCGACAGGAACGACGCAAGCAGATAGCCATGCGCGGTGTGGATTTCGATCACGTCGAACCCGGCCTTGACCGCGTTTCGCGCGGCGCGAGCCCAGGTGCCGACCATGGCCTTGCATTCGGCCGTCGTCAGCTGCCGTGGCGTCAGCCAGCCCTTGGCGACGGGCTCGGCTGTCGGTCCGACCGGCTGCCAGATCTTCGCTCCCGCCTGCAGATTTGCCTCGCTCAACGGCCCCATGCCCTGCATGGCGGTTTGCGACGATGATTTGCGGCCGCCATGGGCGAGCTGAATGCCGATCGCGGTGTCCTGGCGCTTCATGAAGGCGATCAGCGGCTTGAAACTTTCGATCTGGGCGTCGTTCCAGATGCCGAGATCGTGCTCGTTGATGAGGCCGATTTCCTCGACTGCCGTGGCCTCGACGAAGACCAGCCCGAAGCCGCCCAAGGCATAGCGGCCGAGATGCACGACGTGGAAGGTCCCGCAGGTATTGCCGGGGTCGCAGCGATAGTGGACCATCGGTGGCACGACAAGGCGGTTCTTCAGCGTGAGGCCTCGGATCGCGAGCGGCTGAAACAGCCTTGGCCGTGCAGCGTCGCTGCCGTTCGTTGCTCCGTCGGTCACGTTCTGTCTCCCCGGGGAATAATCGAGCCTTGACGAGGTTACGGCGACCATGACGCGAAAGCGGCACTGGATCAACCTTGCATGATGCGCTGCACGCGCGCTTTGCGGACCTTCAAGCGGAGACTATAGTCGCCCGCAGCAGAAAACAGAGGTTCAGCAAACCGCGACAAGTTTTGGGAGTGAGTTCAGGGAGGAAGCCAAGATGTCGATGACTCGTCGTCAAGTGCTGGCGTCCGGCGCCGCTGCGATTGCAGGCTCCATGGCCAGGCCGGCAACCGCTGCAAAAGAGCCGATCCTGATCGGCTATCTTCCGGCACTCACTGGTCCCTCATCCTCCACCGGGGTCGGGATCAACAGAGGGATCCAGTTGGCGGTCCAGGAGATCAACGCAGCCGGCGGCATCGACGGACGGCAGATCGAGTTGATCACCCGCGATACCCAGAGCGATCCGACCAAGGCCGTGAACGGCGCTGCCGAGCTCACCCGCGGACAGAAGGTGAGCGTGGTTTTCGGCCCGGTCAACTCCGGTGAGTCGCTCGCGGTCGTGCCCTTGCTGGCACGCACGAACACGCCGCAGGTGCATCCCTGCTGGGTCGACAGCCTGACCGATCCGAAAAAATACCCGATGTGCTTCCGTAACGCGCCCACCAACCAGCAGATCGGCGGCGCCGCGAACGGCTATGTGGTGGATGTGCTCAAGCACAAGAAGGTCGCGGTCATCAGCGACACCACCGGCTATGGCACCGCATCGGTCAACGCCTATGTGCCGATGCTCAAGGCCAAGGGCGCCGATGTCGTCTACCAGGGCAACGTCGATGCCGCCAATCCGGATCTCAAGCCCGAACTCTTGCGCATGCGTTCTGCAGGCGCGGAGGCGATCATGCCCTGGAGCGTGAATGCCGGATTCCTGTCGCGCATCATCAACACGCGCGGGCAGATGGAATGGGACGTACCGATCGTCGGCCAGACCACGCTCGGCTCGGGCCAGACCCAGGCGCTGCTGGAGAAGCCGGACTATTGGGCAAAAGTCTACCCCAACAATTTCCGGCCGGTCTGCTACGCCGCCGACGGCAAGCTCACCGATCGCACCAGCGCCTTCCTCGACCGCCTGAAGAGTGCCAGGATCGAGATGAGCGACACGCTGCTCTGGTGGATCGCGGTCGGCTACGACAGCCCACGCATGATTGCAGAAGCAATGAAGGCCGTCGGCACCGAGGCCGAACAGATCGTCGGCTATCTCAACAAGCTGAAGGAGTTTCCCGGTGTGTACGGCGATATCTCGTTCGCGCCCGACCAGCACAACGGCTACCCGGACCAGGAGGTCGTGATGGTCGAGGCCAATTCGCTCAAGGACGGCGCGTTCAAGCTTGCGCCCGGCTACGGCGCGTAGGATGATCGAATCCATCATCCTGTCGGGGACGGCGATGGGCTGCATCTACGCGCTGATCGCCGTCACCTATAATGTGATGTTCTCCGCCTCGCGCGTGTTCTCATTCACCGCGGGCACGCTCGGAATGCTCGGCGGCGTGCTCGGCGCGCTGTTCATCGCCCGCATGGGCATGCCGGTCGCTCTCGGCTTCATCGTCGTGTTGGCCGGCGGCGCGGCGTTAGGTCTCGTCACCGAGATCGTCGC
>Ga0335084_10002595_pt1 | contig 17485 bp, 9 predicted proteins | sample Lox_Sample_44_FD_206721 | JGI IMG/M metagenome (GOLD analysis project Ga0335084, IMG submission 206721) | Soil microbial communities from Loxahatchee National Wildlife Refuge, Florida, United States - Lox_Sample_4.4 | ecosystem: Environmental > Terrestrial > Soil > Wetlands | place: USA: Florida... | reverse complement strand
CATAGACGAGTTCCTCCGCCACGCGTCCGCCGAGCAGCACGTCGAGCCGGTCGAGCAGCTCGCTGCGCTTCAGCAGGTAGCGATCCTCGGTCGGCAATTGTTGCGTGAAGCCGAGCGCACCGATGCCGCGCGGGATGATCGAGATCTTCGCCACCTTGTCGGCGCTCGCGCGCGACTCGGCGACCAACGCGTGCCCTGCCTCGTGGTACGCGACCGTTTGCTTTTCCATCGGGTTCATCACGCGATTCTTTTTTTCGAGGCCCGCGATCACGCGATCGATCGCCTCGTCGAAGTCGCGCATTTCGACGGCGGGCTTGTCCTTACGCGCCGCACGCAGGGCCGCTTCGTTGACGATGTTCGCGAGATCGGCGCCGGCGAAGCCGGGCGTCTTGGCCGCGACCTTCGCAAGATCGACGTCGGGCGCGAGCGTCACGCGCTTCGCGTGCACGTTGAGAATCTTCTGCCGTCCGCGAATGTCCGGACGATCGATCGCGACGTGCCGATCGAAGCGACCGGGACGCAGCAGCGCGGGGTCGAGGATCTCCGGGCGGTTGGTGGCCGCCATGATGATCACCCCGCTCTTCGTGTCGAACCCGTCCATCTGCACCAACAGTTGATTGAGGGTTTGTTCGCGCTCGTCGTTGCCCGCGATCCCGCCGACGCCGCGCGCCTTGCCGAGCGCATCCAACTCGTCGATGAAGATGATGCACGGCGCGAGCTTCTCGGCCTGTTCGAAGAGATCGCGCACGCGCGCGGCCCCGACGCCGACGAACATCTCGACGAACTCCGAGCCGCTGATCGACAAAAACGGCACTTGCGCTTCGCCGGCGACCGCCTTCGCGAGCAGCGTCTTGCCGGTTCCCGGCGCTCCGACGATCAACACGCCTTTGGGGATCTGGCCGCCCAACCGCCGATAGCGCTCCGGGTTCTTCAGGAAGTCGACGACTTCCATGAGTTCCTCTTTTGCCTCGTCGATCCCTTCGACGTCGGCGAACGTGACGTCCAATTTCTTCTCGACGTACACCTTCGCTTTGCTGCGGCCGACTTCCATGATGCCGCCGAGGTGACCGCTGCCCATGCGTCGCAACATGACGCTCCAGAACAGCATCAACACGGCCGCAGGCGCGATGAGGGAGAACAATGTCGTGAGCCAACGGTTCTGCGCCTGTGCCGCGAACTTCACGTTCGCGCCTTCGAGCTTCGCAACGAGATTCGGATCCGGAACGTTCGTGACGACGAACTCGTGCGCCTTCAGCTCCTCGTCAGTCGGCGCGCGACCGAACGACTTCGCGACCAACTCCGGCGATTCCGACAGGTCTGCCACACCCACCAGTTGGTCACCGGTCAATACGACTTCCTTGATCTTTCCCGACTTCAAAAGGTCGAGAAAGTCGCTGTAGGCGAGCGGTTGCGCATGCGGCTGTCCGAGAAAGCTCTGGATCGCCATCAGAATGATGAGACCGCCGATCCAATACCATACGGAGAAACGCTGCTTTTCATCCATGACGGTCCTGCCTCGCTCTTACCTGGGAGTTGCTACCGGAAACGAAGACTCGCCACCGACTCGCAAGCGTACGCCGATCGGCGCCCTCCTCAACCAACCAAACAACGGATAGAACGCACCGGCCGCAGTCGGGTCGCCCTGCCGGCGTTTCACAGCTTGGCACTCCTGAGGCGTAGTGCATTCGAGATGACGCTCACCGAGCTCGCCGCCATCGCCGCCGCGGCGACGATCGGCGACAGCATCCAACCGAACATTGGATAGAACACGCCGGCCGCGATCGGCACGCCGGCGGCGTTGTAGACGAACGCGAAGAACAGGTTCTGGCGGATGTTGCGCATCGTCAGTTCACTGAGGCGTCGCGCTCTAACGATTCCGTTGAGGTCGCCCTTCAGCAACGTGATACCGGCGCTTTCGATCGCGACGTCGGTGCCGGAACCCATCGCGATGCCGACGTCCGCCGCCGCCAACGCCGGCGCATCGTTGACACCGTCGCCGGCCATCGCGACCACCCGGCCGTTCGACCGGAGCTTCGCGACCACCGCACTCTTCTGATCGGGCAGCACGTCGGCTTCGACGTCGACGATGCCGAGCCGTCGCGCGACTGCCTCTGCCGTGGCGCGGTTGTCGCCGGTCAGCATGATCACGCGCACGCCCGCAGCCGCGAGACCGTCGAGTGCTGCGGGGGTCGACGCCTTGACAGGATCGGCGATGCCGATCGCGCCGGCCGCGCGCTCGTCGACGGCGACGAAGATCGCCGTGACGCCATCACGCCGGAGCCCGTCGGCTTCGGTATCGAGTATCGCGACATCGACACCGAGTTCGCGGAGGAACCCCGCATTGCCGATCGCGACGCGGTGTCCGTCGGCGCAGCCGACGACGCCCTTGCCGACCGGCGAATCGACCGCTTGGGGTTCCGCCAACGGAAGGCCGCGTTCCTGCGCGGCGGCGACGATGGCCATCGCCAACGGATGCTCGCTGGCGCGCTCCACGCTCGCCGCAAGGCGCAACAATTCGCCCGGGTCGACCCCCGCAACCGGCCGGACGGCGACGACTTTCGGTTTGCCCTCGGTCAGCGTGCCGGTCTTGTCGACCACGAGCGTGTCGACTTTCTCCATGCGTTCGAGCGCCTCGGCGTTCTTGATCAGCACGCCGCTCTGCGCGCCGCGCCCGACGCCGACCATGATCGACATCGGCGTCGCGAGGCCGAGCGCGCACGGACAGGCGATGATCAATACCGCAACGGCGGCGATCAGGCCGAAGCTCATCGCCGGCGGCGGCCCCCACACCGCCCATCCGACGAACGCCGCGAGCGCCACGGCGATGACCACCGGCACAAAATAGCCCGACACTCGATCGGCCAAGCGCTGGATCGGCGCGCGACTGCGTTGCGCGTCGGCCACCATCTGCACAATCCGCGCGAGCACCGTGTCGCGTCCGATCTTCTCGGCGCGGATCGTGAGGCCGCCGCTCTGATTGATCGTGCCGCCGATCAAGTCGTCGCCGGTCGCCTTGGTGACCGGCATCGACTCCCCGGTGACCAACGATTCGTCGACTGCGCCGCGGCCTTCCAACACCACGCCGTCGACCGGCACCTTCTCGCCGGGCCGAACGCGCAACACGTCGCCGACGGCCACATATTCGAGCGCGATCTCTTCGTCGGTACCGTCGGCCCGAACGCGTCGCGCGAGCGGCGGCGTCAGATCCAACAGCGCTTTGAGGGCGCCGCCGGTCGTTTCGCGGGCGCGCAACTCCAACACTTGGCCGAGCAGCACGAGCACGGTGATGACCGCGGCGGCTTCGAAATAGACGGCGACGGCCCCGCCCGTGCCGCGAAACGCGGCGGGGAATGCGGCGGGCACGATCGTCGCGATCACGCTGTACGCCCATGCGACGCCGGTGCCCATCGCGATCAGCGTGAACATGTTGAGGTGCCGCGTGACGAGCGACGCCCACGCGCGGTCGAAGAACGGCCAGCCGGCCCACAGTACGACCGGCGTCGCGAGCACGAGTTGAACCCAATTCGATGCCGTCGGGCCGAACCACGCGTGCAGGTTGAACAGGTGACCGCCCATCTCCAGCATGAAGACCGGCACGGCGAGCGCGAGGCCGATCCAGAACCGGCGCGTCATGTCCGCGAGTTCCCGATTCGGCCCCGCCTCGCGCGACGGTGTCATCGGCTCGAGCGCCATACCGCAGATCGGACACGAGCCCGGCCCGTCGCGGACGATCTCGGGGTGCATCGGACAGGTCCACTGCGTTCCGGCCGGCGCCTCGACCGGTGGCGCGTCTTGCGGTTCCAGGTAACGCAACGGATCGGCGAGGAACGTCTCGCGACACTTCGCACTGCAGAAGTAATAGGTGTGACCCGCGTGCTCGGCGCTGCGGGCGTCCGGTCCGATGGCGACGGTCATGCCGCACACCGGGTCGATCGCGGTCCCCGCGTCGTGAGCCTTCGCGTGATCGTGCGAATGTCCGTGATGGCGCAAATGGGGGTGTTCGTGCGCGCTCATTCATCGCTCTCGTGCATGCGGTCGTGTTCCGCGTGTGCCGCCTCGGACTCGGCGGTCATCTGCGCATACTGTTCTGGCGTCAGCGTCGGCAGCTTCCCAAGGAACGCGACGATGCTCCAAATCGTCGCGTCGCCGTGCGTCAGTCCCCAAGCCGGCATGCCCGTCATCTTGATACCGTGTTTGACGATCCAGAACTGGCGCGCCGCTGCGCCGCTCGCCTTCGCGAGCTCCGGCGGGGGCGGATTGAGGCCCTTACGAAACTCGTTGTCGGCGACTCCTGGGCCGAGGTGGCAGCCGGCGCACATCTCGGCGTATTCCTCCGCGCCGCGCGCAACCATCTCCGGGTCGTCGAGTTGCGGCACGACGATGTCGTCGGCGCGCACCGCGATCGACCGCTCGCGGACGGTTTGCGCGATCCATGCGGCGAGCGGGCTTTCCAACGTATCCGCCGCGGCGTCGAACGAACCGCTGTACACGTAGATCAGCGCTGCCGCTGCACAGGCGACGAGGGTCAATGCGGACGTCAAGAGCGTTCTCATGTCGGACACCCCTCAGTGATGTATCGCGTCATCGGCGCACGCCGCGTAGTCCGGGTCGAACGCCACTCGGCGCGCGACGGTACCGGGCGGATGGCGGTACCAACCCGGATCGCGATAGTCGCCCGCCGGCAGACCCTCGCGCACTTTCAGCACGGTGAACATCCCGCCCATGTCGAGGCGGCCGAACGGCCCGCTGCCGCCCATCATCGGCAAGGTATTCGCCGGCCCCGCCATACCCATCGCGTCGACGTGCGCTGCGTGCTCCGCCATGCCGTTCTCGCCCATCGCCATGTAGCCCGGCAGCGTCGCACGAATCTGCGCTTCGACACCCCGTTGGTCGACGCCGATCACGTTCGGCACCGCGTGGCCCATCGCGTTCATCGTGTGGTGCGACATGTGGCAATGAAACGCCCAATCGCCCGGATTGTCGGCGACGAACTCGAAGTCGCGCGCTTGCCCCACCGACACGAGGTCCGTCACTTCGCGGCGCCACGCGGATTTCGGCCACCGGTCGCCGTCACCGCCGGTGACCTGAAACGTGTGGCCGTGCAAATGAATCGGATGGTTCCACATCGACAGATTCCCGACGCGGATCCTAACGCGGTCGTTGAGGCGCACGACCATCGGGTCGATCGCAGGAAACACCTTGCTGTTGAAGGTCCACAAGTCGAAATCGAGCAACACCGCCGGGTCCGGCCGATAGGTACCGGGGTGCAGCGACCAGTTGTGCAGCATGATCGCGAAATCGCGATCGACCTGCTCGGGCTCCTTCGCGCGTTCGAATTCGCCGCGCGCGAACCGACTGCGCGCCGACAACAGCAACAACTCGGCGAAGTTCTGCGTGAGGCCCAAGTCGTAGCGGCTCGCCTCATCCGAGCGGCTCGACGATTGCCACGTCGCCGCGAGCGTCGGATTGGCGAGCCGGCCGGCGCGCACGACCTCGGCGCCGGAGAGCCCGAGCGCCGCCAACTGCATTTGCACTGCCGGACTTGCGATGAACGCGACGCGCACCGCGTCGTCGACCGCGAGCGGTCGCGACAGAACGTGGGCGACGAGCGCGGCGCGATCGGCTTCCGACTCGTCCGGTAACGCGACGCCGCGCGCTTCGGTCGCGCGACGCACATCGCCGAAGCCGCGGTCGGCCGGTACGCTCGTGCACGCCGTCAATGCAATCAGCGACGCGGTCAGCGTCGCTCGTCGAAGTATTTCCACAGCCGTTGCTCCATTGCGTTCGTTCGACGATCACGCGACGGCAGAGGCGTCGCGACGACGCGGCGATCGAACAGCGGCTTGATGCGCGACCGACCGCGCCCGTTAGGCGGCAGCGGTCGAGATCGGCGGTCTGAGCAGCGGCGGTTCGGACGAGCCGAAGTGGAACGATCGGTAGAGCGACGGCGCGGCCGGCGCGCCCGTGAGCCCGTCGAACGTGAGCGACGGCGCGGCGAGGGCGTGGTGAGCACCGGCGCAATGGTGGACGCAGTCGCACGCGTGATGCGCCGGTGCGTCGGCGCCGCCGTGATGCATCGAGGCGTTCGCGCCGGCGTGCTGCATCGCCGCCATCGCGGCGTGATCGTGCGCGGCCTGCGCAGCTGCGGTGGTGCCGAGGCCCCGATGCGGGCAACTCAAGCTCGCCGCGAACGACGCCGTCGCCGACAACGGCAACGCGACGATCAACGCCCCGGCGATCCATGTGCGCAACAGGTTCACGGCCGCGAGTCTGGCCGCATCATACGGTCGGTGCAATCGTCGATCGCGCAGTCCGCGGTTCGAGCGCGTCACGTCTTCAACAAGCGGTCGAGGTCTTCCAGCAGTCGGTCGACGCGTTCGAGCTGATCGACGCGCGTGAAATAGCGACGTTCCGCGGTCGTTCGTTCGGCACGCTCGAAACCGAGCTCGAGTTGGATTGGATACCGCGGTACGGCGGCGATCAGCGTCTTGAGGCATTGGCAGGCGCGCTCGTCGAGCACGAGCTGAAGCAACACGAGGTTGTCGCCGACATCGTCGAATTCGCCCTGCTCGATCAGCTTCAGGATGTCCGGCTTGCTCAGCGCCGATTCGATTTCCATGAGAATCCACCGCTTGCGCGCGAGCCGCTCGCGGACGTGATCGGAACGCAGCGTCTCGATCAACGCGGTCGCACAGCGCTTCGGCAACGCTTGGATCGACTGCCAGCCGACTTGGAACAGGCGGACGACGCCGGGCGCGCGTTCGAGCAGATCGTCGACCGCTTGCGCGCGGTCGAACGGATCGCGGTCGCGGCCGAGCATCCGTTCGAGCCCGAGGTTGGCGCACGCGAGCGCGGCCTGCGCGGCGTCCGCCTCGGTGAAGCGTTGGCCGTCGAGCGCACTGCCGGACATCAAGATGTTCGCGAGATACGCGAGTTCGGCGAGGCGCGCCGCGAACGCAAGCGGATCGGTGAAACGCAGACGATCGAGCCGGTCCTTGAGTTCGAGCGCGACGCTCCGTTCGGTCGCCGGTCCTTTGAGCAACAACGGTTGCCGGTCGGTGACGATCTCCGCTTCGACGAGCGCGGTCTCGAGTGCGCGCATCTGCAGCGGGCTCGCGCGCGGCGCGTCATCGTCGTCCGACGACTCCGATAAGGCGCGCTTGCGCTCTTCCTCGGCGGTCGCCGCAGCTGCGGCGATTTGGTCGAAGTAGCGGCGCGTGATGTCGTCGTATTCCGTCGCGTCAGCGAGCGCGGCCGGCGCCGCAGCGCGTGCGTTCGTCAGGAACGCAGCCGCGAGCGGCGGCGTCATGTAGCCGCTGCGTTCGCGTCGCTCGCGGCGCTCGTGCGTTTCGTCTTCGAGCAGCGCGTCGGCGTTGTCGACGAAGCCGCGCGCGGTCGGCTTCGGACTGCAGCGCGTGAGCACGCGGTTCAGGAAGTCGCGGTCCTCGCCGTCGAGTTCGGTCAGCACCGTGTGCACCGCCTCCCACTCGTCCTCGTGCTCCGGCGTGACGAGGTATTCGTCGAACGAGGCGAACGGCACGTCCCGTTCGGACAGCTGACAGACGATGCAAAAGCACGGCGGCTCTTCCTGGTGCTCGACCGCGACCTCTTTGTCGATGATCCGAATCACCGGCGCGAGGTTGACCGCGACGAACGTCTCGCCGAGCTCGATCAGCCGCTCCGCCGCGAACTTCGGGGAGACCTCGAGCATCACTTCGAGCCAGTCGAGAAATCGCTCCGGGCGCAACTGTTCGGTGTCCCCGGGCGTGAGTCCTTCCCACAGCGCGACCTCGAACAAGCCGCGCAGTTGGTCCGTCGTCGTCAGCGCGATCAAGTCACCTGCGTCGTGCAACCCGACATGCTCGATCAGCTTGTGCAGCACCGGCGTCGGCAACGTTCGGACGAACGCCGGCAACGCGGGGCTGTCGGTCAGCGTCTTCAGCAACTGCTTCGGGCGCGACATCAGGTTCTTGGCGCGGCGAGACTTCGGAGCGGAACGGCGCTTCTGCATGCAATGGCCTCCTACCCTGGGCGATCGATTTGCGAGTTCGAACGGCGCGCGCGAACGCGCCCCCTGCTAGGGACGCGGCGTTTTACGCGCATACGAACGGTGCGAACAGACTGGTCGATCGCCCGCGAGGCTGGTAACTTAATAGCCACAAATGAAACGGCGACCACATCGGTCGCCGTTTCGTTTTTCCGCCCGTCGATTGCGCATCGAGCGGGCACTCTGACGAGCGATCAGGCGCGGATGCGCACCGGCAATTCGCGGATGCCGTGGATGAAGCTCGACTTCAGGTACACCGGATCGCCGACGACTTCGATGTTCTTGAAGCGCTTGTGGATCTCTTCCCAGATCACGCGCAACTGCATCTCGCCGAGCCGGTTGCCGAGGCAACGGTGGATGCCGAAGCCGAACGACAGGTGGTGGCGCGCGTTCGCGCGGTCGATCAGGAATTGGTTCGGGTTCTCGATCGCGTCCGGGTCGCGGTTGCCCGAGATGTACCACATGACGACCCTCTCGCCCTGCTTGATCTGCTTGCCGCGGATCTCGGTGTCTTCGAGCACCGTGCGCGCCATGTGCGCAACCGGCGACTGCCAGCGGATGATCTCCGGCACCATGTTCGTGATGAGGGCGGGGTTCGCGCGCAGCTTATTGTACTCGTTGGGAAAGCGGTTCAGCGCCAGCACGCCGCCCGAGATCGAATTGCGCGTCGTGTCGTTGCCGCCGACGATGAGCAGCAGGATGTTGCCGAGGTATTCGTTCGGCGGCATGTTCTTCGTCGACTCGCCGTGCGCGAGCATCGAGATCAGGTCGAGCTTGTGCGGGTTCTTGACGCGCTCTTTCCAAACCGCGTCGAAGTACGCGTAGCACTCCCATAGCACTTTGAAGCCGGCCTCGACCGACTCGAAGTATTCGGGGTTGCCGAGGTTCGACGTCGAATCGGACCAGTAGATCAGCTTGTGCCGATCCTCCTGCGGGATGTCGAACAGCGTCGCGAGCATCTGGCCGGTCAACTCGACCGACACGTGCCGCACCCAGTTGAAATCCTCGTTGCGCGGCAGGTTGTCGAGAATCTTGCCGGCGCGCTCGCGAATGAGCGGCTCGAGATCCATCAGGTTGCGTGGGGTGAACATCGGCGCGACGACCTTGCGCTGATCGTCGTGCTTCGGCGGATCTTCCTGGATGAACATCGGCAGATCGAACTGCGGATCGGGATCGGCGCCACCGCCCAAGCTGATGCCGCCGATGCGCGAGTCCGACGAGAAAATGTGGTGGTGGGTGTCGCAGTACATGATGTCGTCGAACCTCGTCAGCGACCAATACGGGCCGAACTGACTCTTCGCGCAAAAATGCACCGGCGCCTCTTTGCGCAACCGTTCGAAGTACGGCCACATCGTGTCGGCTTCGAACAGGTCCGGATGCCCGACGTTGAGTTCCGCGAGCGGAACTTTGTACGGATCCTGATGGACGTCGATCGGCCACATCTTCACCAGATCGGCGTTCGACATCTTCGGGTCGTACTGCGGCATCGTCGCGCGCAGCTTCGCTTTGATGATTTCCTTGTTGGCCTGTTCCTTCGCGAACTGATCTTCTTTGACGGCTTCGCTCATGGTGTGAATCTTCGAACTCCGGGGCAGCGAGTATCACACAGGCCACCGGCCGCTTGAAGGTGCACGCGGACCCGTGCGACGAACCGCGAGCTCGAACGCGGTATCGTGGTGAGGGGCCGCCGACCGAAGGAGGATGTATGGAACGCCTATTGCCGCTCGCCCGCGCCGCTGCCGATTTACTCCGCACGCGCCGCGAGACGATCGCGGTCGCCGAATCGTCGACGGCCGGACTCATCAGCGCGGCGCTCGTCGCGATTCCGGGCGCCTCGGCTTACTACGTCGGCGGCGGCGTGATCTACACGGCGGCGGCGCAGCGCGGTCTGCTCGCCATTCCGCGCGAGGCGCTCGCCGGCATCCGCGCGTCGACCGAACCGTACTCTCGACTGGGAGCGAGAACCATTCGCGAACGCCTGTCGACCGCGTGGGGCATCGCGGAGACCGGCGCCAGCGGCCCGACCGGCAACCCGTACGGCGACGCCGCCGGACACAGCTGCATCGCCGTCGCCGGTCCGCGCGAACGCGCGATCACGCTCGAGACGCGGCAGAGCGATCGGGTGGCGAACATGTACGCGTTTTCGGAGCGTGCGTTGAGGCTCTTGATCGAGTGCCTCGAAGCCGCGCCGAAGGCGTGACGCGCGCGGCGCCGCTCCGGCATAGTGCCGGTCGACGCTGCAAATCGCCGACAAGCGATGCGCCCGCGTGGCGCGGGCCAACTCCGAGGAGGGCTGACATGCTGAACGAAACCATCGAGGGGCGCTGGTGGCGTCGCGTGTTGCAGCCCGCGGCGATCGCACTGTTGCCGCTCGCGGCGTTCGGCGCCGACGTATCCGACACCGAATGGCAGGCGTACGGCAACGATGCCGGCGGCAGCCGCTACTCCGTGCTTGCGCAGATCGACCGCGACAACGTCGCGCAGCTGACCGAAGCGTGGCGCTACCGCACCGGCGATCTCGGCGAGGGCTATGCGAGCGGCAAGCGAATGGCGTTCGAGGCGACGCCGATCGTCGTCGACGGCGTCATGTACGTGAGCACGCCGTATGGCCACGTGCACGCCCTGGACGCCGCGACGGGCACGCGCAAATGGGAGTTCGACGTGCAGTTGCCGAAGGACCGCGAGTATTCCGAGAACACGTCGCGCGGCGTCAGCGTGTGGCGCGATGCGGGCGCACGGGACGACCAACCGTGCGCGCGGCGGATCGTGTTCGGCACGCTCGACGCGCGGCTGATCGAACTCGATGCGGTGACGGGGAAGCCGTGCACCGCGTTCGGCAAGAACGGTACGGTCGATCTCAACGAAGGCAGCCGGCCGCGCGATCCGGGCGGCTATCTCGTCACGTCGCCGCCGGCCGTGTGGCACGACCTCGTGATCACCGGTTCGGCGGTCGGCGACAACCGCGCGGTCGACGTCGAACTCGGCATCGTGCGGGCATTCGATGCGCGCACCGGCGCGCTCGTGTGGACGTGGGATCCGATACCGCGCGGCCCGGACAATCCGGTGTATTCGGAGTGGTCGCCGGAAGGCGCGGCGAAGACCGGCGCCGCGAACGCGTGGTCGGTGCTGTCGCTCGACGTCGATCGCGGTCTCTTGTTCGTGCCGGTCGGATCGGCGAGCCCCGATTTCTACGGCGGCGAACGGCCCGGCGACGATCGCCACGCCGATTCGCTGGTCGCGCTGAATGTCCAGACCGGCGCGGTCGTGTGGGCTCGTCAGTTCGTGCATCACGATCTGTGGGATTACGACATGCCGGCGCAACCGGTCCTGGTCGACCTCGTCCGCAACGGCGAGAAAACCCCGGCCGTCGTGCAGGCCACGAAGATGGGGATGCTGTTCGTGCTCGACCGGCGCACCGGTGAGCCGCTCTTCCCGATCGAGGAACGGCCGGTACCGCAAAACGGCGTCGCCGGCGAGGCGTTGTCGCCGACGCAGCCGTTCTCGACGTTGCCATCGCTCGTGCCGAACGATCGGCTGACGAGCGACGATGCGTGGGGATTCACACCGTGGGATCGCGGCAAGTGCGCCGACAAGATCGCGGCGCTCCGCTCCGACGGCATCTATACGCCGCCGACGCTGCAAGGCACCGTCGAATGGCCCGGCTACGGCGGCGGTTCGAACTGGGGCAGCGTGTCGTTCGATCCGTCGCGGCAGTACGTCATCGCGAACACGAACCGGTTGCCGTTCGTCGTGCAGTTGATCGAGCGCGACCGCTTGAAGGACACCTACGAGTCGCACGCGTATCCGAACTCGGAATTCGCGCGGCAATCCGGCACGCCGTACGGCATGCGCCGCGAAGCGCTCCTGTCGCCGCTCGGCGTGCCGTGCGTCGCGCCGCCGTGGGGAACGCTGAGCGCGGTCAATCTAGCGACCGGCAAGATTCAGTGGCAGGTGCCGCTCGGCACGTCGCGCGATCTCGCACCCTGGCCGGTGTGGTGGATCGACGGGATGCCGAACATGGGCGGCTCCGTGGTCACCGCCGGCAATCTCGTCTTCATCGCCGCGGCCACCGACAACTTCCTGCGCGCCTTCGACATCGAGACCGGCGCCGAACTCTGGAAGGGCCGCCTACCGGCCGGCGGACAAGCCACGCCGATGACGTACGCGCGGAGCGGCACACAATACGTGGTCATTTCCGCCGGCGGGCACGGCGGCATCGGCACGACACGCGGCGACTACGTGGTCGCGTTCGCATTGCCGCGTCCTCGATAAACATTTGACGAAGGGGCGATGACGCCGCTCGAGCTGTTCGCGACCCACCCGCTCGGCTTCTCGGACCTGATCGAGCAGGAACTCGTTGGCTTCGGCGCGACGATCACGATGCGCGGCGTCGCCGGTGTCGGCTTCGAGGGTTCGCTCGAGTGTGCGTATCGCGCATGCCTGTGGAGCCGTGTCGCGAACCGCATTCTGCTGCGGCTCGATGAGTTCGCTGCGCCGGATGCGGATGCGTTGTATCGCGGCGCTCGCCGCATCGACTGGTCCGACCACGTCGCGTCGACCACGTCGATCGCGATCGGCTGTACGACCACGAAGTCGCAAGTCAATCACAGCTTGTTCGCGGCGCAGCGAGTCAAGGACGCGATCGTCGATCAAATGCGGGACGCTACCGGGGCACGCCCCAACGTCGACCTCGAGGCGCCCGACGTGCGCGTCAACGTCCACATCGAACGCGATCGCGCGACGATTGCGATCGATCTGTCCGGCGACAGCCTGCACCGGCGCGGTTATCGGCGCGCGCAAGGCGTCGCGCCGCTCAAGGAAAACCTCGCGGCGGGACTCTTGTTGCGCGCCGGCTGGCCGGGCATCGCCGCCGACGGCGGCGCGCTGCTCGATCCGATGTGCGGCAGCGGCACGTTCGCGATCGAAGGTTTGATGATGGCGGCCGATATTGCGCCGAACCTCGCGCGCGAACGCTTCGGCTTCGAGCGATGGCAGTCGCACGTGCCGGAGCGTTGGACCCCGCTCGTCGCCGAAGCGCGCGAACGCCGCAGCGCAGGACTCGCGCACGCGCCCATCGTCCGCGCCAGCGACGCGGATCCGCGCGCCGTCGCCGCGACGCGAGCGAACGTCGCCGCGGCGGGATTTACGGACTACATCGACGCCGAGCGGTGCGCGCTCGCCGACGTCGAACCGCCGGCCGCACGCGGGCTTTTGATCTGCAATCCACCGTACGGCGAACGTTTGTCCGACACGTCGGAGCTGCCGGCGTTGTTCGAATCGCTCGGCGCCGTGCTGCGGCAGCGCTTCGACGGCTGGCGTGCGAGCGTGCTCGCGCCGGACGCCGAACTCGGCTTTCGCACGGGACTGCGCGTCGCGAAGAGAAATTCCGCGCGCAACGGCGCGCTCGACGTCGTGTTGCTCACGTTCGACGTCGCCGCCGATCGCGTGCTACCGCCGCAGCCGTCGCCACGAGCCCCGCGCCTCGACGAACACGTCGGCGACTTCGCCAATCGCGTGCGCAAGAACGCGAAGCGACTGTCGCGGTGGGCGCAGCGGCGCGGCGTCACGTGCTATCGCGTGTACGACAGCGACCTGCCCGATTACGCGTTCGCGATCGACGAGTACCGAAGCGCGGAGCCGACGCCGCAACGGTGGCTGCACGTACAGGAATATGCGCCGCCGGCCGACGTCGACGCGGACCGCGCGCAACTGCGCCGCGAGTCGGCACTCGCGGTGTTGCCGGACGCGCTCGACATCGCGCCCGAATGCATCGTCGTCAAGACGCGCGCGCGACAGCGCGGCCGTGCGCAGTACGAGAAGCTCGACGACGTGCGGCAATTCGTCCGCGTCGACGAAGGCGGCTGCCGGTTCTGGGTGAACTTGCACGACCGCCTCGACACCGGCCTCTTCCTCGATCACCGGCCGTTGCGGCTACGCATCCAACGAGAAAGCGCCGGCAAGCGGTTCCTGAATCTCTTCGCTCACACCGGCACCGCCACGGTGCACGCGCTGCGCGGCGGGGCGAGTGCGACGGCGTCGGTCGATCTGTCGAACACGTATCTCGAATGGGCGCTGCGCAACCTGAAGCTGAACGCCGACGACCTCGGCGCGCACCGGTTGATCCGCGCCGATTGTCGCGAGTGGCTCGCCGCCGCGTGTGCGCGGCGCGAGCGGTTCGACCTGATCTTGCTCGACCCGCCGTCGTTCTCGAATTCGAAGTCGACCGACCTCGTGCTCGACGTGCAGCGCGATCACGTCGAACTGATTCGCACCTGCGTCGGGCTGTTGGCGCCGGACGGAGTCCTGTACTTCTCGACGAACTTGCGCACGTTTCGGCTCGATGAAGGCGCGCTCGGCGGCCTCGAGTGCGCTAACATAACGCCCGACACCATCGACGAAGACTTTCGCCGCAGTCCACGTGTCCACCAGTGCTGGCGCATCCGCGGTACGAACGACCGGAAATCGCGCGAGGAAGCGTCGACCACGACTCGTCGGAGAGGATTCTGATGAAGATCGGCATTCCGAAGGAAATCCACGTCGGGGAGCGTCGGGTCGCGGCGACCCCGGAAACGGTCGCACAACTGACGAAGCTCGGCTATCAGGTCGCGATCGAGCGCGGCGCCGGCGCGAACGCCGCGTTCACCGACGACGCCTACCGGCAGGCCGGCGCTGAGATCGCAGCGAGCGCGCGCGCGCTGTGGGGTGCCGCCGATATCGTCTTGAAGGTGCGGGCGCCGGAAGCCGATGTGCGCAACAGCGTCCATGAAGCCGACCTGCTGCGGCCGGGCTCGATGCTCGTCGCGTTCATCTGGCCCGCGCAGAACCCCGACTTGATGAACCGGTTGCGCGCGCGCAAAGCGACCGTGCTCGCGATGGACTGCGTGCCGCGCATGACGCGCGCGCAAAAGCTCGACGCGCTGTCGTCGATGGCGAACATCGCGGGCTATCGAGCCATCGTCGAAGCGGCGCAGCATTTCGGCCGCTTCTTCATGGGCCAATTCACCGCAGCCGGCAAAGTGGCGCCGGCGAAGGTGATGGTGATCGGCGCCGGCGTCGCCGGGCTGGCCGCGATCGGCGCGGCGCGCAGCCTCGGCGCGATCGTCCGGGCGTTCGACGTACGGCCCGAGGTGAAGGATCAGATCAAGAGCCTCGGCGCCGAGGTGCTCGAACTCGATTTGAAGGAAGAAGGTGCCGGAGCCGGCGGCTATGCGAAGCAAATGAGCCCCGAGTTCATCAAAGCCGAAATGGATCTATTCGGGCGCCAAGCGATGGAAGTCGACATCATCGTGACCACCGCGCAGGTCCCCGGCAAACCGGCGCCGAAACTGATCACGGCCGGCATGATCGAATCGATGACGGACGGCGGCGTCGTCGTCGATCTCGCGGCCGAACAAGGCGGCAACTGCGACCTCACGGTGCCGGGCGAAGTCGTCGAGCATTCGGGCGTCACCATCATCGGCTACACCGATCTGCCGAGCCGCTTGCCGACGCAGTCGAGCCAACTGTACGCAACGAACGTCGCGCATCTGCTCGCGGAACTGACCCCCGGCAACGACGGCAAACCCGTCATCGACATGCACGACGACGTCATTCGCGGGGTGACCGTCATCCACGAAGGCAAGCTCACGTGGCCACCTCCGCCGAGAGTGCCCGTGCGTGAGCCCGGCGCGATCGCACCGGTCGACAAGTTGCGCAAACCGCCGCCGGTCGCCGCGCAGGCACGGGGGGAGTCGGGGCCGATCCGGGTATCGAGCGCGATCCTGATCCTGTCACTCGCAGCGATCGGCCTGACCGCGATCGGAGGTCATGCGCCGCCCGTGTTCATGCAACACCTGACCGTGTTCGTGCTCGCCTGTTTCCTCGGGTTCCACGTGATCTGGAACGTGACGCCGGCCCTCCACACCCCGCTGATGAGCGTGACCAACGCGATCAGCGGCATCATCGTGATCGGCGCGCTGCTGCAGATCGGCAGCGCATCGTGGTTCGTCAAAGCGCTCGCCGCGATCTCGGTGCTGATCGCGACGATCAACATTTGCGGAGGATTCTGGGTGACGCACCGGATGCTGCGCATGTTCCGGCGGGACGCGTGACATGACGATCGGCTACATCACCGTCTCGTATCTCGGTGCTGCCGTTCTGTTCATCCTGAGCCTCGGCGGGCTGTCGAAGCAGGTGACCGCGCGGCGGGGCAACGTCTACGGTTTGCTCGGCATGGCGCTCGCGATCGCGGCGACCGTGTTCGGCGTGCACGTCGGGGGCTTGATCGTGTTGATTCCGGCGATCCTGATCGGCGGCACGATCGGCGCGACGGTCGCCGGCCGCGTCGAGATGACGCAGATGCCGCAGCTGATCGCGATGCTGCACAGCTTCGTCGGCCTCGCGGCCGTGCTCGTCGGTATCTCGAGTTACGTCGATCCGGAGGTGACCTTCGTCGGCGTCGAGCAGACGATCCACGAGATCGAGATCTTCCTCGGCGTCTTCATCGGCGCGGTCACGTTCACGGGTTCGATCGTCGCATTCGGCAAATTGCAGGGCACGATCACCGGCCGCCCGTTGTTGTTGCCGGCGCGGCACGTGTTGAATCTGATCGCGCTCGGCGCATCGTTGTGGCTCGGCTGGGGCTTCCTCGGCATCACGCACGACGGCGGCGGACTCGTGACATTGCTCGCGATGACCGCGATCGCGATGGCGCTGGGCGTGCACCTCGTCGCGGCCGTTGGCGGCGCCGACATGCCGGTGGTCGTCAGCATGCTCAACAGCTATTCCGGCTGGGCGGCGGCAGCGACCGGCTTCATGTTGTCGAACGATCTGCTGATCGTGACCGGCGCGCTGGTCGGTTCGAGCGGCGCGATCCTGTCCTACATCATGTGCCGCGCGATGAACCGCAGCTTCATCTCGGTGATCATGGGCGGCTTCGGCACGGCCGGCGAAGCGCCGGCTGCGACGCCGCAGGGCAACGTCGTCGCGACGAGTGCCGAGGCCGTGGCGACCGCGCTGCGCGGGGCGAAGGCCGTGATCATCGTGCCGGGCTACGGAATGGCGGTGTCGCGCGCACAGGGCGAAGTCAGCGACCTGACGCAGCGGCTGCGCGCGGACGGCATCGACGTGCGGTTCGGCATCCATCCGGTCGCGGGTCGGTTGCCGGGCCACATGAACGTGCTGCTCGCCGAAGCGCACGTGCCGTACGACATCGTGCTCGAGATGGACAAGATCAATCCGGACTTCGACCGCACCGACGTCGTGCTGGTGATCGGCGCGAACGACATCGTGAACCCCGGCGCACTCGAAGATCCGAACAGCCCGATCGCAGGAATGCCGGTGCTCGAAGTGTGGCGCGCGAAGACCGTGGTCGTGTTCAAACGCAGCATGGCGACCGGCTACGCCGGCGTCGACAACCCGCTCTTCTATAAGGAGAACACGCGGATGCTGTTCGGCGAC
>Ga0335084_10002594_pt1 | contig 17488 bp, 14 predicted proteins | sample Lox_Sample_44_FD_206721 | JGI IMG/M metagenome (GOLD analysis project Ga0335084, IMG submission 206721) | Soil microbial communities from Loxahatchee National Wildlife Refuge, Florida, United States - Lox_Sample_4.4 | ecosystem: Environmental > Terrestrial > Soil > Wetlands | place: USA... | reverse complement strand
AGGGCGTCGGAAACGCGGCGCGAAAGGAGAGTCATTCCTCGCCGTTACAAGGACTTGGCTTGCTAGTCCGACAATCGCCCTATGCTTTTGGCACCGGCCGCGGGCGGCCGGTCTCGTCGATCGCCACATAGGTGAAACGCGCCACGGTCACTTTCTCGGCCTTGCCGGTGTGACGGCGCTGAACCCAGCTCTCGATTTCGACCGCCATCGAGGTGCGGCCGACCTTCACGACGGTCGCATAGCAGCTCAGCAGGTCGCCGATCATGACCGGGCGATGGAATTCCATCGCGTCCACAGCGACGGTCGCCACGCGCCCGCCGGCGCGACGGATCGCCGCGACCGCGCCGGCGATGTCCATCTGCGCCATCAACCAGCCGCCAAAGATATCGCCGTTGGCATTGGCGTCGGCCGGCATCGCGAGCGTGCGGATCGCGGGATCGCGATCGGGAAGCCCTTCATCCGGGCGGGCCGGCGGCGGCGAATCGGGTTTGCGAGTCTCGCTCATGACGACCCCAGTCTGGCCCTTCCACGGTCTTGCTGTCGAGGATGTGCGTGCCAATTTCAGCAGCATATTGCGGGAGATACGGGGGCCGCCTCATGCATGTTGCTTGTGCGGCCCTTTCCCCTTCCTATAATCCGCCGCCATGAACGATCTCTTCTCGAACGGGCCGCGCGGCAAGTCGGCCGAATACACCGCCAAGGATATCGAGGTCCTCGAAGGGCTGGAGCCGGTCCGCCGGCGTCCCGGCATGTATATCGGGGGCACCGACGAGCGCGCCTTGCATCACCTCGTCGCGGAAGTCCTCGACAATTCGATGGACGAAGCGGTCGCGGGGCACGCCACGCGCATCGAGGTGGAGCTCGCGGCGGGGGACGTCGTCACGATCACCGACAACGGGCGCGGCATTCCGGTGGACCCGCACCCGAAATTCAAGTCCAAGTCGGCGCTCGAGGTAATTCTGACCACGCTGCATTCCGGCGGCAAGTTCGGTGGCAAGGTCTACACCACATCGGGCGGCCTGCACGGCGTCGGCCTGTCGGTCGTCAACGCGCTTTCCGACAAGCTCACGGTCGAGGTGGCTCGCGACAAGCAAGTCTACACCCAGAGCTACGAGCGCGGCGGCCCGGCGTCGAAACTGAAGAAATCCGGGCAGACCGCCAACCGTCGCGGCACCACGATCACATTCCATCCCGACCCGAAGATCTTCGGCGCGAGCGTCCATTTCCGGCCCGAGCGTCTCTACCGGATGGCACGCTCCAAGGCCTATCTCTTCCGCGGCGTCGAGATCCGCTGGCGCTGCGACCCCACCCTGCTCAAGGGCGACGACAAGACGCCGGCCGAGGAGACGTTCCATTTCCCGGGCGGGCTCGGCGATTTCCTTGCATCGACGCTCGAAGGCCGTCAAACGGTGACGGCCACGCCCTTTGTCGGCCGCGCCGAGTTTCCCGACCAGCAAGGCCGCGTCGAGTGGGCGTTGGCCTGGCCGGTCGACCAGGAGCCCTACTTCAGCGCCTACTGCAACACGGTGCCGACGCCCGAGGGCGGCACCCACGAGGCCGGCATGCGCTCCGGGCTCACCCGCTCGCTCAAGGCCTATGGCGAGCTGGTCGGCAACCGCAAGGCTTCGCAGATCACCGCCGAGGACCTCTGCGGCAATGCCGTGTCCCTGCTCTCGGTCTTCATCCGCGAGCCCCAGTTCCAAGGCCAGACCAAGGAGAAGCTAGCCTCGGTCGAGGCCCAGAAGCTGGTCGACGCTTCGCTCAAGGATCACTTCGACCATTGGCTGTCGGACGATCCGAACCGCGCCCGCGACCTGCTGGAATACATGGTCGAGCGCGCCGAGGAACGCTTGCGCAAGCGCCAGGACAAGGAGCTCAGCCGCAAGACCGCGACCCGCAAGCTGCGCCTGCCCGGCAAGCTCACCGATTGCAGCCGCGATGCCGCCGAAGGCACCGAGCTGTTCCTGGTCGAGGGCGATTCCGCCGGCGGCTCGGCCAAGCAGGCGCGCAACCGCGAGACCCAGGCGGTCCTCCCCTTGCGCGGCAAGATCCTCAATGTCGCCAGCGCTTCGGCCGACAAGCTTTCGCAGAACCAGGAGCTGATCGACCTGATCCAGGCGCTCGGCTGCGGCTCACGCGACAAGTTCGATGCCGCCAAGCTGCGCTATGAACGCATCATCATCATGACCGACGCCGATGTGGACGGCGCTCATATCGCGTCGCTGCTGATGACCTTCTTCTATCGCGAGATGCCGGGCCTGATCGAGAAGGGCCATCTCTATCTGGCGCAGCCGCCGCTCTATCGCCTGACCCAGGGCGGCAGCTCGGCTTATGCGCGCGACGACCGGCACAAGGACGAGTTGGTCGAGAGCGTCTTCAAGGGCCGCGGCAAGGTCGAGATCAGCCGCTTCAAGGGACTGGGCGAGATGCCGGCGCAGCAGCTCAAGGAAACCACCATGGACCCGGCCCGGCGGACGCTCCTGCGCGTGGCGGTGCCGGATAAGTTCGGCGAGGATCGCGAAGGCGCGCGCTATACCGCCGACCTGGTGGAGCGCCTGATGGGCCGCAAGCCGGAGCTGCGCTTCCAGTTCATCCAGGAGAACGCGTCGAAGGTCCAGGAATTGGACATTTGAGGCTTTGATCGGCTGCCAGTGACCCGCCCCGGCAGCGCCACAACATGGCCATCGATGGCGCCGTGACGGCCGCGGCGAGCCGGTCGTTCCTACCTTCTGCGCTTTGATCTCGATCAACGCCCGCCAAACGGGTTCGCCTATTCTCCTATGGGGGGCGGCGCGATCTCTTGCGGTGGCAATGAAATGAAGACCAAAGCGAAGGTTCAGGCTTTGCGCCGGCGAGCGCCCGCCAAGGCTTCAGCTAAAGCGACAGCCGCCGCCACGGCGCAGCCGGCGGCCGCGAGCAAGCGCGTTCCGGCGCTCGCGACGACCCGCCCCGCAGCGGCGCCGGAGCAGGTCGCAGACCTGCTCTATCGATTGACCGCGGAGATGCTCGAGGCCTCGCCCAAAGGTTCGGCGCCGGACATGATCGATCGCGCCATGCATGCGCTGGCCGGCCGGCTCACCTTCGGCATTTCTCCAGCGGCGGTCGTTCTGGCCTACGCCGATTGGCTGGTCCATCTCGGGGTCTCGCCCGGCAAGCAGGCGGAATTGATTCAGAAGGCAATCCGCAAGACCGTGCGCTTCTGGGTCCACGCCGCGCATGCGGCGTCGAACCCACGGGATCCCGCCTGCTGCATCGAACCGCTCCCGCAAGATCGGCGCTTCGAAGCCGACGGCTGGCGGCAATGGCCGTTCAACATGATCTACCAATCTTTCCTGCTGACCCAGCAATGGTGGTTCAACGCCACGACCGGCGTTCGCGGCGTGTCGCCCCGCCATGAAAGGGTTGTCGAGTTTGTCGCCCGTCAATTGCTCGACCTGGTCGCGCCCAGCAACTTTCTCGTCACGAACCCCGAGGTCATGCGCAAGACCTACGAGGAAGGCGGCATGAATCTGGTGCGCGGCGGGATCAATCTGCTCGAGGACTGGGAACGACGCGTGGCCGGGCGCAAGCCCGTCGCGGCCGAGGCCTATCCCGTCGGCAAGAAAGTGGCGGTGACGGGGGGCAAAGTCGTCCACCGCACCCGTCTCATGGAGCTGATCCAATACAGCCCCTCGACGCCCCAGGTGCATCGCGAGCCGGTCCTGATCGTGCCCGCCTGGATCATGAAATACTACATTCTCGACCTGTCGCCGCAGAACTCGCTCGTGAAGTTCCTGGTCGATCGCGGCCATACGGTCTTCATGATCTCGTGGAAGAACCCGCAGGCCGAAGATCGCGATCTGGGCATGGACGACTATCTGCGCCTCGGTGTGATGGAAGCCTTGCAGGCCGTCTCGGCCATTCTTCCCGATCGCAAGATCCACGGCGTCGGCTATTGCCTCGGTGGGACTCTCCTAACCATTGCCGCCGCGGCCATGGCGCGCGACGGGGACGACCGGCTCCGGAGCCTGACCCTGCTGGCGGCGCAGACCGACTTCACGGAAGCGGGCGAGCTGATGCTCTTCATCAATGAGAGCCAGGTGACGTTCCTCGAGGACGTGATGTGGGAACAGGGCTATCTGGACACGAGCCAGATGGCCGGCGCGTTCCAGCTTCTTCGATCGAACGACCTGATCTGGTCGAGGATGCTGAAGCAGTATCTGCTGGGCGAGCGCGAGACGATGAACGATCTGATGGCGTGGAACGTGGATGCAACGCGCATGCCTTACCGGATGCATAGCGAATATCTGCGCCGGCTGTTCCTCGATAACGACCTGGCCGAGGGACGCTACCGCGTCGGCAATCACCCCGTGGCCCTGACCGACATCCGCGTCCCCATCTTCGCGGTCGGCACGCTATGGGACCATGTCGCGCCTTGGCGCTCGACCTACAAGATCCATCTGCTCACCGATACCGACGTCACTTATGTGCTGACCACCGGCGGCCATAATGCCGGTATCGTCAGCGAGCCCAACCATGCCGGTCGCCGCTATCAGATCGCCACCAAGCGGGCGACCGACAAATATGAGGACCCCGAGACCTGGCAGGCCACGGTTCCGACGAAGGAGGGTTCCTGGTGGCTCGCTTGGGAGCCGTGGCTGAGCGGGCTTTCGAGCGGCCGGGAGGCGCCGCCCCGGATGGGAGTGCCGGAGCGCGGCTATGGGGTTTTGGCAGATGCCCCTGGGAGCTATGTCTTGCAGGAATGATCCCGGTCCGGAGCCGGACGGGGCGAAAACGGCGGAGCCAGAAGGCGCATTGCGGCCAACGGCGGCGCCTCAAGGTGCCGGCATGGCCATTGACCTAAATCAAAAAAAGCTCTGCGGTTTCGGCGTAGGTTGTTTCCGTTGGTTGAGTCTGCCCGGCCGCTCTCAAGAGCGCAGGAGATCGGAATGCCGCGCATGTCGCTGGATGAACCGGCGGTCAATCGATACGCGACGGCAAAGCGGTTTACCGTCCTGTGGGACACGGACCTCTATGGCTTCGGCTGCTATACGGGTGCCCGGCAGGCACCCTGCTACTTCGTCCATTATCGGACTCCCGCAGCCGGATTGTGGCGCCGCCGTAATATCGGCCCGATCCGCAAGATGAGTTGCGACCAGGCACGACGCATGGCCCAAGAGGTCATCGGCCGCAGCGCCCCGCAGCAGCTCAAGCGCAAGCCGGCGCTGCGAAGCTCGTAGGCCTGGATTTCCGGCGGCCTGTGGATCGAGCGGCGGGACTCTGCACAGGGCCCCTCGGTTTCAAGACTCCACCAGCATCGCCCTTGCCCCCGATCTCGTTTGCGCCCATATCCACGAACGGCCGTCGCGCGGTATCGGTACCGCAGCCGCCAATGCCCGGGTCCGAACATGTGTCCCTACCCTTCATCCGGTCCGAAAGGCGCCTTGTCACGGACCGGCGTCTTTGCCCTCGTCCTGGTCGCCGCCGGCCTAACCGCCTGCACGCAGAACGGCGTCATTTACAATTCGCAGCAATATCTCGCCGGAACGGCGCTCTATGTCGGACATGTCGGGGGGTCCAATTTACCGACCGTCATTCGCGGCAACCCTTCGGGATTGCCCAAAGCGGATTTCGACCAGATCGCGCGCGACGACATGAAGGGCTCGAACTTCGGACGGCCGATCACTTTCGTGGCGGGGCCGGACAGCCCGCCCTATCCGGGCTACCGCGTGGTGCTGATCTTTAACGGGCCCGTCGTCGGCCAGAACCAGCTCTGCGCGGACATGATCCCCGCCGGCGGCGGTGTGCGTCCCGACAGCCGGATCGAGGTCGTGGCCGCCTTCTGTAGCGGCGACCGGCCGGTGTCGGCCCTGGAGGGCGGCATCGGCGCCATCAGCGATCCGAACGATCCGCGCTTCCGCGCTTTCCTGCGCCAGGTCGGGATGACGCTATTCAATCCCAACAATCCGGACGACCGGCCGGACCGCGACGTGAATTTCCCGGTCCCCTGACGCACCGACCTCGGGCGGCGGGGCCTAGGCCGAGGTCGCGCGCTCGGCCGCATCCTCGCCCGGCCCGCGCTGGCGCCGCCGGCTAACGCCGGACCGAAGGCCCAGCATATGGCAGATGGCGAGCGTCAGCTCGGCGCGGTTGAGCGTATAGATGTGAAAATCGGTCACGCCTTGCGCCTGCAGCTTGAGGCATAGGTCGACCGCGACCGTGGCGGCGATCAGCTCGCGCGTGGCCGGATCTTCGTCCAGCCCTTCGAAGGTGCGCGCGAGCCATGCCGGAATCCGGGTTCCGCAGCGCTGGGCAAAGTCCTGCACGGTCTTGAAATTCGTGACCGGCAGGATGCCGGGAACGATCGGAGCGGTGATGCCCGCCGTTCTGGCGCGCTCCATGAAACGCAGATAGGTCTCGGGCTCGAAGAAGAACTGGGTAATGGCGCGCCGCGCGCCGGCGTCGAGCTTGCGCTTGAGATTGTCGAGGTCGGTGCTGAGCGACGGGCTCTCCGGATGGCCTTCGGGATAGGCAGCGACCGAAATGTCGAAGGCGCCAATCCGGGTCAGGCCCGCGACCAGATCCGCCGCGTCGCGATAGCCATCGGGATGCGGGCTGTAGGAGCCCGCACCGGCGGGCGGGTCGCCGCGCAGCGCCACGATGCGGTCGATGCCCGCCGCCGCATAGTCGCGTGCCACCGCATCGACCTCGGCTCGGCTCTTGCCGACGCAAGTCAGATGCCCCGCGGCCGCAAGCTGCGTGCGCTGCGCCAGGCGTCGCAGCATGGCGAGCGTGCGATCCTGGGTCGAGCCGCTGGCGCCGTAGGTTACGGAGACGAAGTCGGGCCGCAGATCGGCGAGCCGTTCGATCGTGTGCCAGAGCGCGCCCTCGTGCTCGCGCGTCTTGGGCGGGAAGAACTCGAACGAGACCTTGATGCGATCGGAAATGAGCGCAGGATTGCCGATCATCGGGCCTGTTCCTTCCGGATCCGGCCCGAGGTCTCTCGCCCGCCGGAACCCGTCTTGGGCGACAGGTCGACGGTTTGACGCGCGACCCAAAGCATGACGGTCAACTGCTCGCCGCTCTTGCCCTGCTTGGGTTGCCCCGACTTGGGTTGCCCCGGCTTGGGCTGCAAGGCGCGCGAAGCCTCGACCTTCAGCCCCGCCTCGCGGCACCAACCGGCGATCTCCTCCTGGGTGAATCCCAGCCGGCGGTGCGCATGCTCATTGCGCAGGAACTCCAGGTTATGTGGGGCGAAATCGACGATCAGGAGCCGCCCGCCCGGCCGCAATAGACGCGCCGCCTCCAGCAGCGCCGCGGCGGGATCGTCCAGGTAATGCAGGACCAAATGCAGGGTCACGAGGTCGGCCGACGCGCCTTCCAGTGGCAATGCGTAGATGTCGCCTTGCCGAACCTGGACATGGCGCAGCTCCGGGCGATCGAGGCTGTGGCGCGCGATGGCCAGCATCTCGCGGCTGAGATCGACACCGATGGCGCTTCTCACCCACGGCGCCAGCAGCTCCAACACGCGGCCCGTGCCGGTGCCGAGATCGACGAGATCGCCGCCCGCATGCTCGCCCAGGAGATCGAGGATCGCCGCATCGACCTCCTTCTCAGGGATATGCAGCGCTCGGGTCTCGTTCCACTCGGCGGCGCGGGCCCGGAAATAGGCGGCCGCCGTCTCGGCCCTCTGTTCGCGCACCACCGCGAGCCGCTCGAGGTCGCGGGCGATGGTGGGGTCGTCGGCGCGGATCCGTTCGCAGACGAAGCGAACCAGTGCCCCGCCCACGCCCTTCTCCGCGGGCCGGAAAAACACCCAGCTCCCTTCCTGGAAGCGGTTGAGCAAACCGGCCGCCACGAGCAGCTTCAGATGGCGGCTCAGCCGCGGCTGGCTCTGGCCCAGCACCTGGGTCAGCTCGGTCACGGTCAACTCGGCGCGGGCCAGGACGGCCAGCAGCCTGAGGCGGGTCGGATCGCCGGCGGCGCGTAGAGGAGCCAGAAGCGGTTCCATGACGGCACTCCCAATTGCTAACTGCGATCATGATATAACAATATCCTTATGTCATTATGAATTTTTCGGGCACACTGCCGGCCCCAGCCCCAGCCATGCCGCCAGAAGGGCCGTGACTGCTTCGGGCCGCTCCAGCGGGGCGAGATGGCCGCATTGCTCCAGGATTGCGAGCCGCGCGCCCGAGATCGTGTCCGCGAGCGCCGTCTGCTCGGTCAACGGTGCCAGGGCATCCTGGCGCCCGGCGACGATCACGGTCGGGCAGGAGATCGACGCCAACAACGGCCGGCTGTCGGGCCGCTCGACGATGGCGCGGAGCTGACGCAGAAAGGCGGGCTTGCCGACCCGCAGCGCCATCGCCTCGACCTCGCCGGTGAGGCCGGCATCCGCGAGGCGATCCGGATGGATCAGCAACGCCATCAAGGGCGGCGTGATCCCTCGGAATGCCCGCTGCTCGCGCAATGCCAGAAGATCCCGGCGGCGCGACGCCTCCGCCGGCGCGTCCGGTCGGGCCGAGGCCCCGAGCAGCGCCAGCTTCCGCACCCGATCGGGGGCCTGGCGGACCAGGTCGAGCGCCACATAGGCGCCCATGGACAGGCCGGCGACGGCGAATTGTCCGGGGGCAGTCGATAGAACCCGCGCCGCCATCGCTTCAATGCTGTCATCCTGTGTCAGGTCACCCACCTGGATCGCGACCTTGTCTTGCAGCGCGGCGATCTGGTGGCGCCAGAGCGCGCGGTCGCAGAGGGAGGCGGGCAATAGCAGTAAGGGCAAGGGTCCGGCATGCGAGTTCGCCATGGTCCGGGGCGCTTCAGCGGATCAGCGCCGATAGCTCCTTGAATTCCGGCGTGCCGGCCTTGCCGAGCCATTCGAACAGAACCATCTCCGTGGTCACGATCTCGACGCCGTCGCGGGCCATGCGGTCGAGCGCCATCTGCCGGCTTTCAGCGCGGCGCGAAGCGACAGCGTCGCCCACGACGAACGGCGCAAGCCCCAGCCTGGACAAGCCCAGCGCGGTCTGCAGCACGCAGACATGGGCCTCGATGCCCAGCAGCACCGCCTGGTCCCTGCCCTGCTCCCGGGCCAGGGATTGGAGCCGGGTCCGGATATTCGGATCGTCGGCGCAGGAGAAGTGGGTCTTGGGCTGCGGCTCGATCTCGTTGCCCAACAATACCCGCAGACCCGGATCGGTAGGGCCGAGGCCCTTCGGGTACTGCTCCGAGACGAGGACCGGCAAATCGAGGCGTTTCGCCGCACGAATCAGGATGCCGGCACAATGCAGCAGCGGTTCGGCGCCGGCCATGGCCGGCAGCAGCCGTTCCTGCATGTCGACAACCAGGAGGCAGCACCTTTCGCGTTGGAGCAACATGATTAAATCGCCACCAAGGCAAGGATTCCTTTGCGAATTCCGGTGCAGGTTACGGCATCGCCGCCCCGGGGCAAAGCGGCGCAGTCAGGCGCAAACGCTTGACTTTCCGCGGGAATTGCCTATCTATCCGGCAGCTTTGCGGCGAACGTTCGGGCCCTTCGCCGAGTCCAGAGAACCGATTTGGCCCCTTTTTCCGGTAGATAATGAGTTTTGACGACCTTGGGCTCAGCCCAGAAGTTTTGCGCGCCATTGCCGAAGTCGGCTATCGCGAACCCACCCCCATCCAAGCCCAGGCCATCCCCGTCGTGCAGATGGGACGTGACGTGCTGGGCTGTGCCCAGACCGGCACCGGCAAGACCGCTTCCTTCACCTTGCCGATGATCGACATGCTGGCGAGCGGGCGAGCCCGCGCGCGCATGCCTCGATCCCTGATCCTCGAGCCGACCCGCGAGCTGGCCACGCAGGTCGCCGAGAATTTCGACATCTATGGCAAATATCACAAGCTCTCGCAGGCGCTCCTCATCGGCGGCGAATCCTTCACCGACCAGCAAAAGAAGCTGGACCGCGGCGTCGACGTGCTGATCGCCACGCCGGGCCGCCTGCTCGACCTGTTCGAGCGCGGCAAGATCCTGATGAGCGACGTGAAGATCCTGGTCATCGACGAGGCCGATCGCATGCTCGACATGGGCTTCATCCCCGATGTCGAGCGGATCGTGTCGCTGCTGCCGAAGATCCGCCAGACCCTGTTCTTCTCGGCGACCATGCCGCCGGAGATCAAGCGCCTGGCCGACGCCTTCTTGATGAACCCCAAGGAAATCTCCGTGGCGCCTCCGGCTTCGCCGGCCGCGCTGGTGACGCAAGGTCTCGTGGTCGTGCAGGAGGAGGACAAGCGCGAGGCGCTGCGCCGCCTGCTCCGGGCCGAGCCGGTCAAGAACGCGCTGATCTTCTGCAATCGCAAGAAGGACGTGGACATCCTCTACCGCTCGCTGTCGAAGCACGGCTTCAATGCCGGCCAGCTCCATGGCGACATGTCCCAGCCCAAGCGCACCGAGACGCTCGAGAAGTTCAAGAACGACGAGATCACGCTCTTGGTCTGCTCCGATGTTGCGGCCCGCGGCCTCGATATCCAGGGCTTGAGCCACGTCTTCAATTTCGACGTGCCGATCCACGCCGAAGACTACATCCATCGCATCGGCCGCACCGGCCGCGCGGGCCGCGAGGGCCGTGCCTATACCATCGCCTCGCCTTATGATGGTCGTTTCGTCGAAGCGATCGAGAAAATGCTCGGCAAGACCGTTCCGCGGATCGTGGTCGAAGGCATGGATCTCGTTGGTTTCGAGGCCGATGCCGAGGGTGGCCGACGTCGTGGACGGCGGCCCAGCAGCGGACGCAGCGCCGGCGAGGGCGAGAAGCGTGGCGGCCGGGGCAGACATGGCCATGGCGATCGCAGCCGCCGCGAACCGAAGCCCGCCGAAGAGATCGCGATTGTCGCCGCAGAGCCCGAATCGGCCGAACCGCAAATTGCCCCGGACGAACGGCCGGCTCGCGAAGAGCGCGCAGGTCGTGAGGAGCGGTCTGGGCGCGGCAAGCGCCAGCCCCGCCCCGCTGCGGGCGAGAGCCGCTCGAAGCCAGAGCCGATCCGCCATGATGAGTCGCATATGGACCCCGCGCGTGCTGATCGGCGCCGCGCCGAGGCCGATGCGGACGATGATGCGCCCGTTCTGGCCTTCGGGGACCATATGCCGGCCTTCCTGCGCCAGCCGGTGAAGCAACCCGCCCGCCGCAACGAGCGTGACGACGAGCGCGACGTCGCTTAAGCCGGCCTACACACCCCGCTAAAATTCCCGAAAGGCCCCTTCCGGCAACGCCGGAAGGGGCCTTTCGCTTTCTGTGGCGGCGCGGCATCTTTCGGGCGGACTCGTAAGGTCAGACCCAAATCCTCAGGACCGCCAGATGACAGCTCGACCCGCTTCCGAAGTGACGCCATCCGGGAGGCCGCGAGCTCGAGCCCTCGGGATTCCTTTCAGCGGAACGCCAGGCCCCTTGAACGCCATCACCGACGTGCCGGGTTTGGCCGTGGGCTATGAGACCTTGATCCGAGGCGACGGGGCGCTGCGGGTCGGGCAAGGGCCCGTCCGCACCGGCGTCACGGCGATCCTTCCGCGCGGTCGCGACAGCGTCGGCGAGCCTTGCGCGGCCGGGATGGTCTCGCTCAACGGCAACGGCGAGATGACCGGCATCGCCTGGATCGAGGAGACCGGATCGCTCGATCTGCCGATCCTGATCACCAACACCCATGCGGTCGGCGCCTGCCATATGGGCGCCATCGAATGGGTCGTGCGCAATCATCCGAAGCTCGCGGAGGCCTGGCTGCTGCCGGTCGTGGGGGAAACCTGGGACGGCTATCTCAACGACATCAACGGCGCCCATGTGAAGCCGGACCATGCGGTCCGCGCCATCGACGCCGCCAATGCAGGGCCGATCGAGGAGGGCTCGGTCGGCGGCGGCACCGGCATGAATTGCTATGCCTTCAAGGGCGGCTGCGGCTCGGCCTCGCGCATCGTCGGGTACGGGAGCGAGCGCTACATGGTCGGCGCCTTTCTTCAGGCCAATTTCGGCAGCCGGCACGAACTCACGATCGCCGGCGCGCCGGTGGGCCGCGCGCTCGCCGACGACAATCCGATGGAAGCGCGCCGTCAGGCGGCGCCGGCCGGCGCCGGCTCCGTGATCGCGATCCTGGCGACCGACGCCCCGCTCCTGCCCGGCCAATGCAAGGCCCTGGCGCGGCGCGTCGGGATGGGGCTGGCACGGACCGGCACCACCGGTTCGCATTTCTCCGGCGACCTGTTCCTCGCCTTCTCGACCGCCAATCGCGGCGCGCTCAAGAGCCGCTTCCCGGAAGGCGATCCCGACCCTGGCGAGTACGACAATTTGCGCTTCATACCCTGGGGCCGCATGGACGCCTTCTACGCGGCGGTGGCCCATGCGGTGGAAGAAGCGGTCGTCAATGCGCTGGTCGCGAATACGACCATGATCGGCCGCGACGGGCATCGCACGCCGGCCCTGCCGCATGATCGGCTGACGGCGCTGTTGCGCGAGCGGCGCGTGATTGCCTAGGGAAAGTTTACCGAGGCATCGCTATGGGGTGGCCTGCGGGCCGGTCGGAACCACCAATGCATCGAGAGCCACTGCGCCAGTAGGGCCTGCCAACAGCGGGTTGATATCGATCTCACCCACCAGTCCTTTGAGATCGGCGACCAGCACCGAGAAGGCCGCAAGGCTCGTGGCGAGGGCGTCGATGTCGGCAGCTTTCTGTCCCCGCTTGCCATCGAGCAAGGAGCGCAGGGCCAAGCCGTCGAGGAGCCGGCGCGCCTCCGCCTGGTCGAAGGGCGGCAGCGCGAAGCGGCGGTCCTTCATCATCTCGATCAGCACGCCCCCGGCGCCGACCATGACGAGGGGCCCGAACTGCGGATCCATCACCGCACCGAACGAGAGCTCGACGCCCTTCCCGGCCATGGCCATCACCAGCACGCGCGGCCCCAGCCGCGCTGCCAGGTCGCGGTAGGCAGCCGCAACCGCGGCTTCATCAGCCAACCCCAGCTTGACGCCGCCGACGTCGGATTTATGCAGGATGCCCGGCATCGCCGTCTTGAGCGCCACCGGAAAGCCGATGGTCTTGGCCGCCGCGACCGCGCCGGCCTCGCTCTCCCCTACCGCATGGGGGAGAACACCGACGCCGTAGTCCGCCATCAGCGAGAGGCTCTCGATCTCGTCGAGCGGCATTGCTTGGGTCAAGCGGGACTGCCATTTCGCGCGCATTCCCGCCGGTGCCGCCACGGGGCGCAGCGCCGGACGGTCGGCGGCATCGCGCCAGGCGAAGGCTGCCCGGAATGCCGCGAGCGAGGCATCGATATCGATCAGCACCGGCAGGCCCGCCCGGGTCAGTTGCGAGGCAAGGCTGGCCTCGCCGATCACGGCCATATTGTTGACGAGGACGATGGGCTTGGCGGTCCGCGTCGCGGCACGGGCGAGAACGCGGCCATAGCCTTCATGCAGCGAATAGGCATCGCGCGTCTCCGCGAAGAGGGCGCCGACGGCCGTGTCGGGGTCTTCGCAGAGCGCCACCATGCAATCCTCGAAGATGCCCTCGTAGTCGTTGCCGGTACCCCAGGCATCGAGTGGATTGATCGGGTCCAGCCCGTAATCGAGCCGCGTCGCCAGGTTGCGGGTCGTCGCCTCGTTGATGCGCGAGAAGGCGACGCCCCGCGCCACGGCACGATCCATCGTCAGCTCGCGCAAGCCTCCGGAGTCATGAATGGTGGCAAGGCCGCCCGCAGCCAATTTCCGCTCATGGCCCAGCAGCAGCACCGCATTGGCGAACTCGGTCAGGGTATCCACTGCGACCACGCCGTGGCGATCGAACACCGCCTGATAGGCGGCATGGTCGCCGGCGATGGCGCCCGAATGGCTGACCGCGAGCTTGGCGCTCTCGGCGGTGCGGCCGACCTTCAGCACCACGATCGGGATGCGCCTGGCACGCGCCTTCTCCAGGGCGGCGAGGAAACCCTCGGCATTGCGGACCGTCTCGAGGAAGATGCCGACGACGCGCGTGGTCGGCATCTCCAGCGCGAAATCGAGATATTCGTCGCAGGTGGCGCCCAGCTCCTGCCCCGGCGAGACGGCGAGATTGTAGGCGAAGCGGTGATCGTGATGGACCAGCGCGCTGAAGGCCGATCCCGAATGGGTGATGAGCGTCTTGTTGCCGCCGCCTTCGACCCAGGCCGGCGGGGGGAAGCCGCAGACCCGCAAACGATGATCGAAATTGTAGAACCCCATGCCGTTGCCGCCGCAGATCGGCATGCCCGCCTCGCGTGCCATGGCCGCGATCCGCTTGGGCAGGATCGGCTCGCTGTCTCCTTCCATGTAGCCGCTGGCGAAGATCGTGGCGGCGCGGGCGCCCGCCGCGATCGCCTGCGCCAGGCTTTGTTCGAGGCGCGCATTGGCGACGCCCAGAACCACGAGATCGACCGGTTCCGGCAGGTCCGCGATCGACGGATAGCAAGGCTGGCCGTCGATCTCCGGGTAGGACGGGTTGATGAAATGGAGCCGGCCGCCATAGCCCCCACCCCTGATGGTCTGGATCATGCCCTGACCCACGCTGCCGGCTTTGGGCGAAGCGCCGATGAGGGCGACGGAGGACGGGGTGAGCAGCGGAGCCAGGCGATGCAGACGGGAGCTCATATTCATGCGAGGGAGCAATCTGCGGAAGGAATGCACTCGAGGGTAATGGAAAAGAACTTGCCCAAACGGGGTCGGCCTCAGCCCTGGCGGGGGCCGCCAGGATCCTCATGGCTGCGATCGGCCGCCCGTGCGGGGTCGCTCGCCGGCAAGTCGGTGTTGGCCGGCCGCGGATCGAGCTCGGCCAGCACGGCGCGGTCGCGTTCCGCCGCCTCGCGCTCGGTTGTCAGCCGGGTCTCGAAGCGCCGGCGCATCGCTTCGACGGTGGGACCGAAGGCTTCGACAAAGAAGGATGGGTCGAGCATGGCCAAGAGGCGGCCGAGCAGCCATGAGGAAGGCTCGGTGCTTTCATTGAGCCAGTTCTGCACGGTGTCCGTGGTCACGCCAATGCCGGCGGCCAGCTCTTTGATCGTCAGGCGCCCCTGCGGCTGGAGCCGGCGGCGCAAGGCGCCCGCCAAGCGCTTGCGGTGCGCGGCGCGGCCGAAGGCGTCGGTGCCTTCCGTTGCCTCGTCCGCGGGGCGCTCCGGTTGCGGCGCGGGTTCGACGGGAGCCGAAATCGCCGGCGCGCCGCCAGCCGCATAATGGCCGAAATGTTTGGGGAAGATGCCGGAGAGATAGAGGCGGCAAATGGCCTTGCCCTGATCCGGCGTCACCGAGTTGGGATCGATCAGGAGATCGAACCAGAGCCCGTCGATCATGGCGTTGAGCCCGTGGGCGACCGCATCGGGGTCGAGCCCCTTGTAGCCGCCCTGGGCAATGAGCCGGTCGACGATGCCACGAGTCTCGCTCCAATAGCGCTGCTCCAACTCGGAGACGAGGGTCTCGTAGAGCGGCTGATTCGGCGCCTCGGCCCAGAAGGCGTACCAGACCGTCATCTTTTCCCGGGTAAAGATGCCGGGGCTGAAATCCGCCTCGATCATCGCCTCGAGCTGTGCCGCCGGCGATTCGCCGGCCGCCGCCAACTGCGTCCGCCACGAGGTCTCATATTCGCCGGCAATAAATTCCAGCGTTGCGGCAAGGAGTTGCTCCTTGGTCCGGAAGTAGAAGTTGACGATGCCGGGCGACATGCCGGCAGCGCTCGCGACATGGCTGAGCGTGGTCGCGGCGTAGCCGCGCCGGCCGATGGTGGCGATCGTCGCCTCGATCAGCTGGAGTTGGCGCGTTTCCTTTACCGGATTGAGCCGAGCCATTTCGCTCCTTAGTGTTAACTGCTACCGTTAAAAATCAGGAAATAAGCTCTATCTATATGGTTTTAAAGGAATATAAAATCGATGTGATTATATGGCCGTTTAGTCGCCTGGACAGTGAGCGGGGCGGTTTGGTAGATTTACTATATACGCATTTAATGGCTACACATAATCGGATCGGAGCTCATCATGACCAAGGCCGGCGCCCCCACCAACAGCAAGCGCGACCCCTATCGCCTCGACAAGTCGAACGCCCATTTCCGCAAGGCGATCCAGAAGCTGCCCTTGGGCGTCAGCTCGAACTTCCGCTATTGGGGCGACAATAACACGGTCTACGTGAAGCATGGGCGCGGCGCGCGGATCTGGGATCTCGATGACAACGTCTATATCGACTACCGGCTGGGCTATGGCCCGGCGATCCTGGGCCATTGTCATCCCGAGGTCGACGCGGCGGCCCGCGAGGGCCAGCAGGTCGGCACGGTCTTCGCGCTGGGCACGGAGCGGGAATACACGGTCGCCTCGCTGATCAGCGAGATGGTCCCGGCTGCCGAGCTGGTGCGCTTCTCGAATTCGGGTACCGAGGCCGTGATGGCGGCGCTGCGCCTGGCGCGCGGTGCCACCGGCAAGGACCACTATGTGACCTTCGAGGGCTCCTATCATGGCCTCTTCGATTCCACCATGTGGACGCTGGATACCGACACGATCCAGGAGGGCCGCGAGCCGGAGATCACGAGCTACGGCAAGGGCATTCCCGGCCTGGTGCGCCAGCTATTCTGGCAGGTTCCCTATAACGACGCCGGCCGGCTCGAGGACGTGCTGAAGAAGCACGGCCATACCATCGCCGCCGTGCTGATCGAGCCGATCCTCGGCAATTGCTGCGGCATCCCCTCCAAGCCCGAATTCATCAAGGCCGTGCGTGAGCTCTGCACCAAGTACGGCGTGTTGATGATCGTGGACGAGGTCAAGACCGGCTTCCGCGTCCGTCGCGGCGGCGCGCAGGAACTTTACGGCATCAAGGCCGATATCTGCACGATGGCGAAGGCGGTCGGGAACGGCTATCCGATCGCCTGCATCGGCGGGCGCGAGGACATCATGCGCAACTACGGTCGAGGCGTCGCCCATGGCGGCACCTATACCGCACAGGCCATGTCGCTGGCCGCGGCCGAGAAGACGCTCACCATCCTGCGCGACACCGATGCGCTCGAGGACATCGAGGCCTATGGTCTCGCCATGCAGGAAGGCATGCACAAGGTCCTGAAGGCGCGGGGCATCCCGCACAGCTTCACCGGCCATCCCAGCATGAGCGGTCTCTTCTTCCGCGAGACCCCGCCCTCGAACTACCGCGACTGGAAGACCAGTGATTACACCTTCTATGACACGCTGGCTCATCATCTGATCCCGCGCGGCGTGATGTGCGAGCCAGATTCCCGCGAGCCTTGGTTCGTCTCCTCGGCGCATGACAAGGCCTGCCTCGAAGAGACGCTCGACACCTTCGAGTATTGCGTGGACCTCACCATCGAGGAGCTGGCCCGCACCGAGAAGGCGAAGGCGGCACCGGTGATGACCGGCATCACGGCCTAGGCGGGAGGCGCCCCCTCCCCCGCATCGCCAAAGGCGTCTCGGGGGAGACTCCCTAGAGGATCTTGAGAACGTTCTCCGGCGGGCGGCCCAGGGCCGCCCGTTCGCCTTTGGCGTCGTTGACAACCA